>WUUC01096644.1_pt1 | contig 22216 bp, 20 predicted proteins | sample 6278441 | NCBI WGS metagenome assembly WUUC01 (sample SAMN13675441, study PRJNA597444) | soil metagenome | isolation source: soil | place: USA: Washington | collected 2017-10
AGGTGCGGACGAAGTCCTTGTTCCACTCGTGCAGGTTGGACAGGTCCGCCATGCCGGCCGCGGTCAGCGCACGCAGCAGGTTCATCGCCGCGCCCGCATTGGCGTAGGCGCGGATCATCCGACCGGGGTCCGGGGTGCGGGCCTCTGGCGTGGCGACCAGGGAGTTGATGATGTCGCCCCGGTAGACCGGCAACCCGAGGTGGTCGATGGCGTTGGACCGCGGTTTGGCGTACTGACCGGCGAACCGGCCGACCTTGACCACCGGCATGCTCGCCCCGTAGGTGAGCACGACCGCCATCTGCAGCAGGGTGCGGATGTTGCCGCGAATGTGTGGCTCGGTGTTGTCCGCGAAGGTCTCCGCGCAGTCCCCGCCCTGCAACATGAACGCCTCGCCACGGGCGACCTCGGCCAACCGCTCCCGCATCCGGTCGATCTCCGGCGGCACGGTCACCGGCGGCACGCTCTCCAGGAGCGCGCGGACCTGGAGTACCTGCGCGGGATCCGGCCACTCCGGTTGCTGCGCGGCCGGTCTCGCGAGGGCATCGTCCAACTGCTTGCGCAGCGTCGGCGGCAGCGGCGGAAGCTCGGGAAGCGTGTCCACCGGCACGTCCACGGTCCAGTTCACAGGACAAGCGTAGGAGGCTGTGGTTGCCATGCGGAGGTGACCCCCACGCTGTGACCGGAACTCACGGAAGGGGCAGTATCCCGGGCTCCAGCTCGCCGTATCCGGTGCCGATGAACAGTGCCGTCCCGCTGCCGACCGGACTGGTGCCGAACGTCTTGGCGAAGGCGGCCGCCCCAGCCGGGGTGAGAGTGAGCGGAACGTCATGGGCCATCAGGAAGCGCCCGTCGGTCATGATCTTTCCCGGCGGCAGGATGAAGGTCAGCAGGGTGACGGGGTGCGCGGTGTCGCCGTCGACCACGGCGGTTGCGCTGCTCAGCGCGCTGAACGTCACTTTGATCTCGCTGAAGGTGATCTTGGCCTGGTCCGAGGTGCGAGTGAACGTGATCGAGCCGTGGAACGGGAAGTTCCCGTCCGTCAGGCCGAGGGAGACGGCGCCCTCGGCAACGTGGGTGGTGACACACGGCTGCGCCGCGGTGGTCACGAGTTGGGCCGGAGCGCCGGCGGACATGCCGATACCGCCAGCGTTAAGACCGCTCTGCGCCGACGGGTCCAGGCAGAAGTTCGCGGTGCCGGACTTAATCTTCAACAACGGAGGCAGCAGCACGCCGTTCGACGGCGCCGCATACGCCGAGCCCATGCCCACACCGGCAGCGAGCACCACGGCAACGACAACTGTGGCCCACGCTCGGAGCCGCCCAAGAATCATCATGATCACCACAACGGCGGCAGCCACGCGAAAGTTGAGGCCCACCCCGCCTCTATCAACCATTCGAGCAACGGTGCTTGACAAGGTCGCACGTTTAACAACGGTCGGACGCGCACAACCTTCCGGAATCCCGTGTTCGAGCGCCTACTGAAATGTATGACGTCTGTCCAGCTGATGACGGCGGCCCGGCCAGTACCGGAACTGCTCGCGTGGAGCCGGTCCATCGTGGATCCCGCCATGCGTGCGGCCATCGATTCGCTGCCGGATCCCGTGCGACACATCGCCGGCTACCACCTCGGTTGGCACGACGAACACGGCCACCCCGGCACCGCGCCCGGCGGCAAGGCGGTCCGTCCCACACTGGCCCTGCTGTCCGCCGAAGCGGTTGGCGCCGACGGGCGCGAGGCGGTGCCGGCGGCTGTGGCGGTGGAGTTGTTGCACAACTTCTCGCTGCTGCACGACGACGTGATAGACGGCGACACCACTCGTCGCCACCGTCCGACGGTTTGGAGCATGTTCGGCGTCAGCGCGGCCATCCTGGCCGGCGACGCATTGCTGGCGTTGGCCCTCGAAGTGCTTGCCGCCACGGACAAGCCGGTCTCGGCCACCGCGGTGACCTGGCTGAGCGCCGCCGCGCGCGATCTCATCGCCGGCCAGACGGCGGACATCTCCTTCGAGCGCCGCGCCGACGTCAGGTTGGCCGAGTGCCTCGCGATGACGGAAAACAAGACGGCCGCTCTGATGCGCGTGGCCTGCTCACTCGGCGCCCTGTTCGCCGGTGGCGCGGCGGAGCGGACCGAATGCCTGCACGAGTTCGGACACCAACTGGGCGTCGTGTTCCAACTCGTCGACGATCTCCTCGGCGTGTGGGGCGATCCGGTCGTGACCGGAAAGCCGGTCTGCTCGGATCTCCGGACGAGAAAGAAGTCCCTGCCCATCGTCGCGGCGCTGGAGTCGGCCGACCCGGCCGGGCGGGAACTGGCCGAGCTGTACTACCAGGATCGGCCGCTGTCCAACGACGACCTCGCTCATGCCGTGGAGCTGATCGGTCGCGCCGGCGGCCGCGACTGGGCCCGGCGCGAGATCGACGACCGGTTGGCGCGGGCGATAGGCCTGCTGCGCGCCGCCGAAGCGGACGAACCTGCCGCCGTCGAACTGGAGACACTGGCCCGGCTGATCGCCCGTCGCGATCACTGATGGAGGCGAGGCGTCATGACGACTCCCCCGCTGTTGAGCGGCATCAGCGGTCCGGCCGACCTGCGGAGCCTGTCCACGGCCGCGCTTTCCGAGCTGGCCGCGCAGATCCGGGACTTCCTGATCGAGAACATCTGCCGCACCGGGGGACACCTCGGCCCGAACCTGGGAGTGGTCGAACTGACCATCGCCGTGCACCGGATCTTCCACTCCCCGCACGACGTGCTGCTCTTCGACACCGGGCACCAGTCCTATGTGCACAAGATCCTCACCGGGCGCCGCGCGGATTTCGATTCCCTGCGCCACGCCGGCGGCCTGTCGGGTTACCCGTCGCGGGAAGAGTCCGGCCACGACGTCATCGAGAACTCGCATGCCTCTACCGCACTGTCCTATGCGGACGGAATAGCCAAGGCGATCGCACTCTCCGGAGACCACGACCGGCGGGTGGTCGTCATCGTCGGGGACGGGGCGCTCACCGGCGGGATGTGCTGGGAGGCGCTCAACAACATCGGCGGCGCGCCGGACCACCCGGTGATCATCGTGCTCAACGACAACGGCCGTTCCTACTCCCCCACCATCGGCGGCCTGGCACATCATCTCGCCGAGCTCCGCCGGTCCGGGTCTGCGCACGCGAACCTGTTCGAAGACCTCGGGATGGCCTACCTCGGCCCGGTCGACGGGCACGACATCGGCGAGCTGGAACGCGCCCTGCGACGCGCGAGCGCGCTGCGCCGCCCGGTCGTCGTGCACTGCATCACCCGTAAGGGCAACGGGTATCCACCGGCGGAGCAGGACGAGGCCGACCGGCTGCATGCCGTCGGTGTCGTCGACCCCGCCACCGGCCGCCCGACGTCGCCGAGCGCACCCAGTTGGACGTCGGTCTTCGCCGAAGAAATCACCGCGATCGGCGCGGAACGCGACGACGTGGTGTGCCTGACCGCGGCCATGCCGCACCCCACCGGCCTCGGCGGATTCGCTGACCGGTTCCCGGAGCGGATCTTCGACGTCGGGATCGCCGAGCAGCACGCGGTCACCTCGGCCGCCGGCCTCGCCATCGGCGGGATGCATCCGGTAGTCGCGATCTACGCCACCTTCCTCAACCGGGCCTTCGACCAGCTGCTGATGGATGTCGCCCTGCACCGGCTCCCCGTCACGTTCGTGCTGGACCGCGCCGGGATCACCGGGCCGGACGGGCCGAGCCACCACGGCATGTGGGATGCCTCCGTCCTGCCGGTCGTGCCGGGTCTGCGCCTCGCCGCGCCCCGCGACTCAGCCAACCTGAGGGAGATGCTGCGCGAGGCGGTCGACGTCACCGACGGCCCGACGGCGATCCGCTACCCGAAGGGCAGTGTGAGACCGGACATCCCCGCCATCAGCCGGACCGGGCGGTACGACCTCCTTCGAGCCGCGCCGGACGCGATGGGTCTGCTGGTCGCGGTTGGGCCGCTGGCCGGGGCGTGCCTCGACGCCGCAGACGAACTCGCCGCGCACGGCGTGCCGGTCACCGTGGTCGACCCGCGCTGGATCGCCCCGCTGGACCCGCAGCTGATCAAGCTGGCCGGCGCCCACTCTCTGGTGCTCACCGTCGAGGACACGACCACGACCGGAGCGCTCGGCGCCCGCATCGCCCAGGCGCTGGCCGCCACCGACGCCACCACTCGGGCGGCGACCTTCGCGCTACCGCCGCGATTCCTGCCGCACGCCTCGCGTGCGGAGATCCTGCGCGCCCACGGCCTGGACGCGGCCGGCATCGCCACCAGCGTCCTGAAGCGCCTCGCCAGCACTCATCGCCCACGATCCCGGGCGCGGACGGGCGCGGAGGCGTCATGACCGTCACGTCGATCGGCCTGCCCACTCGGCCACTCGCGCGGCGGCGGGCCAGTCGCCGGCTCATGGTCGGACACGTGCCGGTCGGTGGTGGCGCGCCGATCTCGGTGCAGTCCATGACCACCACCGTCACCGCCGATGCCGAAGCCACCCTGCGCCAGATCGCCGAGCTCACCGCGGCAGGCTGCCAGATCGTGCGGGTGGCCGTCCCGTCCCAGGACGACGCCGACGCCCTGCCCGCCATCGCCGCCAAGTCGCGGATCCCGGTCGTCGCCGACATCCACTTCCAACCCAGGTACGTCTTCGCCGCCATCAACGCCGGCTGTGCCGCGGTCCGTGTCAACCCCGGCAACATCAAGAGGTTCGACGACAAGGTCCGCGAGATCGCGGCCGCGGCCGCGGCCGCGGGAGTGCCCATCCGGATCGGCGTCAACGCCGGATCGCTGGATCCGAGGCTCGTGGCCAAACACGGCCGCGCCACCCCGGAGGCACTGGTCGAGTCCGCGCTCTGGGAATGCTCCCTGTTCGAGGAGCACGGTTTCCGCGATCTCAAGATCTCGGTCAAGCACCACGACCCGGTCGTGATGGTCCAGGCCTACCGCCTGCTGGCGCGGCGCTGCGACTACCCGCTGCACCTCGGCGTCACCGAGGCCGGTCCCCCGCCCCAGGGCACCGTCAAGTCAGCCACCGCCTTCGCCATCCTGCTCGCGGAAGGCATCGGCGACACCATCCGCGTCTCGCTGTCCGCCCCACCCGTCGAGGAAGTCGCGGTAGGCAGCCAGATCCTCGAGTCTCTCGGGCTTCGCCCGCGCCGGCTGGACATCGTGTCCTGCCCGTCCTGCGGGCGCGCCCAGGTCGACGTCTACACCCTGGCCGAACAGGTCACCGCCGCGTTCGACGGCTTCCCGCACCCGCTGCGGGTGGCCGTGATGGGCTGTGTGGTCAACGGTCCCGGCGAGGCCCGCGAAGCCGACCTCGGTGTCTCCTCCGGAAACGGCAAGGGCCAGATCTTCGTGCGCGGCAAGGTCATCAAGACCGTGCCGGAGAACAAGATCGTCGAAACCCTGCTCGACGAAGCGCTCAAGCTCGTGGAAGGCGGGCCTCATGAGCGTTAGCTCCGCGGAACTCGCCCTCCCCGTGGTCGAGACCGACTTCCCGCGGCGCCTCGACCCGTACTGGCCGCTGGTGCGGGACTCGGCCCACGAGTGGCTGCTCCACAGCCGGCTCATGTCCTCGGAGGTGGTTCGCAACCATGCCGACGATCTGCGCTACACCGATTTGGTCGCCGGCTACTACGTAGGCGGCCCGGCGATGGTGCTGTCGGCGATCGTCGACTTCAGCGGTTGGTTCTTCGTCTGGGACGACCGGCACGACAGGGACATCTCGCATCGCAGGGATGACGCCTGGGCGCGCCGCTCCGATGCGCTGCACGCCGCGGTGGAGAACCCGCACGCCCATCTTGGGCACCCCGACCCGCTGGTGGCGGCCTTCTCGGACGCCGTCAGCCGGCTGTACTCGTTTCTGAGCGACCGTTGGAACGCCCGGTTCGCCGGGCACTTCCATCCGGTGATCGACGCCTACGACCAGGAGTTCCACAACCGCGTGACGGGCACGGTGCCCACCGTTGCGGAGTACGTGGAGCTGCGGCGGCATACCTTCGGCCACTGGGTGTGGCTCGACCTCCTGGAGCTGACGGCGCAGCACGAGCTGCCGCGACAGGTCCGGGACAGCGACGCCTACCGTCGCGCGGGCCTGGCTTCCCAGGACTTCTCCGCCTGGTACAACGATCTCTGTTCGCTGCCCAAGGAGCTCGCCGCCGCGGATGTGCACAACCTCGGGATCAGCCTCATCCATCACGACGGGCTCACCATGCCGCAGGCCGTTGCCGAGGTGCACCGCCGGGTGAGCGCCCGTGTCACCGACTTTCGTGAGGCCGAGGAGGACGTCCTGCGCCTGCTGGCAAAGCCGGGCATGGCGCCGCAGCTCCGCGATGCGGTGCGGTCGTGCCTGTTCAACATGCGGAACTGGATCTCGTCGGTCTATTGGTTCCATCACGAGTCCGGCCGCTACCGCGTCAAGGCATGGGACGACCCGTCCCTGCCGCCCTACGTGAACGATCTGGCGGTGCACGATGACCGTGGACACTCCACTGCGGACTCCCGGCCGCGTCGGCGGCGGCAAGCCGGTTCTTGGCCACGCCTGGCGCCTCCTGCGTGATCCGCTCGGCTTCCTGGAATCGCTGCGGGATCACGGGGAGCTGGTCAAGATCAGGCTGGGGCCTAAGACCGTCTACGCGGTGTGCGCGCCAGACCTGGTTGGTGAGCTTCTGACGAGGCGGGCGAAGTCCACCATCGTCGGAGGCCCGCTGTGGGAGACACTCGAAGATCTGATCGGCAAAGGCGTCGCCACCTCCAACGGCGTCCTCCACCTGCAGCAGCGCCGGATGATCCAGCCCGCCTTCCGGCCGGAGCAGATCGCCGGCTACGCGAAGATCATGGCCGCCGAGGCTGGCGCCATGGTGGAGCGTTGGCGACCGGGTCAGGTCATCGACGTGTTTGAGCAGATGTTCGACTTCGCCGTGCGAACCGTCTCGAGGTCGATGCTGGACAGCCATTCCATCGGCCGCAAAGCTGATGAGATCAGCGCTTCGCTGCGCACCATCTTCTCCAGCATGTACCGCAGGATGATCCTGCCCGCCAACCCGCTGTACCGGTTGCCCACACCGGCCAATCGCCGTTTCGACCAGGCACTCGACACGATGCACCGCATCGTCGACGAGATCATCGACGAGCGACGCGCCGGCGACACGAGCCGCGACGACCTGCTGGCGGTATTGCTCGAAGCCCGAGACAACACCGGAGAACCGCTCAGCGATCAGGAGATCCACGATCACATCGTCTCCGTGCTCGTCGCCGGCAGCGAGACCGTGGCATCGACCCTCGCGTGGATCTTCCCGCTGCTGTCCCGACACCCGCACGAGGAAACGCGGTTGCACCGCGAGCTGGATGCCGTCGTAGGTGATCACCCAGTAGGTTTCGACCAGCTGCCGAACCTGTCGCACACCAGCAACGTCATCACCGAGACGATGCGGCTCCACACCGCCGCATGGATCTTCACCAGGCGCACCACGGCGGAGACCGACCTCGGCGGGTTCCGGATACCGGCGGGTGCCGACATCCTCTACAGCACGTATGCCACCCAGCGCGACCGGCGATCCTTCGATCGTCCGCTGACCTTCGACCCCGACCGCTGGCTCCCGGAACACGCCGCCCAGGTTCCGCGGTTTGCGATGCTGCCGTTCGGCGTCGGTAACCGGAAATGCCCAGGCGACCATTTCACCATGGTCGAGGCCACCCTGATGCTGGCAACCGTGGCGTCGCGTTGGCGGCTCGTGCCGGTGGCGGCCACCGACACCAGCACCCGGATCGGCATCACGCTGCGACCGAGACGGCTCCATATGCGGACCGAAGCCCGCCGCGTGGGCCGACGCGAACAGTACGAGAATGCCTAAAGGTGTCAATATTTTGCCGCATCGAACACCTGAGGGGACAAAGAATGGAATCGGCGCGTCCAGCCCGGATAAGCGCTAGGGGGCGGAAACCGCCACTCATCGGGTGATGGATCGCCGATTTTGATGCGCTCGAGCCGGTTCTCGCCAACTATGGCGTTGTCGGAACGTAGGTACCACCGGCTCGACGCCGACACCTGGGGGCTCCACGAAATTGGCCGCCGGTGCCAACCGAAGGCCGGTGGCGGCGCTGGAGGTGGTGTGGCGATGAACAGGTCTGTTGAGCGTCGACGGCTGCCGGCATCCGGAGTGCCAGCGGGTGAGGCGTGGGTAACCACGGGGTTTCGCCATCCCCGTCGAGGTCTGGTGCGATGCCCGGCGGCGCCCGCGGTGGCAACGAGCCTGCGCCGGCAGGGTCTGCGGGTACGCGAGGGCAGCGTGCCGATCAGCCATGGGCGGGCGTCGGACGCGGCCCTGTATGCGGTGTCCTATGTAGATCGTCAGGGCAACGCCTCTGGTTGTGCGGCGGCGGTGAACCTGGCCGATCAAGCCGCGATGGCCATCGTCGGAGAGGCTGTCGAGATGTGGTCGAGGGCACTGCGCACCCGACGAGCTCTGGTGGCAATGGAGTCGCCCGACCGGTGCGCCGAGTCGGATTCGTTCTCGTCGATGCGGGCACGCGAGTTCACCGCGCGGGGCGACACCGTGGTGCAGATTGGACGGTCGTGCCGGCCGCTGGGAAACACGATCATTGTTGAGACTGTGGAGGACGTGGACAGCCTGGAGGACGTCGATCCCGACCGGCTGTCGTTCGTGGTGGCGCCCGGCCTGCCAGTCGAGGACGCCGCCGCGGTGCTGGCCGCGTTGCGGTGGCGGTTTCCCCGGTTGCGCGGCCAACACCCGGACGAGTGGTGCTACGCCGCGTCCGACCGCAGAGTGGCGGTGCGCTCCGTCGCGGCGGCCAGCGACCTGGTGCTGGTGCTGGGCGAGCCCGACCGGCCAGACCTCAACGAGTTGGTCAGGTGGCTGGGCACACCAGTTCGCCGGGTGCGGCAGATTTCGCAGGCCGACCAGCTCAGGGCGGACTGGCTCGAGCCGGCGGCGACCGTGGGCCTCGTGGCCGCACCGTCCTCCGGTCCGGAGCTGATCGACAACGTACTGGAGGTGTTGTCCGGCCTCGGGCCGCTGTCGGTCGCACGCCGGTGGGTCACCACCGAGGTCGATGGCGGTATCGGTGTGCCGGTTACGACTCCAAGACTGGCCGGTGTCGCCGGCTGAGAATCAACACCGCCGCTGGCGATTCATGGACGCGGCACGCTGGGCCAGCGCACGGGCGAGCACGTTGTCCTGGTGCGGACGTATGCTGGCCCGCAGCGTGGCAAACGCCGTGTCCGCCCGGCGCGACCGCAAATGGGGATACTCGTACAAGAACCTCCCCCAAGACTCGACCGCCTGGGTGAGGTCACCGTCGCGCAGTTGGAGTTCGGCCAGCCGGGCCAGCGTGATGGCTCGGGAGCGACGCTCGAGGGCCGGCCGATGGCGAATCGAGTCCTGCAATGCCGCGATCGCGGCATGGCGGTCACCCGAGAACGCCGCGACCGCGGCTTGCTGATGTGCGAGCGAGGACGGGTGATAGGCGCCGACCGGGATCGCGTCGTCGCCGACGTGCTCGAGATGTCGCTCGGCGGCGGTCAGATGAGCCCAGGCGGCACGGCGGTCGCCGGTAGCGGCATCCGCGACGGCCAGCTGTCCCAACAGAAACGCTCTGGTCCGGGCCGACGCCACTCGTGACGCCGTCCGCACGGCCGCCTCGGCGAGGTGCAGTGCCTGCTGATGATGACCAAGCGCGCGAGCCTGCACCGACAGCGCCCGCAGGACGATGCTGGCACCGATGTCGTCTCCGGCCTCAGCGGCCAGCCGCAAGCTGGCCAGGTAGTAACGTTGCGCGGCGCCGTTCAGCTCGTCGTCGAAGCACATGAACCCGCCCAAATACGCGAGACGCGCTGCCGCGGCCAGCAGCTCTCGCCGGACCACCGAGCTGGCGTTCGCGCGCAGCCAAGGCGCGATCGTGGTGCTGACATAGCTCGACATCGCGAACCGCGCGTGGCCGCCACCGAACGCCGCGTCCAAGTCGGAAAACATGCCGGTCATGAAAATGATCGAATTGACCTCGTCGCGCCCGACCCTCGCCGCGACCGGGGCGTCGCGCGGACCGTCCTGGCAGCTGGCCACCAGCTCAACCCAACCAGGGATCGACAAGCCCGTGAGGTCGTAGACATAGGTGGCCATCGCCTCTCGGCTCATGTCCTGGCTACCGAGCTCGACCACCATCGCCACCGCATCGCCCGCCCACCACCGGGTGAGACCGGCCCCGTTCGACGACACCCCGGACGGCGTGAGACCGGTCGCCTCCGCCGTGACATGGCGTCCAAGCGCCCGAGAGAACGCCTCGGCAACGAACTCAGGCACCGGTGGCCTCGGGCGGACACCGGCAAGCCACTGTGCCACCGACGCACGCTGGTACCGCAACCGAATCCCGCTCTCCGCGCCGAGAGCGTTGACCGTTCTCGCCAGACGGTCGCCGGTCCAGCCGGCCTCGAGCAGCAGCGAGCGAAGCAAACCGTTGGAAGCTCGCCAATGTCTCATCAACCTCACCTGGCCGACAGCGAATGCTGTTGGCAGACAACGCTGTCGCCGTCGTTGCCCGATCCAGCATGACCTATACGAGCCGATGCCGCTTGACCGCGAGCGAGGTCCAACTACACAACACAGTTACCACGATCGAAATCGGTCCTCCCCGACTGATCAGAAACTTCGTCCCCGGACAGGAACCGTGTCACGGGGTCGGTGAGGCTCACCCACCCGTAGGTGGTGCCGTCCCACACCGCGCCATCGCCCCAGTACCGGGGCGTGAGGTACTCGAACTCCTGGCTGCCACCGATGACGTGATCCAATGCTTCCAGGTAGGCGCGTAGGTCCGGCCGGGTGCCCAGCGGGCCGGACAGAATCTGGTCCCGCGTGGCGATGTAGGCGCGCTCGTGCCGGTCGGCCATGGCACAGAGCCGGTTCACCGCCTGCTGCAGGCTGAGGCCTTCGGTGTGGCACAGGACCCGGACCGTGTTCGTCCTGTCGTCGTGGATCCGTTCTTTTCGCCAGGACAGCAGATCGTTGACGATGATCATCTGGTGCATGGCGTCGCGGTGCAGTTCGGTGAGCGGCGCCGCGGTGCAGAGGTCGGAGACATCGACCTCGGCCGCGTACTCGGCCATCAGTTCGATGAACTCGCATCCAAAGGCATCCATCCGGATAGCCAGACAGGTTTCGTAATCCAACTCGATGTCGGCGATCTTGGAGCGGATCTCCACCGCGTTGCCCGACAGAAACGCGCCGAGAGTGTCGGTGAACCGTCGAACCTGCGACGGGCTCAGTCCTGGGCTGATCCTGCGCCACAGGTCCTTCGCCGCCGATCCGAACGGGCCGGTCTCCCGCGGCGGAGCATCGGTCCCGAACGTGTTCATGATCGTGGCGAACTCGGCCAGGGCACCGTCGTGACTGGCGCCGAGTTTCCCGCGGTCCGCCGCGAAAGTGTCAATGATCGTCACGAACTGGTACCAGTCGGCGACGTCGCGGGCGCGCGATTCCTCGGCGTTCGGTGAAACCAGTGGTCCGTAGAGACCGTTACGCTGCCGGAGATAGGCAAGGAGTTCGGCCTCGCTGGGAAAGCAGTCGCCGAGGAAGCGCCGAACCCATCCGTTCGAGGCGGTCTCGATCTGGGCGGCCTTGGGGTGGTACCGGACGGATAGCCGACGCGGCAATGGCGGCAGGAAGAAGGCCGTAACCTTTGTTCCTCGGCTCATTGCGTGGTCCAGCCGCCATCCACAGCCAGTGCCTGACCTGTGACGAACGATGACGCGTCGGAGCAGAGCCATGCGGCCGCGGCCGCGATCTCTTGTGTGGTGCCGAGTCGGCCGACCGGCGTGGTGGCAGCAAGGTCTTCCTCGGCAGCAACCCCTTGCCTGATGGCGTCATCCAGCATCGGTGTGCGGACGCCGCCAGGGCAGACGGCGTTGACCCGGATCCGCTGTTGGGCGTATTCCAAGGCGGCCGCCCGAGTCAGGCCGACGACTCCGTGCTTGGCGGCAACGTAAGCCGACAGACCATGATGGATTCCGACGAGGCCGGCGACCGATGCCGTGTTGACGATGGAGCCTGCTCCCTGCTCGAGCATCTGGATGATCTCATATCTCAGGCACAGCCAGACCCCGGTAAGGTTCACGCTCACAACCTCGTGCCAGTTTTCGATGGTGGACTGGTGCAGGGGCCCCGCTTGGCCGTCGATGCCAGCATTGTTGAAGGCACAGTCCAGCCGACCAAAGTGCTCGACCGCAGCTCTGATCATCATGGCGACATCATGCTCGGACCGCACATCGGCTGCTATGAAGAGCGCCTCTCCGCCACTCTTCTCCACGGCGGCGACGGTCTCGATCCCGCCTTCACGATTGATGTCGGCCAAGGCAACTCGTGCGCCATGCTGGGCGAACACCACGGCTGCCGTCTCACCGATTCCCGAGGCAGCCCCAGTGATCAATGCTACTTTTCCGGCGAGCAACGGCTCGGACAATGTGATCACGCTCCTGGAATCCGCTGAATACGTGCATAGCCATCGGACTCGAATCGTGGATTCGCGCTAAACCATTCCACTCGATGCCATGGAACGTACCAAAATAGAAGGAGACAGGCCAGTCCCCTCAAGCGCACATTCCGTCTCCGACGAACGCAAGACGCGGCTGGGTCCGAAACTGCTTAGTAGCGCACCCTGTTAACAGGACAGACCCCGCCTGTCCTGAGGCCGACCGCTCACGCTACCCGGCGGTCGAGTCCGTGGGTCGTGGCCGTGTCAGGCCGGCGGTCATGCCGAGGATGGCGTACCGGGCCACGCTGCTGCGTAGGTCGGCGGCTTGGCTGTAGCAGAAGTGGCCAGAATTCTGGTCGCACAACATTTTTTACGTACACCGCTTTGTAATGCTGGATGTGTATCTTTGCGGTCACGTGCGGCTCCTTGTTGACGGAGGATTTGATGACCGTCTTCATCAGCTACGCGCGGGCAAACGTGACGGCAGCTGGACAACTGCACGATGATGTAGAGCGCTGCCACCGCGAGGTCTGGCTCGATCAAGAACTGACGGGTGGGCAAGCGTGGTGGCATGCCATCCTGCAGCATATTCGGGAGTGCGACGTTTTCGTCGTGGCACTGTCCACCGACTGGGTCCAGTCGATTGCCTGTGACCTGGAACTGCGCTACGCAATCGCCCTGGCACGCCCGGTACTGCCGGTCATGGTGGCAAAGATCGACCCTCGCCTGGCCCCAAAGGCGATCGTCGACGCGCAAATCGTCAACTACCTGCAACGCAGTCCCGAAACGACGTTCGCCCTGCGCGACGCGTTGGACCTGCTACCGAGCGCTCCGCCACTGCCTTCGCCGTTGCCGCCCGAGCCTGCGCCGCCGATCAGCTACCTCCACGACATCATCGTCATGCTCAACGCGCCGTCATTGGATCCCCAAGACCAATACAGCCTGTGGGAGAGCCTCCGGGCTGTGCTGGACGACGCGGACGATGACGAAAGGCCCGAACTGCTCAAGCTCGTGCGTCGGCTGCGGAAACGCCGCGATCTGGTCCCGCAGCTCTGCCCTGCCATCGATGGTGCCCTCAGTGGCCCAGCAAGTCCTCAGGACGCACCCGGAGAACGGACCTGGCCGCCGACCAACCCGCAGCCCTACCCGCCGAGACAGGAGTCGTCCCCAACAACTCAGCTGCCGCGACCGACCAGGCCAGCCCAACCACCACCCTCCCGGGCCCGTCGACGCCTCATGTGGATCTCAGCGGCAACGGTCGCATTTCTCGCGCCACTCGCGATCTGGATCGGCGCCTCCTTCGCGAATCAGGAAGACCCGGGCGTAGTAACCCCTTCCCCGAGCCCGACCGAACCCACCTCCTCCGAGGTCACTACCCCGCACACGCCAAGAACGTCTACCAGATCACAACACGTCACGATGCCCGGCATTGTCGGTTTGACGACCAATGCGGCACAGCAACAACTGGCGGGATTGGGCTGGCATGGATCATTCAAGCCCAAGACCGTCCTGGTGGATCGCAAAGATCAGGATGGCCTAATTCTGAAGCAAGCCCCTAATCCGGGCGTCAAAATGACGGGTACGGCGCCAGTCAATGTAGAGGTCGGCGTATTAAAAAAGACTTCTTCGTCTCCGATAACGACTACGACTACAGCGCCGCCAACCAGGTGACCAGGCCCGTCGGCGAGTGAGTGACTTCCCGGTCTGGCCCCCTGCCCGGTAGCCTCCGGCATGGACGAGGACGGGAGCGCCGCGTGTACAGCCTGCCCAACCGTGTTGTGGCGTCGGCGGTCGGGAGTTGAGCGCCCCGGCGGGGGACCAGCCTGGTCGCCGGTATGCCCGGGTCAAGGACGTCGATCACCTTCTGGCCGGGCTTGATGATCTCGGGGTGCGCCGGGAGCGCCCGGTCGTCGTGCTGGTGGGGGGCGCCGGCGGGATGGCCGATGGTGATCTGCAGCTGGTTGACCAGGTGCTGCGCGACGCGGTGTTTCCGGTGCTGGACCGACTCGATGCCGCGGTTGTGGACGGCGGGACCGACTCAGGCGTGATGCGGGTTGTCGGTCGGGCACGAGACAGCTGCCGCAGCGAATTCCCATTGATCGGGGTGGCCGCTGAGGGCACCGTTGCCCGGCCTGAGGTGCACGGCTCAGGCGCGGCCGATACAGCGGTTCTTGAGCCGCATCACACGCACATCGTGCTCGTGCCGGGACACTCCTGGGGAGACGAATCGCCGTGGCTGGCCGCCGTCGCCGACGCGATCGCCGGCGACTCACCGTCGGTCACCCTTGTCGTCAACGGTGGTGCGATCACCTATGACGACATCGAACGGAGTCTCAATGGCGACCGGCCGGTTCTCGTGCTGTCCGGGACCGGCCGCGCCGCGGACGCCGTCGCCAGCGTCCTGGCCGGGCACGGCGCGAATCCCCGGGCGGAGCGCGTTGCCACCTCTCCGCTGACGAAAGTTGTCGACGTTGGCGACACCGCCGCAATCGCCGCGGCACTCGGGGCGGCGCTTGCTGATCAGAATTCCCCGTCTGCGGGGTAACGAAGCCGTTGCGTTAAGCGACTGATAAGTTCAGAGGTGTTGGTTCTGATGCCGGCTTCGAACCAGGGACCAAGCGATGGCGCCACCATTGTTCGCCCGTTTCCCTCACCTGCGATCGCGGATAACGTCTCAGCCGGTCATACCCGCCGAGAAACGGGTCGCCTACCCGAGGCTCGCCGACGACTTCGACGTGTTGGACCGGGTGGTTGGCCCCGTATTTCGCGACTCGGACAGCGCGGCGCTCCGTAACCAGAACCGCTACCGCCGCCAGCAGGTCGCGGTGCTGGTCGGCTCCGTGATCGCGAGCGGTCTCGGCGGTTTACAGGCGGTGTTTCCCGATCAGCGCTGGCCCGGTGTGCTGCTCACCGCTCTGGGTATCGGCCTCGCCGCGAGCAGTCGAGTGACCAGCGAGATCGGCGCGCTGGCGGACTACCTAACGGAACGCGTCAAGGCCGAACGCCTGCGAACGCTGTATTTCCGGTTTCTGTCCAGAACCGGCAGCTATGCCGGCGCGGACCGGGAGACGGCATTGCGGCGAGCGGTTGTCGCGATCAAGTCGGGACGGGAACCATAATGGCCGATCGCGAGACCGAGTTCCACGCGCTGTACCGCGATCTTCGCATCGTGCACCAGAAGCGCTTCTACAAGGCCCGCGGCGAGGAGTACCAGGCCGCACACCGGCAAGTGATCGTAGTGCGCAACGTTCTTCTGGTCGCGGCGGCTCTGGCTGGCGTGGCCGGTCAGCTCACCAGCGGCACCGCTCGGGTCGCGGTGACCCTCGCGGCCGCCGCGCTGGCCGCGTCGGCCGGTGTGGTAACCGCGTTCGGCGCGCTCATCGGCTTCCCGCGGCTGAGCAAGCTGTACTCCGACGCCGAGATCAACCTGGCCGCGGCCGAGATCGATTGGGACTCGCTTGACCCGCACGGCGACGTCACCGGATGCCTCGACCGGGTCGAGGAGATCTTCCGGAAGGAAAACGGCCAGTGGGGCCAGCTCGTCGTGGAGGCCGGGGCGACGATCGAGAACGATTCCGACCGGTAAATGTGGGCCAGAACGCAACGCTCTTGACGTATCTCACGACGAAATAGATGGAGCGTGCGCCGGCAGCGGTGATCGATGTCCAATCAGGCAGGCGCCAGCAAGCTAAGGATGTCCCGGTGAGCCTTTTTGTCAGCTACACACGGAAGGATGAGGCCCTGGTCCGTCAGCTCGTGGCCGATCTTGGACAGCTGGGTCGTACCGTGTGGGTGGACCAGCAGATCCATGGCGGCGAGTCCTGGTGGCGGAAGATAATCCGGGAGATCCAAAGCGCTGAGGTCTTCGTGTTCGCCCTGTCCAATGCCTCCTGGAAGTCCAAGCCCTGCCGCCTCGAGTTGGAGTACGCCGAGAAGCTCGGCATACCGGTCCTGCCCGTGCTGGTCGGTCCGCTGGAGAGCATGTTCATCTCGCTCGCGGAGAAGCAAATTATCGACTATTCCAGCCGCAGCGCCGACGCCGTGGTCGCACTGGTCGCCGCGCTCACCGAGTTGACCGCTCATCCCGTGGTGCTGCCCAGACCCCTTCCCGAACCGCCCGTGGTGCCCTTCGAATACCTGTTCCGCATCGCCAGCGTGATGGGTCCACAGCAGATCTCGCCGGACGGGCAGGAAGAGCTCGTGGGCAAGCTCCGGCGGAACTTGAAGGATGAAGACGACGAGCTGGCTCGCGCCGACATCGTGAAACTACTGCGCGAGCTGCGGGAACGGCGGGAGCTCACGGTCCAGAACGCGAGGGAGATCGACGAGATTCTAGCGGGCGTCGAGGCGACCGAGGTGACTGCACCGTCGAGCGGTGCCACCAGGCTGCCACCGGCCGACCACTGGCGACACGGCACGCCTGGTTCGGAAGCACCTACCCGACTGCCGGTTCGGGAACCAGCCGAATCCGCGCCGGGCGTCGATCCCGAGGAAGCCGTCACCGAGGTTCCGCCGACCGTGTCCGCTCCGGAACCGACCCGGGTTCCGGAGCGGGAGATCACACCGGTCGCGACGGAGGTCCCCGAAACACAGCCGGTCGTCATGCCGGTAGCCGAACCGCCGCGCCACGAAACCGGTCAGGTGCCCGACTGGCTGGGCGATGTGATCAAGCTCGGCGCCGGCGTCGAGAGAGACCCGTCCGGTCACGGGAATGCCTCGCCTGCCGCGTGGACCGTGCCAACTGAACCGTCCTCGGCGGCGACATCGCAATGGTGGGGCCAGGCCCAGCCCACGGTTCCACCGGTTCCGCCACCGAACTATCCATACCCACCGGTTCCACGAACCCGGCGGTTCAGGTTCCTCCGCATGGCGGTGGCACTCGCGCTTGCCGGCCTGCTCATAGTGATCATCTTCGCGGTGGTCACGGGGCTCTCCTGACTACCTGAACCGCCGCGCGATACCCCCGATGATCACGATGATGGCTACCAGCAATCCGACGAGCGCGCCGGCTTCGCCCTCCCCGCCGGCCCCTTCCGCTACCGCGGCGCACAGGACCGCGGCGGCGAATCCCGAGCCAAGAGCGGCTGCGACGACGCGGCCAACACGTGGCTTCTTCCGCTGCCGCACCGGAACCGGACGGCCACGCCCGTCCTGTGCGGCCGGCTCCCGCCACCAGTTTCTGGTCGGCTCCTCTGCCAGCGGCCGGCTCGGCGGGGTGCGGGTATTCGGCCACTGTGCGGGAAGGGGAGGCGCGAGCCGCGGCGGCGTTGGCGAGGCGGTCACCGGGACCGGGGTGCGTTCCCACCACGGTATCTGGCGCGGACCAAGCAGTTCCTCCAGCCCACTCGGAGCCCATCCTGGTGCGCAGCACTCCTTGAGGCGAGCGGCCAAAAGGTCGAGCTGCTCGTCCTGAATGCTCGACAAATGCGCCCAGGTCGGGGTCTGGAACGGCGGGTGGAAATCCTCGTGCCGGAACAGCAGATTCTCGCCGGTGTGCAGCGCATGCCATGGATTTGGATTCTTCGACAGCGCGAGCAGCGAGGTATAGATGACCAGACCGGGAAACGTGTCCATCCACTTGTCCCAGGCCCTGGCCTCCAGTTGATAGTTTCGGTGCCCGGTCTCGCTTGGCGCGGTGTGTCCGGCGAAGCGGCCTATCCACGCGCAGTCGAAATCGACCAGGCGCAGCTCGCCCTGTCCGTCGACCATGACGTTGCCGTGCTGAAGGTCGCCATGGGCGAACTCGGCGCCCTGCAGCCGCGTGACGAGTTCGAGCCAGGTCGCCGCCAGACTGTGCAGCGCTTGGCGAGCCCGCTGCTCGACCAGATCCTCCACATACTTGTTGAGGGTGTGCCCGTCCACCCATTGCATGCGCACGACGGGCCAGGTTCGATCATTGACGCGAATCCCGTCATTCACCCAGCGCGGCATCGCTACCAGGCTCGCCAGGCCTCGGGCGGTGAAGTGGTCGTGCAGCGCGGAATACCGTTCGCCGCTCCAGTTGTCCTCCCTGGTGAAGAACCGCAACGCCTGCGCCTCACCGTCCGCCAACGCCTTGAAGACCACCGCACTGGTACCGGCAGCGGGGCTAGGGATCTGGAACACCGGATGCACGACAAGCTCCATACGCCGGAGCTCGTCGGTAGTGAACGGGTCGGGCTGCTGCACCGCCTTCATGTAGTCCTCGGCACTGGGATACCGCATCAGATGCACACCACCAGGTAGGCCGGTTGCGCGGTGACGACCCGCGCCCGCAGCAGGGTGACGTCGTCGTTGTTCATCTCACCGGCGCGACGGCGGTCGGCGACGAGCGTACGAAACGTGTCCGGATGGTCCACCTGGGCCAGTACGTTCCACAATGACCGGTGATCCCGTCCGATGGCCTCGACCATCCATTGGGCAAACGCGTCGGTGGCCACATAAAGCAGGTCGCCGTCAGCCAGTTCACCCATGCCGACCAGCAACCGGTCCAGCATTCCGGCGATCGCCTCAGGTTTCGTGTGCACGCCGTCCGGGTTGAATCCGAAGTCCTCGGCCGCAATCCGTGGGAACTGTGCGACCAGCCGGTGGTCACGGACGTGGAAGAGCACGGTGTCGCCCAGCGCGACCGCGTTCCACCGCGGCCGGGAACCATCCAGCCCGGTGATTTCGCAGCCGAGGAAGGTCGCCAGCGAACCCACCTCTTCGAGCTTGATCAGCTGCAGCTCGCTGGCCGCGGCCAGGCGTGGATCATGCCGCCACCGGACCTGCATGCTCTCGAACCATTCACCAAGGGCGGGCGATGACAGCGCGGGCGGGCGCACAGCGCGATCCGCACCGACGAACCCCGCGACGAGCTGCTGGGCCCACCTGGCGGAACCGAAACCTTGGGTCGCCCCGTCCGCCACGGCGAAGCGCGGGCCGTGACCGAGCGTCGGATCGCCAGGAAAGCCGGCTCCCCCGTCCTCCCACTCCGACTCGTCGTTGCCGTGCTTGGGGGCGTAGAAGATGACCATCTGCATGTGGATCAACTCGCCAGCTCCTACGTCGGCCGGCCGGGAACCCGGGTACCGATTTGCAAAATCTTGAGCAAGGTCGACCGACCGACGTTGAACGCCAGACCGCGGGCGCCGGGGTGAACGTCATAGCCGTCGACTCTGGCGTTCTCGATCATCGGGCTCGGTAGCTCGCTGCTCAGTGCGAAAAGGTCCGGACCCGGTGGGGGCAACGCACCGGGATGGGCGGGAAAAATGGTCTCTGGCGCCTCCGTCGGGGACAGGAAGACGTTGAAGAACAGCACGGGTCCGTCGTGGGTCTCGATCGACGTCATGCGTTTCACCCAGTCATGGAGAGACACGCCCTCGTGCGGGTCATCGGTGACCATTCCGTCGGTGATGTTGATGACGATGGGCGGGAAGGAGGTCGGATGAGTGGCCGCCCAATCGAAAACGTGGCCGCCCACCAGCGCTATGGCCTCGCACATGGGAGTGCGGTAACCGAACACCGGGTCCACCCACACAGGCATCTTCGCGCTCACCGACATGAGATCGATCGATGGCTCCGCGCGCACGGCCATCGGATGTTCGGCTAGTTCGGGCAAGGGAACCAGCCCACGCCCCGCCAATGGCCCGCCGAACCCGGACTCCACACCCTCCCCCGGGGTGTTCACGCGGGCACCGTAGCTGAACACACCAACGTCGAAATAGTGCCGCACCGGCGCGTTGACCTCAGTAGTCGCCTTGATACACATGTCAAGAAGAATGTTGTTGACGGCCAGGGCGGCCCCGTCGGCGAGGGTGGCGCCGGTGTTGGCCCACGGCAGCTTCATGGAGTCCGACCGATCCAGCAAGATGACGACGCACCCCGGCTCGGCCCGCGACACCGACTGGCGGTACATACCAGCTCGCACGGTATTCCTCCTTACCCTTTTCTTGTCGAGGTGCTACTTCGCTCGTTCCGGCGCACTGCCCGGAAGGTTCCGGCGCACGACCACGGCTGGCCACGGCGATCCCGGCGTCCAGGTCCAGGTGTTGCCACAATGCGAGTTCCGGCAGCGGAACGAGTAGTTCGGGCCAGCGCTGGACACATCGATGCGAAAGTCGCCACAGTGCGGGCACTGGGCGATCAGCGCCCGGTGTGCCTGGTAGTCCTCCAGGGACGGAGCCGGCGCGGGGGAATTCGCGGATTTGCCACTGCTGTTGGGGGACGCCTCGGTCCACCATTGCCGCTTGCCGGACCCCGGTTCCGGGCTCCGGTCCGCCAACGGCAGCACGACGCGGCCGGGTGCGTCCGATCGGGGCTGGGTCGAGGAATCGGCGACGGGCCCGACGGATCCGGTCCGGTTGAAAGCAGGGGCGGAACGAGCCGGCGCCGAAGGCCAACTCGCTGGGCTGGCGTCTCGCGGACCCGGCCGTGCGGGGGAACGGACCTCCCGTTCGCCGGTCAACAGAGAGAACGCCACCACTGTCGCGATCGCGGAGCTGATGAACAGAGCGAGCAGCAAGGCACCAGAATCGATGTGCCAGATCAGGCTGGCGAGCAGACCGCCGGCGAGGCCACAGACGACGGTGATCGTCAGGATTACCACTCGATGGACGCCGGGTCTGGGTGTCATCGTCGGCCGGTCCCTACCGGTGACATGGAAAGCGTCAACGTAGCGTCGTCACCAGGGTTGAAAGGCCCCCAGCAGGTGTACCGCGACTCGTCCGGCTTCTGTGCGTTTTTGGCGGACCAGCCGGGTGGCAGGTCGAGGCAGATCGTGAACGGCTTGTCCGGGTCCGGTTCCGAGAGTTTCCCGCTCTGGTCCATTGTGGCTGTTCGGTGAACCTCACTGAAGAGTTCCACCTTGGTACCCGAAAGCTTCGCGAGAGACACGTTAGTCCCGGAGGCCCTGAACTGAATCTTCTTCACAGACTGCCCGGAGGCCGCCGGAGTGTTTGATATTGCCTCGCCGGGCTGGCTCCGGTGAACCGCGAACCCGACGAGTAAAACGATCACAAAAGAGATCATGAGCGCGTAGACCGGCGCCATATATCGGTTTCGCCACCCGTCAGTCATGGCAGCCCGCGCCAAACTCGTGCACGTGGCACCTCCGCGAGTGGTGTGCAGGAACATGCACTATAGATATCGCGTGAAAGTGACCGGATGTGTCGCTTCTTCTTCCACGGATCATGACAAGTGATCAAATTCGGGAAATGATGCGGCCCGATGTGACGACAGCCACCGCGGCAGCCGACCGTGCCAGGTGTCACCCTCGGTTGCCACGCCGGGTCGACCGCCCATGGCGCGGGAGGGTAGCCCGACCGGCCACCGCACGAGAGGTCGGATCCCAGCACGCCATACCATCCGACGCGCCCGTTCAGCCGAACTAATTACTCCGAACCATTCAATACTTTGGACGGACCCGTCCTCCCGTGAAATTCTTGCGCCTTTTACCCTTGCGAGGCACCGCATTCGGGTGACAGAGTGGCGCGTTCCCGATTCACCCCCTGCAGCGGCACCAGCCGCAGAATCGAGAAATCGCCGATGAAGACGGTCCGATTAGCCCTAGCCATAACCGCCGCATTGCTCACCGCGCCCTTGTTCGCCCCCACCGCCGCCTCCGCCGCTCCGCCGCCTGACCCGGACCCCGGCTTCACCCCGATGATCATCGACGGCCAGCTGGCGACCAGCGCGCCGTGGGCCGCCCGACTGTTCCGCGACGGCCAGCAGTTCTGCACGGCGACGATCATCGCGCCAACCTTC
>WUUC01204960.1_pt1 | contig 22180 bp, 20 predicted proteins | sample 6278441 | NCBI WGS metagenome assembly WUUC01 (sample SAMN13675441, study PRJNA597444) | soil metagenome | isolation source: soil | place: USA: Washington | collected 2017-10
TCCATGACGCGTACGCGTCGAGGTCGGCGAGGATCGCCCAGACGTCCGCGGGGGCCGCTTCGATGTTGATGGTGGTGGTGAGTTTCATGGTCAGCTCCAGACTTGGCTAATGGCATTAGCCAGGTTAGGCTAACGCCATTAGCCTGTCAACCCCCATCGAGGAGCACGACCGCGTAGCGCATCGTGGGCCGAGACGGCGCGCCGGGAGTCGATCGTCCCGTGGTGCTCGCCGGCGTGGGCGCCGCGCTGCTGCCGGCAGGCGGTCGCCGAGCACGCGGCCGGGCTCGGCGCCGTGGTGTGCCGGTTCGACCCGCCGCTCCCCCGGCACACCATCTCGTCCACCGCGAGGGCGCGCTGTCAGCCGCCGCCCGCGCCTTCGTCGCCGTCGCCGGGTAGCGACCCGGCAAGACCCCGCAGCACGAAGCCAGCGCAGTGGTCGACCACCGCCTTGCGGCTGACTCGGCTCCCGCGGTCGAACCAGCGATGGGTCGACACGACGATCGCGAACAGGCAGTTGCTGAGCAGGCGCGCGTTGAACTCGGCCTTCACGTAGCCCGCGGCCTGGGCCTCCTTGATCAGCCGCGTGACGATGTAGTCGTGGCGGCGCCGGCGATCGCGCACCTCGTTGAGCCGCATGCCGGTCAGGTGGTCCATCTCTTGGTGGTAGACCGACAGCCGCTCGAGGTGCTCGAGGCTGTAGGCGATCTGGCGGCGGACGTAGAGCTCGATGCGCTGAAGCGGGTCGAGGCGGTCGGCGTCCATCACCTCGGTCAGCATCTCTTCAACGTCGTCGTGGACCTGGTCGAAAATGCGGTAGAGCAGGTCCTCCTTGGTGCGGATGTAGTAGTAGAGGCTGCCCTTGTTGATGTCGAGCTCGTCCGCGACCTCCTGCACGGTGGCGGTGCCGAAGCCGCGCTCGTAGAACACGCGGGTGGCCGCGGCCATCACCTCGGCCTCGCGCCTGGGCGCGCGCCGGGCGTTCCTCACCGCTGCCATATCGGCACCAGCTTCCTCTCCGTGATCCGCCAGCCGTCGTCGGTCTCGACGAACCGGTCCTGATAGGTCCCGCCGACCAGGAACGGCTCGGCGGAGCCTTCGCGCACGTGGACGGCGAAGAAGTAGCACGACGCGCTGGGCCCGGGTCCCTCCACAACGTTGGAGATGAAGTGCTGCACCGCCGCGAACGGCGCCAGCGCGCGCGAGCAGAAGCGCACGATCGCGTCGTGGCCGGTGCGGACGCCGCCGAGCGCACCGAAGTCGACGACCGCGTCAGGCGCGAACACTTCGCGCAGCTCCTCGTACGCGCGCCGGTCGAGCGCGCTCGCGTAGCGGTACAGCAGCTCGATCACACCGTCACTCCGGCCTTATCGCGGTCCCAGGTGGACTCGGTGATCCCCGCGTCGCGCAGCGACTGCTTCTGGACCTTCTCGGTCGAGGTCCGCGGCAGCGCGTCGACGACCTCGACGTAGCGCGGGACCATGAACCGAGGGAGCCGCGGGACCAGGAACTCGATCAGTTCGGCGGGATCGAACGCCTCGGCGTCGGTGACCACCACGGCGATCTTGACCTCCTCTTCGCCGAACTCGGCCGGCACGCCGAACGCCGCGCACTCGACGACCTCCGGGTGCTCGACGACGACCACTTCCACCTCCATCGAGGAGATGTTTTCCCCGCGACGCCGGATCGCGTCCTTGGCCCGGTCGATGAAGTAGAACTCGCCGGCCTCGTCGTAGGAGCAGATGTCTCCGGTGTGGAACCAGCCGTTGCGCCACGCCTCCGCGGTCTTCTCCGGCATCCGCCAGTAGCCCGCCATCAGCACCCACGGCTCGTCGCTGCGGACGATCAACTCGCCGGGCGTGTCGGGCGGGAGCGGCTCATCGTGCGCGTCCACGATCCGGCACTCGTACCCCGGCCGCACGTGGCCGCACGTCCGGTTGTGCATCGGCTGCCACTCAGTGGAGATCGGCGCGCTGATCTCGGTCATGTTGAACACGCTGCAGATCCGGATGCCCATTTCGGCCTCGAACGCCTGTGGGTCGGCCGGCGGCGGCGAGACGAGCACGTGCTTGAGCGGCGAGTCGGTGACGCCCTCGCGCCGCCGCTGATCGGCGATATAGCCGGCGCTGGCGCCGATCATCATCGTCGCCGTGCAGCCGAACTGCACGATGTCGCGCCAGAACTCGCGTCCGACGAAGCGCTCGCGGACGACCACCCGGCCGCCGAGCAGCGCCATCGCGTAGACCGGGATCTTCCCGCTCGCGTGGAACAACGGGTACGGCGAGTACCAGGCATCGTCCGGACCGAGCCGGTCGAGCGGGATGCAGCCCGTGGCGGTGGCGTGCGCCTGTGCCCATGGCACCATCACGCCCTTCGAGGGGCCCGTTGTGCCGGACGTGTAGAGGATCGAGGAGATGTCGTGGTGCGCGGGGCCTTCCAGCCCTTCCGCGACCGGTCCGTCGAGCGGCTCCTCGTCGACGACGATGTAGGTGGGATCGCCCTCGATCTCGTCGAAGCGCTCCTTGAACTGCTCGCCGACGATCACGACGTTCGCCTCGGCGTTGTCGAGCGTGTACTGGAGCATCCGCGCCCGGTAGGCGGTGTGCACCGGCACCTCGATCGCCCGCAGCCAGGCGATGCCGAGCCACGCGGTGATCGCGTCGAAGCTCGGCGGCAGCATCACGACGACACGGTCGCCGGCCTTGACGCCGCGCTCCCGCAGGGCTCCTGCCCAGCGCAGCGCCGCATCGTGCAGTTCGGCGAACGTCAGCGTGGGCCCGTCGACGTGCTGCAGGAAGACCTGGTCGCCCCGCTCGCGCGCCCGCTTCTCGATGAGGTGGGGGAGAACCAGCTCGCGCTCAAGCATGGTCCAGCACCACCGTCGCCTCACCGCGCAGTGGGATCCGCCCGTCGGCGCCCTCGAGCCGGAAGTCGCAATCCAACTCGCGCCCGCGCACAGCGAGCACGTTGCCCTTCGCCGTCAGTTGATCACCCGGCACCACGTTGTCGAGGAAGCGGAACGCGAGCCGCCGGATCGACGCCGGATCGCCGGTGAGCTTGAGGAGCATGTTGGCGACGTAGGCCATGTTGGCCGGGCCCTGGTTGACGATCCCGCGGAAGCCGAGCCGGCGCGCCAGCTCTTCATCCTCGTGGATCGGGTTCGGATCGTTCATCACGCCCATCACCGCCACCATCCGCTCGCGCGTGATCTCGCCGACGGGCAGGGAGGGCAGGGCATCGCCGGGACGCAGCGTCATGCCTGCATCACCTCTTGGGTCTCGGGGACGACGTAGGACTCGTGCGAGACACCGACGAGGCAATCGTCGGCGTCGAACACGCGGATGTGGCACGTGACGACGTCGAACGCACCGCGCCGGCGGCCGTGCTTGCGCTCGATCTCGGCGATTTCGGTCTGCACCCGGTAGGTCGCGCCGATACGCAGCGGCTCGTGGTAGACGAGCCGGCCCTGCCCGAACGTGACGCCGGATTCGAGCCGCGTGCCGAGCAGGTTGAAGAACTCCTCCAGTGGCATTCCCTTGCCGCAGTGCGCGACGAGGTGCAGGAACAGCGGATGGGCGACGTCGCCCTCCCACGGACCGGCGAACACGGCGTCGGTGAAGACTTGGTGCGCCTCGGGGTCGATGGTGAACTCGCCATGCAGGCGGTGGCCGATCAGCTCGCTGCGGCTCATGATGCAACCCTCTCCGAGGGCTTCCCTGACAGCACAGTCATGCTGCTGCCCTCCGCGCGCGCAGGCGCCGGCCGGCGTCGCGGATGTCCTTGAGCAGCGATTCTCGGCGCATCACCGTCGCGATCGCCACGGCGACCACGAGCACGACGCCGTTGAACACGTCGCTGACCCACGCCTCGACGCCCAGCAGTTGCAGGCCGGACACGCCGACCGCGAGCAGATAGACGCCGATCACGGTGCCCATCGCGTTGAAGCGGCGGAACTGGATCACGGTCGTCCCAAGGAATGCTGCGGCGTAGGGCTGGAGCAGGTACGCGTGGCCCGACGTCGGGTCGACCGCGCCGAGTGCGCCGGCGAGCAGGACGCCCGCGAGGCCGGCGATCAGCGCTGCCCACACGAACGCGAGCGTGCGCACACGGCCGACCTTGACGCCAGACAGCTTCGCGGCGTCGCGGTTGCCGCCGGTAAACAGCAGGCGGCGGCCGAACGGCGTGTACTCGTAGACGTACCAGAGCCCGAGCGCGAGCAGCCAGCCGAACACGACCTTGGATGGGATCGAGCCCAGCACCTCGGTGTTGGCGAGATCGCTCAGTGCGGTCGGCAGGCCGGTGATGACGTCGCCGCCGGTGAACGCCGTGATGACGCCGGCGAGCCACGTCATCGTCCCCAGCGTGACGATGAACGCGTCGATGCCGAGGCCGACGATCAGCGCCGCGTTGAGCAGCCCGATGCCGGCGGCGAGCGCGAGCGCGATGGCCACGGCCGGCACGAGGCCCATGCCGTGGCGGGTCGTGAGCACGGCGATCACGGCACCGGTGCCGATCATGACCATGCCGACCGAGAGGTCGAAGTCGCCGGCGCGCAACGGCAGCGTGACGGCAAGCGCGAGCATCAGGATCGCGGCCTGGCCGGACAGCGTCACAGTCAGGTTGGTGGACGTGAAGAACGTCCCGGGCAGAGCCAGGGTGAACACGCCGATCAGCCCGAACAGCACGATCAGCAGGCCGAAGCGCTCGAGCGCGCTCCGGACCGCAGGACGGCCCGCGGGGGCCGGAGCAGCTTCGGCAACCATGGTGGTCTCCGTCTCCATCGTCTCGGTACTCATGCCGCACCTCCGTTGGCCATCGCGAGGATGCGCTGCGGCGTGACGTGCGGCCGCGTCAGGGCGCCGGCCAGCCGCCCGCGCGACATCACCAACACGCGGTCGCACGTGTCGGCGGTCTCCTCGTGGTCGGAGGAGACGAGGCACACGGCCGCGCCCTCGCGGTCGGCGAACTCGCGCACGAGGCGGTGGATCTCGCCCTTGGCCGCGACGTCGACGCCCTGCGTCGGCTCGTGCAGCAAGACGACGCGCGGGCTGGTCTGCAGCCATTTGGCCAGCAGCACCTTCTGCTGGTTGCCGCCGCTGAGGGCGGTGATCCGGGTCTCGGGGTCGCGCGGGACGACGCCGAAGCGTTCGGCCAGGACGGCGGCGCTGCGCCGCTCCAAGCCGCGGTCGTAGCGGCCGCGGCGCCAGAAGCGTCCGACGACGCCGAGGTTCTCGGCCACGCTGCCGTCGCGCCAGAGGCCTTCCCGCTGGCGGTCGGCGGGGACCATGGCCAGGCCGGCGGCGAGCGCGCGATGCGCGTCGCCGAGCGGGAGCGCGCGGCCGTCGACCGCGACGCTGCCCTGTTCCGGCGTCCGGTGCCCGGCAAGCAGGCTCGGCAGCCGCTCCTGGCCCATCCCGAGTAGCCCGGTGACGCCGACGATCTCCCCGGCGGCGACGTCGAACGTGACGTCGGCGATGCCGTCGCCGGCCAGGCCGCGGACCTGCAACACCGCGTCGCCCTTTTTCGAGGTCGTGAGCTCTGGGGCCTCGTAGGCGGTCCCGAGCATCGCCTCGACCATCGCGTCCTCGGTGAGTGCGTCGCCGCTCGTGGCGACGCGGCCGTCACGCAGGACAGTCACCCGGTCGCACATCCGCCGCACCTCGTTGAGGTGGTGGCTGATGAACAGCACGGCCCCGCCGTTCTCGGTGACCCGCCGCAGCAGGTCCCACAGCGCGCCCGCCTCACTGGAGGAGAGTGCCGAGGTCGGCTCGTCGGTGATCAGCAGGTGCTGGTCGCCGGAGTGGGCCTCCATCTCGCAGATCGCGCGGGCGACCGCGACCAGCGTACGCTGGCCGCGACCGATCGCCTCGATGTCCGCGCGCGGGTCGACGTCGATCCCGAGCCGCTCGAGCAGTGCGTGCACGCGGGCGTGCTGCGTGCGCCACTTGATCCGGCGGCCGCCGAAACCGGTGCTGCCGACGACGTTCTCGGTCACCGAGAGCTCGTCGATCAGGCCGAGGTCCTGATGGATCGTGGCGATCCCGTAGCGGCTTGCGTCGGCGATCGGCAGCGGGACGCCGGCGCCCCAGACGCGGACGGCGCCCGCGTCGGGGACGTGGTAGCCGGCGAGGATCTTCACCAGCGTCGACTTGCCGCTGCCGTTGGCGCCGATGAGGCCGTGGACCTCACCGCGTCGCACGGATAGAGACACGTCGTCGAGCGCCCGGACCGGCCCGAAGGCCTTCGAGAGCCCGTGGAGGCGGAGAGCCTCTGCACTCACTGCACCACCCACTTGCTCTTGAACTTGGTCTGGTAGTCCGCGAGCTCCGGCCACAGCGTCTCGAAATCGTTGCTGGGCGGGATGTTCGACTCGTCGAAGAGCTGCATCGGCAGCTCGGTGGTCTCGGCCGGCTCGCCGAGGATCGCGCGGCCGAGTTGATCGGTGATCAGCCAGCCCGTGTACTCCGGCGGCGGGTAGGAGACGTCGGCGGCCTGCTTGCCCTGGCGCACCATGTCGAGGTTCTCGGGCAGGCCGTTGGTGGCGACGAGGCGCACGTCACGGCCGGTCTGGCCGATCGCCGGCGCCATGTAGAACGCGGCGGTGTCGAACGTCGAGATGACGGTGTCCACGTTCGGATCGCGCTGGAGCAGCGACTGGATGCTCGAGCCGAGCTGGGTGGCCATCGTGGCCAAGCTCATCTCGTGCTCGGTCACCTTGCAGGTGTCCGGGCACAGCGCGCTGAACGTGGCCTTGACGGCGTCGCGCTGGGTCGTGAGCGCCTTCTGGTTGGGGTCGAACGTGACCGCCGCGGAGACCTTGCAGCCGGAGGCCGCCGCGGCGTATTGGGCCATCAGCCGGCCCTCTTCCTCCAAATCCACGCTGATCGTCTCGACGACGGTGCCGTCGGTCGGGTTCGGGACGCCGGTGGCGGCCGCGATCACGGGGATGTTCGCCGCCTTGGCCTTCTGCAGCGCGGTCGGGACGACGGCGGGGTTGATCGCGTAGGTCACGATGCCCGCGGCCTTGGAGGCGACGGCCTGCTCGATGCCCTGGTTGAAGCGGTCGGGCTGGGCCTTGCCGTCGAAGATCTCGGCGTTCATGCCGGCTGCCTGCGCCGCTTGCTGGACGGCCTTGGAAACGCGCTGGGCGTAGCCCGTGGCCTGGGTGGGGGAGATGAACCAGATCGTCTTGCCCTGGTTGGCCTTCATGTCGACGGCCTGCTCGGGGAGCTGCAGCGTCATCGGCTTGCGGGCGGCGTCGACGGCCTGCTTGGCCTGCTGGACGCATTCGCCGGCGGCGTCGGAGGTCGGGCCGCCGGCCTGCGCTCCACCATTCTCGTTCGAGTCGCCACCACACGCGGCGACGGCGAGCCCGAGCGCGACGGTCGCGGTCAGGGCCAGCCTCCTAGGGACGTAGGTCATCTGCTCCTTCTCTCCTGCCAAGGGGGACCATGCAGCCCAAGGTGTACCGAACGATTGGTTGATCTTCTACCGACCAAACAGTGGTTTGGTCGTTCGAATTCAGCGGGCTGTGTAGCCCCCGTCGGCGGTGAACGTGCCGCCCGTGATCCAGGCCGCTTCGTCGCTGGCCAGGTACAGCGCGAGCGACGCGATCTCGTCCACCGTGCCGAGTCTCTTGAGCGGGTACCCGCGCGCCGCGTCGAGCATCGCGGCGTCGTCGAGGCCGCGCTCGGAGAGCGTCTGCTCCACGAGCGGCGTGAGGACCGTGCCGGGGCAGATCGTGTTGGCCCGGATGCCGTTGCGCCCGTACTCCACGGCGACCTGGCGCGTGAGCGCGATCACGCCGCCCTTGGCCGCGGAGTAGGACGCGATCCCCGGGACGCCGACGAGGCCGCCGGTGCTGGCCTGGGTGATGATCGAGCCGCTGCCGGCGTCGATCATCGCGGGCAGGACGGCGCGCATCGAGAGCCACACGCCGGTCAGGTTGACCGCGATCACGCGGTCCCAATCGCGCTGCTCGAGGCTGTGCGCGGAGCCGCCGCCGGCGATCCCGGCGTTGGCGTAGAGCGCGTCGATCCGGCCGAAGGTGTCCAGCGCCGTCTGCGCGACCCGCTCCATGTCGGTCTGCGATGTGACGTCGGCCCCGATGCCGACCCCACCGGCTTCGGCGGCGACCGCTTCGGCGGCTTGGGCGTCGAGGTCGCAGAGCACGACGGAGGCGCCCTCGCGGGCGAACTGCAGCGCGGCGGCGCGGCCGATCCCGGAGCCCGCTCCGGTGATGACAGCGCACTTGGAGGCGAGTCGGGTCATGCTCGGGACCATACAATCGTTTGGTATGTTCGGCGAGTGGGCCGCGAACAAACGGAGGGCATCGAGGGGATGGGCGCGGCCCGCGAGAGTCAAGTTCGTCGACCTGAGCCCGACAAAGTTGACTCTCGCGTGGTCATCGTTACCGGCGCAAGCGGCGGTCTCGGGGCCGCCCTGGCGCGTGGGCTCCACTCACTCGGTGCTTCGTTGGTCCTTGGAGCACGCCGGGGGGATCGCGTGCGGGCGCTGGCGGACGAGCTCGGCGCCGTCGGCGTCGTCTGCGACGTCACCGTCGACGCGGACCGTCAGCGGCTGGTCGAGACCGCGATCGAGCACTACGGCAGGCTCGACGGGCTCGTCAACAACGCCGCCGTGTCGAAGGTCGCGCCGGCGCTGCGCGAACCGCTGACGGACTTCCGGGACGCGCTGGAGACGAACCTCGTCGCGCCGTTCGCGCTCTCGGTGCTGGCGTGCCGGCAGATGCGCGAGACCGGCGGTGGCGCGATCGTCAACGTCGCCTCCTCATTGGCGCTGCGCTCGATCGACCGCACGCCGCATGGGGCCTACGTGGCCTCGAAGGGCGGGCTGGTCGCGCTGACGCGCGAGCTCGCCTCTCAGTGGGGCCGCTACAACGTGCGCGTGAACGCGGTCGCGCCCGGCTTCTTCGCCACCGAGATGAACCGCGAGATTCAGGCCACCGGGGGCGTGCCGGAGTGGCTGGGCGAGCGGATCCCGCTCGCCCGTGGCGGGCACGAGGAGGAGTTCACGGCGGCCGTCGCGTTCCTCCTCGCGCCCGGCTATGTCACCGGCCAGGTGCTCCCGCTCGACGGCGGGCTCACGACGCGCTGACCGAGCGCTCCTTCTCGGCCAGCTCCTGGAGCAGGCGGTCGCGCAGCTTGAAGCGCTGCAGCTTGGTCGCCGACATCGGCCACTCGTCCTCGCCGATGAAGCGGATCATCCGCGGCACCTTGAACGAGGCGATCCGGCCCTTGCAATGCGCGATCAGTTCCTCCTCGGTGGCCTCGCGGCCCGGCAGCAGCTCGACGAACGCCGCCGCCACCTCGACCAGGCGCTGGTCGGGAATGCCGACCACCGACACGAGCTTGACCGCCGGGTGGGTCGAGAGCTGCGCCTCGATCTCCTGCGGCGCGACGTTCTCGCCGCCGACCTTGAGCGTCTCCTTGACGCGGCCGAGGAACAGCACGCGGCCCTCCTCGTCGAGCACGCCGAGGTCCTGCATCGTGACCCAGCCGCCCTCGAGGATGCTCTCGGCGGTCTTCTCGGTGTCGTTGTAGTAGCCGCTGAGCGTGTTGTAGCCGCGGAACTGGATGATTCCGCGCTCACCCGGCCCGAGCGGCTGGCCCAACGGGTCCACGACGCGCAACTCGAGGCCCGGCTGGCAGGCGCCGCACGTGTGGAGGCGCACCTCGAGCGGGTCGTCGCGGCGGGTCAGCGACACGCAGCCGCCCTCGGTGCCGCCGTAGGTCGTGAGCTGGACCGCGTGCGGGAGGCGATTCTGGAACTTCTCGAGCACCTCGGGCGGGGCGACGTTGAGCCACGTATTGATCCGGCTCAGGTCGGCCTTGTCGAAGTCCGGGTGCGCCAGCACGGCCTCGGTGACCGGCTGATAGGCGGGGTAGAACTGCGTGATCTTCTCGTCGCGCAGCGTCGCGACCGTGCGCTCGGCGTCGAACGAGTAGTCGCTGTAGAACGTCGCACCCTTGCCCAGGACCCAGGTGACGGTGCCGAGCGCGGTGACGTGGAAGAGCGGGAGCGCGCTCCACAGGCGGTCCTCGGACGTCGTGCCCCAGATGCCGGCGGTGACCATCCACGTGCGCACGAACGCCTCGTGGCTGAGCATCGCGCCGCGCGGGTTGGACGTCGTCCCCGAGGTGTAGAGGATCAGCGCCGTGTCGCGCAGCGGCACGCCCTCGACGCGGGTGCGCAGGAGCTTCTCGTCGGCGCCGTCGCCCAGCGCGTCGAAGTCGGCGCGGGCGAGCATGCCCTCGGGCCGCCGCTGACCCATCATCACCACGTGGCGCAACTTCGGCGCCTCGAGATCGGACAGCGCGTCCTCGATCAGCGCCGTGAAATCCACGTAGGCATCCGCTGCGTCGTGCGTCATCAGCACGGCGAGGTCGGCATCCTCGATCAGGAAGCGCAGCTCGTTGGTGCGGTAGCGGGCGTTGATCGGCACTACCACGGCGCCGATCAGCGACGCGCCGAACACGGACGCCACCAGGTCGGGATGGTTGGTCATCAGAACGCCGACGTGCTCGCCGGGCTGGACGCCGAGCGCCAGCAGCGAGCGCGCGACGCCCCAGGACGTGTCCGCGAGCTCGCGGTACGTGACGCGCCGGTCCGGGAACACGAGCGCGTCCTTGTCGGGGCTTCTGCGGGCCGAGCGAAGCAGCAGATGCCCGAGCGGCATCACGTCTTCGGCGAGCCCGATTTCCTCCAATGGTGCAGCGGCCATGGCCTAATTCTCCTCCTCGTTGCGCGAGCCGGAGTCTAAGCCGTCACGCTAGGATTTTCAACCGGTCGGTTGGTCGAAGTGAGCTCGTTCGCGACCAGGTAGGCGAGCGTCAGCCCGCGGCCGAGTGCGAAGCCGCTGTTGTAGCCGGTGCCGGTGGTCGTGAGCGCGGCGCACGAGCCGACCGCGTAGAGGTTCGGGATCGGCTCGCCGTCGTTGTTCAGGACGCGCCCGTCGCCGTCGGCGTGAATGCCGCTGGAGCCGATCCCGGTGCCGACGAACTTCAGCCGCAGGCCGAAGAAGGGCGCCTTGGCGATCTCGCCTAGCACCGGGCTGGGGGAGTGCGACGGATCGCCGGCGAACCGGCGCACGTAGGTGACCGTGCCGCGGCCGAAGTCCGGGTCCTCGCCGGCGCGCGCGTGCCCATTGAATCGGGCGGCCGTGCGCTCGAGCTGCTCGCCGTCGATGCCGAGCTCGGCGGCCAGCTCGGCGAGCGTCGATGCCCGCTTGACGCCCATCTCGTCGGCGTACTCTCCGCCCGGGCCGGTCTCGCCCAGCCCGTACTTGGCGTGATGCTGCTCGTCCCAGATGAGGAAGAACGGCAGGTGGCGGTTCGCGGGGTCGAGCGTCTTGGCCACGATGTCGACCCAGTAGGAGTCGTCGCAGTACCGGTTGCCGGCGGCGTCGACGATGATCGCGTGCGGCATCGCGTATTCGGGGCCGTAGCCGTAGCCGTCGCCGGCGCGCCAGCCGGGCAGGATCGGGACGCTCGTCGCGGGGATCGTGACCGTCGCGGCGCCGGCGCCGCGGGCGAGCCGGATCCCGTCGCCGCGCAGGCTGTTCGGGGCGACGCTGCCGAAGTCCTCGGGCTCCAGGTCGAGGAACTCCCGCACGAGCTCGGGGTCCCAGTCGTAGGTGCTGGTCGCGAGCACGACGGGGCCGCGCTGCTCGACGTCGCCGGCGCGCACGCCGACGACCGCGCCGTCCTCGGTCAGCAGCTCGGTCACCGGCTGGCCGAGCTTGATCTCGATGTTCTTCTCCTGCAGCACGCGGGCGAGGAAGCTCGCGACGACGCCGGTGCCGAACGTCAGCGGGTCCTTCGGCGCAGCCTCGTCCTCGCCGGCGTCGGTGACGCCGAAGCCGGTCAGCCGGCGGCCCTTGACGAACATGTCGGCGTAGGTCGTGCCGACGGGAAAGAACGGGCTCACGCGCAGCTTCCCGCGCCACTCGCCGAGCGCGCTGCCGTCGATCACCTCGTTGGTGAGATAGCGGCCCTCTTCGAGCGCTCCGCCCGCCTCGTTGTGGTAGTCGGCGAGCCCGGGGATGACGGTCCAGCGGATCGCGCCGACCTTCTCCCAGTAGCGGGTCGCCTCCGGGGACACGTGGAGCCAGCGCAGCATCGCGGCCTCGTCGAGCACCTCCGGGTGGTCGTGCGCGATGTCGCGCACGTAGCGCTCGGCGCGCTCGAGGTCGTCGTCGATGCCCTCGCGCTCGGCGACGTGGTTGGCGCCGACCCAGACCTGGCCGCCGGAGTACGCGGCCGCGCCGCCGACCAGGTCGGCCGCCTCATAGACGGTGGCCGAACCACCACGTAGCGCCACGCCGAGCGCTGTCGCAAGGCCCGACAGGCCCGCGCCGACGACGATCACACGTTCCGATGCCATGGGTCTCTCCTCTGGTCAGCGCACAGGCGCTGGTTCGAACTCGCGCACCTCGGGCCGTTGGACCCCGCGCGCAAGCAGCTTGTACTTCTCGATCCGCTCACTCGGCGTCTTCGGGAACTCCGCGCAGGCCTCCAGGTAGCGAGGCACCATGTGGCGCGGCAGCCGCTCCGCGAGCCACGTGTGCAGCTCCTCGAGCGAGCCCGCGCCGTCGGCCAGCACGACGTCGAGCTTGACCTCGTGCTCGCCGAACTCGCCTGGGACGCCGTACGCCGCCGACTCGACGACGTCCGGGTGCCCGGCCGCGATCGCTTCGAGCTCGGCCGCGGAGATGTTCTCGCCGCGCCGCCGGATGCGGTCCTGCTTGCGCCCGACGAAGTACAGCGCCCCGTCGGAGTCGTAGGTCGCGAGGTCGCCCGTGTGGAACATGAAGTTCCGAAAGGCGGCGGCGGTCGCCTCGGGGTCCTCGAAGTACTCGCGCGCCATCGCATCGGTGAGCCGCGGGCGGAAGACGAGCTGGCCGACCTCGCCGGGCGCCACCATCCGGTCGCGTTCGTCGACGACCCCGTACTCGATCCAGGCCATCGGGTGGCCGAGGCGGTTGCGGGCGACGCCCTCTTGCGGGTGGTCGAAGTACGGGTGCGTGTAGACCTCGGTCATGCCGAAGCCCTGCCACACGAGCTTCACGCCGAAGCGCTCCTGGAACTCCTCGCCGCCGGGCGGGAAGGGCACGCAGTAGATGAACTTCACGCGGTGCTCCGGAGCCTGCGGGCAGACCTTGAGGATGATCTGCGCCATCGGGCCGAGGATCACCGTGTGCGTCGCGCCGGCCTCGGCCACCTGTCGCCAGAACGCCGTCGCCGAGAACCGCGAGCGCAGGTGCGCCGCGCAGCCCGCGTGCAAGGCCGCGTTCGCGATCAGGTGCAGGGCGGCGACGTGGAACAGCGGCATCGGCGAGAACAGGACGTCCTCGCGCGTGTGCCCGGCGCGGTCGGTGATCGCGGCCGAGTAGAGGTAGAGGAAGTGGTGCGGGTAGACGACGCCCTTCGAGCGGCCCGTCGTTCCGGACGTGAACTGCAGCAGCGCCACCTCGTGGCTGCCGGGCAGCGGCAGCGGCGCGGTCGTCTCGGAGCCCTCGAGCCACGCGTCGTAGCCGACGACGCGGGCACCGTGCAGGTTCTCAGGCAGCGCGCCCTCCGGCTCGCCGGCCACCACGACGAGTTCCACGGCGCCGAGCGAGTCGAGCGCGGCGAGCCGGTCCACCAGGTCGGCGCGGGCGACGATCGCGCGGATGCGGCTCTTGATCACGACGTACTCGAGCAGCGGCCCGCGTGAATCGGCGTTGAGCGGGACGGCCACGCCGCCGGCCGCCATCGGGCCGAGCAAGGCGGGATAGAACTCGAGCTGGTTGCGCAGGAAGAGCCCGACGTGGCCGGGCCGGTCGCCGAGGTCGCGCAGGAGGGCGCGCGCCACCCGGTTCGTGTCCTCGTGCGCCTGGCGAAACGTGACGCGCTCGCGGCCGTCGAAGAACAGCCACGGGGCATCGCCGAGCGCCTCGGCCTGCGCCCGGAGCACGTGCAGGAGCGTCCGCTCGGGCTGCTCGAAGCGCCGTGCACACGGCCCGAGCTCCGGTCCCTTCCCTCGCATCAGCTCCATCTGCGTAAGCTAGCACATTTGCAAACCAAACGCTTGGTTGTTATGGTCGCTCGCTTCGAGCGACGAGGAGAAGACGTATGAAACCGCGGGGATTGATTCTGAGTGCGCTGGTGGCAACCGCCATGGTGGGGTGCGGCGGTTCGGATGGCGGTGATGCTGCCGAGGAGAAGTCGGGCACGGTCAAGGTCGGCGCGGCGCTCGACCTGACCGGGCCCAACGCGTTCGCCGGCACCGAGGTCAAGAAGGGGATGGACGTGGCCGTCGAGGAGGCCAACCGCGCGAACGAACTCGGCGGCGCGAAGCTCGAGGTCCAGGCCGAGGACAACGCAACGGACGCCAAGCAGGCCGCGAGCCTGGTCACGAAGATGGTGCGCGACGACTACTCCGTGCTCGTGACCGGTCCGGGCAGCGGTCCCGCCCTGGCAAGCGGGCCGATCGCCCAGCGCGCGAAGATCCCGATGGTCGTCCCCGGCGCGGGCGCGCCGGGCGTCGTCGAGGCCGGTGACTTCGTCTACCGCGCCAGCGCGCCCCAGGAGTCCTATCACCACCTCGGTAGCAGCTACCTGAAGAGCAAGGGCGCCACGACGATCGCCCAGATCTACAACAACGACGTCCCGACGAACAAGCTGCTGGGCGAGAAGACGTGGCCGGAGCTGGCGAAGAAGGACGGTCTGCAGATCACATCCTCGAGCGCGGTTGCGATCACGGCCACCAACTTCGCCTCGATCGTCTCCAAGATCACCGGCTCGGCGCCGGACGCGGTCGTCATGCACCTCACGGGCGTCCAGGGCGCGAGCGCGTCCACGGCGCTCCGGCGGGCCGGCTTCGAGGGCATCATCCTCGGCGGCAACGGGATGAGCTCCGGCAACCTCAAGAGCATGGGCGCGCAGGCCGACGGCATCCTCTACGCGGTCGACTTCACGGCCAACACGCCGGTTCCTTCGGGCAAGGCGTTCACCGAGTTCTACAAGCGCGAGACCGGCGAGGAGCCGAGCATGTACGCCGCGACGGGCTACGACACGGTGAAGCTGATCATCGAGGGGCTCAAGCGCGCCGATGACTACTCGCCGGAGGCGGTCAAGGCGGGCTTGGACGCGGCGACCGCCGAGGGCTTCGCGGGGGCTGCGGGCCAGTACCGGTTCGAGAACCGTGACGCCCGTGTCGACGGCCTGCTCGTCGAGTGGCGCGACGGCTCCGAACACCCGGTCGCGCCGTAACGCGATGCCGAAATACGACGTGATCGTGGTGGGGGCCGGCGCGGCCGGCCTCACCTGTGCCTCGCTGCTGGCGAAGTCCGGCAAGCGGGTGGCCGTGGTTGAGAAGCACCGCTACCTGGGCGGGCGCGCGATGGAGCAGCGGTTCCGCGGCCACCAGATCGGGCTCGGCTCGCATCTGGTCGAGGACCCGGGGGACAGCCTGCAGCGGGTCTGCGAGTGGGTCGGGGCGCCGTTTGACTACAGCGAGCGAAGCGATTCGATGCCGTTCTGGGACACCGACCAGTGGCGTCCGATCCAGGAGTACTACGGCGGTGGCGCCAAGCAGGGGTTGAAGGCCTGCATCGAGGCGCTGACCGAGACGCCGTACGAGGAGCTCGATCGCTGGGACCACGCGTCCTTGCGCGAGTGGATGTCCCAGTACACGAACGAGGAGGGCGTCTTCCAGGTGTGGGAGGCGATCTCGGTGCTCGAGCAGATCACGTTCAAGCCGTTCGAGCACTCGGCCTCGGAGAACCTTTACACGCGCAAGCTGCACTACGAGCTCAAGCGCACGGCCGGGTACTCGGTGTGGCCGATGGGCGGCTGGGAGCGGTTGTGGAAGAACCTCGCCGGTGCGTTCGAGCGGCTCGGCGGCACGGTGATCACATCCGCGAAGGTCTCGCGGGTGATCGTGCGTGACGGCGCGGTGCGGGGCGTGGAGTTGGCCAACGCCGACGAGCCGCTGGAGGCCGACGAGGTGGTGGTCAATGCGCCGGTGTGGGATATCCCGCGGTTGTTTGAGGACGGGGCGCTGCCGTGGGATTTCCTGGCGCGCGTGAAGCTGTTCGGCCACAACCGCAACAAGGCGTGCTGGCTGGGCTTCTGGATCGCGGCCGAGGAGCCGGTGATCGCCGGCTCGGAGCGTGAGATGGCGTCGTTCTTTGCCACGCCGCGGACGGGGATGCCGGGGTTCACGCTGAATTTCACGGGCTATGACCCGGATGTCTCGCCGCCCGGCGAGTACCTGACGTGCTTCGGCGCCGCGTTCGACGCGACGGAGCACTATGGCGACCGGGCGTGGTACGAGAAGACGTTCCACGACCTGTGGCTCGACGTCGAGGAGATGCTCCCGGCGGCGCGCGGGGCGCTGTGGAAGAAGCCACACCTCGTCACGACCTACGGGGTGATCTGCAAGCCGGGGATGGTCGGCGCGGCGCGGCCGGACACGATGGTCCGCGGCGTCGACGGTTTGTGGTTGACGGGCGACACCACCCGCGCGCGCGGGATCGGTGTCGACAAGGCGGCGCGTTCCGGGATCACGACGGCCGAGGCGGTCCTCGGCTCCCGGATCCCCCATTTCGCCGACACCGTGCGGTACTGAGAGGAGCGACGGGTGCCGAAGCACATCATGGTGGCGATGGTCAGCGCCAAGCCGGGCGAGGAGGACGAGTTCAACGCCTGGTACGAGCAGCACATGACCGAGGTGCGGGCGGTGCCGGGGATCGCGTCAGGGCAGCGCTACCGGCTCGCGGGCGACCAGGCGCCCGGGATACCGGCGCCCGAGCACGCCAACCTCGCCGTCTACGAGATCGACGGGGACGTCTCCGAGGTGCTGGCGGAGATCCTCGGCCGCCGCGCCCGCGGTGAATGGGCGCCGCGGCGCGGGATCGACGAGACCCGGATCGGGATGTGGATGTTCGATGCGGTCTCCGACCGCGGGCAGCCGCTATGAACGTGCGATTCGTCGAGGGTCCCATCAACGTCGAGGACGTCGCCCGGATTCCGGACACGGAGTGGCTCGTGGGCTCGGGGATGGCCAGCCCGGGCGTGCCGGACGGGCGGCTGCACGTCCTCCATGCGTTCGACGGCAGGTGGTGGCCGCTGACGCCGGACGACGTCCCGGTCGAGCGCCGGTTCGGCGAGCTGGGACCGCCGCCGGCGAGCGGGTTCGACCCCCACGGCGTCGCCCTGCGCCCCGGTGAGGACGGGGTGCACGAGTTGTATGTGGTCAACCACGGCGGCCGCGAGACGATCGAGGTCTACAGCGTCGACGGCCGCGGGGAGCGACCCGAGCTGACATGGATCGGGGCGATCGCGCAGGACACGAACGTGTGGGGCAACGCGGTCGCGCTGCTGGGAGACGGCGGGCTCGTGGCCACGAACTTCCTCGACCTCACCGACGCCGATGCGATGGGCAAGATCGCCCGTGGCGAGGTCACGGGCAACCTGAAGGAGTGGCGGCCCGGCGAGGGCTGGCGCGACCTGCCGGGGACGGAGACGTGCGCGCCCAACGGCGTCGAGGTCTCGCCCGACGGGCGCTGGCTGTTCATCTGCGGCTGGGGGACGCGGCGCGTGATCCGCGTCTCGCGCGGGGCCGAGCCGGTCCAGCGCGACGAGGTGGCGGTCGAGGTGATGCCGGACAACGTGAACTGGGGCGCGGACGGCCGGCTGCTGATCGCGGGCTCGGTCTCGACCCCGGCGGACGTCTTCGCGGAGGTCAACGCGAAGCACATCTGCCCGATCCCGCTGCGCGCCGTCCGCATCGATCCGGAGACGCTCGATGTCGAGGAAGCGGTGTACTTCGAGCACGAGACGTTCGGCACGGCGGCGACGGGCTATGACGTCGGCGCCGATCTGTGGATCGCGAGCCCGCGATCGGATCGGATCGCAGTGTTCCCCGGGCTCGGAAGGGGCTGAGATGTTCACACGGTTGTTCGAACCGATCCGCGTGGGGACGATGGAACTGCGCAACCGGATCGCGGTGCCGACGCACGCCGCCGGCGCTGGCCGGATCCTCGGCAGCGAGAAGGAGGCCGAGCGCTTCATCGCCTACTACACGCGCCGCGCGCGCGGCGGCGCGGCGTTGATCGGCGGCAGCTCGACGTTCCTGCGCTCGCCGCTGATCCCGGGCTACGAGCCGACCGGGGTCGGCGCCGTGATGCGGGGCAGCTACCGGCACCCGCTGTTCGTCGAGCGCCACAAGCGCTACATGGACGCGCTCCACCAGGCCGGCGCGTGCGGCACGGTGCAGATGATCATCCAGGGCGGGCTGCCGCACGGCGCGTCGCCGGCGCAGACCGGCTTCGTCTACCAGGACGTCCCGCACGCGTTGACTCGCGCGGAGATCGCCGAGACGGTCGAGGAGTACGGCTGGTCGGCGGCCCGAGCGCTCGAGGCCGAGGTCGACGGGCTGGAGATCCACGCCAACCACGACGACCTGCTGCAGTTCTTTCTCTCGCCGCTGTCCAATCATCGCGATGACGAGTACGGGGGCTCGCTCGAGAACCGGATGCGGTTCCTGATGGAGGTGCTGCGCGCGATCCGCGACGCCGTCGGCCGGCGGATGACGGTCGGGACGCGGCTGTGCATGGACGAGCTGCTCGAGGGCGGCTACGACTTCGCCGACGGGCTGGAGATGGCGCGCACGCTGTCCGCCAGCGGCTTGATCGACTACCTGCACGTCGACGTCGGCAACAACTGGGGCGCGCCGAGCTACCTGCAGCCGATGCAGTACGAGGCGAGCGAATGGACGGCCATGGCGGGCGAGGTCCGCGTCGCGGTCGACGTCCCCGTGATCTACACGGGCCGGGTCACGCACCCGGCGATCGGCGAACGGATCCTGGCCGAGGGCCAGGCCGACGTGGTCGGCATCGCGCGAGCGATGATCGCCGACCCGGACCTGCCGAACAAGGCGCGCGACGGGCAGCTGGCCATGCTGCGGCCGTGCGTCGGCTCCAACGACTGCCTGCACCGCGGGCTGGTCGAGGGGATGCGGTTCAGCTGCGCGGTGAACCCGGCGGCCGGGCACGAGCTGAGCGCCGTGGAGCGCGTCGAGACGCCGCGGCGCGTGCTCGTGATCGGCGGTGGGCCGGCCGGTCTGGAGACGGCCGCGATCGCGGCGGAGCGCGGCCACGACGTGACCGTGTGGGAGCGCGAGCCGCGGCTCGGCGGCCAGCTCGCGATCGCCGCCAACGCTCCGGCACACGCGTCCTTCGCCGACTACATCGAGCATCAGACCCGGCGCCTGGACGGCACCACGATCGAGCTCGGCCGCGACGCGACGCCCGACGAGGTGGTCGCGTTCGGCGCCGACGCCGTCGTGATCGCCACGGGCGCCGGGCCGCGGATCCCGGACGTGCCGGGCGCGGAGCTCGCGGTCGAGGTGCGCGACGTGCTGCTCGGCGCCGCGGTCGGCGAGCGGGTCGTGCTGATCGCGGGCACGGACCACGCCGAGCCGCTGCTCGGCGCGGACTACCTGGCCTCGCGCGGCGTTCAGGTGCGCCTGGTCTACCCCGGGCCGCAGCTGGCGCCGCTCGTCGGCAAGTACAGCATCGGCGGCTACGTTGCCCGGCTGTTCGCGGCCGGCGTGGAGTTCGTTCCGATGCAGCGGCTCGTCTCGATCGAGCCCGGCGTCGCGCACACCGCCGACGTGTACGCCGGCACGCCGGTGGAGCACGCCGCCGACAGCGTCGTGCTCGCCTGCGGCGGGCTCGCCCGCACCGACCTGTTCGCGGCGCTGGAGGGACGCGTCGGGGAGCTGCACATCCTGGGCGACGCGTGGGCGCCGCGGCGGCTCACGATCGTGACGCGGCAGGCCTGGGAGCTCGGGCGCGCGCTGTAACTCACCGGTAAGCGAATGGTCAGTGCGGTGATCGACGATCACCGGCGATGATGAAACGACGCATTTGCGGCGCGGCGCTCGTTGCCGCCGCCCTCTCGCTCGCGGTCCCGGCAGCGAGCCACTCCCAGCGCCAGCCGCCGCTCGACGGGACCGTCGGGCACTGCTTCTGGCTCAACCACGACTGCATGGGTGAGGCGCGGTTCGAGTGGGACGGGGACGACATGTGGGTGATCGACGGACGTGCCAACGGCTGGGGCGTCGGCGCCAAGCTCCAGACCGACTACGGCAAGGTGCGGTGGTGCACGAGCTTCCTCGGCAAGGACGTCTGGCACGAGTGCCGCTTCAATCACAAGGAGTACAGCTGCGTGCGCTGGCGGATGTACGAGATCAAGGGCGAACGCGTCCGGTATGCGTCACCCAAGTGGAGCCACTGGTACCACACGACCTCGGGCGCCAAGGTGCCCTCGTACAACTGCCCGTGATGCGCCGGACCGTCATGGCGCTCGCGCTCGCCTGCGGCGTCGGGTTCGGGGCTGACGCGGTCGCGCTCGCCCACAAGACCTCCCCGCCCGGGTATCCGCACGAGACACAGGTCGTGTGCGAGGGGTTCTATCCCGACGCGAAACCGTTCGCCGTCGCCTGCTTCGAGTGGGACGGCGACGACATGTGGGTCCAGGACTACCGCCGCAACGGGTGGGGCGTCGTGGCCAAGGTGCGGACCAACTATCGCTCCAAAGGAGGTGGTCACTACTACAAGACTCGCTACTGCTTCAACGGCCACGGCGCCAAGGCCTGGCACGAATGCAGGTACGACCACAAAGAGGGCCGCTGCGTCCGCTTCCTGGTCTACGAGTACAAGCGCAACCCGTATCGCGTGCGAGGCGGTTCCTGGAGCCACTGGTACAGGACGAGCACCGGCAAGCCCGATGACGCCGGGTGCGAGCCCTAGATCCCCGTGAGGAACTCCTCGATCTCCACAAACAACGGGTCGGTGTCGCCGAGCCACAACACATGGTCGCCGGCCTGCTCGAAGTAGCGAGCCCGCGGCAGGTGCTCGGCGAGATAGCGCCCGTGGGAGCGGGGGGTGATGCGATCGTCGAGGCGCTGGAGCACGAGCGCCGGGACGCGGATCGCGGGAAGCATCGGGCGCACGTCGAGCGTGCGCAGCATGCGAAGGTGGCGGAGCAGCGTGGACGGGCTGACCGCCATGCGTTCCCAGCGCGCGAACGCCTCGCGCGCGTGCGTGGAGTCCGAGCGGCTGGGCGCGTACCAGTCGAGGCTGTCGCCTCGGCCCCAGCCGTCGTGGGCGAGCGCTTCGAGGGCGTCGAGCATCCCGTCGGTCTCGCGGCCGCACGCGTAGTCGGGGGCCGACGACCACCTCGCTGAGGCGCCGCCGAGAATCACCCCGGGCACCCGCTCGGGGTGATTCGCGGCGAACACCAGGCTCAGCTGGCCGCCTTCGGAGACTCCGAAGAGCACGCCCCGGTCCGAGTCGCAGGCGTCGAGGACGGCGCTCAGGTCGTCGAGCCTGTCGTCGAAGCTCGCGTCCCCCGGGGCCCGATCCGACAGGCCGGTGTCCCGCTTGTCGAACAGCACCAGCCGGCCGAACGACGCCAACCGGCGCAGGAAACGTGACGCCTTCGGGTCTTCCCACCACAGATCGAGGTGGCTGACGAGGCCGGGCACGAACACGATGTCCGGTTCGCCGCTCCCGATCACCTGGTAGGCGATGTGGACGTCGCCGCTCTTGACGTACCGGGTCGTCGGCGCCTCGCGCATGCGAGGTGCGCCGTCGAGCCTGGGATCCTGCCTCAGGATGCGAAGCTCGAGATCGCGCAGCTCGCGGCTCGGCTCGATCCCGAGCTCGTCGACCAGCCTGGTACGAAGGCTCCGGAACGCGTGCAGCGCTTCGGCCTGACGACCGGTCCGGTAGAGCGCGATCATGCGCCGCGACCACAGCCGCTCGTGCAGGGGATGGATGACGGTCAGCGCCTCCAGCTCGGCGACCACCTGGTCGAGCCGTCCGAGCGCGAGCAGCGCATCGGCGCGCCACGCCATGGCGCTTAACCGCAGCTCTTGCAGCCGCGCCGCTTCGCAGCGCGCGAACGGAGCGGCCACGACGTGCGACAGCGCGTCGCCGCGCCACAGCTCCAGTGCCGCGTCGAGCCGGTCGAGGGCACGCTCCGGCTGCCCGGACGACACGGCACTTCGCCCCTCGTCGAGCAGCGCCTCGAAGCGGTGCGCGTCCAGCTCGCCGGGCTCGATGCGCAGCGTGTAGCCGGTGGAACGGGTGGCCAGACGATCGCCC
>WUUC01035182.1_pt1 | contig 22165 bp, 30 predicted proteins | sample 6278441 | NCBI WGS metagenome assembly WUUC01 (sample SAMN13675441, study PRJNA597444) | soil metagenome | isolation source: soil | place: USA: Washington | collected 2017-10
CACCGACAGGAGAGACGCCCGTGTCATCAACTCTCGACTCGATCGTCCGTGAGCGCCTGGGCCTGGACCCGGACGCATCCGACGAGGACGTCACCGCCGCTCTGAACGAGCAGCTGCCCGCCGAGGCTCCGGCGGTCGAACCGCCCGCTGTGCCTGCCGCACCGGCCGTGACGCCGCCCGCGGGTGACAACGGCGTGGTGCAGATCGACGCCGGCCAGCTCGCCGCGCTGCAGGCCGCCGCGCAGCTCGGCGCCCAGGCGCACGCCCGCCAGCAGCTGGCGGACCGGCAGCAGCTCGTCGACGCCGCCGTGAACGACGGCCGGATCCCGCCCGCCCGCCGTGACCACTGGCTGGCGCAGCTCGAGGCCGATCCCGGTGCGGCGACCACGCTGGCGAAGCTGGCGCCCGGTCTCGTGCCGGTCGCCGAGGCCGGCCACGGTGCCAACCCGCACGCGGCCGCCGGCGGCGACGCCGACCTCGGCTGGTTCCCGAACCTGCCCGCGCCGAAGCACACCCAGAAGGAAGGCTGACCAGTGGTCAACGACAACGTGGGCGTCTACGAGCCCGGCAAGCACATCACCGGCCACTGCTCGGCAGCCGTGACCGGTAAGCGGTTCCTCAAGATCAGCGGCAACCGCAGCGACGGCAACATCGCTGTCGCGCACGCGGACGCCGCCGGCCGCATCTGCGGCGTCTCCGCGCACGACCAGGCGATCAACAAGAAGGTCACGGTGCTGCGCGGCAACTCGCGCGTGGTGTTCGTGACGGCCGGCGGGAACATCGCCGCGTTCGCCGAGGTCGAGGTCGCCGCCAACGGGACCGCCGTCACCCTGGCCGCCGGTAAGGCCGTCGGCTACGCCATCACCGCGGCCGCCAACGGCGCCGACGCCGAGATCAGCCTGTACTGAGGGAGCAAAGATCATGACTGCACCTGCCCCGACGACGTACCCGCTGGGCCCGCCGGTCGTCACGAACACCACGCAGTACACCGTCGACCTGATGCTGCAGCAGCCCGCCCGCATCACGCGCCGGTTGGCCGAGCTCGCCCTGCAGCGGTTCATCGTCAGCCGCATTTTCAGCACTGGTGGCACGGCCGTCAACGGCGGCGCGATCATGTACGAGCAGCTGCTGGCCAACGACCTCTACACCCCGCGCGACGTCGAGCGCGTGGCGCCCGGTGCCGAGTTCCCGATCATCGGCTCGGAACGCCGCGGGCCGCGGATCGCCGAGGTCGAGAAGTACGGTGGCAAGTTCAAGGTCACTGACGAGGCGCGCAAGCGCAACGACATCGTTCTGTTCAACAACCAAACCACGCAGCTGGCGAACACGATCGTGCGCAAGGTCAACACGCGCGCGATCGCCGAGCTTGAGGTCGCCATCGCCGCCCTGGGCGGTGCGGGCACGTTCATCGGCAACAACTGGCAGACCATCGTCACCGCCGGCACCTCGGCGTCGAACAACAACGAGTATCCGGCCGCCGACTTCGCTCAGGCGCAGCTGCTCGCCGACCAGGACGAGCTCGGCGTGCAGTACGACCTCTGGCTCGTCAACCCGCAGGAGATGGCCGCCTTGCTGGTCATCTACGGCGACCGGTGGCGGCAGGTGCTGACCTCGTTCGGCATCGACGAGGTGTTCCCGTCCAACCGCGTGGCGCCCGGTACCGCCTACGCCGTCGCCCGCGGGCAGGTCGGCTTCCTCGAGTACGAGCAGGGCCTGGGCACCCAGACCTGGTACGACCCCGAGGTCGAGGCCTACTGGACCCAGTCGTCGGTGCGCCCGGTCATGGGCATCACCAACCCGCTGTCCATCCGCAAGGTCACCGGACTGGCGGGCTGAGCACCATGCCAAAACGGCTCATCATTCACGCCCTGTTCAACTACACCGACCCGCAGACGAAGCTGCGAGCCACCGCCTACCGGGGCGACACGATCAACGTGTCCGGCAAGGACCTCGAGCGCGGAACCAAGGGCGGCGCGTTCGGCACCGCCGCCGACCTGGTCCCGAAGGCACTCGACGAGGGCACGGTCGACCTGGCCGCCGACGAACCGACCGGCACGCCGATCGTGCCGCTGGTCAGCCGTTCGGCGATCCTCGAGACCGTGTTGCGGGAACGCCTGAGCCTGCCCGCCGACGCCACCGAGGCCGACGTCGTGGCCGCGCTCGACGCGGCGATGGCCAAGGCCAAGGAGGAGGACCCCGGCACCGCCGAGCCGGTCGAGACCCCGGCACCGCCCAGCCCGCCGGCGCCCGTCGGGCCGGTCATCGTCAACTTGCCGGACACCGTTGAGGAGGAGACCAGCGGCGGCACCATGCCCCCGCACGAGGCCGATCCGGACTCGGTACCCGCGGTGATCTCCGACGGTGGCGAGATCGTCGAGCACGAGGGCCAGGCCGTCGTCACCGAGCAGACGCCGACCGTGGAGCCGCCGCCGCAGAGCGCGCTTAAGGCCCGTTGGGAGGCGCACGCCGTCGCTATGGGCATGACCGAAGGTGAGGCCAAGGCGGCGAGCAAGCAGGACCTCATCGCCAAGTACGGCGGGAGCTGACCGGTGGCCGGCGTGATCGAGCCGCGGGACGTCGCCAACTTCCTGCAGCAGGACGCCAGCATGGTCCGGCAGGACTGGGCCGATTCGGCGATCCGGATCGCGACCGGCTGGCTGAGGGGCCGCTGTGCTTTCGAACAGTGGCCCCCCGACCCGGTGCCTGAGGACGTGTGGGCGTGGCTCGTCGAGCTCGCCGCGCTCGTCTACGACAACCCGACTCTGGTCAACAGCACCACGGTGGGCGGTCAGACCGTCGCTTACGGCGCGGTTGCGTTGCGGCGTAAGGAGATCCTGGCCGAGGCAGAGGGCGTCTATCCGAGGTTGACCGGGCGGCCGGCGGGGGAGTTTCCGGCGGCCTGCCCGCTGCCCAAGCGGTGGTGAAAGGAGACCGATGGGTCGGCAGATGTTCGACCAGCGCATCACGCGGTTGCGCGCTGAGGAGACCGGCAAGGACTCGCATGGGCGCGTGCAACGGGACTGGCCGAACGCCGCCGAGCACAACTACGACGACGTGAACGTGCAGCCGCTGGGCAGCACCGAGTCCAGCTCGCAGCCTGGCGAACGCAGGGTCGAGCGCTGGCGGGTGCAGTCACGCGCCGGCGTCGACCTGGACATCCTGGCCACCGACCGCATCCGGTGGCGCGACAACGTGCTTGAGGTGATCACCGAGGTTTCGCGGTGGCCGCATCCGATCAAGCGGGGACACGTGCATCACGTCGAGTTCGACGTACAGATCGTGAAGGGATGATCATGGGTCGCTCTCGTGCCCGTGCCACGTTCCGGCTCAGTCCGAACAGCTTCCGTGAGGTGTCCAACCTGCCGGTCGTGCGGGCCAAGTGCGAACAGGTCGCACACAGGGTCGCCTCTGCGGCAGTGGGAATCGCCGCGGCCGAGGACGTCGACACCGAGGTGACCGTCGAGACCGGCACCCGGCCCGGCGGCCGCGGTTACGCCCGCGTCGTCAGCAGCAACGCCGACGCCGAGCACGGCACCGCCGCCACGCCCCGCCGGCGTGTCCTGGGCCGCGCCTCCGGCCTGCCCTACAACCCGTAAGGAGTCCACCGTGCAGGTCGTGCACACCTTCAACCGCGACATCGCCAAGCAGAACACCCTCGAGGAACTGCCCGACGCGGCCGCCAAGACGCTCATCAAGACCGGCAGGGCCCGGCCCGCCACCGAGGAGGAGATCGCCGCCAATCGCCCCGCTGAAATCGAGCCCGCACCCGACCAGATCATCACCACCGCCGCGCCGACGACGTCGCCCGGCACGGTGGCCACTGCCGCTGACACGCCGACGCAACCCGCAGGTGAGGTGCCGGGCACTGCGGCAGACCCGGCACCGGCGGAACCGGCGAGCACCGCGGCGTCGACGCCGGCCAAGGCCGAGGCCAAGAAGTCCAGTGGCGGCGCGGCGACGAGCACGACGTCGACGCCGGGCAAGTAGCCACCGATGGCCGTCACGCCACCTGACCCGGTAGCGCTGATGGTCGCCTGGCTGGCCGCGCAGCCCGCGATCATCGCGATACCCGGTATCGCGGTGGCGGACGCACCGCCGGGCAACCTGGGCGACAGCCTGCAGCGCGCGATCACCGTGCAACCGGTGTCGTCACCGGCGGATCCGCCCGCCTGGAACGGGCCCGTGGTGTTGTGGCGGCCGCGGCTGGACGTCGACGCCTACGCGCCGGATTCCACCGAGGCCTACAACCTCGCCAACATGGTGTTCGGGCTGCTGCCCGACCTGCGCAACTTCGCCGATGAGTTCGGCCACGTCACCGCTGTGACGGTGCCCAGCACGCCCGACTTCCGGCCCAACTTCACCGAGAGAACGTTCCGGTGGGGTGGCGTGTGCGGACTGACGATGCGCGCTGTGACTTCTACCTGAACCCCGCCACCCAGAGCCCCTCACCGATCGGTGTGGGCGCACCGATCGACCTCATGGAGGAGTGAGATAGATGGGCTCACCGATTCCCGCGTTGCCCGACGTCAGCACCGGACTCGACGCCGAGTTCGCCCGCCTGGGCGTGACGGGTGCGTTCCGGACCGCGCCGCTGGCCACCGCCATGCCGGCCAGCATGGTGCCTTTCCCCGCCGGCTGGGTGAACCTCGGCTACATCAGCGACGACGGCATCACCGAGTCGCGCTCGGAAGACCGCGCCGACTTCACGCCGTGGCAGAGCAGCAGCCCGATCCGGACCGAAGTCACCACGTCTCAGAAGACGCTGCAGCTGACGTTGTGGGAAACCAACTGGAACACCATCAGCCTGTACTACAACGTCGGCATCGCGGACGTCACCGTCGACTCTACGGGCGACATCGACGTGGTGATTTTCGACGAGGAAGGCAAGCCCAAGCCTGACCTGCGCCGGTTCGCCTACGACATCGTCGACGGCGTCTACGCGCGCCGAGCGATCATCCCCTACGGCGAAGTCACCGAGCGCGGCGACATCGTCTACAAGAGCGACACCCTGATCGGCTACGAGTGCACCGTGACCGCCTACGTCGGTCCTGACGGTGTGTCCATGCGCCGGATGTTCATGGAGGGCTGGACGCCACCGGCGCCGTGACCCGCGTGCACTTCTGGCCCCTCTGATCGGAGACCGGCGTACGTCCCTGGCGGGGTGGTCGCGCCGGTCTCCACCCCGCCAACCCCGCCAGGAACAGGAGCACGAAACCGATGGCAGGAACAACGCAGCGTGCCGGCAGCGGCACGTCCAAAGCAGTCACTCGCCGCGCGGCCACCAAGCCGCCCGCGCCCAAGGCCGCGCTCGCCCCCGTCGACGAGGGCCTCGTCGCCGACTACGACCTCGAGGTCGTAGTTCAGCAGCGTCGGGACGCGCTGGGCCACGACGGCGACATGCTCACGTTCAAGCAGGGCGGCATGGTTTTCGAGATGCCGCATCCGCTCTTCGCCACCGATGAGTGGAAAGACGGCCTGTCGGACGTGGTCGGCGACGTCGAGTTCGGCAAGTACGTGCTCGGCGACCAATACGACGAGTTCCGTGCACGTGGCGGCCAGTCCGCCCACATCGCGATCCTGATGGACGACATCCGCCGTAAGGCACGCGACCTGGACGGTGACGGGCGCCCTACTCCGTCGTCGATCTCATCGCGGGCGCAGAGGAGGCAACAGAGGCGTCACTGATCGCCGAGTACGGCGGCGACCCGATCGCCGAGTACTGGCGTGGCCAGCGGTCGCTACGGCAGCTGCGCGTCATGGTCGAGCACCTGCCGCCGGACAGTGCCCGTGCCCGCAAGCGCAACGGCCACCACTGGCAGGACGTAGAGCAGTTGCTGGCCATCATCGCCGACCGTATCGCCGAGGTCGGTGTCGCCCAGATCAAGCAGGCCGGCGGCAAAGCCAAGAAGCCGAAACCGTTGCCACGCCCCGGAAAGAAGCAACCGGGCAAGAACCAGCTCGGCAACCGCGGCAACCGCTCGATCGCGGACACCAAGGCGTTTCTCGATTCGCTGTCCGCACCGCCACCGCCACCCCTGCCGGTGGCGTTCGTCGAACCCGCACCGGCGGCACCACCGCCCTGACCCGAGACAGGGGGGTGGTGCCGCCGTGGTGGGACGCGCACGCAACACAGATGCCGTCTGGGTCGACGTCATCCCGAGCCTGGTCGCCTTTGGCAGCGACCTGGCGAAGGAAGCGGCCGGCGCGGGTACGCGCGCCGGCCAGCAGGTCGCCGTCGAGCTCGAGCGCGTAGCCACCCAGGCAGGCCAGCAGGCCGGTAAGCAGCTGGGTAGTGGCATCGCCGCCGCGGCGGCCAAGGTCGACCAGCTCGGCGCCGCGCTGCGTGATGCCCGCAACAAGGAAGAGGACGCCGCCGGCCGCGTGCGTGTGGCCGAGGAGAAGCTGAACGAGGCCCGCGAAAGGGGCAAGAAGTCCCAGGTAGCAGCCGCCGAAGAGGCGTTGGCCAAGGCTCGCCGCCAGTCCGCGGCCGCAGCGGATGACGCCACCCGCGCGAGCAAGTCCCTCGAGAAGGCGGAGAAGGACGCCGCCGAGGCCACCGACGACGCCGTCGAGGCGACCAACAGCGGCGGCCGCGGCCTGGGCGAGTACGCCTCCCAGCTCGGCGGCGCGGCCAAGGCCGCCGCAGGGTTCGCCGCGGCCGCCATCGGTGTCGGTGCCGGCGTCGACCTGATCAGCCAGGCCCTGGTCGGCACCGACATTCAGGCGACGCTGTCGGCCCAGCTGGGCAGTACGCCGGAAATGGCCGCCGAGTTCGGATCGATCGCCGGACGGCTCTACGCCCACAACTACGGCGAGTCCCTGCAGGGCGTGGCCGAAGGTCTGCGCGCGGTCTGGCAGTCCGGCGCGCTGGCCGAGGACGCCACCGGCGCCCAGATCGAGGACATCACCGGCAAGGCGTTGAACCTGCAGAAGGTGTTCGGCGTCGACCTCACCAAGGCCATGCGCGCGGTCGGCGTGATGATGCGCACCGACATGGCGCCCAACGCCGAAACCGCGCTGGACATCGTCGTGCGCGGTTTCCAGCAGGGCGTGAACGTCGCCGACGACTACCTCGACACCCTCAACGAGTACTCGACCCAGTTCCGCAAGCTGGGCCTCGACGGTGCGACCGCGACCGCGATCCTGTCGCAGGGACTCAAGGCCGGCGCCCGTGACGCCGACGTGGTCGCCGACGCGTTGAAAGAATTCTCCATCCGGTCGATCGACGGTTCGACGGCGACGTCGGCTGCGTACAAGACGCTCGGCCTGGACGCCGCGGCCACCGCGCAGCAGATCGCCGCCGGCGGCGACGGCGCGGCCGCCGGCCTGCAGACCGTGCTCGACCGTCTGCGCGGCATCGAGGACCCGGTGCTGCAGGCCCAGGCCGCGGTCGGCCTGTTCGGCACGAAAGCCGAGGACCTGGGCGCGGCGTTGTTCGCGCTCGACCCGCAGGCGGCTGTCAACGGCCTGGGCGACGTCGCCGGTGCCGCCCAGCGCATGGGGGAGACCATCGCGGCCAGTCCGCAGGCCACCCTCGACACGTTCATCCGCTCGACCAAACAGTGGGGCGTCGACGTGCTCGGCGGCCAGGTCGTCCCCGTGCTCATCGACTTCATCGGCTGGATCACCGGCGACCTGGTGCCGGCGTTGGTGAGCGCGGGCGAGTGGGTGCAGCGCAACAAGGACTGGCTCGTGCCGCTGGTGATCGTCGTCGGCACGTTCGCCATCGCCTACAAGGCCGTCGCGATCGCGATGGAGTTGTGGGCCGCTCGCGCGGCGATCGCCACCGCGGCGCAGTGGGCGCTCAACGTCGCGCTGACCGCCAACCCGGTCGGGCTGATCATCGCCGCCATCGCCGCCCTGGTGGCCGGCTTCATCTATTTCTGGAACACCTCGGATGCCTTCCGCGGTTTCTGGATCGGCCTGTGGGAGACGATCAAGTCCGCGGCCATGTCGGTGTGGTCGGGCTTCCTGCAGCCCGTGTTCGGGGCCATCGTCACCGCGATCCGCTGGGTTGGTGACGCGGCCGTCTGGTTGTGGCAGAACGCTTTCGTCCCGGCCTACGAGGCGATCGCCGCGGCCGCGACCTGGCTGTGGTCCAACGTGCTGCAGCCGGTGTTCAACTTCATCGACACGGCCGTGCGGATCCTGGCGGCCGTGATCGTCACGCTGTTCGTCGCACCGGCCGTCGTGGCGTTCAAGCTGTTCGCCGCGATCGGACTGTGGCTGTGGCAAAACGCGCTGCAGCCCTCGTTCGAAGCGATCGGCGCCGGCGCGACCTGGCTGTGGCAGTCGGTGCTCAAGCCGTTCGTCGACTTGAACGTGGCCGCGTTCCGGCTGATGGCCGGCGTGGCGATCTGGTTGTGGCAGAACGGAATTCAGCCCGCGTTCGACGGCATCGCCGTGGTGGCCAACTGGCTGTGGCTCAACGTCATTTCGCCGTTCGTCGATCTGAACGTGGCCGCGTTCCGCATGATCGGCGACGCCGCGGCGTTCCTCTGGTCCGGCGTCCAGATCGCGTTCGACGGCATCGCCGCGGTGGCCAACTGGCTGTGGCTCAACGTCATTTCGCCGTTCGTCGATTTCAACGTGAACGCGTTCCGCATGATCGCGTCGTCGGCGATGTGGTTGTGGCAGAACGGAATTCAGCCTGCGTTCGACGGCATCGCCTCAGTGGTGCGCTGGGTCTACGACAACACCATCGCGAAGGTGTTCGACGGCATGCGCACCGGCGTCGACTCGGTCGGTTCCGCGTTCAACTCGGCCGTCGACTGGATCGGCCGCACCTGGGACAGCCTGAAATCGAAACTGGCCGGTCCCGTTAATTTCGTGATCAACGCGGTCTACAACGACGGAATCAGGAGCGTCTGGAACAAGGTCGCCGGCATCGTCGGAGTGGGTGAGTTGCCGTTCGCCAGCCCGCTGACGTTCGCCGGTGGTGGCGTGGTGTCCGGCTACGCGCCCGGTCGCGACGTCGTGCCGTCGCTGCTGTCGCCCGGTGAGTCCGTACTGGTTCCCGAGCTCACCGCGGCCATCGGTCCGCGCAACATCCTGGCCGCGAACTACGCCGCGTCCGGACGGCGCGGCACCGTGAGCGGCCGCGGCCGCGGTGTGGCGGCGTTCGCCGGCGGTGGCATCGTCGGCAACCTGCTCGACTGGGTGTCAGGGGTCGGTGACGACGCCGTCAGGCTGTGGAAGGACCCCATTGGCACGATCAAGTCCAGCATCGGCTCGAGCGGCTGGGCCGACATGATGGCCCGCGCACCCGCGCGGCTCATCGCCCAGGGTGCCGAGTACCTCTGGGGCAAGATCAAGTCGTTCTTTGGTTTCTCCAACGACGCCGCGGCGCAAGCCGCCGGTGCCGCGGGAGGTACGCCGATGGGCTGGCAGCAGATGTGGTCGATCATCAGCGCCCAGTTCCCCGCTGCGACGCTGAACTCGGCTCTGCGGCCTGGCGACCCCGGCTACCACGGCAAGGGCCGCGCGATCGACATCGGCGGGCCGATGGACGCCATCAACCGGTGGATCGCCCAGGTCTACCCGAACAGCACGCAGTTGATCTATACGCCCGGCGCCAACCTGCTCAACGGCCGGCCGTTCACCTACGACGGACCGACCCAGAGCGACCATTTCGATCACGTGCACTGGGCATTCGACAACGGCGGATGGCTGCCACCCGGTGAGCGCAGCGTGTTCAACGGAACGGGCAAGCCCGAAGCGATCCTCACCAACGACCAGTGGGCGTCGCTGTCCGCGGTCGTCGAGGACCGCCGCAAGGGCGTCAACGTCGTGCAGCACATCGACGCCCGCGGCGCCGACGCCGACAGCGTGATCAAGACCAGCGAAAACCGGCTTCTGCACGCACTAGGGAGGTGACACGCCGGTGACCGCGATGTGGGACCTGGGCCAGTCCATGCCCGTCAAGTGGCTGCTCGGTGACGTGTGGTTCAACGACACGCTCGTCGACGGTTGCCAGTGGATCGTCAACACCGATGACGGCTGGTCCGGATCACCACTGACCGCCACCGATCCGCGCATCATCAGCCTGCGCGGCTGGGTGATCGCACCCACCTGGGAAGCACGGCGCACCGCGGAGCACCGGCTCAACAGCCTGTGCCTGGACCCGGCCCGTCCAGACCGCACGTGGGAACTGCGGTGCGTCGAGGAGACCGGACCGCTGTCGGCCTGGGTGAGCCGTGACGCCGCCCCTCTGGTCTCGGTTCGCCCAGGCGGCAACAGCCTGGATTTCACGCTGCAGCTCAAAGCGCTCGACCCGCGCAAGTACGGCACGGCGCTGACGAAGTCGATCACGTTCCCGCAGTCCAGCGGTGGCCTGCCCTGGCCGACCGGCCTGGACTGGACGCCCGGCCTGTCCTGGGGAACGGTGCTGTCGAACGGGTCGATGGTCCTGAGCAATCCCGGCCGCGCCGACGCGCCGGTCCAGTTCGTGATCACCGGCTCGACGGTGGCGGGGGAGTCGCTGATCAACCCGCGCATCTCGGCGGCCGCCATCGATGGCCTGCTGCTCTACAACGACACGCTGGCCACCACCACCACAACGCCGACCGTCACGTTCGACACCAGCCCGCGCAAGCGCACCGTGCTGCTCAACGGCACCGCGGACCGGCGGGCACGGGCCGCCGGTAGCCGCTGGTTCACGATCCCGGCCATGACCGACCTGCGCGTGTCCTGGTCCGCCGACAGCATGCCCGCCACCGCGCAGCTGACCGCTATCTGGTCACCCGCCCACTGGTGACCAGCAGAGACGATGAGGAGATACAGCCGTGGCGGTCGACTTCAGCTTTGACGACGTGTGGACCCAGGCCGGCAACAACGCCATCGACGGGCGCTACCACGACACGGCGTTCCTCGCGATGGCCGGCGCCAACGCCACCGTGCTCGACGGCTACCGCGACGGCGTCCTGCCATCGGCCTACAGCAGCGCCCAGTACCAGGACCTGATGGTTCTGCAGGACTCGCCCACACCGGGCATGGCCGTGCGCACCCAGGCCGGCCAGTGCGTGATCAGCCGCGCCTCACAAGGCCAGTATCTGTGCTCGCTGCGCCAGATCAGCCGCGTCGACCTGGCCGCGGCGTCGACCACCAACCCCCGACGCGACCTGATCTACGCCCAGGTGCTCGACACCGCGCTGGGCGACGGCGAGACCCGCGCCAAGATCGGACGCGTCACCGGCACCCCGGCCGGCTCGCCGACGCTGCCCGCACTTCCGGCCGGCGCGATCCCGCTGGCCGACGTGGCGGTCGCCGCCAACGCCACCCAGATCACCACCGCCAACATCACCGACCTGCGCAAAGCGGCGGCGTTGCGCGGCGCGGTCCGGCTGATGCTGCCCGGCGACGCACACGCCGACGTCGGCAGCTACCCCGGCGACGTGCGGTTCTGCCGCACCCACCTGCAGCAGGAAACGTGGGGAAGCGACGGCCTCTGGCACGGCTCGCTCACCCGCGTACTGGAGACCCTCACCGTGGACACCGCGGTGAAGACCGTCACCGCCGCCGTCATGAGCCTGGTCGTCACCGACCCCGGACACCCGTACTACCTCGAGGTGTCCGGCGGCGTGCTGTTCAACATCGGTGTCGGCGTAGCGGTCGAACTGGGCGTGACACTCAACGGCATCGCCGCCGGCAACCGCATCGGCGGCCGCCAGGTCCACTCCTCAGCCGTCTACACCAACGGCACCGGAGCGGACGTCAACGGCGCCGCGGTGCGCATCATGCCGATCACTCACGCGACCGCGCTGACCGGCAACAACACCGTGAACCTGACCCTGTTCAAAACCGCGGGTGTCGTCGGCAACGGCTTCAGCGGCGTCACCTCGACGGACTTCTCGATCCTCACCGTCAAGCGCATCCCAGCGTGAGGTGACACCAGGTGACAGGGAGGAGGTGACACGAGGTGACACAGGCCGCCGACTTCACTCAGGTCGACCTGGGGCCGCCGGCGTCGGAATGGGAACTGCTCATCGCCGACACCCGCACCGGCGCGGTGATCCGCGAGCTGCCGGTCGTGCGGGACTCGGTGCCGACGTGGTCGCGCGGCGTCAACGCCCGCGGCTCGCTGACCGCGCAGATCCCGATCTACAACGACATGATCGGACGCGCCGAGCTCACCGAACTGCTCATCGGCGGTGACCGCTGGTCGCTGGCCTGGTGCTCCGGCACCTGGGTTGCCCAGGCCGGCCCGATCGCCAAGTACACGCCGACGCGCGCCGACCACCTGGTCGACTCGTACATGACGGTCGAGTGCCGCGGCATCTGGGCGATCACCGACGCCAGGCCGATCGGCCCGGCCGCCACCGCCGACTGGACCGCCGCGGCCGCCGACACCACGCTGGGCCCGACGTCGTGGCGCACGATCATCAAGCAACTGCTGGTCCAGATGGAGTCATGGTCTGGGCAAGACCTGCCGCTGGTGTACGAGGCCGACGTCGCCGGCACGAACACGATCACCTACCGCGGCTACGACCTGGGCTGGGTAGGGGAGCGCTGTCACGAGATCACCCAGCGCCAGGACGGGTGCGACCTCGAGTTCCGGCCGCGGTTGAGCTCCGACCGCAAGACCCTCGAGTTCGTCGTTGCCACCGGCGACCCCTACCTCGGCCAGTCCGGCAGCCCGCACGCCTGGGTGTCCGGCGCCGGCCTGGTGTCCGTCGCGCCCAGCGTCGACATCGTGCCCGCCGCCACCGACATCCTCGTGCCCGGCCAGGGAACCGAACGCGGCCGCCTGATCGGCTACGCCGCCAACCAGACGCTCACCAACGCCGGCGCGCCACGACGCTGGCGGGTCGTCGGTGAGCACAGCTCGGTCACCGAGCTGGCCACCCTCACCGACTACGCCGCCGCGTACGCCGAGGCCTACGGCGCACCCATCGAGAACTGGTCAGCGGTCGTCGACCTCGACGGCGACGGCACCGTGCTCTCCGGCGTCGACCCCGGCGACGATGCCCTGTTCACGGTGATCGGTGAGCCGTTCCTGGCCGACGGCGACTACCGGCGCCGCATCATCGACATGGCCAACGGGCCACGCCGCGACCAGGTCGCGCTCACCCTCGCACCCGTACCCGCCCGGTTCTAGGAGGTGCGCCGATGCCGCCCGAAGGCCGCATGTCCGACGTCGCCGAGGTCCTCAACAGCAAGTTCAAGGAGATCAGAGAGCTCGCCCGCAAAACGCTGTACGGGGCCGTCATCAGTGCCGGCGGCCTGCTCATTCGCGACGACGGCGCATTCGAGATCGTCACCAGCCTCGGTGTGTACGTCCTGTACGCCAAGAAGGGCTTGGACGGAAAACGAGAGTTCGGCATCCTGCGCGACAACGGCACCTACGTGCTGCGCACCTTCAGCACCGCCGGCCAGCAGGCATGGGCGTTGCACGACAACGTCAACAACGTCGTCGCCGGCGACGACGGCGTAGCCGGTCAAGGCCTGGCGCGGCCGTCGCTGTCCTGGCCCACCCGCCGCAGCAGGTACGACACCCTGCCCAACAGCGACAGCGCCACGTTCGAAACCGTCGTCGACACCGGCTTCGTCTACAAGCAACACCCGCTCGCCTACGTGCAGATCGTGCACTGCGCCAGCGCGGCCGCCACCACCGGCGAAGTGCGGCTGATGCTCGACGGTGTCCAGGTCGGCACCACCCAGGCCGTGACGTTCGCGCAGACGTTCGTCAACATCGGCCCGTTCGCGATTCCCGGCAGCCACATGTCCCAGCACCGGCTCGTACTCGACTGCCGCCGCACCGGCGGCGCCGGCCGCATCGGCGCCGACATGGTCGTGAGGAGTGAGCAGTCACCGTGACCTCGACCGATCCGGATCTCGTCGACGAGCTCGGCAACGCCCCGGTCGCCAACGCCTCGAAAGTCATCAGCGCGGCGACGGCGACCAGGCCCTCGTTGTCGGTACCGCTCATGCCACCACCGACCGGACTGTGCGACGGCGAACGCCGTGCCCCCGACGGTGGCGTCGAGCCCGCGCCACCCGCGGAACCTGACGCCGATCAGCGCGCGGAGCAGTAACCAGTACTCCCTGTCCCAACGAGGACGGTGGCCCCTGCTTTCCACCACCGAGCCCCCTTGGGAGGTACTCGTGCCAAGACCGCTGCAGATCGCCCTGATGTGGATCGTGACCCTGGCCTGGGTCGGCAACCTCATCGTCGGCTACCTGGCACCAGCCCTGGGCCAGCAGGCCGTGAACGCGGCATTCATGCTCGTGCTGGCCATCCTCCTGCGGTCGGTACGCCGCAACCGCGCCGACAACAACGACGACGAGACCCCCGCCGGTGCCCTCGACGAAGTCCGGCAGATCGTCGGCGACGCCATCACGGGCAACCCCGGCCGAACCCCCGAACGCAGGGAAGGTGACCAGCCATGACGCTTGAGCTGTACGTGCTGCACGCCCTGGGATGGTCACTGCTCGGCGGCGTCGTGGGCGTTCTCCTTGATCGTGCCGTCCTGGCGCTGCAGCAGATCGCCCGCACCACGCCGCAGGAGGAATCCGTGCACACCTCTGACCGACCGACGCGCCGTCAGCGGATGCATCGCTGGTTCAGCCGCTCTGTGGTGCCCGCCGTGCTGATCGTCCTGGCCCTGGGCACCGTCACCCAGGGCTTCATCACCGCCCACGTCACCAAGGGCGTGCAGGACTGCCAGCTGCTCTACGCCAACAGGTTCGCCGACGCCATCGACGCCCGCGCCGACGCCACCAGGGAAGCGCAGGACTCACTCGACGAGCTCATGGCCACGGTCGGCGAGCTCACCACCAGCGCGGCATCACCGGCGGCACGCGAAAAGTTCACCACCGCCCTGTCGCAGTACCTCGTCAAACGCGAGACCTCCAAACAGAAACAGCGCGAAAACCCCTACCCACCGGCGCCCCGCGACCTCTGCGAATAGCACGCGCTCGCCTGGCCGCCGACCACTGAAAGGCCAGGTGAACCGCATGACAGATTTGGTGACCGGCAGAGACATCTCCGCGTGGCAAGGCCCCTACGACCACGCCGCCGAGGCTGCACGGATCAAGTTCCTGATGCTGCGCCTGTTCGAGTGGCGCCCGGCCGGCGGCTCGTTCAACGGCGTGAGCTGGCCCTGGGGCATCGACCCGCAGCTCGAACGCAACGTGCTGCTCGGCGCCCAGCACGGCAAGGTCCTCGGCGGATACCACCGCGTCGACCCAACCCGCTGGACCGCCGAGGACGAGGCACGCCGCATGGTCGGCGTCCTCAACCTGCACGGCCTGCTCGCCCCTGGCCGCATGCGCCCGGCCGTCGACATCGAACGCACCGGCATCAAGGCCGCCGACGACGCCGTCAACTGGCCGGTCTGGACCCGCCAGTTCTTCGCTGCGTGGCGCGAGCTCACGAACATTCCGCTGCGCGTCTACGCCGCCGGCGGCGACTTCGCGAACCTGCTCGGCGGCGTCGACGACTGGCCGGACCCGTCTGAGGTCGATGCCTGGGTCGGCCACACGACCCAGTGGTCCACGCCCATCAAGTACATGCCGCCCGACCAGTGGGCAGGGCAGACACCGCATCACCTCGGCGGCCGCGCGGTGCTGCACCAGTTCGCCAAACCCCCGGCCGCCGACACCGACCTCGACTGCTTCATGCCCGGCAAGACGTGGGCAGACGCTGTCCTGACCGCTGCGTGAGGTGCACATGATCCCGTACGCCAGAGAGCTCCCGCCCGACGCCGACGACGACCTGATCGGCCGCACCGAGGAACACGTGCGCGCCGAGATGTCCGCGCGAGCCGCCGCCGACGACGACCCGCAGACCAACGCCGACGACGTCGAGGTGGCCGTCGAGCGCCTGGTCGACAAGATCCGCGTCGTCGGCACGCTGAACGCCGAGCCCAACGCCCCGTATCTGCAGGCCGGATTCGACGCGTTCGCCGGCGTGCCCGCCCAACTGCTCGAGCACGTCCGCGACGACGAGCCGGGGGAGGGCCGATGAACGCCGTTGAGGAGATCCTCAAAGTCGTCGCCGTATTCCGGCGGTTCGGCGTCGCCGTCGAGTTCGAGCCCGACTGGGAGCGGCGCGGTAACGGCACCACCGCGGCGTACGAGGGCGGCATCCTGCACCACACCGCCATCGCCGCCAGCTACCAGAACCCCGGCCCCGGCACGCGTGTACTACGCGACGGCCGGCCGGACCTCGACGGGCCTTTGTGCCAGTTCCAGAACAAGTACAGCGGCGTCGTGCGGGTCATCGCCGCGCACCCCGCCAACCACGCCGGCGCCGGCGCCGGACGTTCGATGGGCCCGCTGCCACGCACGCGGTTGTTCAACCCGCGCGTCATGGGCATGGAGAACGACTACGCCGGCAACAGCCCGATGTCGCCAGAGCAGTACTTCACGTCCCTCGTTTTCGCCATCGCGATCGACGAGCTCTACGGCGATGGCGACTGCGAGCGTTGCCGTCTGCACGCCGAGACCTCGGAAGAGGGCAAGTGGGACGCCGGATGGGCGCCCGGCAAGTCGATCGACGCCGCCCAGTTCCGCCGCGACGCGCTGGCCCTCAGGGCAAACGGCGCCCAGACACAGGAAGAGGACGTCATGTTTCAGACAATCCAGCTCGACCCGACCGGGCCCGCCGAGGTCAAAGAGGTCAACATCGGCCTGCCGTGGCAGGGCCCGTCATTCGGCGTCGAGCGCGTCAACGTCGTCGTCGGCTCCGGCAACAAGCCGATGACCATCGACGTGGCGCACTGGCGTGTGCACGAGGGCACCGACAGCAAGCCGGTCGACATGGTCAAGCGCGGCAGCAAGCTCCCCGCCCTGTCGAACACCGGCGGCATCGACGCGCCGAAGAACACGCGCTCGATCGTCCTGGGCTACACCGCCGAGGCCGGCGGCTTCCTGGTGATCGAGGCGTCCCGATGAAGCTGTTCGGGCGGGAACCCGCCGTCGCTATCGAAATGCTGGTTGCCGTCGCGCTGGGCGTGCTGCTCACCACGCCACTTGAACCGACGGTGCTGGCCTGGTGCAACGCCGTCGCCGTGGCCGCCGGCGGCTTACTCACCGCGGCGTTCGTCAAGGCCGACCAGCTGCTGCCCGCCCTGATTGGACTGATCAAGGCCGTATTCGCGCTCGTGCTGGGCCTGGGCGTGGCGCTACCGATCAACCTGGAGACCGGCATCATCGCGATCATCTCGGCGATCGGCGCGGCCTACGTACGAACCCAGGTCGTGGCGCCGGTACCGCCCAAGTTCGTGCCGCCTGCCGTCGACGGTTCCTACGACATCAGCACGTTGCGGAAGGGATAGGCCATGCCGGTCACCGTGCAATTCAAGGTCCTCAACGCCGCCAGGCAACCGGTCCCTGGACGCACGGTGACCGGCGACCTGGTCGGCCCCGACGGGTGGCTCGTCGACGACACCGGAACCATCATCACCGCGAGCAACGCCATCAGCGACGACACCGGCCTGGTGCAGCTGCAGCTCACCGCCCAAGCCGAGATCGCCACCCCCGGCACCTGCTACCAGATCAGCGTGGCCGACAGCTGGGCCCGCTACTACTGCGTCGTACCCGCCAGTAACACACCAGTGCAGCTCGCCGACATCCTCGTCGACCCGAACACCCTCGACCCCGTCCCGACCGAGCAGCCAACGGTGTGGCTCGCCCGTACCGAGCTCGGCCAGCCCGGCGGCCCGGTGCCGCTCGGTGTCGACGGCAAGATCGCCGCCGAGTACCTGCCCGCCGGCAGTGGCGGGGGAGCGGTCGATTCCGTCAACGGCCACACCGGTGTCGTCGTCCTGGCGGCCGCCGACGTCGGCGCCGTACCCGTCGCCCGCCAGGTCCTCACCGGTGCCGGCCTCACCGGCGGTGGCACGCTCGGCGCCGACCGCACCATCGTGCTCAACTCGGCCAGCCAGGCCAGCCTGGTCAAAGCCGACACCGCGGTGCAGCCCGGCCAGCTCGCCGAGGTCGCCACCAGCGGCGCGTACGCCGCACTGACCGGCAAGCCCGCCGTCCCGGCCACTTACGCCGACCTGTCCGGCACGGTGCCTACCTCGGCCATCCCCGAGATCGCGATCGTCCGCTACCTCGGCGCCGTCGCCAACCAGGCCGCCATGCTCGCGCTGGTCGGCCAGCTCGGCGACTGGTGCACGCGCCTGGACCTCGGCACGAACTGGATCATCACCGGTGCCGATCCGTCCCAGCTGGCCTCGTGGACCGCGCTGTCGTATCCGGCCGCGCCGGTCAGCTCGGTCAACGGCCAGGTCGGCGCGGTCGTGCTCGGCAAGGCCAACGTCGGCCTGGGCAACGTGGCCGACCTGGCACCCGCAGACCTGCCCGTCAGCACCGACCAGCAGGCCGCGATCAACGGCCGTGTCGCCCTGGCCGTGGTCGACGCCGCCGGCGACCTGATCGTCGGCAGTGGCGCCGACGCCGTGACCCGGCTGGCCATCGGCGCCGACGGCCAGGCCCTCGTCGTCAACGGCGGCGCGCTCACCTGGGACGACCTGCCCGCCAGCGGCGGCCTGCAGGTCGATCCGGTCGCCGCCCGCTACGGCTGCCTTGCCCTGACCATGCACCCGCACGCCATTTCGTGGCAGACCCCGCAGTACATCGCGCTGACCAGCGGCCGTCACTACATGTACTGGGTGCCGCTGCCCGTCGGGACCCTGGTCACCGGCGTGCGGGTGCCTGTTCAGTTCGCCGGATCCGGTGCCGGTGAGGTGCATTTCGGCGTCTACAACGACGACGACAGCCAGCTCGGCGTCACCGCCGACGTCGCCGCGCTGCTCTCCGGCGCGGTGAGCGAGACCTGGCAGAACATCCCGCTGACCGCGGCCGCCGCGTCGACCGGTGACGGCGTGTGGATCACCGCACTGTCCACTATGGACACCGGTACGGCGCCTAAGTTCGTGTTCGCTAACACCACGAACCTGCCCGACTGGCTGCTCAACGACGCCGCCGGCCATCTGACCGCCCTGCGCCGAGAGGGCGTCGCCGCGCTGCCCGCGACGCTGACACCCAGCACCGCCATCCCCTACATCGACTTCGCGGTCGGCGTCTACTGACCGGTCACGGGTTCCAGTCCAGGGCGAGCGAGTTCATGCACGAACCGCCCTCCTTGCCCAAGTCGTCCATCTTGAACGGGATCGCCTTGCCGCGGACGACGAGCCCGTCGGGCAGGCTCTGCGCGTCGGCCAGGCGGACGAGCTCGCGCAGCTCGCCCAGCGTCACCGTCCGGTGGTCAGCCTCGGCGTGCACGGACGGAAGAGGAACACGAACACCCATGTCAGAAGTCCTTTCGCGATAAAAATCGGGCCAAAGTTACGGTCGCGTCAGCGGCGTGTCGGCGTGACGTTGCCGTTCCGGTCGTGCACAGTGCGTCACGCAAGTAGCGACGCGGCTCCATTGCGATAAGCCAGAACTCTCCGCGTCGAGGATCTCGACGCACACGAGCAGCCCGACCGCCTCGGCTGCTCCACACCGAATGAAGTGGCCCCGTCACGAGGAACCCCCCGAGGTTCCCGTGACGGGGCCCTTTCGTCTGTTCAGAACAGCCGCTCTTTCTGGCCTGGGTTCTTGTCGAGCAGCTGCTGTGAGGTCAGGTGCACGGGGGAGTCGTCGATCCGGTCCCGACGCCGGTCATACCGCGCGGTGGTGCGTGGGTCGGAGTGGCCGACGGCCAGCTGCACGTCGTAGAGCGACGCCCCGTAGTCCAGGCTCAGCATGACGAACGCCGCGCGCAACGCGTGCGGGCCGACGGTGTGCGGATCCGGGATCGCCGCCGCTTTCGCGATTCGCTGAATAGCGAAGTAGATCCACGCGCGGCTGACCTGCTTGCCGCTGCGCGTCGTCCAGATCCACCCACCGGTTCGGTCGGCCACACGCCGGTCGACCATCTCGCTGCACGCGCCCAGCGCGATGACGCCCTGCTTACGTCCCTTCCGCAGGGTGGTCAGCGTGCGCTTGCCGCGCTTGTAGCCCAGGTGCTCGACCCGCGCGGCACGAGCCTCGCTCACACGCGCACCGGTGCACAGCAGGAACGCGACGATCTCGGCGTCGCGCTCGGCCACGCGCCGCACGTCCTGCGTCTGCTTGAGCGGCACCAACCCGAACGCCGTGGTGATCAGCCGCCGCGACTCTTCCTCGGTCAGCTCCCGCTCGTCCGACGAGTCGGCGTCGACGTCGGGCCGTTCGGCATCCTCGGCGGGATTGCGCTGCACGGCCTCGAGCCGCCGGGCCATGTTGTAGTACGAGCTCACCGCGGCGATGCGTTGCGCGATGCTGGCGGCCGCCAGCGGCTTGCCCGTGGTCGGATTGTCCGTCCGCTCGAGGTGTTCCTTCCACCGCTCGACGTGCCGCGTCCGGACGCCCAGGATGTCGTCAATGCCCTCGTCCGCCAGCCAGTCGCACCACTCGGCGAAGTTGCGTTCGTACGCCGCCGCGGTGTTGAGCGACTTCGCCTCGTACTTCTTGATCCACTCTTCGTAGACCTGCGCCGCGGTCGGTGGCCCGCCGGCGTAGCCGACCAGCTCGCCAGCGTGCACCTGCTCGTCGACGAGCTCAGCGTCGACGACCGCGAGCTCGACCAACTCGCCGTCAGCCATCGGGTTGGTCCTCGGCGATCTGTCGTGCCAGGTTGCGCCGCTGCTGGCGGCCCAGCTTCAGCCCGCTCACGATCCCGGCCTCGATCGTTGCGTACACCTTCCGTGCCCGGTCACGGTCCAGCAGCGCCAGCTTGAAGATCAGTTCGACCAGCCGCCCGGCGACCTCGTCGACGTCGCCGTCGCGGACCACGTGCTCGATCTCGGCAACGATGCCGTCAGGCTCACAGCCGCGAACCCACTTGGGACCGATGCGCCGCCAGCGGCATAGACCAGCCCGTTTCGCGTCCTCGGCGTCCCAGCGCCTGCCATCCAGCAACGTGGACTTCTCGTAGACGACCGCGCCCTCGTCACGAAACTGAACGACGCTCTTGCATGCCAGGCACTGGGCACCGGTCATCAGCCGCTCACACAACGCGTCCGCAGCCTCGGTAGGGCCGAGGTGCTCGTCGACGCCGATCTTCTCGCCGCCGCGGAATAGCGCGTGCGCGAACCAGCCGGCCTCATCGACCGGCACACCCTCGCGTACGTGACCGATATGGAACTCGCGCGCGCCCATGCGGCCGACCAGGTCCGCGCACGCTTTGATCGCGTCCTCGTTCAGGTCTACGGTCATGATCCACTTCCCGTTGTGCTGATGATGCCGTCGAGCTCGTCGCTGTACACCGAGATCTCGTCGCCGTTGTCGAGCTGCACCATCCAGGTGCCCTCGTCGACGTCTTCCGGCCCGACGATCTCGCCCTGCTCGCCGTAGTTGATGTTCGAATGGCTGGCGACCTCAACCCGGTCACCTCGGTCCCAGGCGGCCACGTCAGCGCCCGCTCGGCATGTCCGTGTAGTACATGTGGCACGCGCCGCAGTACCTCTCGGCGACGTCGGTGGGGTTGTGAGAGGCACGGCCGCATGTCGGGCACGTGGTCGACGGGCTGGTGCTGTACTGGGCGACGCCGTTGATCGGGTCGAGCTTGAGCAGGTAGTGAGTCAGCGGCGGTCCGCCGGCGGGGTCCTTCTTGTTGATCTTGACGCGCGGATAGACGGCGATCTTCTCCGGCGGGGTCGCGTCGGCGCTCGGCCGTGGAATGGTCTGCATGCTGCCGGCGACTGGGCCGTCGACGATCTCGAGCAGCCACGTGGCCGCATGCGCGGGAACGGCCCAGTCCGGATGCAGCATGTACGGCCTGATGTGCACGACCACCCGCATGGTGTCGCCGTCGGCCTCGAGCTCGGTGTGCACGCCGGCGTCGAACGAGTGGGGGACCGTACCGACCATGACGTCGACGAGCATGCCGGGCACCTGAGCCTCGCGCCGCGGGTCCGCGGCCCAGTTCAGCAGGGCCCGCGTGCGCGCCTGCACGGTGAACCACCCGAGCACCTTTGGATCGGCGAACACGGACCGTGACCCTGGGTCGGACACGCCGCGCCAGCCAGGATGGCCGAGCGTCTCAGGGGGTTGCGTCCCGGTCGGTTTGTCCTGGTCATGGGATGACCGGAGGACGGGCCGATCGGGGGAACCAGAACTCAGGGAACTAGACATAACATGCATTATGGCTAGAAGATGCACCCCAGCGGAAGTGGGCGACAGAACCGCC
>WUUC01169714.1_pt1 | contig 22146 bp, 20 predicted proteins | sample 6278441 | NCBI WGS metagenome assembly WUUC01 (sample SAMN13675441, study PRJNA597444) | soil metagenome | isolation source: soil | place: USA: Washington | collected 2017-10
CGCGTGCGTCGAGCGCTCTCGCTCGCCGAGTATGCCGTGAACTTTGGCAAGCTGATCGCCGATGTTCGCCGCGAGCGGCCAGAGGTCGTGCACGTGCAGTGGCTGCCGCTGCTCGAACGCTCACCGATCGAGCTGCACGCGCTCGCGCGGATCCGCAAGTTGGGCGCGGCGCTCGTGTACACCGCGCACAACGCGCTGCCGCACGACAGCGGCGAAAAGCACAAAGCGCGCTACGCGCAGGCCTATGCGGCGATGGACCGCATCCTCGTGCACACCGAGCACGAGCGCGCGCGGCTCACGCGCGAGCTGGGCGTGAACCCCGCGCGCATCGACCTCGCCGTGCATGGCCCGATGTTCCACGACCTTCCGCCTAGCGATCGCGGCCGCGCGCGCGGCGCGCTCGGGCTCGACGCGAGCGACGACGTGGTGCTGTGCGCCGGCATCCTGCGGCCGTACAAGGGCACCGAGGACCTGCTCGATGCGATGCCGCGCCTCTTGGTGCGGCGGCCCAACGCGTTGCTGCTGCTCGCCGGTCAAGGCGAGCCGCGCTTCCTCAAGGCGCTCGAGGATCGCGTGCGCGCGCTCGGCATCGAGCGCCGCGTCAAGCTGCTCACGCGCTACGTGCCCGTCGCCGAGCTGCCTCTGCTCTACGCCGCCGCGGACGTGAGCGTCTTGCCGTACCGCGCGGCTTCGCAGAGCGGCGCGCTGTTTACGGCGGCCTCGTTCGATGCGCCGCTCGTTGCGACCGAAGTGGGCGGGCTCGCGGAGGTGCTGCGCGGCAGCGATCGCGCAGTGCTCGTGCCGCCCTCGCATCCGACTGCGCTCGCCGACGGGCTTGCGAGCCTGCTTTCCCTGCCGCTCGCCGAGCGCCGCGCGATGGCCGAGCGGCTGCGCGCGTGGGCGAGCGGCGAGCAGAGCTGGGCGCACGCCGCGGATCGAGCGATCGAGAGCTACGCCCGCGCGTACGCGACGCGTGAGCGCTGAAGCTCACTTGGCAATGCGGGGCGGGCTTCACGCTGGCTTTGCTAGACCAACGAGACCTCAGTCCGTTGCATCGGGCGGCATGTACAGCATCAAGCCGACGTACAAGCACGCCAGCTCGTGACGCTCCACACCTTCGATGTCCTTGGCGAACCACACGCGGCCGGGCTTGAGCACCTCGACCGCGCCGCGTGAGCCCGCTTCGCCATCGATGCGGTAGCCCGTCGGCTGCCCGTTCGAGATCATGCCCTCGGCCTCATACAGCGCCTTGATCTGGTAGGTGCCGGTGTTGGTCGTCACCTCGCCCGCGTACTCGTTGTCGTTGTTGGCGGAGACCACGACCTTGGTCGGCTCACCTTCGCCGCCAAAGCACGTGCAACCGAGCTTCGCGAACGTCGTGCCGATGCTCATGCCGCTGCCGAGTGACATCGATTTGTCGCGCTTCTCCGTGACACAGCCACCCGTGAGGTCGGCGCCGTCGCCCTTCACCTTGTATTGGTAGCCGCCCTCGGTACGGTCGCTCGAGAAGCCGAGCACCCCCGCGCTCGAGCCCGAGTCCCAGTCGCGGTCCACGTCGTCGATCGCGAGCTTGCCGAGCTTGAACGACTCGTCCGCGAGCGCGCCCGACATCGAGCTTCGATCTTCCGCTGCGACGACGTCGCTGCCCTTCGAGACCTCGGGCGGCACGACCATCTGCGCGGTCGTGCAGGCGATCAACGCGCTGAGCGGCGCAGCGCAGAGCGCGCGCAAGCCAATGCCTAAGAAACCTTTCATCTCAGTCCTCCCCAAGACCGGTGCGAGCCACACTGGCTCCGACCGCTGGTATGGACCGCGACATTGCCTCAAGCGCGCGCATTCATCGAGAAATGTCGTGCGAGCCATCGCGCGCATCCACAACCCTCGATGGGTACAGCTCAGTGAGCCTGCTTTGGGCCTGCCGCAGCGCGAGCTTGTGCCCGAGCGCATTGCAAGGTCGCTCCACCAAACGCCACGTCACAAACGAAAGCATCATCGTCGCCGCGAGCCCACATAGCAGACGCGCCTGCGCCGACAGCTGCGGAGCCAGCACCGGCTCGATCAGCTTCCACGCGAACGGATGCATCAAATACACCGAATAGCTGATCTCACCGATCCAAGCGAAGGGCGCGATCAGGCGCGCGCCGGGCATCTTCGTGAACGCAAAGAGCAGCACGACGAGCGTGCACAGCACGAGATACTTCACGCGCGCCATGCCGGCCATCACTTCGAGGTGCGTAAGCAGCTCCGGCTGCGTGAGCGAAGCGCAGTACGCGATCACCGCGAGCAGCGCGAGCGTCGCCGCTGCGGGGATGCGCGCCTTGATATGTGCCCGCAGATCCGATGCCAGCGCTCCGAGCAGGAACAAGAACGCGTGGTTGGGCAGCTGCACGTAGGCGTGGAACTTCCGATGCTCCGGCGCGTCGTACATCACGCCGAAGTTGTAGGGCAGCGCCCAAAGCAGCGCAGCGAGCGCGAGCGCGTACAGCAACACGCGCGAGCGCGCGATGAACGCCAGCGCGGGAAACACCAGATAGAACACGTACTCGAGCCCGATCGACCAGCCGCCTAGAACCATCGAGTGGTTCGGGTGAATCAGGCCGAAGCTCAGCGTGACGTTCTCGACCACGCGCATGAGCGTCACCCGCGGGCCCACGCTTTGGTCGAACGCAAACACGACGCCGAGCAGCATCGCGAGGTAGTAGAGCGGCGCGATCCGAAAGAAGCGCTTGATGTGAAAGCGCCGAAGCTCGGGCCCATCGAAGCGCTGCCCTGCGTAGAGGTGGAAGAAGCAAAAGCCGCTGATCAGGAAGAAGCCCTCGACGCTGTAGATGCCGAGCACCACGACCGCGCTGCGCGCGCCGCCGCCAAGCGCGCGCGTCCAAACCGCGAGGTGATAGAGCGCGACGCACAGCGCCATCAGCCCGCGCAAGATGTCGAGCGCCACCACACGCTCGCTGCCCACGTCGCCGCTCGCGTCGCCGCTCGCGTCAAAGAAGGTGCTTTCACGCGCTGCGGCCACGGCGCCGTGTACCGCATCTGGTCCTGCAAGCGATAGGCGTGGCGGCGCTGCGCCTTGCACCGTCAAGCTTGGCGTCGACCTGGGATCACTGAAGAACGAGCCCGCCCCTATGCCCACCCTCATCAGCAAGCCGGATACGAAGCTCTCGCTCGACGACGCCCGCACCGAGCCTCCGCCGCGCTTCGATCGCGACGCGGCCAAGCGCCGCCTTTCGGAGCTCGAGGAGGAGCTTGGCGCGCTGCAAGAGCTGATGTGGGGCGCGCGCCAGCACAGCCTCTTGGTAATCCTTCAAGGCCGCGACGCCTCGGGCAAGGACGGCACCATCAAGCGTGTCGCCGGCGCCTTCAACCCGCGCGGCATCAACGTCGTTTCGTACGGCGTGCCCACGACCGAAGAGGCCGAGCACGATTTTCTGTGGCGCGTTCACCGCCACACCCCGCGCCGGGGCGAGGTCGCGATCTTCAACCGCTCGCACTACGAAGACGTGCTCGTCGCGCGCGTGCACGAGCTCGTACCGCCTGCGGTCTGGCGCGCGCGCTACGACCACATCAACGACTTCGAAACGCTGCTCGCGCAGAACGGCTGCATCGTGCTCAAGGTCTTCTTGCACATCAGCAAGGACGAGCAGCACGAGCGCCTGCGCGAGCGCGAGAAGGACGCGACCAAAGCCTGGAAGATCGATCCCAACGACTGGCAAGAGCGCAAGCGCTGGAAGCCTTACACGCGTGCGTACGAAGAGGCGTTCGAGCGCTGCGCCTCGCCGCAGGCACCGTGGTTGATCGTGCCTGCGGACTCGAAGACGTACCGGAACCTGGTGGTGGCGGAGGCGGTGGCCGCGGCGCTACGACCGCATGCGCGCGGGTGGTCGAAGGCGCTCGGTGAGAAGGCACAGGCTGCCAAGCGCGCGCTGAAGAAGCTGAAGCGCTGACGCGCCCCTATTCGCATCGCCGATGTAGGCCGCGCATTCCCCTAAGAACTTTGCTCGACCTCCCGCGTCTGCACCCGCGGAGGCTACGAGCACATGATCCGCAACCCGATTTTCCGCAGCGCTTTCGCCAGCGTTGTCTTCGCCGTGTCGCTGAGCGCTTGCGCAGCACGGCAGCCGATCGAGACGCAGGCCGCGCTCGGGAAGGTTGTCGTGTACCGCAATGGTGTCGCGTACTTCGAGCGGCGGGCGGTGGTCACGGACGGGCAGCTCAAGCTCACCGTGCCCGTCGACCGCGTGGACGACTTCTTGAAGTCGCTCAAGGTCATCGACGCGCAGACCAAGCAGTCGTTGCCCGTGTCCTTCGACACGCTGCAGCCCTCGCGCGACGAGGCGGAGATGATCGTCTCGGTGCCGGAAGGCTCGCGCGAGCTGCTCGTGAGCTACGTGACCGACAGCCCGGCGTGGAAGCCGAGCTACCGCATCGTGCTCGACGGCAAGAAGGACAGCGCCGAGCTCGAGGCGTGGGCCGTCGTCGACAACGTCTCGGGTGAGGATTGGAACCGCGTCACGATCGGTGTCGGCTCGACCTCCGCGCTCTCGTTCCGCTACGACCTGCACAGCGTGCGCGAGGTGCAGCGCGAGACGCTGGGCGACGAAGCCGCGTATGCGATGGCGGGGCCAATGGGTGGCTCGCCGTACGCGGTGGCTGCGAACGAAGCGCCGGTCGTCGCAGCGCTCGACAACAGCATGTTCGATCGCCTGACGGACGGCCGCGATGAAGAGGTGCGCGAAGAGATGTACGGGACGCAAGCCACCGCCGCCGAAGCTGACGAAATGCTGGCGGGGGCAATGGACGCACGGAGCAGCGGCGGCGGTTCGAGCGCCTTGCGCACGCGCGCGGGCAAGGGCAAGAGCGCGGAGCGGCGAGGCCGCCAGCCGAGCGCGCCCGCGAGCGCGCCGCCGAGCGATGAAGCCACGCTCCAGCAGCTCGCCGCGCAGATCAACCAGCGCCCGGGCAAGGTGCAAATCCAAGGCTTCGCGCGCCGCGCCGATGCAGACCCGCAAGGCGCCGCGCTCTCGCGCGCCAACACGCTGCGCGATCAGCTGATGCGCCACGGCGTCGCGGCCGACAAGATCGACGCGCAAGCTTCCGGGCTCGTGAGCGAGTCGCAGGCGGTGCGTGTCATCACCGACGGCGCCGAAGGTAAGCCCCAGCAATCGGCGGCACCCGAGGACTTGGGCGCGACGATCGGCAATGCGTACTTCGTCTCGAAGGTGCCGATGACGATCGAAAAGGATCGCTCGGCGATGGTCAGCTTGCTCAAGCAAACCGCCAAGGCCGAGCGCGTCTACTACTACGACGCGATCTCGCCGCGCGGATCGAAGACGTTTGCATTTCAAGCCGTGCGCATGGACAACCCGAGCGACCAAACGCTCGATCGCGGACCTTTCACCGTCTATGCACAGGGTCAGTTCTTGGGTGAAGGCCTAAGCGATGCGATCCCGCCGCACAGCACGGCCTTCGTGCCCTACGCGCTCGACCGCCAAGTCGTGGTCGACACCAAGACCGAGACCTCGGAAGAGGTGAACCAGCTGCTCGCGATCGAGCGCGGCGTCGTGCACGCCGAGGTGCACCAGATCAACGAGACGACGTTCGCGCTGCACAACCGCGGCACCGAGCCAGCCAAGGTCTACGTGCGCTACGCGGTCGCGCCGGGCTTCGAGCTGCGCGCCGGCAACCACAAGGTCGAGCGCCTGGGCAACGACTACCTGCTGCCGATCGAAGTGCCCGCGCACAAGACAGCCGAGTTGCGCGTCGCGCAAGCGCGGCCCGATGAGCGCGCGATCGACATGCGGGCTTCATCGGGCGCGGCTTCGGTCGAGGCGTACTTGAAGCGCACCAAGACGCTGCCGCCCGAGCTGCGCGCGCAGCTCGACAGCATCGTCGCGCTCTACCGCGAGATGGCGAGCATCGAGGAAAAGCACACGACGCTCGCCGAGCAGATGAACGAATACCGAGTGCGCGTCGACGAGATCAACGTGCAGCTCGTCACGCTGCGCAAGGTGCGCACCGCCTCAGCGCTCAGCGCGCACCTCGCCAAGAAGATGAAAGAGATCAGCGACCGCCTGCAGAAGGCCACCATCCGCTCGACGGACCTGCAGGAAGAGCTGATGGCCTGCCGCATCCGCATGCAAGACCAGCTCGCAGACTTGAAGCTCGCGCGCGAAGCGAAGGATCAGGCGATCGCGGCGAAGTGAGCGATTGATTTGCGAGGGGGCCCTTCCTGCGCTAGGCAGTGAGCGCTTCGAGGGGGCCCTATGCGTTTTCTTATACTGATGATCTTGTGCTTGGCCTTCGCCTGCGCGGCTGAGGATGAGGTGCAGCGCGTGGACGCAGGCGAAGCGCCTACCGACGACGCGGGCCATGACGCAGGCGAAGACGCAGGCGTCATCATCACCGAAGGCTGCGCCGCGGGCTTCTCGCCCTGCGACATCCGCGACGCCGATTGCCAGGCCGCGATCGCGGCCATCGTCGCGTGCTACCGCGAGAGCGACGCAAGCATGCCCGAGGTTCGCGTCCTCGATGAGGCCGAGTACGAAGCGGAGCTCGCGATGCAGTTGAGCGGCGGAGACGTCTTGGCCCGGCTGCGCATCGAGCGCTGGCTGCGCGGCCTCGGCACGCTGGGCCTTGCACCCGCGACCTCCACGCCCGACGAGCGCGCCGATGAAACAGCACGCCTCATAGGCGCCCAGTACTCGCACCAAGCCAAGCACATCACCGTGGTCGATCGCGGCGGCGCGATGGACGACATGGACACGGTCGCGCTGCTCGCGCACGAGATGGTTCACGCGCAACAGGACGAAGCGCGCGATCTCACCACGTGGTACGAGCAATACGCGACAGACGAAGACGTCTATCTCGCCGCCAGCAGTGTGGTCGAAGGCGAAGCGACCCTCTATTCCATGATGCTCGCGATGGCGCTGTACGGCCGCGATGTCGACTCGCTCGACTGGAGCGAGGTGTTCGCGACCTACCAAGAAGAGGCATACGCCAGCGCGGATGCGGATCGGTACCCCTACCTCACCGCGCGCAGCCGCTTCTTCTACGCGTTCGGCGGCGGCTACGTCGCGAAGGCGTGGGTCGCGGACGGGCGCGATGGCATCGACGCGTTGTTCGACGCACCGCCGCGCTCGATCCACGCGGTCTTGTTCGGCGCTTCGGACGCGCAGCAAGCGGCCGCCGACACGCTGCGAGCGATCGCTCTACCGACGCCGAGCCCAGACTACGCACCGGTCAACTACACGCCGCTCGGCGCGTTCCTCGTGCGCGCGTTCCTCGTGCGCGCAGGTCTCGATGCCGAAGCCGCGCTCGCGGCGACTGAAGAGGTCGGTGCCGACGTGATGTCGGTGCTCGTGCAGCCGATGGAAGACTCGATCGTCGGTGTCTGGCGCTGGCAGCTCGTCGAAGGCGCGAGCGGCGATTGGTTCGATCAGCTCGAGATGGAAGGCGTGACCCTGTGGCGCGACGGATCGACGCTCACCATCGCCGCAGGGCCCGCGGAGCGTGTGCTCGAGCTTCAAACCGCCGAGTGGATGCCGCTACCGCCGTAGCTCAGTAGTCGCGCCCGTCCTTGTGCGTGAACTTCCACTTGCCGCTCTCGTCGAGCGCGGCCGCAAGGTCATCGTCCGGATAGCTCGCGCCATCGTTTGGTTGGCGGTCGCCGATCTCGATGTAGAGCACCTCGCCATCGCTCTTGTTCACGAGCTGATGCGCATCGCCGCTGCCGCCGCGAAAGCCCGCGCACATGCCGGGCGCCAGCTGCGTCTCGCCTGCGTCGGTGATCAACGTGGGGTGACCTTGCAAGATGTAGATCAGCTCGTCTTGCACCGTGTGCGCGTGGCGCAACGCGGAGATCGCGCCGGGCGCGAGGCGCGTGAGGTTCACGCCGAAGCTCTTCAAGCCGAACGCATCGCCGAGCGCACGCTTCACGCGACCCGCGACGCGTGAGGCAAACGGCTCGGGGTAGTTGCTGGGCTTCGCGCGCGGGGGCACGTCGGTAGCCAGCAGTGCGATCGGATATGCAGTGCTCATCTTCCGCTCCTTGCTGTTACGGTGCGGCCGCTTAGGGGAGGCCGCCTTGCAGCTCTTCGCTCACGTCGTGCTCGCGCTCGGAATCCTAGTGGTCACAGGCTCGCACGTCAGCGCGCAGACCTGCGCTCCGAGCTGTCGCACCGGCTATGTCTGTCTCGAGGGCGCGTGCGTTTCAGCATGCAACCCACCGTGCGCCGCGGGTGAGAGCTGCACGGCGCAGGGCGAGTGCGAGCTGGCCACTGCGTATGCGGCTGTGCCGGCGCGGCCGCGCTATGCCGGCGCCCTAGCGCAGTCGCCGTGGTTCGTGCACGGCACGCTCGGTGTGAGCGCGTGGGAGGCAACGCGCTTCGAGGGCCCCAGCAGCGAGTATCAGCGTTACGCGGCGGTCACGCCCGGCGTCGCTTTCGGTATTGGGCACCGGCTGGGGCTGACGCGCGTCCTCAGCGTGCGCGCGAAGCTGCTCGCCGTCGCAGGCACCAGCAACAGCGGTTCTGCCGTCGGGGCCTTTCTCGATGGCTCGCTGCGCATCGGCCCCGTCGCGCGAGCCTTTCCCTGGTTCGTGGGCTTTGGTCCGTTCGTCGGCGTTGGCTGGTTCCGAGGCGAGGGGAGCTCCGGTCAAGAAGAGAACTTATCGGTCTTCGGGCTCGGCGGGCTGTTCGAGACCGGCTTCGCGTTCGGAGCGAACGCCAACATCGAGCTCGGGCTCGAAGCACACCTCAGCGTCATGCCCGGCTCGAGCAGCGTCGTGATGGCGTTTGCAGGCCTCGGCCTCGCGATCGGGCTTTAGCTCAGCTCGGCTAGATGGTCCTGCGTCGCAGCGCTTCCTGCGCCTCCGGCTCGCTCTTGCCAAACCTCCGTTGATAGGCATCGAGCACCTCATCGAGCGCGATGCCTCCGAGTGTGAGCAACGCACAGAGGTCCCAGAAGTCGCGGCGCAGCCCCCGGTGCGCGATTGCCGCGAGCTTCATCGCACCTAGATCAAGCCTGCTCGCGACGCGCGTTCCCTCGGAACCCGGAATGTTCGAGCTGAGATCTCCGAGCGCGGACGCACCTGAAAGAATTGCCGCGGGCGATCACCGCCGTAGCTCCGAAGCGCCCACTGGACGTCTTCGAGACGCCCGCGCGAGAGCACGCGGCCAAGGATGTAGTCGGCATGCGCTTCCACATCGAGCTGCGCGAGCTCGACGTCCCAGAAGAGCCCGTGAAGCGGTGGCCGGCATCCGGCGCAACCCTCGCTCAGCGCGGCGCGCTCTCGACCGGCACACGATCTTTGCCGTCGAACGGCAGGAACGAGAGCGCGAGCAGCTCGGCGAGCGGGCGCGTGAGACGCGCGTTGCCGACGATCGCGTCGAGCATCGCGGGTGGCAGAGCAGAAGGCGTTGCGCTCGGGCTCGGCGATTCCGGACAACTCGAGCTCACAGGCGCCGTATGCGCGCAGCCTGCGCCGATCCACACCAACACCAAACACGCGTATGCGAAGCGCATCTCAAAACCCCCGTGTCGTGCGTGCCACGCTCGAACGTCACTCGAGCGAGAGCACCTGGCCTTCGACCAACAGCTGGCGCCAGGTCTCGAGCGCTTCGGGATCCTCATTCTGAATCACGAGCGCGGGATGGCTCTCGTGGCGCGTCATGATGTCCACGTACTCGATGGCGGCGACTTGCGCCGTCATCGGCACATCGCCCTTGAGCACTGTGAGCTTCATCCCGCGCGCGATCTCACCGTGCAGCAGATCGCCAAAGGCGACGAGCTGCTTGCGTGAACGCAACGTGAACGCTCCGACGATCTTGAAGGTGGCAGGCATGCTCTCGTTGTCTGCCTATTGGCGCTTGCGTGCAAGATAGGCGCGCCCGCCGCAAGTCACGCGGAGCGATTCTTGCGATAGGAATTCTTCAGGGCGATCTTGCCGTCTCTAAAAGTGAACAGGTCGCAGCCGTTCACTTCAACGCGCGTCCCGTCCGCTCGCGTGCCCGTGAACGTCCACTCGGAGACGCCGCGATCACCGTGCACGAAGTGGCGCGCGCCGCCCCAGTGAGCATCGGGGAACGTTTTCCACACGTCGATGTAGCTCGCGCGCACGGCTTCTCGCCCCGCGTAGCGCGCGCCACACACCTCCGTGCCCGCGGAGGCTTCGAACACGCAGTCTTCAGTCATGAACGCCATGAGCGCATCGGCATCGTGCCGGTTCCACGCATCGGCGAAGGCCTGCAAGACCTCGAGAGGCACCTACTCCACCTGCGAAGGCCGGCGGCTGCCGCGCTCTTGGCGCAGCTCTCTGTCGGTCGTGACGAAGCGCATGGCCAGCGCCTTGAGCAGCGCGCGCATCCACGAGTGGCCTTGCAGCTCGCGGTCGAGCGTCTCGGGCGTGATCACCGCGACGGTGACGTCGGTCACCGCGGTGACGTTGGCGGTGCGAGGCATGTCGCTGAAGAGCGCCGCTTCGCCGAACGGGTCGCCTTTGCTAAGCACACCTGCAACTTCGCGCTCCCCGTCGACGTCGTGCCAGACTTCGCACACGCCTTCTTCGATGATGTACGCGGTGCGGTCGCGCTCACCTTCACGAAGGATGTGTTGGCCCGCCGCGAAGCGCGCGGTCGAGAACCATCCTCCGGAGCGCACGAACTCGGACACCGCCTCGCGCAGCGCCGAGACGCTCGGGTAACGATGGTTCTGATCGGCCTGCAGCGCCTTCATCGCGATCTCGCACAAGCGTGCGGGCAGCGGGCGGCCCGGCACCACCGTGCGCGGATCGGGGATCTGCCCGCTGATGATCGTCTGCGTGCTGGTGTGCGGCGGCTTCTGCGTGAGCATCTCATATAAGATGCCGCCCAGGCCGAACACGTCGGTGCGCTCGTCGATCGAGTCGACATCGCCGAAGGCCTGCTCCATCGCCATGTACGCGGGCGTGCCGTAGACCTCGCCGCGCTGCTCCTTGCGCGGCGCCATCGAGAGCGAGACGCGCCGCTGATCGTTGTCCGCGTCGCGCCATGCATCGCGGCCCGCGCCCTCCGAAGCGCGCGCGCCTTCGACCAGCTTCGCAAGGCCCCAGTCCATCACGTACACCTGGCCGAAGCTGCCGACCATGATGTTGTGCGGCTTCAAGTCGCGGTGGATCACGCCGCGGCTGTGCGCGAACGCCACCGCATCGCATACCTTCAAGAAGATCTGCAGGAGCGACTCCAGCTCGCGATCGCTCGGCCCCTCGCTCTCCGAGTACACAGACAAGAGCGCGTGCAGCGTGTCGCCCTCGATCAGCTTCATGCTGAACGACTCGGCTTCACCGCTCTCGTGCAGCGCGATGTCATGGATCGGCACGATGTTCGGGTGCTCGAGCTGACCTGTGATCTGCGCTTCCTCGACGAAGCGCATCTGCTCGTGCTCGGTCGGTGATTCGATGCGCTTGACCGCCACCTCGCGCTGAATCGCGCGATCGAAGCGGCGCAGGATCTTGGCCATGCCGCCTTCGGCGACGAGCCCGCGGTCTTCGAAGCGTTGCCCCGTGAAGACGGGCACGTTCGGCTGGCTCGAACGATCGCTCGGCTCCTCCACCATGATTGAAACGGTGGACACCTTAGCGGGGCCGCTCATGCGCTCTGCGAGCTTGCGGAAGAAGTCCTGCAGCCGGTTTTCGGCGCGCTCCTGCATGGTGCGTCTGACGATGGCATGACAGGCTGTCGCCGCGCTACTGAGCGCGCGCGGAACAATTTCCAAGCTCGCGACGCCGGGCCTGTGCGCGCGCGAACGCTCGGTCCCGACGCCAACCTGACCCAACGTCCGCACGCCCCGAGTGGCGCGCATCACGAGAGTGCCCCCCATGACCACCGCATACATCGCTGGCGCAGTGCGCACCGCAGGCGGCAAGAAGAACGGACGCCTCAGCGGCGTGCATCCTTCGGACCTCGGCGGCATGGCGCTCGATGCGCTCGTGACGCGCACGGGCGTCGATCCGGCGCTCATCGACGACGTGATCTTCGGCTGCGTGAGCCAGAGCGGCGCGCAGACCTGCAACGTCGCGCGCAACAGCGTGCTGTCATCGTCGCTGCCCGAGAGCGTGCCGGGCACCAGCGTCGATCGTCAGTGCGGCTCCGGCCAGCAAGCGCTGCACTTCGCGGTGCAAGCCGTGATGAGCGAGACGCAGGACATCGTGATCGCGGGCGGCGTCGAGAACATGTCGCGCGTGCCGCTCGGCTCGAGCGTGATCGACGCGCTCAAGGCCGGGCACGGCCAGCCATTCGACAGCGCGCGCATGGCCGCGCGGTACCCGGGCGTATCGTTCAGCCAGTTCACGGGCGCCGAGCTGCTCGCGAAGAAGCACGGCCTCACGCGCGAAGAGCTCGACGCGTTCGCCTACGCGAGCCATGTCAAAGCCGGGCGCGCGACCAAAGAGGGCCGCTTCGCGCGCGAGATCACGCCGATCGAGCTCGAGATCGAAGGCAAGAAGGTCACGCACGACGCCGACGAAGGCGTGCGCTTCGATGCCTCGCTCGAGAAGATGCGCTCGCTCTTGCCACTTGCTGAAGGCGGGCTCATCACCGCGGCGACGAGCAGCCAGATCTGCGACGGCGCGGCCGCCATCTTGGTCGCCAACGAGCGCGGCCTCAAAGCCGCGGGCCTCGTACCGCGTGCGCGCGTGCACACCATCAGCGTGGTCGGCGACGACCCGGTGATCATGCTCGAAGGTCCGATCCCCGCGACCAAGAAGGCGCTCGCGCGAGCCGGCATCAAGCTCGAGGACATCGACCTCTACGAAGTGAACGAAGCCTTCGCGCCCGTGCCGCTGTCGTGGGCCAAGGCCCTCGGCGCGAACAAAGAGAAGCTCAACGTGAACGGCGGCGCGATGGCGCTCGGCCACCCGCTCGGCGCGACCGGCGCCAAGCTGATCACGACGCTCTTGCACGAGCTCGAGCGCATCCAAGGCCGCTTCGGCCTGCTCGCGATCTGCGAAGGCGGCGGCACTGCGAACTGCACGATCATCGAGCGGTTGGACTGAGCGAAGGCGCGGCCTACTGCTGGCTACGGCGCGAAGAACTCGTCAGCTGCAATGGCGAAGTTGAGGTTCTGAGCGATCTCAGGATTGACCATCTCGGTCGTGATCCCGACAAGATTGCCGCGTTCGTCAAACAGTCCGCCGCCCGACGACCCTTGCGAAATCGCAGCCGAGGTCTGCACAACGCTCACAGCAGCGCCGCCGACCAGGACATAAGAGGGTCGTTTGACGAGTACGAGAAGTTTCTCGCGCTAATCGACGATGAAGAGAAACGAAAGACTCTCGAAGAGCTGACGCAGGATGAGGCAGAAACCGACGCTACCTGGCGAGAAGCAAGGCCAATCCGCCACGCCTTCGGTGACGCGGTCAGAAGCTTCTTCTTCGATGGGATTTACAGCGACGCGATCCAAACCTACGGAGTCTTTTGATGCTCTACGGCTACTCCACGGGTGCTCTTGCGAAGGGCGATTTTCGCGCGGCGCTTGCGATGATTGAGCAATGTGAGCTCGATGCCGTCGAGCTTTCAGCGCTGCGAATCGTCGAGATGCCCGCCCTGCTTCAAGTTCTGCCTGAGCTCGGTCTGAAGCGTTACCAGCACGTAACAGTGCATGCACCCAGCCGGTTCGAGCCGGAGCAAGAAGCGCGAATCGCTGAACAGCTAGGCCGAGTGGCTGATCTCGTATCGGGCTTCATCGTGCACGCCGAGGTCATCGTCGACCCTGCACCATGGCGAGCACTCGGCAGCAAGGTGCTTGTCGAGAACGCAGACGGTCGTAAGAGGACTGGACGCACTCTTGAGGAATTTCAGTGCGTAATGGACCAACTGCCTGATGCGCGCGTTTGCTTCGACGTTGCACATGCACATCAAGTGGACTCGAGCATGCTCGAAGCACGACGGCTAATCCGCGCCTTTCGTGATCGCATCGCACAGCTTCATGTGAGTCAGCTCAACCACGAATGCCAGCATCAAGCTCTCTCCTGGGGTGTCGTGCGCTCGTTTCATCGACTCGCGTCGTTGTTGCCGGATACGACGGTGATTCTCGAATCGGTGGTACCAGCGGACCAGATCACTGCACAGGTCAAGCTTGCCAAAGCGTGCTTTGAGCGTGATGAGACCGTAAGAGCAGCCTTGGACCAGGTTCCGGCGTCCTTGTTTGGTTGAACACAAGCGCTCCATCAAGGCCGCTACGGCGCAGCGGCTGGCTGCAGCGAGAGCGACTCGAGGTACTTCAGCGCTGCTTTGCACTCTTCGTGCTCCGGGCTCATCCGCAAGCACGCTTCGAGCTCACGCTTGGCTTGCGCGGGGTCGCTCTGCAGCTGCGCGTAGGCCTCGATCAAATGAAAGGTCGGGTGATCGCCCAGGCGCACGCGCGCCTTGCGGGCGAGCACGAGCGCAGCGTCGCTCTGCCTCGAGAACAAGAGCGCTTGGCCGTACTTCGCGACGAACACGCGGTTCATCGGCGCGAGCTCGACAGCCTCGCCGAGGAGCACAGCGGCCTCCGGGAAGCGCTTGCGCTCGAGGAAGGTGAGCCCGTAGTAGCCGTAGCCGTGCGAGCGATCGGGCGCTCCGGCGATGATGCTTCGAAACAGCGTGTCTTCGTCGCGTAAGTCAGTCGTAAAGCCGTAGAGCTGGTATGCGCCAACGCTGAGCTGCAAGACGAGCGCCGCTTGCAACAGAAGCCGCGCCGCCGCGGTCTGCGTGCGCTGGTACACGAGCCGCGCGACATCGGCGGCGCCGATGAAGAAGAGCGCGCTCGGTAGATACAGGTAGCGACCCAAGCCCGGCCGTGGCTCGAGCGTCACCAGCGCGATCGGCACGAGCAGGGCGGCGAGCCACGCAAGGCCGAAGAGCGCTGCCGGGCTCTGCTTACGCAGCCGCGCCGCGCCGAAGAACAGCGCCAGCACCGCGAGCCAACACCCGAGCAGGCCGAGCGTGCCGAGCGCTGCGTAGTCTTCACTCGGCAAGCGCACGTAGATTCGCGCCGGCACGAGCAGGCTCGCGATCGCATCGAGCACCACCGCGCCGAAGTGCAGCGCGGCAGCCGGCAGCTGCTCGAGCGAGAGCCCGGCGCCGCCTTCGAGCGCTCGCGCGCGCATGAACGCGTAGAGCGCGAGCGCGACGCCGAACGGTGCGCAGCGCAAAAGGCGCGTGCGCCAAGAAACCTCGCCCTGCGGCCAGAACGGCAAGAGCACGACGACCATCAGCGCCGCCTCTTTCGAGAGCAGCGCGCACAGAAAAAGAGCGCCGGCGGCGACATCGAGCACGACCCGCGCACGCGTTGGGCGCCGCTCGCCCAGGGACCACACCCACAGCGCGAGCAACGCGAAGAAGCCGCAGAGGAGATCGAAGCGACCGCTGATCCACACGTGCGCTTCCGCGAGCATCGGTGCGAGCGAAAACCACGCTGCAGCGAGCGGCGCGACGAACGACGCGTGCTCTGCGCAGCGCGCGCGTGCGAGCGCGAAAACGAGCACCGTGCACAGGAGATGCAGCGCGAGGTTAAGGGCGTGTTGCGGCAGCGGGCCGCGTTCGTCGATCCCATAGCCTGCCCAGAACGATACGAGGCCAAGCGGCCTGTACATGTCGATGCCGCCCTGCTCGCCGTCCGGCTCGCCGCGCACGAGCCCTAGCGTGCTGTGCTCGAACGCGCGAGCTGGCCCGCCTTCGCGCGCCAGCACCTCTGCGACGTCCATCAAGAAGACATCGTCCCATACAAGCTGGTTTTGAAAGCGCGGCCAGCTGAGCGCGGCGCTCGCCACGAGCACGAGCGCGATAGCGAACGCCCGGCGCGCGACGAAGCTCACGCATCACGATCGAATGGCGCTCACGGGCGCGTCAAGCTTTCACTCGACCACGATCGCTAGCCCGCACGCGCTCGTGCCGCCGTGCCCATCGCGCACGACCACCCACAGCGTGTGCTCGCCCGGTTCGTCGGGCGTGGTCCACACCTCGTTGCGCAGCGGCGCGCGCGTGAGCTGCTGGTCGAGCCGACCACCGTCGCTGAACCACGAGTAATAGGCGCGCTCGGTACGCTCGAGCAGCTGCCCTTGCGCGTCGAGCACGTGGTAGCGCTCGAGCCACGGCTCATCCTCGCCTTCATTCCCCTGCAACATCGGCTCGAGCTCGACGTCGCTCGAGCGCCGCACGCGCGGCGTGACGCCGTCGAGCGCGCCGCAGACGAATTCGTCGCCCTCACTCACGATCTCCGCATCGCCCAGCATGAAGCTCGGCGGCGGCGGGTTCTGATGCGCGGCCTCGGTCTCACGCACGAGCACGCGCTTCACCGTGCGGATGCGCTTTTCGCCGATGTGTACGTCGGCCTCGATCAGGAACGGAATGCCGACGTCGCTGCGAATGCGCTCGAGCGCGTCATCGGGCAGCGCGGCGCCGAGGATCACCGCCGCCAGCTCGAGGTTGTCGAAGAGCGCGCGCGTCAGCTCACCGGGTAAAACGCTCGAGCGCCCTTCGCCGAGCGGCACGGCAAAGCCTCCGCCGCAGCCCTCGTCCGGGTCGCGCTCGCCGAACTGCATGCCGCCGCCAAAGCTGCCGCCCGAATCGAACGCACCGCACGCGCGCCAGCTGACCTCGACCTCTTCGTGGTCGGCGCCCGCGATCAAGAGCGAGAGGGCGAACGGATCGCCAGGCGCAGCCTCCGGTGGCTCGGCGACGAGCGCGAGCACGCGCGGGCCCGTGACCAAGCTCGAGCGCGCGAAGTCCGGCGAATCGAAGCACGCGCACAAGAGCAGCGCGGCCATGACCTTATATAAGGCTCTCACAGCACACCTCGCAGCCCGATCGTCGGCAAGAACGGGATGCCCGGTACGGGCGCGCGCCGCGTGTAGTCGTACTGGTATTGCCAAGACTCGCTGTTGGCCGCGTTGTAGAGGTTGATGATGTCGAGGAAGACGCTGCAGTCGAGCGGGCCCAGCGTAAACGCGCGATCGATGCGCACGTCGAGCTGGTGAAAGAGCGGCAAGCGCGTGGTGCGGCCACGCGAGTCCGCGTCGATGTCGTCTTCGTCGGCGTCGTAGACCGCATCGTCGCCTTCCGGGTCGAGCAGGTCGCCCACGGGCCGGCCGCTCGCAAGCGTGTAGCGCGCGCCGAACGTCCAGCCGCCCGTCGCATAGCTCATCGCGACGTTCAGCACGTGCGTTTGATCGAAGTTGAAGACGACCGTCTCGCCACCTTCCAAGAAGCGCTCACTGCGGCTCAACGTGTACGAGAGCCAGCCGAAGAGGCCTTCTTCCGCGCGGCGCCGCAGCATCAGCTCCCAGCCGTAGGCGCGGCCTTTGCCATCGTCCGCGAAGAACGGCCGCACTGTGTTGCCCTCGGCGTTGATGTCGACGCGGCCAGTCGGGCGCGCGAGCTGGTACATCGCGCTGTAGAAGAGCGAAGTGTCGATCTCGAGCAGCTCTGGGAGCACCAGCTCCGCACCGACCGAGCTCTGCCACGCGCGGCTCGGCTTGAGCTTCGGGTTGGCGAAGTTGCGCGTGACTTGAAAGGGCAGCGGCGGCTGCGCGAAGAGCCCGGTCGCGGCCTTGAGCTTTGCGCCCTCGAAGATCTCCAAGCGCACGACGCCGCGCGGGTCGATCGCCCACGTGCCCACGTCGCCGTAGCGCAGGTACTCGGTGCGCAGGCCGCCGCTGATCTCGAATGGGCCCGGCCGCACCACTTGCTCGAGGTACGGCGCGATCGCCAGCTCGGCCAAGTTGTCGCGGATCTCGAACGTCTCGCCATCGAACGCAGGCGTCGGGATCGCAGGCAGCTCACCGAAGCTCGGGATGCTGCCCTCGACGTCGAACAAGAAAACGCTCTCTTCGACGCCGAGCGTGGTCTGCGCGAGCTCGCTCGGCGCGTACACGGCTTCGAGCCGCTGGCCCAGGCGCAGCGCGCGCGTCTCGGTGCCGAGGCTCGCGTCGCCCGGGCTCGAGGTTTCGAATTCCACGGCCGCAGGCCCGACGGTGCCAGACCACTTGAGCGAGAGCGCGCGCTCGGGCCGCAGCTCGAACGAGAGGATCGCTTGGTCGAAGCTGTAGCGCAGGCCGCCGCCCGAAGAGCCCGTGGTCGCGCCCGCGCCGCTCGTCGCGGTCGCGTCGAGCGCGTCGCGCGAGCCGAAGAAGAACAGCGAGGCGCGCAGCTTCGGCGTCAGGCTGTAGTCGAGCCGCAGCTGGTAGTCGGTATACGAGAGCTCCACGTCGTCCGTGATCAGCGGCAAGAACAGCTCGAAGTAGCTGCGACGAAACGCGACGGCGACGCTGCCGTCGTTGCGCTGATCGCCATCGCCGAACGGCACGATCGCGAGCGCGCTCGCGCGCAAGAGATCCACCTCGACCTCGAGCTGCACGCGGTCGGTCGGCGGCGGCGCCGTCTTCAGCGCGATCACGCCCGCGGTGTAACGGCCGTACGAAACGGGGTAGCCGCCCGGATAGAAGTCGAGCTGGTCGACGAGCCGCGACGAGATGATCGCGGGGCCCGCACCCAGGTGATACAGGATCGGCACCGAGAAGCCGTCGACGAAGAAGCCCGTGTTCTGAAACGCAGCGCCGCGAACGAGAAAGAAGCCTAGCCCAAACGGGCTACGTGCAACGCCGGGCAACGTCGCGACCACGCGCAGCGGCTCACCGAACGTCCCCGGCACCATCGTCAGCTCGCGCCCCCGCAACTTCACGCGGCTCGCGGCCCCCGGTGGCGGCTTATCGACCCGCGCAATCGCGCCAAGTCCCGAAGCCTCCGGCGCGCTCGGTGTTGCTTGATCGGTCGCGACCACCTCGAGCGGCACAGTCGCAGCCGTAGTCGCTGCCGGCGTAGTCGTGGGCGTCGTCGCGCCCGTCGTCGTGGTCGATCTCTCAATCTCAAACCGAAACCTCACCTTCGCCGCGATCGCCTGCTCCCCTCTCCTCGCCGGCGCGAACCTCAGCTCCCGCGCCGCTTGCACGACCGCTTCATCCGCCGCCGCGCCGAGCGTGATCGGCAGCTCGACCTCGGTGACCCGCCCTTCGACGTCGATGCTCAAGAGCACGTCGATAGCGCCCTCGCGCTGCATGCCTTCGGGCAAGGTCAGCTCGGCAGCGGAAACGAGAACCGGCGGCGTGACGGGCAGCTGCGTGACGGGCACAGGCGCAGGCGCAGGGGCTTCGACAGAAGGCAGCTCGGGCGGCGCGCTTTGCGCTTCCACCGAAGTGATCGCCATCACCACAACGGCAGCGACGATCCCGAACCGGGCGACGAAATGAGCTGTCTTCATTGCCAACCGATGCGCCAGCGCACAGTCGCGCAGTTCCCGTGCGACCGCTCGAAGAGTACACAAGGGCGCATGCCACGCACGGTCATCGTTGGTTATCGCCCCAAGCCCGGCAAAGACGCCGCACTGCTCGCGCTCACGCGCACGCACCTCGCGCGGCTCTACGAGCAAGGCCTCGTCACGCGCAAGAAGTCGTTCGTGATGCGTGCGGTCGACGGAACGCTGGTCGAGGTCTTCGAGTGGAAGTCGCAGCGCGCGATCGACGAAGCGCACCATAACCCCGCGGTTGTCGCGATGTGGAGCGAGTACGCAGAGGTCTGCGAGTACGTGCCCGTCGGCAGCCTGACCGAAGCCGCGCAGCTGTTCTCGGGCTTCGAGTCGCTCGACCTCGAGCACGAAGTGTCCAAGAGCAGCCGCGTCTTCAACCACGTGCAGGTCGACGGGCGGCTCGCCACCAGTGGCGCGCTGAGCGCCGAAGCCGTGGCCGATATCGCCGCCGCCGGCTATCGCCACCTCATCGATCTATTGCCGAGCGACAATCGCCACGCCTTGCCCGAGGAGCACGCGCTCGCCGCGCAGCATGGCCTTTCGTACGCGCACATCCCGGTCGACTTCGCTGCGCCCACGAGCGCCGACCTCGAGGCGTTCGAACAAGCGATGCAGCGTGCGGCCGGCGACAAAGTCTGGGTGCACTGCGCGGCCAACATGCGCGTCAGCGCGTTCGTCTCGCTCTACGGACGAAGGCAGCTCGGCTGGAGCGCCGAGCGCGCAGAGGAGCTGCTCGCAGAGGTGTGGCAGCCGGACGCCGTGTGGCAAGCCTTCATCGAGAAGCACGCGACGCGCTGAGCGCGACCCACCGCCATTACTTGCCCCGCACCCTGCTCTAACGAGACGCTCCGTGCATGATCCGCCTCGCGCTCGTTCTCCTCGTCCTCACCGCCTGCGGCGGCTCCATGCATCAGCTCAATCAGCTCGCGCGCGACGACCTGCAGTGCGATCACAACCTCGTGATCACGAAGGTCGACGAAAAGACGCGCAAGGTCGACGGCTGCGGCAAGTCGCGCACGTACGTCGAGGCCTGCGATGCGCAGGAAGAGTGCCGCTGGGTTCAGGACAGCGGGACGCTCGAGTAGAAGGCGAAGCGCTCGCGCATAACCGCTCGAAATCAGCAGAGCGCGACATTCGAATACCCGCAGCGCTCACGCAGCGCCCGGCGCGGCCGCGACCCCTTGCGGCCGGCACGCGCTCCATTACGGTCCGCCGCATGACAAGCAGTAAACGTGCGCTCGTGCTCGGCGGTGGCGGTCTCGTGGGGACGGCGTGGGAGTCAGGGCTGTGCGCGGGCCTCTTCGAGCGCGGCGTCGATCTGCGCACGTTCGATCTGTTCGTCGGCACCTCGGCGGGCGCGATCGTGAGCAGCCAGCTCGCCGCGGGCCGCTTCCCGCAAGGGCCGAACGACAAGCCGCGTCCGGGCTCCGAGGGCGCGGCGGTCGATCCGAGCAAGATCGATGGGCCGGCGCTCGGCGCGGCGTTCACGCGCTGGTCGAAGATCGAGCGCACGACCGTCGAGGACTCGCGCGGCATCGGCGGCATCGCGCGCACGCTCTACCGCGACGGCGAAGCGCGCTGGGTAAGCGGTATCTCGGCAGCCGTCGGCGTCGAAGCTTGGCCGGATAAGCCCCTTTACATCTGTACGGTCGACACCGAGAGCGGTGAGCGCGTCGTGCTCGAGGGCTCGCACGGCCACCCGCTCGGGAGCGTCGTCGCCGCTTCGTGCTCGGTGCCGGGCATCTTCCCAAGCGTCTTGCTCGGCACCGCCCTCTATATGGATGGCCAAGTCCACAGCAGCACCAACGCCGACGTGCTGCTGCCGCACGCGCCCCTGCAAGTGCTGATCGCGATGCCCAGCAACACGCACACCGCGCCCGGCATCGGCCGCCACGCCGAGCGCGAGGTGCAAGCCGAGATCGACAAGCTGCGCGCGGCGGGCTGCGAGGTGCGCTTGGTGCAGCCGAGCGCGGAAGACGGCAAGCGCACCGGCCGCAACCTGATGGATCCAGCGCGCGTCAAAGATGCCTACGCCGTCGGCCTCGAGACAGGCCGCGCCCTTTCGCCCGAGCTCGGATGAGCGCGCGCGCTCTCTCTGTCTTGGCGGGGCCTGCTGCGCTCGCGGATCTGCGCGAGCACGGCCTCTGCGTCGCGCACGTGCATGCGTTCGTCGGCGCTTCGGGCGGGCCGAAGTGGCTCGTGCTGCACGGGCTCGATCGCGTGCTCTTCCCATGGCTGTGCGCGGGCGCGCGCGCGGAGCGGCCGCTGCACGCGGTGGGCTCGTCGATCGGCAGCTGGCGCATCGCCTGCCTTGGCACGCGCGACCCTGTCGCGGCCATCGATCGCTTGTGCGAGGCCTACATCGAGCAGCGCTACAGCAAGAAGCCTTCGCCCCAAGACATCAGCACGACGGGCGATCACATCTTGGAGACGCTGCTCGGCACGGACGGCGTCGGGCCGCTGGTCGATCACGGCGCGCTGCGGTTGCACATCGTCACCGCGCGCATGCGGCACGTCGGCGCGCTCGAAGGGCCTCTGCAGCAGCTCGGGCTCGGCGCAGCAGCGCTCTTGAACGCGCTCGACCGGCGCGCGCTGTCGATGTCGATCGAGCGCGTGGTGTTCGATGCGGGCGGTGACCCGGGGCCGTTTGCGCCGTGGCGCGCGCTGCCCACCAAGCACGTCACGCTGACCGCGCACAACGCGCTTGCAGCGCTGCGCGCGAGCGCCGCGATCCCGGCGGTGATGGCCGGCGTGCGCGACCCACACGGCGCACCCAAGGGCACGTACCGCGACGGGGGCGTGGCGGATTACCACTTCGGCGCCGAGATC
>WUUC01181716.1_pt1 | contig 22134 bp, 21 predicted proteins | sample 6278441 | NCBI WGS metagenome assembly WUUC01 (sample SAMN13675441, study PRJNA597444) | soil metagenome | isolation source: soil | place: USA: Washington | collected 2017-10
GCGAGAAGGTGAAGTTCATGCGCCTGCAGTTCACCGACATCCTCGGCACCATCAAGAACGTCGAGATTCCCGACCGGCAGTTCGAAGAGGCGCTCGACGGCAAGATCATGTTCGACGGCTCGTCGATCGAGGGGTTCGTGCGGATCGAGGAGTCGGACATGTACCTGAAGCCCGACCTCTCGACCTTTTGCGTGTTTCCGTGGAGCGCGCCGACAGGCGAAAGCGTCGGCCGCATCATTTGCGACATCTTCACGCCCGACGGCGAGCCGTTCGCCGGATGCCCGCGCACGGCGCTTAAAAAGGTGATCGCGATGGCTGCCTCACGCGGCTATGCGATGAAAGCGGGGCCCGAGGCCGAGTTCTTCCTGTTCCAGACGAAAAACGGCGAGCCGACGACGGAGTCGCACGACGCCGCGAGCTATTTCGACCTCAGCCCGGTCGATCAGGGAGAGGACGTGCGCCGCGAGATCGTCCTCGCCCTCGAAGCCATGGGCTTCCACGTCGAGGCGGCGCATCACGAGGTCGCGCCGGGCCAGCACGAGATCGACTTCAGGTACGACGACGTGCTGACGACGGCCGACAACGTGAGCACTTTCCGGTTCGTGGTGAAGAACGTGGCCATCCGCAACGGCCTCCACGCCACGTTCATGCCGAAACCGATTTACGGCATCAACGGGTCGGGCATGCACACCCACATGTCGCTCTTCGCGGGCGAGGCGAACATCTTCTTCGACCCGAAAGCGCCGATGCAGTTGAGCGATACGTGCCTGCACTACATCGGCGGCGTGCTCCGCCATGCCAAGGGGTTCTGCGCCATCACCAACCCGCTCGTGAATTCGTACAAGCGGCTCGTCCCGGGGTACGAGGCGCCGACCAACATCGCCTGGTCGGAAAAAAACCGCAGTCCGCTGGTGCGGGTTCCGGCGCCGCGCGGCATCGCCACGCGCATCGAGCTGCGCATGCCGGATCCGTCGTGCAATCCCTATCTGGCGCTCGCGGTGATGCTGCGCGCCGGCCTCGACGGCATCGAAAAAAAGATAGACCCGGGCCCGCCGGTCAACAAGAACATCTTCGCGATGAGCCATCGCGAGCGGCGGCACCTGAGGATCGACGAGCTGCCTGGCAATCTCAGCGACGCGCTCGACGAGCTCGAGAAGGACGATCTCGTGCGCGAAACCCTGGGCGAGCACCTGTTCGAGCACTTCCTTGCGGCCAAGCGTGAAGAGTGGCTCGACTACATCAAGCACGTGTCGCCCTGGGAAGTCGGTCGTTACCTGGCCGTGTACTGAAATCGACCCGACCGCTTTGTGGTACAGCCGTCTCCGACGCAGGACGAGCCCGGCAGAGCCCATCCCGCAAATGTCGCCATTTTTCGCGGCGCGGGCAGGCACGCGATTTGATGTGACCCTGTCGGGTCGCGTCGGAATCACCGGGATACGTAACTTCAGGCAGGCGCTGGCATCGCCGTATCCCGTTCCATTCACGATTCCGGCGCGGCTCTTCGTCTTGCAGTCGCGCCGCCGAACCGGGCGCGAGGGACACGAACATGATTCACAGATCGCTCCACATCGCCGTCGTGCTGTCGCTGGCCGCTGTCGCGTCGGGCTGCGCGCTTGGCCTGGGGAACCCGAATATTTCCGAGCTTCGCAGCAACCCCGGGCGTTACCAGGATCGGTCCGTCAATATCGACGGCGTCGTGACGAGCTCGTGGGGAACTTCCTTCCTGCCGTTCCGGATGTACAAGGTGGACGATGGAACAGGGGAGGTGACGGTGCTCGCTCAGAGCTCGCGTTCCCTGCCGACCAGAGGCGCGCGCGTGCGCGTGAAAGGCCGGGTCAACGAAGTGGCCGTCTTCGGCGGCCAGGCTCTGGGGCTGCACCTCAGGGAAGAGAACCTGAAGATCAACCGACGGTGAGCTTCACGCAGTAATCTTCAACGCCACCGCCGTCATATCGTCGTTCGGCGTCGCGTCGCCACGGAACTGCTGGACGGCGGCGAAAATCGCGTCCACCACTTCGCGCGCGGTCCTGTCGCGCGCGTCTTCCACTACTTTCAGCAGCCTGGCCGTCCCGAACTCGCGGTTCAGCGCGTCGTTAGCCTCGAACACGCCGTCGGTGCAGAACACGAAGAGATCGCCGAGACCGAGGTCGAACGTCGCTTCGTCGTAGGTCGATCCCGGGAACGATCCGAGGGGCACGCCGGGCAGAACGATTTGAGAGGCTGGCGGGGGCGGCTGCCGGTCCGCCGCGCCCTCACAGCGGATCGGATAGGGAAGACCGGAGTTGGCGAGCACCATCGTGCGGCGCTTGAAATCGAACACCGCGTAACAGAGCGTGCAATAGTACTCTTCCAGCTGCCGCTCGTAGAGAATCGTGTTCATCGACGCCAGCACGCCGGCGGGGCTCGATCGATCCAGCGTGAACCGCCGGCGGAACGTGCGCGACCGCACGAGCTCGCCTGCAAACGCGCTGTAGAGAGCCGCCGGCACCCCCTTGCCCGAGACGTCGCCGACGGCGAGCACGAGGCCGTTCGGGTCCGGTGCCAGGAAGTCGTACAGGTCTCCGCCAAGCTCGCGTGCCGGCGCGAATCGCGCCGCCACGTCCACGCCTTTCATCCGCTTCGGCAGCTCGCCCGGCAGCAGCGCCGCCTGCACGCGTTGAGCAAACCGCACTTCCTTTTCCAGCCGGATCTCGTTGGCGCGGATCTGTTCGTACAGCCGCGCGTTTTCGATCGCGACCGCCGCCTGGCTCGCGAGCAGCGTGAGGATCTGGACGTGGCTGGTGGTGAACGCGTCGAGCTCGGGGCTTTCGAGGTCGAAGACGCCGATGCAGCGATCCTTCGAGAGCAGCGGAATGACCAGCTCCGAGCGGGCGTCCTCCACGACCTTGATGTACCGGGCGTCGGTGGACACATCCGGCACGAGGACCGGCTCTTTGTGGAGCGCGGCATAGCCGACCAGCCCGCTGCCCACTTTCACCCGCGGCACCGCGACCTTGTCGCCGTAACGCACCGCGACCTTCATCTCGAGCTCCTGCGTGTCCTCGTTCAGCAGCAGGATGCCAAACGTGCGGTAGTCGATCACGCGCCGTGCGAGGTTGGCGATGCGCGTGAGCAGTTCGTCGAGGTGCAGGATGGCGCCGAACTCGCCGGCGACCGCGGCGAGTGTCTCGAGCGTTCCGGCGTACTCGCGCGTGCGCTCGAAGAGCCGCGCGTTCTCGATCGCGACGGCGACGTGCGCGCCGAACTGGCGCGCAATCAGCTCGTCGGTCTCGGTGAAGCTACCGGCCGTGTCGCTGAGCAGGTTGAGGGCGCCGATGACGCGGCCTTTGCGCCGGAGCGGTACCACCAGCTCGGCCTGCGAGCCGGGCACCGCCTCCATGTACCGCGGGTCTGCGCCTACGGCGTTGACGACGAGCGGCTTGCCAGCGGCGACAGCGGCGCCGACCAGTCCCTGCCCGACTTTCAACCGCAACGTGCGCAGCGCCTGCTCGGGGTAACCAACGGCGTACGCGATGGACAGCTCTTCCCCCGCCGCGTCGAGCAGATAGATCGCGAAGGCCTGGAACTTCGTCAGACGCGAGAGCAGCTGTGGGATCTTCTGCAGCAGCTCCTCGAGATCGAGGACGGCCGTCACTTCGCGGCCGAGCTCGAACAACGTGATCACGACGTTGCGGATGTCGGGCGGCGTACCGGGAATGGTCGTCGGGGTGTCGCTCACGGATGTGTCGCGTTCCTCTCCTGAGCCCCTCGCGAGAACGGTGTGCGGGTCCGCCACCATCGATAACAGAGGATTCACGGAAACTGCCCGTCAATTATAATTTGAACGGCCGCATGGACCTGAGCCTCCCGCTGGACTACGCCGCGATCGAGAGGATCCTCCCGCATCGCTATCCGTTTCTGCTCGTGGACCGCATCACGGAGTTCGAAGTCGACAAGCGGATCGTCGGCATCAAGAACGTGTCGCTCAATGAGCGGTATCTGTCGCACGCCACGACCGGGTCGCCGGTGCTGCCGCCGACCATCCTCACCGAGGCGGTGGCGCAGGTCGGCGCCATCATGATTCTCGCGAAACCGGAAAACCGTCAGCGATTGATCTACTTCATGGGAATCGAGCGCGTACGGTACCGGCGGCCGGTGCATCCGGGAGACGTCGTGGAAATCGAAGCCGTGGTCCTGAAGCTCCGCAGCCGGATGGGTCTGCTGAAGGGCATCGCGCGCGTGGAGGGCAAGCGCGTGATCGACGGAACAATGACGTTCGCTCTGGGGCCGCTCCAGCCAGCTCAAGCGTAGTCGGTCCTACCGGCATTCACATTGCACTTCTCCTCCACGTGCGCCAGCGGGCGCGAGGGTTAACGCGTGGCGGCGCTGCCGCCGAGGTGGAGGGAGTGAGGCACGCATGTTAGAAACCATTGCGATTATCCTGCTGGTCTTGTGGTTGCTCGGCGTCGTCAGTGGCTATACGCTCGGGAATTTCATCTATGTCCTGCTGGTGCTCGCGATTGTGCTGTTCCTCGTCAGGCTGATCAGCGGCAGGCGGGTCGTATAGAAAACCCGAATTGCAGATTGCAGATTGCAGATTGCAGATTTATTGGGGATTGAATTGGAACTTCAATCCCTACAATCTGCAATAAATCTGCATTCTGCAATCTGCAATCTGCAATTTCACGCGGCAGCCCTCCCTCTCACCATCCCCATTCCTGCCAGTACGAATGCCGCCGCGACCACGATTCGCGAGCTGAATGGCTCGTCGAGCACGATCGTGCCCAGGACGACCGCGATAATGGGGTTCACGTACGAGTAGAGCGATACGGTCGACACCGGCAGGTGTTTCAACGCGTAGTTGTACGCCGTAAAGGCTCCGATCGAACCGGCCAGCAGCAGATACACGAACGCCGTTGCGGTGCGCGGGTTGAACGACGGCGCGGCGGGTTCGCCGAGCAGCAGGCCGGCCCCGATCAATGCTGCGCCCGCAAACACCATCTCGACGGCCGCCGCAGCGAGCACGTTCTCGTCCCGCCGCCGGCGGCGGGAATAACTCGTCCCGACCGCCCACCCAAAACACGCAATCTGCGTCGCGATTACCCCGAAGACGAATCCGCGGCCAGAGGAGAGGCTGAGATCCGGCCACACCAGAACCACGATTCCGAAGAATCCGACGACCAATCCGATCGTGCGCCGCAGGGTGAGCGTCTCGCCGTCCTTCCGCAGCTGCTCGACCGCGACGATCCAGAAGGGTGATGCGGCGACGAGCACGGCCGCCAGTCCGCTGGGGATGATTTGCTCGGCCCACACGACGGCGCCGTTCCCCACGCCAATCAACAGGAAACCCACGACAGCGAGGGAAGGCCAGGAAGTTCGAGGCGGCAGCACGGCGCCCCCTGCCTTCAGGAGCCCCACGAGGAGCGCGCCGGCCGCGAGCCACCGGTAGCCGCTCATGATGAACGGCGGCAGCGTTTCGAGGCCGATTCGGATGGCGAGGTAGGTCGTACCCCAAACCAGGCAGACAATCAACCAGGCGAGGTACGCAAGCTTCAGTTCGCGGCGCGGCGATAGTATGATGGAACTTTAGCCTGAAGCCGTGCGCCTGGTAAACGACCCGGCTGCGGATGCGTCAACCTCGGTAACAGAAACACGTACATGGGAAGAAAATCATCCTCGAAAGGTCAGGGTCCGGTCCGGCAACCCGCTACGGCACGTTCCGGCAGGCGGATCAACCCGCTGCTGGTCGCCGTGATCGTCGCCGCGGTCGCAGGGGTCGGCATGCTGGCGCTCTGGCGTCCGTCGTCGGGGGACGCCGCCGGCCAGGCGGGCGAGAAACCCGTGGCCGCCGCGTCGCAGCCGACGCCCGAGATCATCGCGAAAACCGAGGCGGCGGCGAAAACCGGCCCGCGAAAGCACGTGAACCTGCCGCCAATCCCGTTCCAGGCTGGCTATGCGCCGCCGCGCTCGCCCGAGATCATCACGGCGGCATATCAGTTCGCGGCCGACCATCCGGAGATTCTCGGCTACGTCCCCTGTTTCTGTGGATGCGAGCACTCGGGGCACAGTGGAAACGCAGACTGTTTCGTGAAGTCGCGCACGGCCGAGGGCGACGTTCTCGCCTGGGACGAACACGGAGTCGAGTGCACGGTCTGCATCGACGTGGCGAACCGATCGCGGCAGCTGTACACCTCCGGAGCGTCCGTCACGGACATTCGCGCGGCGATTGAGAAGGAGTTCGCGCCGATCTACCCGGGCCGAACCCCCACGCCGGCCGCTCCCGCGCACGCGAGCCACACGAACTAGCGGGCGTTCCTCGATCGCCCGGAAGCGATACCGACGTACACCGCAGCCGCCTTCACGCGGGAGGCGCTGCGGCAAGCCACGCCGTAGCTCGCCCGAGAATGCCGCGAGCGGATGCGGGAGGTCGCAGGGCACGCACGGTTCGAGAGGCTCACGATGAGCGCTCATCCTGAGCTTGCCGGAAGGACGTGTGGTGAGTGCGCTCTGCGGTGACCCTGTTGGTGCACGCCAGTCCTCGTCCCACCTGACGGCAGCGGGTTCTCGGACAGATCGCTATCCTTCACAGAGCGACGGCAGGGCGCAAGGACGCAGGGCCCTCATCGTACAATTCCCCGCGTGGACAAACGGGCCGCGGCATTTGCGCGGCTGTTCGAGGCGGTTCACGAAGGCGTCTACATCGGGATGATCGGCCCCGACGGGAGTGCCACGGTTGCCGCCAACCCTCATCTGAAGCTCATTTTCGGGTACGGGGGCGAAACGCCGGAGGCCGACGTCCGTCCCTTCGACGTCGAACGCTTCGTCGATCCGCAGGCGCGCGTCGCGCTGCTCGAGCGGCTCGCCGTCGACGGCTCTGTCGCCGACTATCTCCTGCGACTCCGCCGCGCGGACCACTCCTCGTTGTGGGTCGAGCTCACCGCTCGCGCCGGGACGCCCGACGGCGATGGCACCGTGCGGGTCGAGGCGCTGATCCGCGACGTGAGCGAGCGCAAGAAGCTGGACGACGAGACTCGGGACATCTATCACCAGCTTCTGCAGGCCGAAAAGATGGCCGCGCTCGGACAGACGATTTCCGGCGTCGCGCACGAGCTGAACAACCCGCTGGCGACAATCCTGAGCTGGGCAGAGCGGCTGTCGGAGAAACCGGCGGTTGACGCCGCCGTCCGGCGCGGCCTCGAAACGATCCTGAGCGAGTCGGAGCGCGCTGCCCGAATCGTTCGCAACCTGCTCACCTTCGCGCGCAAACGGCAGACGACGCGCGCGATGGTCGATGTCAATCAGATCGTGCGCGAGACCCTTGCCCTGCGCGCGTACGAGCAGCGGGTCTCGAATATAGCGGTCATCGACGCGCTGGCCGCGGGGCTGCCGCAGGTCTTCGCCGACGGTCATCAAGTGCAGCAGGTTCTGTTGAATCTGATCATCAACGCGGAGCAGGCCATGCTGGCGGCGAACGGCCGCGGGATCGTCGTCGTGCGGACGTGGCACGACCCCGAGCAGGAATCGGTGATTCTCGAAGTCAACGACGACGGGCCCGGCATTCCCGAAGACGTGCAGCCGAAAATCTTCGATCCGTTCTTCACGACGAAAGAGGTCGGGCAGGGCACCGGTCTCGGTCTGACCGTGGCGTACGCGATCGTGCAGGAACATGGCGGACGCATCCGCCTCGAGTCGCGGTCTGGCGTGGGCGCCTCATTCTTTGTCGAGCTTCCGGTGAGCGGAGGGAAACTGGCGCCGCCCCCCGTGACGCGTGGGGCGCAGCACACCGTTGAAGGCCTGGAGGGCGCGACGATTCTCGTGGCCGAAGACGAGGGGCCGCTCGCGGCCGCCGTGATGGACGCTCTGCAGGACGCCGGTTACACGGTCGCCCATGCCGCCGACGGGGAGGAGGCCCTGGCCAAGGTCGCCGAACAGGACTTCGATCTCGTGATCTGCGACTTGAAGATGCCGCGGCTCGACGGCCGGTCGTTCTTCCGTCGGCTCGAAGAGGAGACGCCCAGACTGGCACGACGCGTCGTGTTCGTCACGGGCGACGTTGCAGGAACCGACGCCGAAAAGTTCCTCGAGGAGAGCGGGTGCCGCTGGCTGGCGAAGCCGTTCAGGCTGGCGGATTTGCTGCGTGTCGTCCGCGAGGCGCTGACGTGACGCGCTCCGGACGGAGGTGGTTTCAAAACCCGTAGGCGGCGGCCAACGCGCGCCGCGAAGTGGGCGCTCGAGGCGGCCGTACAGGTTTTGAAACCAGCCGAAGTTTCTACCGGGCTGCGGCCACCGCCTGCCGCGGACGCATCTTGATTGCCGCAGCGCGAACCGCGGCGGGCTTCTTCGCCGCCGGCTGCTTGTAGGGCAGCACCACCGCGGGACGGCCGTCCGTCCTGGGCTGCGCGGCCGCCTTGGCCGCCGGTTTCTTGGCGGCAAAGGCGATCAGCGCCTGGCGTACTTCAGCCACCTGCAGCGGACCCATTTCGCCGAGCGTCTCGCGCAGGCGACGAATGGCGCGCGCGTGAAGCTGCGAGACGCGCGACTCGTTCACGCCAATCTCGGCGCCGATCTGCTTCATCGTCACCTCGCCGTAATAGTAGAGGCCGATCACTTTCCGTTCGCGCCAGGGCAGCGCCGCGATGGCCGCGCGGACGCGCTCGCGCGTTTCCGTGCGCTCGTAGGCAGCATCCGGAGCTTCCGGTTCGGACGGGACCAGCGCGGGCGGCAGCGAGCTCTCGTCGACGTGGTCGCCGCTCGACAGAGGCGAAGTGGACTCGATGGTGTTGATGCGCACGATCGTCCGGCTGAGGCGCTTCTCGTCGGAGCCGACGCGCGCGGCCAGATCGGCGAGCGAGGGTTCGTGTCCGAGCTCGCGGCGCAGCGCTTCGCGCGCGGCGTCGAGCTCGCGCCGCTGCCGGCGCACACCGCGGGGCCAGGCGTCGCGTCGAAGCGCGTCGATCATCGCGCCACGCACGCGCCGCTCGGCAAAGGTCTCGAACTTGATGCCCCGGTCTTCGTCGAAGCGGTGGGCGGCGTCAATCAACCCGAGCACCCCATCCTGGACGAGGTCGCCAATGTCGATTGAGTTCGGCATCGAGGCTGCCATGCGCCGGGCGAGTGCTTCCACGAATGGCAAGCCGGCGACGATCCGGCGGTTCTGGCTGAGGTCAACGGGCTGAGGACGCATCTGTGGTCGACTCCCTGCGATCACGACTAGCCCTCATGACTAGTCGGCTCGGTGTTGCCGAGCGCTGCCCCTCATCGCAATGGGAGTACCAGTGGCTGAGGCTGTGCGCCACCTTGGAACATTTTTCGCGGACTTCTGCGCGTAAGCCACTGCAGGTGAACGATTTAAGAGGTGTGTCCCAAGGCGGTGCCGGAGCGATCAGGCGGGCGGATGACCCCCGAATTCGTCAAATCCTTGACGAACTCTCGTGCATTTTTGCCAAAGTTTTGACGGGGGTACTACAGATTTCGTTCTGGCAGACGGGACTGGTAGATGCGCAGCTCTTTCGCGGTCCCCATCGCCTCGAGCGTACTGGCGACGACCTGTGCGGCACGCGCACGACTGACGTCGTCGGTCGCCTTCGACTCGAGGAGCTCGGCGTGCGCGAGAATGATCCCGAGCTGGTTGTTCAGTCGATGAAACAAGAGGCGGAGTTCGGGCGATTCGTCCATCGAGTTTCTCGCCAGCAGATCCCCCGCCGCAGCCGCTTTCTCGATCACGCCTGGTTCCGCTCCTCCGCCTGCCACACAGCGGGAACCGCCTGGCGCTCGGTCTGATGCGGATCGCGCCAGAGCGTGTCGACGAAGATGCGAACCGAGCCGCCAGCGGTGCGGACGTATTCAATCTTTCCGGACGACAGCCAGTTGTAAATCGTGCGCCGGCTCACTCCCACCAGCTCGCACGCCTTCATAATCGAGATCGTCTTTCGTTCCACGTGCAGTTTGCCTCCGCACTGGGTATCGGTGTAATCGGAGGCCATCTATAGGGCTTCAGTTTCCGGCTGGGCGCTTCATGTGTCAAAATATTGGCAGCCTTCTAAATGCCTGAGCCCGCGAAACATCTCCTGCTTGTCGAAGACGAGGCGCCGCTCCGTCAGGCCATCGCCGAACAGCTCGGCGACCGCGGGTACCTCGTCGAACAGGCAGAATCGGGCGAAGCGGCGCTCGCGAGGCTCGCCGATTTCGCTTTCGACGTGATCGTCACCGATCTGCGCCTGCCTGGTATCGACGGCTCGGCCGTCGTGGATGCCGCCGTGGCGCGCTATCCGGATATCGTCGCCATCGTGGTCACCGGTTACGGGACCGTCAAGGATGCCGTCGAAGCGATCAAGCGCGGCGCCTGGGATTTCGTCAGCAAGCCGTTTCAGATTGACCAGCTCCTGCACGTTCTGGACGGCGCGCTCGAGCAGCGGCGTCTGCGTTCGGAGAACGCGTACCTGCGCGCGCAGCTCGACGAACGATACCGCTTCGAGGGCATCGTCGGAAAGAGCCGGGCGATGGCGCGGCTCTTTCAGCTGCTCGAGACGGTGGCGCCGACCCCGAGCACGATCCTGATCACAGGCGAAACCGGCACCGGCAAGGAAGTGGTCGCGCGCGCGATCCATCACAACAGCCCGCGCCGCGTGCACCGTTTCGTCGCGCTGAACTGCAGCGCGATTCCCGAGACGCTGCTCGAGGCCGAGCTCTTCGGACATGTACGGGGGGCGTTCACCGGGGCTATCGGGAACCGTCAAGGGCGCCTCGAGCAGGCGCACAAAGGCACGCTGTTCCTCGACGAAGTCGGGACGATGACGCACGCACTGCAGACCAAGCTGCTGCGCGTGCTGCAGGAGCGCGAGTTCGAGCGCGTCGGCGATTCGCACACGACGAAAGTAGACGTCCGCATCATCGCCGCGACCAACAGCGATCTTCTGCAGATGGTTGAGGATGGGCAGTTTCGCGGCGACCTGTATTACCGGCTGAACGTCATTCCGGTCCAGCTGCCGCCGCTGCGTGAGCGCAAGGAGGACATTCCGCTCCTCGTGCAGCACTTTCTGGAAAAATTCCAGAGAGCCGGCGGCGCCGAATCGAAGGCGGGCGGGACGCCGTTCCCGAGATCGCCTTTGACCGTGTCGCAGGAAGCGATGCGGCGATTGATGTCGTATCACTGGCCCGGCAACGTGCGGCAGCTCGAAAACGCGATTGAACGCGCCGTGGCCATGAGCGGAGGACGCGCGCAGGTTGACGTTCAGGATCTCCCCTCCGAACTCGTACACGCGCCAACCGCCGAGCCCATTGCTTCAGCAGTATCGTTGCCAGAAGAGGGCCTCGATCTCGAGGCGGTCATCGCGGGCATCGAGCGGGAGCTCATTCAGCGCTCGCTCGAGCGGACCGGCGGCAACAAGGGCCAGGCCGCGCGGCTGCTTCATCTCAAACGCACGACGCTCGTGGAGAAGCTCAAACGTCTCAACCGCGTCTAACTGCAGATGGCGATCTGCGGCTCCCCCGGTTTGCTCACGGCCTTCGCTGCTCCTGCTTTCCGGCGTTCCTCCACAATGTCCCAAGACCCCCGGCGACCACATCCGTTCCACACCTGTGCTGTTTAGTTCCAGAATTTTTCCGCCAGAGCGTTGGGTCTGGCGAATTTTGCCAGCATTTCAGCCGAGTCTCCGAATTTCCGCTGGCATTACTGTTGAGTAATGGTTAGTGCCGGTTGCGTACCGGTCCGTCGCTATCGATCGAGGCGCCTCGACATCGAAGGCGGTTTCAGGGAACGCGGAGCACGCCCGGGCAAGCGCCCGTTCGCGCTGATGCGCCCGCGGGCCCATGGGTGTGCCATGTCGATGTTGTATGCGCGACGCAAGCTCGTTGCGTTCCTGACCGCCGCTTTCCTCCTCGGAGTGGTTCCTGCGCTCGCGGCCGCGCGTTCTTCCCGTATCACCGCGCCCGCCATTGACGCGCCCGGAGCGGCCCTCCTTCCCTCGCCTCCCCGCGCTCCCGCGCGTGCCGGTTCTGCCGCCGACAACCAGGAATAGCGGCGGGTCCTGGACCAGAACGACGGACCAAGGGCCAGGAACGGACGAAGGATCAGGGCGGACCAGGACCGGGTACCAAGGACCAAGCACGATACGGATAGAATCACCCCATGCCCCCGCGCTATGCGTACTGGACCATTTTGATCGACGACAAGCCGACCGCTTTCCGCGCGCGGGAGCGCGAAGAACTGCTGCCGACGCTGCAGCAGCTGCGCAGAACCAACACGAACATAGCGATGAAGTGGTACGCGCACGGACGCCTGTGGGAGTCCCCGGAGACGCAGCATCGGGACGAACAGGCCGCGGCGGCACGGCGCAACGAGAAGCGCGGGCACGACTGGCGGCCGGGCGGCGAGCACAAGGATCCGCGCGCGCGCTTCGACAAGAAGAAGAGCGAGCGAGCGCGGGAGAGAGAGGCGGGCGGCGAACGTCCGCGTCGCGAGGGCGGGTTTTCGTCACCGAAGCCGCGCGAGGCGTTCAGCGCGTCGACGCCACATGGGGGTGCGCAGAGAAAACCGTGGCAGCGCGATCGCAAACCCGGCGGCGGCGATCGCCCGTACGGTTCGCCGAAGCCCAGCGAGGGCGGCTTCGGCGCGTCGACACCGCGCGAGGGCACACAGCGCAAGCCGTGGCAGCGCGATCCCAAACCCGGCGGCGATCGCCCCTACGGGCCACCGAAGTCCCGTGAGGGCGGCTTCAGCGCGTCGACACCGCGCGAAGGCACACAGCGCAAGCCGTGGCAGCGCGATCCCAAGCCCGGCGGCGATCGGCCCTACGGGCCCCCGAAGTCCCGCGAGGGCGGCTTCGGTGCGTCGACACCGCGCGAGGGCACACAGCGCAAACCGTGGCAGCGGGATCGTAAGCCCGGCGGCGATCGGCCGGACGGTCCGCCGAAGTCGCGCGAAGGCGGCTTCGGCGCGTCGACACCGCGCGAGGGCACACAGCGCAAACCGTGGCAGCCGGATCGTAAACCCGGCGGCGATCGGCCCTACGGGCCCCCGAAGTCCCGCGAGGGCGGCTTCGGCGAGTCGACACCGCGCGACGGCACACAGCGCAACCCGTGGCAGCGGGATCGTAAGCCCCGCGGCGATCGGCCGGACGGTCCGCCGAAGTCGCGCGAAGGCGGATTCGGCGCGTCGACACCGCACGAGAGCGCGCAGCGGAAACCCTGGCAGCGCGACCGCAAACCTGGCGGCAATCGGCCGTACGGCGGACCCAAGCCGGCTCAGGACAGCAGGCGCGAGAATGCCCGCGGCGCAAAGGCTCCCGGCCCGTGGCGCGACAAATCTCGCAAGAAGTCATTGGATCGCAAGCCCAACGAGCGGCCCGACACCGTGCCGCCGCCTAAACGCGACCAGAGCCCGGAAGCGCCGCCGCTGCCTGAACAGATTGTGATCAAGCCGGACCCGCCGGAACGCGGCTGAGCGGTCGATAATCGTCGCGCCGTGGCCAGATTCGTCCGCTATCTCTTTTCCGCGGGCGGCGCCTCGCTGGTGCCGTTCGCAGTCGCTCTCTGGGTGCTCGCCCGGCCCGGGTCACGCCGGGCCCGCCGTACGCTGCTCCTCACGATGCTCTTCTACGCGCTCGCCTCGATTTACGCGATCGGCCACCGCATCGATCGGCTGCTCGTCATAGGATTGCAGCCTTTCTCACGCCACGACGTCCGCCCCGGCCCGACCGCGCTGGTCCTGCTCGGGTCAGGCAGCTTTACCGCAACCGACTGGCGTGGGGGGAGGTTTTCGATTCCGGACGGCGCGGCGGCGCTGCGGGTGATCGAGGCCGTGCGCGTGTTCGAGCTGACAGACGCCAGGTGGGTTATCAGTTCGGGAGGGCTCGTCGATCCACGCGATGAGGACGAGCCGTCGGGTGCGACTATGCGCGAGGCGCTGGTGCGGCTGGGAGTGCCCGCCGACCGCATTCTCGTCGAGGTCGAATCGAGAACGACGCACGAAGAAGCGGTGATCGTCGCGCCGATGCTGGCGAAACTGGGCGTCGAACACACGGTGCTCGTCACCTCCGACACCCATATGCGCCGGTCGCTTGGTGCGTTTCGCGCTCAGGGTGTCGATGCGATACCGGCCATCGCCCGCCACCGCCAGGACACGACCATGTGGCTCGGCCGGTACGTGCCGAGCGATGTGGGCATCCATGAAACGGGCGCCGCCGTACACGAGATCCTCGGGATCATGTATTACGCGGTGCGGGGATGGTATCGATTCTAGCGATGATCTCGCACGTTGTGCTTCTGAGCCTCAAACCTGCGTTGCCCGACTCGGAGCGGCGCGCGCTCGCCGACGCGTTCGTCCGGGCGGCCCGCGAGATCCCGACGGTGCGCGGCGTGCGCGTCGGCCGGCGCGTAACGCACGGCGCCGCGTACGAGGCCGGCGCTTTGCCCTTCGAATTCCTGGCGATCGTCGAGTTCGACGACCTGCCCGGCTTGCAGGCATACCTCCGGCATCCCGCGCACGCCGCGGTGGGCGATCAGTTCGGACGGATTTTCGATGTGTTGGAAGGCGAGGCGCGAGGGGAGGCGGTCGTCTTCGATTTCGAGACGGGAGGAGTGGAGGCGCTAGACCCTGGCGGAATCTTTCATTCCTAGGAGCCGCTTCACGCGGTCGATCATGCCTGGTTTGTCCTGATCGCGGGAATAGGCCTGATCCAGGATGTCGAGGCATTCGTCAACGGTCCTGACAACCCCGATCCCGAGGCGGCGGGCGGCTCCCGGCAGACGGTTCTCGGCGTCGCGCCAGACGAGGATCGCGCGCGCGCGAGAATCGGTCACCACGTCGAGGCAGTTCTCCGGACGGTCGTCGACGACGAAATCGAGCGCGAGCGAGGACGCGATCCGGCCGCGCGATCCCTGCACGACAAAGACGCTGGGCAGGGCGAAACCGTTCGCTTCGAGCCAGCGCTGCGTCTGGAGCTGCGCCGTGTAGCCGCTGGTTCCCGGCCGCTTCGTCAGAAAAATGATCTCCCATCGGCGCTCGCGCGCAAGCGTCCCGAGACGTCCGACAACGCCCGGCTCGATCTCCTTCAGCGTCTCCCAGAAATTCTCGATCGACTGCACGTGTTTCCAGAGCCGCCGCTGCTGGCGCGAAGACATCAGCGGCGCGACGATTGGCGGGACGTCCTCCTCGCCATCCGCCGGCTCGCGTCCCGGCCTCGCCGCAGCGGCCGGGGATTCGGCATCGGATCCGGCGCCGGTGCTTTCCTGCACGCCGCGGCTGATCGCCGGACCAAAGAGCGCCTCCGCATGGCGGGCCAGTTCGCCCTCCATGTCGGCGAGGACGCCGTCGAGATCGAAACCGATGCGAAGAGACATGTCAGTCAGTACGAAGGGGCGCGCGATGGATGGCAATCGCGAGCAGCACCGCGACGAGCAGCGCGACGCCAGGGAGGCGAATGCTGAAGTCTGCGCCGGCCTGAACCGCCATGGCCACCAATCCGGCGATGGCGCCGATGCGTATCCAATATCGTTCGACGCTCTGCTCGTCGCGCGCTCGCGCAACGACCTCACGGGCGAGGGCGAGGAGCAGCAGAGCGAGGGGTACCACGACCAGCAGGCCACCCTCGATTGCGGTCTGCAGATACTCGTTGTGCGCATGCACCGGATTGATCCGCGGATGCTGCAGCGGGTAAGCGAGCATCACACGCTCGTACGTGTTCAATCCCGAGCCGAGCGGCCCGAAGTCTCTCAGCGGCGCGATCGAATCCTTCCACAGCCCCATTCGCCACGCCAGCGTCTCCGAGCGCCCGAACCAATACGCCAGCACGCCCGTGTCCCTCCACAGGATCGTGCCAGCTCCCACGATGGTAAGAAGCGCGGCGAGGCGGCGGCCCGGCTGAATGCGTCCGCTCGCCGCGACGAGAACCGCCATGCCGGCCACGTAGGCGATGATGCCCGAGCGCGACAGGGACCACAGCACTGCTACGCCCATCATCACCATCGCCGCGGTCGCAAGCGCGACGCGCGTTCCCTCCCGCGACTCGAGCCACATGAAAGATCGCCGCCAGTCGCCTTCGGCCTGGCGGATGCGGAGGCTCGCCATCTGAGCGCCCAGGTACCCTCCCGCGAGACACGTCGCCAGCACCATCCAGCCGGCAAAGTGATTCCGGTTCACGAAAGGTCCGAAGATGTTGGTGCTGCCGCCCTCCGGCATCCAGAACCAGTAGATTCTGCCGTTGAACGTTGCCGCCTGACACAGCGCGACGGCCGCAACAGCGGCAGCCAGGACGACGATGTTGCGGGCAAGCGTCGAAAGTGGAATCGCCTGGCGGGCGCGGCGTGAGGCGCGAGACGGAGCGGGCTGCGATCGGCCCAGTTCACCCGCCAGGGCCAGCGCGAACAGCCACATGGTCGCGAGAAACCCTGCCGCCACGGCCGTGTCGCCAGGACTGATCGAAACCGGGTGCCAGATTGCGCCGGTCCGGTAGAGAAGATTCTGGTCGTTGAGGATGCGGGTCGAAGCTCCGCCGACAGACGTCAACAGCGACGGTGGGAGCGGCGCCAGCTGCAGGAGGATGGCGCCAAAAGTGAGCGCACCCGTCCACACCACGAGAGTCGGACGCCCGGCCCAGCGGTTCCGGAACAGCAGCCAGACGCTCGCCGCGGCCGTTCCTCCCATCAGCGGCCAGGAGGCCCATTCGTAGACGGCCCCGAAGGCGAGCACGCCCCACGCGACGAGGGCCGTGACGGCGGCCACGGCGCGCTACCGGCTCCGCCCGACGACGTGAATGTCCGAGCAGAGTGTCGGCGCGGCTCGAAGGAGGGGATCGCTCAATTTCAGGAGACCACGCCAGACGGGCTGACCACCGGCTGGAAGGCTTTCGCTGTATTCACCGATGAAGTTCCGGCCGTAGACATTCTCGACATCGAACTGGTTCCACGCGAGCAGTTCGCGGAGTTCGCTGACGGTGGGTTCACGCACGTGGCCGCGGAACGGCAGTCCGTCGTAATACCACTCACGAAGTGAGCAGTGATTGGTGCGCCCCAGGAGCACCCAGAGGCGCTTCCTGAGGTTCACGGCATTCGGGCAGCCGATGATCAGGTGGCCGTTTCGGCGCAGTACCCGCCTGACTTCTCGGAACAACGGCATTGGAGACGAATGCCAGTGCTCGATGCTGTGAAACGAGGTGACGATGTCGACCGCAGAATCCGGCAGCGGCAAAGGTGTGTTCAGGAAGTCGCCCTCGATCACGTTCACGCCCAGACGCCGCATGCGCTCGAGGACATCGAGATGGGTCGTTCGGCATTTCGGATCGATGCCGCCACCGCCGCCGAAGTCGTCGATCATCGTGACACGGTAGCCGAGAGCGACGAGCAGGGGCGCGAACGGCGAAAGCCCGCCGCCGAGATCGAGCAGGTGAGTCTGAGCCGTCGCGCGGCGCAGCCGCTCGACGAGCGTGGCGTAGAAGATGATCCGTTCGGCGCCCTGGTGGAACATGGCGACGTCTCGATACCCGTCGTAGAGCGGCAGCACTCGCTCGACGAACGCTTCGCGGATGTGTTTCAGGGAATTGCGCGTCGACATAAATACGTCAGCCGCCTCTTGTTGCTGTGCCTCGTCTACGCGGCCACCGTGCCGCACCGGATCTGCTGGTCGATCCACCGATAGGTCTGCTCCATGCCGATCGCGAGCGGCACGTCGGGCTCCCAGCCGAGCGCCGCCTTGACGAGCGTGTTGTCGCTGTTTCTGCCGTTCACGCCCTTCGGCGCCGACGTGTCGTAGCGCCGCTCGAGGCGCACGCCGGCAATCGTCTCGACGATGCTCACGAGCCCGTCGATGCTCACCATCTCGCTGCTGCCGATGTTGAGCGGTTCGCGGACATCCGAGCGCATCAGCGCTTTTGTCCCGTACACGCAGTCGGTGATGTAGGTGAAGCTTCGCGTCTGCTTGCCGTCGCCCCAGATCTCGATGCGGTTGGAACCCGACGCCTTCGCTTCGATCACCTTGCGGCAGATGGCAGCCGGCGCCTTCTCGCGGCCGCCGTCGTAGGTGCCGTGCGGTCCGTAGACGTTGTGGTACCGCGCGACCCGCGTCTCGAGGCCGAAATCTTCGGTGAAGTGGCGGCACATCCGCTCGCTGAACAGCTTCTCCCACCCGTAGCCGTCCTCGGGCATCGCCGGGTAGGCATCCGACTCGCGCAGCGGCTCCACGTCGGCCACTTTTTGCTTGTCGGCGTTGTAGACGCAGGCGGACGAAGCGAAGAAATACCGCGCGACACCCGCGTCGACCGAGGCCTGCAGCAGGTGCGTGTTGATGAGCACGCTGAGCATGCAGAGCGCCTTGTTGTTCTCGATGAAGCCCATGCCGCCCATATCGGCGGCGAGGTTGTAGACCTCCGTAGCGCCGGCAAGCGCCTGTTCGCACGCTTCCCGCCGGCGCAGATCGAGCTGCAGGTTTTCGGCGTCGGGGAATCGCTGGTACCACTCTTCCAGCGGTTTGACGTCGACCGCACGGACGCGCAGACCGTCGTCGAGGAGACTCCGAGTAAGATGGCCGCCGATGAAACCGCCGGCGCCGCAAACGACAATAGTGTGTGTGGTCATATTCTCAGTCATACCTACGTAGGCCAGTCAGCTGCAGAGTGATGTGATAGACAAACAGCGGGTTTACGCGCAGATATCGCCGCCAGAGCCGCCGCGGTTCGGTCGACAGCCGGAACAGCCATTCGAGGCCGCTGCGCTGCATCCAGGCTGGCGCCTGCTTCTTGAGTCCCGCGTTGAAATCGAACGCGGCGCCCACGCCGGCCAGGATCGGGGCCGTGAGCCGGCTCCGGTGCGCGGCCATCCAGCGCTCCTGTTTGGGCGTACTCAGACCAACCCACACCACGTCCGGCCGTGCGGCGTTGATCCTCTCGACGATCTCTTCGTCGAGCGCCGCCGAGATCTCTCCAAACGGCGGCGAGTAGGTGCCGGCGACACAAAGTCCCTCGAACCGGATTCGCAGGCGTCGCGCGAGCTCGTCGGCGACACCGGGACTGCCGCCGTAGAAATAATGACGGTAGCGGTGCGCCAGGCCGTACCGGCAGACGTTCAACATCAACTCCGGCCCGTACACGCGCTCGATCCCGCCTATCCCGAGCAGCCGGCCGACCCAGACGAGCGGCATCCCATCCGGGGTGACGAGACCGGCGCCGTTGTGAATCGAACGCAGGTTGTCGTCGCCGAGGCTTTCAATCACGCCGTGCACGCCTGACACGCACACGTAAATCCGCCGCGACTCCTCGACGTGCCGGTGCAGTTCCCTGACGGCGCTTTCCGGCGTCACCGCCGAGACCTTCACGCCGAGGACGTTGAAGCGGTTCGATGCGGCGGCGGCCACCGGCGCGACCACCGGCTCAAGCTGCACGGGTCCGTCCAGCCAGAACGTTCCTGTAAATGTCACTGAGGGTCTCGTAGGCGCGTGCCGCCGAGTATTTGGTCTCGTACTCACGGCGTGCCCGCCGGCCCATCGCGGCAACCGCCTCTTCGTCGTTCCAGGCCCGGTTCACGGCACGGGCGAGGTCCTCGGCGCTTCCCGGCTGGAACAACACGCCGGTTTCTCCGTCGCCGACGATCTCCCGGGCTGCGCCGAGCGCCGACGCGATCGCGGGCACACCGCACGCCGCGGCTTCGATGAGCGTCATCGGCATTGCCTCGTAGCATTCGCTGGGAAACACGAGAAACCGCGCGCCCTTGATCTGCGCAATCGTGTCCTGCGTCGAGAGGCGGCCAAGGACCTGTACCGGCCCTCCCGGCAGCGCCGCGCAGCGCTGTGTCACTTCCGCCAACAATGGGCCGTCGCCGATCAGGCGGAGGGGTGCGGCTACCGCGCCACTCTCATAGGCCTCGAGCAGCGTGCGAACGCCTTTTTCCTCGCTGAGGCGTCCGACGAGGACGGCGTAATCACCGGGTAGTTCGCGTTCACCCGGATCGGGGTCGACGAAATTCGATCGGACGCGAATCCTGTCCTCCGGGAGCCCGCCGGCGACGTACTTCGCTCGCGCGAACTGGCTGAGGGCGATGTAGCACGCGACTTCTCGCTGCCACGTGCCGCACAGCCGGTGGACGCCGAGCATCGTGACAACGGCCGCAGTGGCCGGCCGCGACCCGCGGTAGCAGGCATGTCTGACGGCCTGATGCAGTCCGCGGTCGAGACACTCCTCGCAGATGCGGCCGTCGCGGTAGAACAGCGCTGCGGGACACAGCAGGCGGTAATTGTGCAGCGTCTGCACGACCGGAACCCCAGCGCGCGCGCAGGCGTAATACGCAGCGGGCGAGATGAGGGGCAGGGTGTTGTGGAAATGCGCAACCTCTATCCGCCTGGCGCGCAGGATCTCCGCTATGTCGCTGTACGACCGTTGTGACCAGGACGTCCCAATCGCGAGCCGAAGCTGCGCGAGCGCACCTTGCGCGTCGACGTCGTGGTTCGTGCGTGTGAAGACGGTCACGTCGTGCCCGGCCGACCGGAGGAGGGCCACGTCGGCGCGCACGGCGACGTCTTCACCCCCCGCGATCCGGTACTCGTTGTGGACGACCAGGATCCGCAAGTCTTTTACCCGCGCACCAGCCGCGGCTCTGTGGTCGGCGCCGCCGGCGTCGTACCAGTGTGCGGCATCCGATAGAGGACCCCGCGCAGGGGCGTCCCGCTGACCCCGGAACGCGACTGCTGGCGCTGCCATGGCGTTCGAGGCAGGTACGCGAGTACCTGCAAGACCGCAATCGTGGTCAGGAACAGCACGAAGCCTTTGTGGGGCGGTCCTCCGAAGTACACGCCGGCCATGCCGTTGATGAGCGATCCTGCGTAGAGCGTGAGCCCGGCCGCATACCAGAAACCGTAAAGCGGGTCGCGCGTCTGTCGCTGCCGCCATCCCCGCCACAAGCAGTGGACGCAGCTGGCGTTCAGGACAACGAGCACGGCCAGACCCACGACGCCGTTGTTGTAGAGGACCTCGAGGGCGACGTTGTGGAGGCTGGTCGGCATCACTGCACCCCAGGGCGTCACCCGCGTGAACAGGAACCGCGAGCTCAGATACCCGTGGCCGACCACCCACTGCTCGCGGATCAGGCCGAAGCTCGCTTCCCACAACGGCACCCTGCCGCTGATGTTCGTGGCGTGCCCCTGGTCGTAATACTCGAACAAGTACGCGCCGAGCTCGGGCATCGCGCCGACGGCAAGAGCGGTCAAGGTCGTGGCGACGACGGCATACCCGATCCAAACGGGAACGGCAGACCTTCCTCTCGTGAGGGCCGTGTACAGCAGCACCGAGAACACGCCGCCGATGATCGCGGTCTTGCCGAGGCCGCTGAACATCAGGACGAAACTGAGCGCCATCGCGGCGTAGAAATACCGGCGGCGGGTCACGTCGGCCAGGACCAGAGCGAGCAGCATGGCGACCGCGGCCGGTTCCGAGGTGCTGAGCGACTGACTCCGGCCGTAACTCTCCTCGGCGGCGGCGGCTGCTGCTGCGGGGTCGACCAAGACGAGCACTGAAGGCATGAGGCTCGCGATGAAAAACGTCGCCCAGAGAAGCTTCATGAACCCGAGGATGTTTTCGGGCGCCAGCGTCAGAATCGTCGTCAACCCGCCAAGTACCGCTACGACCACGATCAGCTTGCCCGCCCACACGGCGGAGTAAGTGGGCGAATAGGACCACATCGTCGAGATCGCGGCCAGCATCGCGAAAGACGCCGCCCACAGGAGCGGCGGCTTGAAAAGGCCCGAAAACGCCGTCGGCCACCTGACGGCCAGCAGGGCAACGAACACCGCCGCGATGGCCCACGACAGCGCCTCTCCCTGAGCCGACAGCGCAAAGTCGCCCGCCAGGGCGTCGTCTGCTGGCCGTGTCCTCAGCAGGAAGGCTTCACTGAACACCAGCCACATCCATGCGCAGCTGACGACGCGCAGCACACGGGCGTTTCTCGCGCCCCCGCGAAACTCAGCCCAGACGAGTGACAGGACGGCGGCGACGAGCACCGCCGAGACGCGGACCGTTTCGTTCATCGCGCGCTCAGCACACGGCGGTACATGGCTTCGATCGCGTGCCGTTTGCTGCGCCAGTCGAACTCGTCGACGGCGCGCGCGCGGGCGCCGGTGCTGAGCCGCTCGAGGAGCGCCGGATCGTCGCTGAGCCGTCCGAGGGCCGCCGAAATCCC
>WUUC01038197.1_pt1 | contig 22124 bp, 19 predicted proteins | sample 6278441 | NCBI WGS metagenome assembly WUUC01 (sample SAMN13675441, study PRJNA597444) | soil metagenome | isolation source: soil | place: USA: Washington | collected 2017-10
CCAGCTGCGGTATCTGCAGACGGTCACCGACGTATCGGCGGAGAAGAACTCGACGCTCGTGATCCCGATCCCGATCGAGTTGCTCGCCCCGTTCCAGGCGGCATTCGGCAAGGACCTGTCGACGTTCGAGACCCCGGCAGAGGGAGCGCGCTAGAACAAGAGGTAGATCGCGATCGCGTGAGAAAGGGGTGCGGCCGATTCCGCGGAGGGGTTAGCCGCGCCTCTTGACCTCGAAGGCGTTGCTCAGCGTGAGCTCACCGGTCTCGTAGATCGTGATGCAGTTCGTGTCCTGGAGGAGCTTCTGGGCGTACAGCCGGACGGACACGGGGCCCATGGGCATGTATTTCGGGAGCTTGAGGGCGAGGTTCACCTTGCCTTCGGCGTTCGTGAGCTTGTAGTCGATCAGCAGGACGTCGTCGGCGAAGGCGACGATGACGACGGGGACGTCGGGAGCGGGCTCGACCATCGGGCGGGGCGTCGAGATGCCCTGCCCGAGCGGGTCCTCGTCGGCCGGCCTGGTCACCGTCGTCGGGAACGGGACGGAGTCGCCGCGGCTGTACGGGCCCTTGGGCATCTTGACCTCGAGCTTGAACGTCGTGAGGTAGACGAACTCGAGGTTCGAGGACGCGCAGGCGACCTTCGCCTCCGCCGCCGGGGCCAGGGCTAGCACACCCGTCAGGAGGGCAAAGGTGGCGAGGATTCCGATGATTCGCCTCATCTCTTCTTATCTACCCACTTTGTCGAGTTTCCGGCAAGTCCCGGAACGAGGATCCTGCTGCTCTGGGTTCGGCGTCGATCCCCTGCGGTCCTGCATCTCTCCCCGTAGGTACGGCGGAGGCCACCCCGGGTGTCGCTCCTCCCAGTATCACCCATGAAGCGAGGCGAGCTAGTGCTGGTGCCCCGCCAGGTCGAAGAGGTCCATGGGGTCCTTCGGCCCGTTCACGACCGGGAGCGTCAGGCGGGTCTGGGACTCCTCCCAGTCGATGTGGAACACCGTGCAGTCGGTCGGGTCCGGCTCTGCCGCGCTCTCGCAGGCCGCCAGGGGCTTCGGCACGTGCCACTCGAGGATCTCGCTCGCGATCTGGAGACCGATGATGTGCCCCTTGCGGAACGTGTAGTCCTGCGGCTTCAAGACGACCTTCGCCCCGAACGACTTGCCCGGCGTGATCTCGACCTCCTTGTCGAGGCCGTTGCGGTAGCGGGAGTCGAGGAACCCGCGGGTCACGCCCACGACCGCCTCGGTGCACTGGTTCGTGTCGCCGCCCTGGACGTCCTCGGGGGAGCAGTAGGCCATGTGCTGGTTGCCGACCGTGAGGTGGACGGCGGGGTCGACGTCGACGATCACCGGGGTGATCGTGATCCACTTGCGCCAGATCGTCGACCAGACCTGCAGCTTGGGCGTTCCGAAGATCCGGACGTCCTTTTCCAGGACCGGGCTCTCGAACCACCACCAATCGTGGTGGTTGCGGGCGTGGTGGTTCATGTGGCTCTCGGTGTTGATGCCGGCCGACGGGAACTCCGCGGGCGTCGGGGCGATGCCCGGGAAGAAGACCGGATCGGTCGGCAGGAGCTTCCAGATGTAGTCGTCGCCGAGCTGGGCCTCCTGAGCGATCAGCTCGATGTTGCGGACCTTGGGCTTCCCGAACTTGAAGCCGAGTGGGCCCTCGTAGTCCGACGTCTGGCTGATCACGCTCGGGAGCTTGTCGATCCCGTTGTCGACGCCCTTCAGGTAGTGGTCCATCCACATGTCGACGTGCTTCTGGTAGTCGCCGCCGGGGGTGCCGTGGTTGTGCCAGCGGGTGCCCATGTAGAGCACCTTCTTGGGCGAGTTCTTCAGCGCCTGGAAGAGGTTCCACGCCTCTTCCTGCTTGACGTTCCAGTCGCCCCAGTTGTGCGAGATGAGCACGGGGATGTCGATCTCGTCCGCGTCCTTGACGTAGTCGCGGTCGAGCCAGAACTTGTCGTAGGTCGGGGTGTCGAAGTCGTAGCCGCCCTGGAGGTGGGCGAGCTCGTCGCAGGGGGTGACGTCGGACGTCACGCGCTCGGCGTAGTCCGGGTCCTGCGGGTCGAGCGGGGGCGGGGCCGCGAAGCCGAAGTCGAAGCCGATCGGCGTGTCGAAGCCCTGCTCGTCGACGATCACGCCGTTCGTCGGACCTTCGTTGCCGAGCTTCTCGTTGTTGAAGGCGTAGCGCATGCCCCCCGAGTACGCGTAGCTGTACCAGCGGGAGATCGCGGCCTCGGGGACGATCGTCGTGAGGTGGGGCGGGTCCATCGTGGCGGTGGCGGTGGCGGTAGTGCCGTCGTAGGAGCCGCCGATCATGCCGATCTTCCCGGTCGACCACTTCTGCTTCGCGATCCACTCGACGGTGTCGTAGCCGCTCTTGCGCTCGCGGTCGGCGCCGTAGTCGTAGCAGCCGCCGGAGTTGCCGGTGCCGACGACGTCGACCCACGCGCGGGCGTAGCCGCGGGGGACCCAGCGGTCGGCGTCGCCGTTGCGGCCGAGCGACGAGTACGGGGAGATCGTGAGGATCGTGGGGGCTGGGACGATCTTGCCCTTGAGCGTCGGGTGGATGACCTCGGCGTAGAGGCTGCCGGCCCGCGTCTTGATGATGTAGGTCTGCGGGGCGCTCTGCCCGTACGTCGGTGCGGCGGGGGCGGGACCGCTGAGGAGCGCGCCGACCATCGCGGCCACCAGGGCAATCACGATTCCGTAGCGGGCTCGCATCTCGTCCGTGTCCTCCCCGTCGTGTCCGTTTTGTATGTGCTCGTTCGAACGTCGGGCCTCAGGCGGATGTTCCCCCCGGTGCCTCTTGCCTGAAGGTTCGACTCCTGGGGGTGCGTTCCTGCGGTCCGTAGGGTCCGTTGAGGCCAGCGCGAGCCGCCCGGTAAGTGTCCTTCCGGCCGCGCCACTCTTCAAGGCCTTACCTTCCAGTACGTGCAGGCTCCGAGGACGTACCGCTCGCTTCGGGACCTCGTCCTGTTCCAGGGGGCCGGAGCCGCCGGCGACGCCCTCGTGGCGCTAGCCCTCGCCGGCACGCTGTTCTTCTCGGTCCCCGAGGCGACCGCCCGGGGGCGGGTTGCGCTCTACCTCGCGCTGACGGTCGCACCGTTCGCCGTGATCGCGCCGCTGCTCTCGCGGGTGCTCGACCTCCACCGGGCCGCGCTGCGCTGGGCGCTCCTCGTCGCGGCGCTCGGGCGGGGGGCCCTCGCGTGGTGGATGGCGACGAGGCTCGACTCCCTGTACCTCTTCCCCCTCGCGTTCGGGATCCTGCTGCTGTCGCGGGCCGCTACCGTCGTACGGGGGGCGGTCCTGCCCCACCTCGTGCCTGACGAGGGGTCGCTCGTCGCGGCGAACGCATCGCTGACGAGGTTCTCGGCGATCGCCGGCATGGTGGCCGTGGGACCGGGGCTGTTGATCGTCCGGTACATCGGCAACGCGACCGTCCTGATCCTCGCCGCGATCGTGTACGCGGCGGGCGTGATCCCCGTCTTCCGGTTCCCGAAGACGAAGGGGCGGCGCGAGTACGTGGAGACGATGGGCGCGCGGCGGCTCGCCCGCTCGGTCGGCGTGAGGCAGGCAACGGTCGCGTCCGCGGGGATGAGGTTCCTCGTGGGGTTCCTCGTGTTCCACCTCGCTTTCGCGCTGCGGCGCGAGGGCGGGTCGATCGGATTGGGACTCTTGATCGGTGCCGCCGCGGTAGGAGGGCTCGCCGGTGCCTTCGTCGCGCCGCGCCTCCGGCAGAAGATGGCCGAGGAGTCGATCATCGTCGCGTCGCTCGTCGTCGCGGGGCTCGCGGGCCTGTTCGTCGGGCGCTGGTTCTCGCTCGTCGCCGCTGCCGCGCTCGTCTTCTTCATAGGGATGACGTCCGGCACCGCGAAGCTCGCGTTCGACTCGATCGTCCAGCGCGTCACGCCGGAAGGCGGACGGGGGTGGGCCTTCGCGCGCTTCGAGTCGATCCTGCAGCTGTCCTGGGTGGGCGGGGCGATCATCCCGCTGGTCGTCCCGATCCCGGGCGGCCCCGGCGTCGTCGGAGCCGGGGTGACCGCGGCGCTCCTCGCGGTTCTCTACGCGCTCGGGCGGTCGCTGGTGGGGCGGCGCGCCGCGACCTGAAAGTGCATAGGCTCACCGGGGGAGGACACCGACAAGGGGGGCTGTAGCGGTGAACATCATCTTCAACGGCAGCGATGCACCGACCCTCGGAGCCGAGATCGAGGTCCAGGTCGTGGACGCCGCCGGCGCGCTGGCGACCGACACCGCGGCGACGAAGATCCTCGCCCAGCTCGGCGATGCCCCCGGGTACAAGCACGAGCTGCTCGAATGCTGCGTCGAGGTGATCACCGACGTGTGCCCGACGGTCGGAGCGGTTCGCCGCGACCTCGGCGACAAGCTCGAGCGGTTGATCGAGGTCGCCGACGGCCAGGGCTACCGGATCATGTGCACGGGGACCCACCCGTTCTCGTCGTGGGCGGACCAGACGGTCTCGCCGGACCCCCGGTACCACCGTCTGATAGAGGACTGCCAGTGGACCGCGCGCCGGCTCCTGATCTTCGGCATCCACACGCACGTCGGCGTCGGTTCAGGCGAAGAGGCGATCGCGATCTCCAACAGCCTCGCGACGTACATCCCGCACTTCCTCGCGCTGTCGTCGTCGAGCCCGTTCTGGCAGGGCCGCGACACGGGCCTCGCGTCGATCCGTTCGAAGATCTTCGAGTCGCTGCCGACCGCCGGCCTTCCGTACTTCATGGAGAACTGGGGACAGTTCCAGCGGTTCATGCGCACTCTCGTGGGGGCCGGCACGATCCGCAGCATCCGCGAGGTGTGGTGGGACATCCGGCCGCACCCCGGCTTCGGGACGCTCGAGCTCCGCATCTGCGACGGCATCCCGACGATGGACGAGCTGTGCTCGATGGTCGCGCTGTCGCAGTCGCTGGTCGTGTGGCTCGGCGAGCGCTACAACGCCGGGCTCCCGTTGCCGCAGCACAAGGCGTGGACCGTGCGCGAGAACAAATGGAGGGCCGCACGCTACGGCCTCGACGCCGAGATCATCCGCGACGAGGACGGCAACTTGCTGTCGCTGCGGCGTTCCGTCGGCGACACGATCGAGATGCTCGAGCCCATCGCGGAGAAGCTCGGCTGCCACGAGGACCTGTTGCGCGTCAACGAGATCCTCGAGCGCGGCACCTCCGCGACGCGCCAGCGCGAGGTGTACGCGAAGAGCCGCGACATGTCGCAGGTCGTCGACTCGCTCGTCGCCGAGATGCTGTCGGGCAAGCCGCAGAGCCTCCCCGACCACGACCTGGTCGGGGGCACCGTCGTGCACGGAGACCCTCTGCCCGGCGAATAGCCGGGTAGGTCGCGCGGTCGCCGGGACGTGAGGCAACCGGGCCTTCGGCGCCTCGTGGTCCCGGCCGCGGTCCTGGGTCTACTGGTCGCGGGGGCTCTCCTTCTTCCGAGTGATCTCTCGACCGGTGGCGGCAGCGGCGCGTCGCGAGTCGTCGTGCCGGACCTTCCGGCGCTCTTCGACGTGCTGTTGCTCGCGGCGATGGTCGCGGTCGTAGCGGGAGGTGCGGTCGTCGTCCTTGCGGTCTCGGCCGGGTTGAACCCGGAGAAGGTCGTGCGGCGCCGAGGGCCCGTCGGAGCGCTCGTGCTGATCCTCCTCGCGGCGCTGCTGATCACCCTCTACTCCTCGTCGCGCGACGTCGATCGCGGGGGCCGCGACTCGACCGAGGTCGCTCCCCCTCCGCCGGCGGCCGAAGGGGCACCGGAGAAGGAGTCCTCGCGCGGGCTCGGATGGGTCCTCAGCGCGGTCGTCGTCGCGGCGATCGCAGGCGGGTCGGTGGCCGCGTGGCGCGTGGCGCGCGCTCACGTGCCCGAGCAAGCGCACGAGGCGGAGCTCGAACGGCGGCTGCTCGCCGAGCTCGACGCGGCGATCGACGACCTCGAGCGCATCGACGATCCGCGTACGGCGGTGATCGCCTGCTACGGACGCCTCCGCGAGCTGGCGGCAGCGAGCGGCATCCCGGTGAGGCGGTCGGATACCGCGCTCGAGCTCTTCGACACGCTGGCGGAGCGGGTCCCGGCCCTCGCCCCCGCGTCGGCGCGTCTCGTCGCGCTGTTCCAGGAGGCTCGCTTCAGCTCGCACCTGATCGACGACGACATGAGGCGCGCGGCCCTCGACGCGCTCGGAGCCGCACGCGATCGTCTGGTGGCTCCGGTATGAGCCGCAGCGCGCCCTTACAGCTCCTCGCGTTCGTCGTCCTCGTTGCTGCAACCGCTTCGGTCGTCTTCCCCGACAGGACGGATGTGACGCTCGCCGCGAGCGCGGTCTTCCTGCTGGCCGCCGCGTCGACCGCCGCGGTCGTGCGCGCGTGGCGGGCGCGCTCCTCGGCGCCGTCGCCGTTCGCGTCGCTCGAGTCGGAAGCTCTCGCGCCGGAGCGGCCCGACGACCTGGTCCGCCTGGAGCGCATGCTGGGGTGGAAGGTCTACTCACGCGCGGAGTTCGGCGCGCGCGTTGCTCCGGCGCTGGCGCGGGCCCTCGGCGCGCGCGTGAAGAAGAGATTCGGCGTCGACGTCGCGGCGGAGCCCGATCGGGCGCGCGGCCTGATCGATCAGGAGCTGTGGGTCCTGGTCGATCGGTCGCACCTCGAGCCCGGCGACGCTCCGCTCGACACTGATGCCATAGCGCGGCTCGTCGACCTCATCGAGGCCGTATGACGGCGCGCATGTCCCTCGACGACGCGCGCCGTCACGCGCACGCGGTGCTCGACGAGGTCGACCGGGCGATCGTCGGGAAACGGGACGTCCTCGAACTCGTGCTGACGGGCATCCTCGGTGCCGGCCACGTCCTCCTGGAGGACTTCCCCGGTCTGGCGAAGACGTTGATCGCTCGCTCGTTCGCGACCGCGCTCGGGATCGACTTCAGCCGCATCCAGTTCACGCCCGACCTGTTACCCGCGGACATCACCGGCGCGTTCATCTACGACCAGAGACGCAGCGCCTTCGAGTTCCGCAAGGGCCCGGTGTTCGCGAACCTCGTGCTCGGCGACGAGATCAACCGCGCGCCGCCGAAGACGCAGGCCGCTCTGCTCGAGGCGATGCAGGAGGCGCAGGTGACGGTCGAGGACACGACCCACCCGCTGCCGAGCCCGTTCGTCGTCATCGCGACCGAGAACCCGATCGAGTACGAGGGGACGTATCCGCTGCCCGAGGCGCAGCTCGACAGGTTCGTGCTGCGCGCCCGCGTCGGCTATCTCGACCGTCCCGGTGAGTGGGAGATCGTGCGGCGACGCCTGGAACGCGCTGCCGATGAGGTCGAGCTGACCCCGGTCGTCGACGCGGCCACGCTCCTGTCGATGCAGCAGAGCCTCGAAAGCGTGCAGGTGCACGAGAGCGTCGGCTTCTACGTCGTCGACCTCGTACGCGCGACGCGCACCCATGCCGACGTGCAAGTGGGATCGAGCCCTCGAGGCGCGCTCGCGCTCGTCAAGCTCGCGCGCGGGCGCGCTCTGCTCGACGGCCGCGACTTCGTGACTCCCGACGACGTGAAGTCGGTGGCGGTCGCCGCGCTCGGACACAGGCTCACGCTGCGGCCCGAGCTGTGGGTCCGGCGGGTCTCGGGCGACGACGTCGTGGGATCCGTCCTGGACGAGGTACCCGCGCCGGCGGCCGAGGACTACGAAGGGCGCGGATGACGCGCGCGGCAACGCCGAGGTTCGCCGGCAGCGTCGCGTTCGTGGTGGGGTCGTGGACCGTCGCGCTGTTGTCCGGGAGGATCGAGTTCCTTCTTTTGGGGGTGCCGTTCGCGCTGTCGATCGCGTGGAGCGCCCTGGCCGCGGTAGAGGTTCCGCTCGAGGCCGCGTTGAGCCTCGACACCGATCGCTGTCTGGAAGGCGACCGCGTCGACGCGTCGGTCGTCGTGACCTCGCCGCGACGTGCCGCCGACGTGCTCGTGGGCCTGACGCTTCCACCCGGCTCCCGTTCACCGGACGGGCCGGCGCACTCCGGTGCGGTCGCGCCCGGCAAGCCTTTCGAAGCATCCGTCGGCTTCGTCGCCGGCGCGTGGGGCGTCCATCCCGTCGGGCCGGTCGCGCTCCGCAGCTACGGGCCCGGGCGGCTCTTCTACGACGAAAGTGTGGATCGGTACGTCGAGAAGCTGGAGGTGTACCCGGCGTTCCAACGGACGCGCCGCGCCGTCGTTCCCCCACGCTCCCAGGTCTTCACCGGCAACTACGTCTCCCGAATCGCCGGGGAGGGCATCGAGTTCGCCGAGGTCCGGCAGTTCGTGCCGGGCGACCGGATCCGCCGAGTGAACTGGCGCGTCTCGTCGCGCCGGCAGGAGCTGTCGGTGAACGTCGCGCATCAGGAGCGGAACGCCGACGTGGTGATCGTCATCGACACGTTCGCCCGCATCGGGCCGCGCGGCCGGACGAGCCTCGACCTCTCGGTCACCGCTGCCGCAGCGCTCGCCCTGCACTACCTGGGTCACCGCGATCGCGTCGGCCTCGTGACGTTCGGGGGCATGCTGCACTGGCTCACGGTCGCGGGGGGACAGCGCCAGCTCTACCGCATCGTCGACTACCTGCTGAAGGTGGACGTCTCGGTCAGCTACGCGTGGAAGGACATCGAGACGTTGCCGCACCGGACCCTGCCGCCGCAGGCTTTCGTCATCGCGTGCACGCCACTCGTCGACGAGCGGATGCTGCGGGCGCTCGCCGACCTCGACGCGCGCGGGTTCCCGGTGACCGTCGTCGACACGCTCGCGGAGGACGACGTGCCGGCGGGAAGGTCCGCGGAGGACGAGCTGGCCCACCGGGTCTGGAGGCTGGAGCGGGAGGCGACGCGCTTCGACCTGACGGCGCGCGGGATAGCCGTCGTCGGCTGGACCGGCGCGAGTGATCTGGAGGAAGCACTGGTCCGGCTCCCGCGGCGGCCGCGGCGAACGGCGCGCAGATGAGGCTCGGTCTGCGCGTAGCGGCGGTCCTCGTGGCCGCGGCGCTCGCCGTCCATCCCGTGCTGCTGGCGCCGGACTCCGCGCTCGTCCGTGTGCTCGCGCTCGCGGGGCTCGCCCTCGCCCTGATCGCGTGGTCGTTCGACGCGGGATGGCCGTCGTGGGCCGGCGCGGCCGCGCTCGCCCTTGCGTACGTCGTCGCGGTCTCGGTCGGGCACTCGGATCTGGAGCCGGGCGCGCCGGTGGTCGGAGTGGGTCTCTTCCTGCTGGTCGAGCTGCTCGACATCGGGGGCGGCGAGCCCTCGTCCCCGGAGGTTCGCTCGGCGCGAGCGATGCACGCCGCGGGGATCGCGTGCGCCGCCGCGGTCGTGGGAGCCGGGCTGCTCGTCGTCGGCGCGGGGTCCGCGAGCACTGGGACCGCCGCCGTGGTGGCTACCGCCGCGTGCGGATGCGCCCTCTCCATGGCTCTGGCGTCCGCTGCGAGACGATCGTGACGCGTCCGGGACGGCGACGGTCGGCCATCGGCTACGGCAAGTTTCCGCTGCTCCGCCGGGGGCTACCCCATTCTCGTTTGGGCGCCCCGGTTCAGGCGCGGGGGCCGAGCACGCGGATGTCGCCGCGACGCCGCGTGGTCCCCTCGGCGTCGAGCCATTCGCACAGCGGCACCGCGTACTTGCGCGTCGTGCCCAGCAGGTCGCGTATCTCCGCGACCGTCGCGCCGCCCGACTCCGCGATATTCGCCTTCACCCTCTCCTTCGCCGCGAGGGCCTGTTCGTTCGTGATGTAGAAGTCGCCGACGCTCACGAGGTCGCCGCTCTCGACCAGCGCGCGCAGCAACGACGCGTCCGCGGCGAGGTCCTTCGCGAGCGGCGGTGTGAAGCCCGCCGCCTCGATCTCCGCCAGCACGCGAGTGCGCGCGGCTCGTTGCGCGGGCTCGAGCGCGACCTCGTGCGTCGCGAGTCGCACCAGCGCTCCTTCCTGCGCGGCGCCCTCGATCCCATCGAGCAACGCGTCGAATGCGCCGGCGGGCAGGGGAACCAGGGGCTTCAGCGTCGCGCGCGGCATCCCCCGCTCGAGGGGATGCCCGTCGTGGTACGTCCGCAAGGTCTCGAGCACCGTCTCCGTGAGCTCGTCCCGCCGCTCGTCCGTCACGAGCCACGAGCCCAGCGCGACGACACCGGGCGCCGGTGCACGGGCACCGCTGCGGAGCTCTGCTTCGGTCGCGTCGAGCCCACCCGCGGCCCGTACGATCGCCGTCAGCGCCGCGTCCTCGTCCGCCCCGGCGAGCTCGGCGAGCAACGAGAGCCTCGCCGCGTCGGACCGGCGCGCTTCGGACGGAAGGGGGTCGAGGACCTCTCCACCGCCGAGCGTCAGCACGCGCCCGGCGTCGCGGATCACGAAGCGGTCGCCCCGCGCGAGCGGCAACGGCGCGCTCAGGTGGAGCTGCGCGAACGCGTGCTCGCCCGGTTGCACCTTCGACGTTCCCAGCAGCTTGAGGCGGACCGGCGTCTCCGCGGAGCCGGCGTAAAGAAGGTGTGCGCCCTTCTCCGTCAGCGCGACGTTGCTCCCGCTGACCGACGGCGCGAGCACGCGGAGCCGGACGTCGACGCGGCGCGTCGGGCGCCATCGTCCCGGCGGCACTACCGCGTCCCCCCGTTCGGCCCCCTGACGTTCGAGGCCGGCGAGGTTCAGGGCCACCCGGTTCCCCGGGCCCACCTCACCGAGCTCCTTCTTGTGGCTCTGGATCGCTCGGATGCGCGCGCGCCGGCCTTCCGGTGAGATCTCGACCTCATCGCCGGCGGCGAACCGGCCGCGCGCCAGCGTTCCCGTTACCACCGTGCCTGCGCCCGCGATCGTGAACACCCGATCGACCCACAGTCGCGGGTTGCCGAGGTCGGGAGGCGGGGGCGACGACGCGACGGCTCGGTCCAGCGCGTCGACGAGCTCGTCGAGCCCCTCCCCCGTCGTCGCGGAGCACGGCACGACGGCGATCCCCGACAGCGTCGTCTCGCGCAGCCGCTCCTCGACCTCCTCGGCCACTAACGCGACCGCGCCGGCGTCGACCGTGTCGGCCTTCGTCAGCGCTACGACTCCGGAGGAGACACCGAGCACGTCGAGGATCGACAGGTGCTCCGCGGACTGCGGCATCCATCCCTCGTTCGCCGCGACGACGAACAAACAGACGGTGATCCCCCCCGCGCCGGCGAGCATGTTCTTCACGAACCGCTCGTGGCCCGGCACGTCGACGACGCCGATCTCGCGCCCGGAGGGGAGCTGCAGCCACGCGAAGCCGAGGTCGATCGTGAGCCCGCGGCGTTTCTCCTCCGCGAACCGGTCCGGGTCGATCCCGGTCAGCCGGCGGACGAGCGTCGACTTGCCGTGGTCGACGTGGCCGGCAGTCCCGATGACCTGCATGCCGGGACGATACGCGTCCCCGGCGGGTAGGGGGGACCGACGGCGAGGGCGCTAGGTGGTCGCAGCGATCTCGTCGAACATGTGGTGATAGCCCGGCCCGGCGACCTCGCGGAGCTCGGCGAGGTTCGTGACCGCCCGGCGGAGGTCGTCGGGTGTCGCCTTGACGGATCTCCCGCGGACGGCCATCGGCGAGACACCCAGGAAACCTAACGTCATCGCGAACGTCGCGTCGTGCTCCGCCAGTAGGTCCTCGTAGTAAAGAAGCAACGTCGGCCGCTCGAGACCCACGGCGTATTGCCGGAGCTCGTCGCGCGCCCGCTCGTAGTCGCGCAGCCGCGTTGCAAACTCTTGCGGATCGATCTCGATCACCCCCGGGTGGGCCCCGTCGTCGTAGACGTTCCAATCCCCCGTGGCGCGGTTGACCACCTCGGACGTGAACCACGACACGACTGCCTTCACGACGTTGCGGCGCTGCAGCAACACGGCGTGCGCCCCCACCTCGCGGAGCAACGACGCGAAACGCTCCCGGTCCAGCACGTCCTGCAGCTTCGTCTTGAAGCCGGCCGCGCGCTCGGTTGCGTCGTCGGGATCGGAGAAGAACTCCCGCGCGAACCGCAGCTGAGCTTCCGCGCCGCCGTCGCGGCGACTGCCGAGCTCCTCGAACCCGGCCCGTATCTCGGGATGGGAGCCCAGCGCCTCCATGAAGTACGTGCTGCCGGACCGTCCCAGGAAGAGGACCACGAAGGGACGCACGGGTCGCCGCACGTGCCCAGGATACGGAACATCCCGCGGACTAGTCCTTTAGGACCAGACCGATCCTGCCGATAGTGGCCTCGGAGGCCACCGCCTCCACGAAAGGGCAAACCCGCCGCAAGACGGGGGCGCAAAGCCAGGGGCCTCTCCTCGCCGGAGAGGCGGCCCAGCCGCCGAATGGAGGAGGTCGTTCTCGTGCACCGTTTCGCAGTCCGAACCCTGACGGTTGCCGCTCTCACGTGGAGCCTCGCCGCAACGTCGCTTCCGGCGCACGCGCAGTCCGCTCGCCCTGAGCACCGCGGCGGCAAGAAGCCGGTAGGCGAGATCGTGTCGTTCGACGACGCGACCTCGACCCTCGTCGTCGCTCTGGCCGGTGGAGACGAGCTCACCGCAACCGTCGACCCCGACGTCCAGGTCAAGCTCGACCACCGCGGCTACGCGAAGCGCGAGTCCCATCACGACGGGTCGCCTCGACGAGCCGCCAAGGAACGGCGGCACGGGAACCCGACGCGCGGCTCCGTTGACGACCTCCTGCCGGGCACGCCCGTCCTGAGGCTCAAGCTGGAAGACGGTGTCGTGACGAAGATCCGCCTCCGCCCGCTCCCGATCGAGACGCCTGCCCTCCCCGAAGGAGAGAACCGTGAGGAGGCTCCCTCCCCGGACGACGAGGGCGCCGAATCAGAAGACTCCGACGATGACGAGCCCGACGAAGACGACCGCGGGGACTTGGAGGACGCCCTCCCTCCCCCGCCGGTGCCCCTGCCGTAGCGACCCCCCGGCCCCGCGGAAACGATCCCCGGGCAATAGAAAGGAGCGGCCGTCGCCCCCGGCCGCTCCTTTCGCGTCCGCAGCGTATCGGGGGGAACGCGCCCCGTCACGAGGGGCCGTAACACAGGTTTTTCCTGGGGATTTAAGGGTGAAAAAGTAGTAAAAAGGGCATAGTCGCCGAAGCGTCTGAATTGCGTAAGGCGGCCGCGCGGGAGGGCGGGGTCGCGCCAGCGAGGGCGGACAGGGAGTCGGGCGACGATTCTACGCGGAGAGATCGCTGCGCCTGTGGAGAAGGCGGTGCCGGCGCACGCCGGCGCCATGTCGTCGCGCGTGCGCGCCGACGGCAAGCACCTCGTCCTCGACGGGGCCCCCTTCCGCGCGAAAGGCGTGACGTACGGGAGCTTCACGCCGCGTCTCGACGGCGAGCTCTACCCCGAGTCCTCGGAGCTCAAGAAAGACCTCGTCGAGATGGCGGCGACCGGGCTGAACCTCGTTCGCACCTACACGCTCCCACCTCCCGAGCTGCTCGACATGGCCGCGGAGCTGGGACTGCGCGTCCTGGTGGGGTTGCACTACCGGGATTGGCGCTACGAAACGGTGCCCGGAGCGGCCGCTCATCGCAGGGTCCTGGACACGGCCCGCAAGGAGGTCGACCGCGCGCTCGAGCTGTGCGCGGGAAGGCCGGAGGTGCTCGCCCTGTCCGTAGGCAACGAGGTCCCGTGCGACGTCGTGCGCGCGCACGGCATCCGGCGCGTGGAAGAAGGGCTGTCGCTCCTCGTCGAGCAGGTCCACGCGGGGGACCCCGAGATGCTCGCGACGTACTGCAACTTCCCGACGACCGAGTTCCTCCAGGTCGAGGATCAGGATCTGTTCGCCTTCAACGTCTTCCTCGAACGCGGGGAGGAGCTCCGCCGGTATCTCCTTCATCTGCAGACGCTGTCGGGCGACCGGCCTCTGTTGATCGCGGAGCTGGGGCTCGCGGCGAACCTGCACGGTGAAGAGGTTCAGGCGAGCTTCTTGCGCGAGCAGCTGAGGATCGTCGACGAGTGCGGGCTGGCGGGGGCAACCGTGTTCTCGTGGACGGACGAATGGGGGGTTGCCGGCGAGACGGTCGAAGGGTGGGAGTTCGGGATAACCGGCCGCGAGCGCGTTCCCAAGCTGGCCCTCGCAGAGGTGCGGCGCTGGGCGTCGTCGCGCGTGCGCGACCTGCGTGCGGAGTGGCCGCGGATCTCCGTCGTCGTCTGCGTCTACAACGGCGCCCGCCTCCTCGGGAAGTGCCTGGAGTCGCTCGAAGCCGTGGACTATCCGGACCTAGAAGTGATCGTGTGCGACGACGGGTCTACGGACGACAGCGGCGCGATCGCTCGCGCGTTCCCCTTCACCGTCCTGTCTCTCGACCGCCTCGGGCTCTCGCGCGCCCGCAACGCCGGCATCGACCGCGCGACGGGCGACGTCGTGGCGTTCCTCGATTCCGACGCGTTCTGTCATCCCGAATGGCCGTACCACCTCGCGCTGTCCCTCGAGGACGAGGACGTCAAGGCGACGGGTGGCCCGAACCTGCCCGTGCCGGGCGCCGCCGTAACCGAGCAGGCTGTGGCTCTCGCGCCCGGCTCGCCGATGGAGGTCCTCGTCGGCGACGCGCGGGCCGAGCACGTTCCCGGATGCAACATGGCCTACGACAAGGAGGCGCTCGTCGCAGTCGGCGGCTTCGACCCGATCTACACTGCGGCAGGCGACGACGTCGACGTCTGCTGGAAGATCCTCGACGCGGGGTGGGAGATCGGCTTCTCTCCCGCGGCGCAGGTACGGCACCACCGGCGCGACACCGTGCGCGGATACCTGCGGCAGCAGCGGGGATACGGGAGGGCCGAGGCATTGCTGGCTCCGCGCCACCGGCACCGGTTCAACCGTCTCGGACAGGCCCGGTGGACGGGCTTCGTCTACGGCGGCCCGCGGTTCTTGCCGCGTCTGCTGCGCCCGTTGATCTATCACGGGTACTCCGGCACGGCCGCGTACCAGCCGATCTCCTGGAGACGTTCGATCGCCGCGCGCGACTGGGGCGTCGCGCTCATGCCGCTGTTCGCGTCGATCCTTCTCTTGACGCCGCTCCTGTCGCTCCTGTCGCTGTGGTGGCTGGTGCCGTTCGCCGTCACGCTCGCGACGACCGTCTGCTTCGCAGCCTTCGTCGCGGCCGGCGTCCAGCCGCCGCCCGGCGCGCAGCAGTCCCTGAAGCTCCGCGCTCTCGTGTCGCTGTTCCACCTCGCGCAACCCCTGGTCCGGACGTGGGGACGGCTGACGACCCGTGTCCCGCGCGTCCCACCCGCCGAGACGAGCTGGACGGCGGACCGCATCCGGTGGCTCTACGACCTCGAACGTCATCTCGCCGAAGGCGGCGACCGCGTACGGTTCGGGGACGTGTACTCCTCGTGGGACCTCGAGGTGTGGAGATGGTTGCCCGTGTCCTGGCGCGTCACGACCGCGGTTCTCTGGGGTTGGACGCCGGTGGCGCGGGTGCGCGCGGGTGTCCGGCTGCGTCCGTTCCTCCTCGTCGTTGCATCGGTGGGTCTCGTGGCGGTGTGGTCGGGGTGGGGTCTCGGGGTGTGGGGTGTCGCCGTTGCGGTTGCCGCTCTAGAGACGGTGCGAGTGAGGCTCCGGATCGGCCGCGCGCTCCAGGCCACGACGCGGCTCGGCGATGCGTAGTCCCCGGCTGCTGCGCCGGAGGCATCGCGACCTGTGGGCGCGGCCTCCGGCGCCGCGTCAGACGGCCGCTGCGCAAGCGGCGAGCACCGAGGCCACAGAGCGCGCGACGGTTGAGGCCGCCGTCCGGCCACGGAAGCGCGTGTACGAGCTGGCTCGCGAGTCCGGCCTGCCGGCGGCGGAGATCGTCGCGCGCCTCGCGGAGTTGGGCCACGACGTGAGGTCGCACTTGGCCACGGTGACCCCCGAGGTCGCAGATCTCATGCTGTCCCTCCCGCGTGAAAGCGCGTCCCCGCGGCCTGCGCCGGTCGAAGCGGCACCTCGGCCGCGCCGGAAACCGCGCCGGCGTCCGCGGTCGGTGTTCGCCCGGGTGCTCCGATACAGCGGCCGCTACTGGAGGCACCTCCTCGGGGTGCTCGCTCTCGACTTGCTGGCGATCCCCCTCGTGCTGCTGACGCCCCTGGCCCTCAAGATCGCCGTCGACAGCGTCGTGGGGTCGAAGCCCCTGCCCGGCTTCGTCGACGCCGTGCTCCCCGGGTGGGTCACGGGCTCCGACGGGGCCCTCCTCGCGGCCGCCGCGGTCCTCCAGGTGCTGGTGGTCCTGCTCAGCCAGATCCAGGAGATGGCCCGCTACGTCCTCAGCACGTTTGCCGGGGAGCGGCTCACGCTCGGCGTCAGGTCGAGGCTGTTCATGCACATGCAGCGCCAGTCGGTCCAGTTCCACGACGCGCGCGGCACTGCCGACTCGATCTATCGCGTGGAGTACGACGCTCCTTCGTTCCAGCACATCACGGTCGACGGCCTGGTGCCCTTCGTGTCGGCCGGGCTCATGCTCGTGGCGATGCTGGTCGTCATCGCGCGGCTGGACCTACAGCTCGCGCTCGTGGCGCTCGCGATCTGCCCGTTTCTGATCTGGTTCTTCCGGAAGTTCAGCGATCGCGTGCGCCCGCGCTACCGCGACCTCGCCGGCATCGAGACGGACGCGATGACGGTGGTGCAGGAAGTGCTGACGGCGTTGCGCGTCGTCAAGGCATTCGGCCGTGAGAGAAGAGAGCACGACCGTTTCCTCCATCGCTCGACGGAGGGAGTCAGGGCGCGGATCAGGCTGTCGTTCTCCGAGGGCGCCTTCGGGCTGTTCACGAACCTCGCGACGGCAGTCGGGACGGCGCTCGTCCTCCTCATCGGCATCACTAAGGTCCAGTCGGGGAGCCTCACGCTCGGCGAGTTCCTGATGGTCGTCGCGTACCTGGCGCAGCTCTACGCACCGCTCAAGACGATCAACGCGACGTTCGCCGCCATACAGAAGGCGCTGGCCGGCGCGGAGCGGGTGTTCGAGGTCCTCGATCGCGTGCCCGAGGTCACCGAGCGTCCGAACGCGCGACCGCTCGGACGCGCGCTCGGCCGTCTCGAGTTCAAGCGAGCGTCGTTCTCGTACGACGCGCGGCAGCCGGTGTTGAGTGACCTCTCGTTCGCGATCGAGCCGGGTACTCGTGCAGGGATAGTCGGGCCTACGGGAGCCGGCAAGACGACGCTGGTCAGCCTTGTCAGCCGGTTCTTCGACGTCACCGACGGAGAGATATTGCTCGACGGCGTCGACCTGCGCGACTACAAGCTCGAGGACCTGCGCCGGCAGTTCGCGATCGTCTTGCAGGAACCGGTCCTGTTCTCCACCACGATCGCCGAGAACATCGCGTTCGGACGTGCGGGAGCGCCGGAGGAGATGATCGTGGAAGCCGCGATGGCCGCGAACGCGCACGGCTTCATAGAGGAGCTGCCCGAGGGGTACTCCACGCTCGTCGGGGAACGCGGGGCGCGGCTCTCGGGTGGCGAGAGGCAGCGCATCTCGCTGGCCCGTGCCTTCGTCAAGGACGCGCCCATCCTCGTCCTGGACGAGCCGACGAGCTCGGTGGACGTGAGGACGGAGAAGCAGATCATCGAGGCGATGGATCGCCTGATGGTCGGCCGCACCACGCTGATGATCGCCCATCGGTTCAGCACGCTGCAGGACTGCGACATGCTGATCGCGATCGAGGACGGTCGCATCTCGATAAACCCGGAACGCGCGACGGTCGGGGGATTCCCGGTCCCGGTCCGGTCGCGGCGTACGGAACGAGGGAGGGCGGCCCCCGGCGTCCCGGCGAGAGCGGCCAGCCCGTGAAGACCCTGCGCGGGATGTCGTTAGGAGATAGACGTGCCGGAGCTTCCTGATCTGAGAGACCCTCGCTACCGCGACGAGATCGGGTACTTCATCGCGTACGAGAGGTACTACTTCCGCGAGGGCGAGTACCCGGAGGCGCGCCTCGCCTACTCGCGCTCATTGCTGCGCGAGGTCTTGTCCCACACCGGGCACGACGAGGGCTGGCTGCGCGACAAGACCGTGGTCAGCATCGGGTGCGGGTGCAGCGGCGACCTCCTCGTGTGGCCGGCCGCCGTCAAGATCGGGATCGACCCGTTGCTCTACGCGTACCAGAAGCTGGGGATGCTCGGTCGCGACGCTCCCGGGACCACGCGCACGATCGGCCTCAGCGTGTCCGCCGAGAGCACTCCCCTGCTGGACGGGTCCGCAGATCTCGTGGTCGCCCGGAACGTCCTCGATCACGTTCCCGACCCTCCCCGCGTCGTGTCGGAGATCGCCCGGCTCCTGACGCCCGAGGGCGAGCTCTTCCTCGGCGTAGACATCGGCGGCGACCCCACCCCGGACGAACCGAGCGTCTTCTCCGCGCCACAGGAGGTCATCGACGTCCTCAAGCGGGATTTCGAAGTCGTCCGGCTCACGAAGATGGACCGACCGTACAGCCTGAACCGGGAGTTCAGCATCCGCGTCGTCGCCCGGCCGCGTCCGCGGACGCCGGATCGTTTCGACAAAGACGAGGTCTTCGCCGATTACGAGTCCCAGTGGCGCGCTCGCGCTGGCTCGTCGCGCACGGGAGACGCTTCGCCATGAAGGCGGTAGTCGGCGGCATGATCGCTTGCTTCCCGGTAGGTGGCGTCGCGTGGGACTACGGCCAGTACGCGCTCGGGCTCGAGAAGCTGGGCTTCGACGTCTACTACCTCGAGGACTCGGGGCTCGAGACCTACGATCCCCGCACCGGCCTGTACTCCGGCGACCCCTCGTACGGCGTCACGTTCCTCGAGGACTCGTTGACGCAGCTCTCGCCCTCTCTCGGACGGCGCTGGCACTTCCGCGCCGCGACCGGCGAGACGTACGGGATGACGGCAGAGGAGGTCCACGGCGTGATCGCCTCCGCCGACGTGTTCGTGAACGTCTCGGGGGGATGCCTCCTGCGCGACGAATACCTCGCCTGCCCGAGGAAGGTCCTGATCGACACCGATCCCGGATGGAACCACTTCGTGATCTTCCCGCGCCTCGACGAGCGTTCCGCCGCCGGCGGACGCGGCTTCAGGGAGCACGACTACTTCTTCACCTACGCCGAGCGCATCGGCAAGCCCGGTTGCTCGCTTCCGTCTCTGGGCGTCGAGTGGCATCCGACGCGGCCCCCGGTCGTATCCGATCGCTGGAGCGCGGAGCCTCCGGGAGCGCGCTGGACGACGGTGATGAGCTGGGACAACTACCTGAAGCCCGTCGAGCACGGGGGCCGGTCGTACGGGTCGAAGGGACCCGAGTTCGCGCGCGTCGAGAACCTCCCCTCCCTTGTCGACGTCGAGCTGGAGGTCGCGACCGGAGGGGTGCGTCCCCCGGTCGAACGGTGGAGATCGCTAGGGTGGTCACCGGCCGACTCCCAAGCGATCTCGACGACGCTCGACGTCTACCGCTCGTACGTCGCCGGCTCGCGCGGCGAGTTCAGCGTGGCGAAGAACATCTACGTCGACACCGGATCGGGATGGTTCTCCTGCCGCTCCGCGTGCTACCTGGCGGCGGGGCGGCCGGTGGTGCTGCAGGACACGGGTTTCTCGGACGTGATCCCGGAGGGCAAGGGGCTCCTCGCCTTCCGCACGCTCGACGAGGCGGTCCGCGCCATCGAGACGGTCGAGGACGACTACGAGGGTCACTGCGGTGCCGCGCGCCAGGTCGCGCTCGATTACCTCGACTCCGAGCGCGTCCTCGCGGACCTGCTGGCGCGGATAGGGCTCGGCTGATGCTCGACGACATCGCGTCCGTCACCGGACGATGGGACTACTCGGAGCTTCCCGGCAACGTCGAGGTGGGCGAGGGCTGCTACCTCGAGCGCAGCGACGCGTTCGCCAGGTACAGGAGCACGCGCACGCCCGGTTTGAGGCTCGGCAAGCGAGTGCGCGTGTACACATGGAGCGGCTTCAGCATCGAGCCGGACGGCTTCGTCGAGGTCGGCGACGACTCGGTGCTCGTCGGAGCACGTTTCATGTGCCAGGAAGAGATCCGCGTGGGGAGCCGCGTGCTCGTCTCGTACAACGTGCTCATCGCGGACTCCGACTTCCATCCGCTCGACCCGGAGCTGCGCAAACAGGACGCGCGCGCGAACGCTCCCTTCTCGGAGGCGCCGCGGCCCCCGCTCGACTCCAAGCCGGTGGTCATCGAGGACGACGTTTTGATCGGGATGGGGTCGATCGTCCTGAAGGGCGTCCGCATCGGGACCGGGGCGCGCGTGCTGCCGGGGTCGGTCGTTATCTCCGACGTCGAGGCGGGCACGACCGTCCTGGGGAATCCCGCGCGCCCGGAGCAGTGAGCGGGGGCCGCGCGACCCGCACGCTCGACCACGACTGGTGGCCGGTCCCGCTGCCGGAAAACGTGACGCTCGGGGAGAGGAGCTGGCTGTACAGCTCGTACGCGTTCCTGCACTACGCGAGCCGCAGGCCGCTCGGTGTCTCGATCGGTGCCGGCACCGGCGTCTACATCGGGACGATGTTCGACCTCGGTCCCGAGGGAGAGTGCAGGATCGGGGACTTCGGCTCGATCGTCGGTCCCGTCATATCGACGAACGGCCGCGTGACGATCGGGGACTACGCCTTCATCTCGTACCACGTCGTCATCGCCGGCTCGCGTTTCGCGGGCCCGCCCGGTTACCTCGACGGCCACCCTCTCGAGGAAGAAGCGCGGGCGGACACCGTCATCGGCGACAACGTCTGGATCGGCGTCCGCGCGACGATCGCCGGCGGCGTGACGATCGGAGAGGGAGCCGTGATAGGCGCCGCGACCTTCGTCGACTTCGACGTGCCGCCGTTCGCGATCGTCGCCGGCAACCCCTCGCGCGTAGTGGGATGGGCGAGATAGCCCGCCCTAAAGCTCTCGTCGCCGGCTGGTTCAGCTTCCGGTGGATGGGTGCGACGGCCGGCGACCTGATGGTGCGCGACGTCGCGGTCGAGTGGCTGGAGGACTCGGGCTACGCGTGCGACGTGGCGCAATCGGACGCGTTCCCCGGAGGCGTCGACTGGGCCACCGCCGACCCGGCCCGTTACTCGCTCGTGGCTTTCGTCTGCGGTCCGTTCGGCAACGGGGAGCCGGCCGGCGACTTCCTCGCACGGTTCTCCGGCGTCCCGCTCGTGGGCTTGAACCTGTCGATGCTGCAGCCTCTCGACGAGTGGGACCCGTTCGACGTGCTGCTGGAGCGCGACAGCGACCGCGCCGCGCGTCCCGACATGTCGTTCGCTCACCGCGGCGCCGCCGTGCCCGTGGTGGGCGTGATCCTCGTGCACCGGCAAAAGGAGTACCCCGACGCGCTGCACGCTGACGTGGACGCCGCCGTCGAGCGATTGCTGGCGGCGCGAGAGATGTCGGTGGTACGGATCGACACGTGCTTCGACCCGGCGAACTCCACCGGGCTCCGCACGCCCGCCGAGGTCGAGTCGTTGGTCGCCCGCATGGACGCGGTCGTGACCACGCGCCTGCACGGGATGGTCCTCGCGTTGAAGAACGGCGTGCCCGCTCTCGCGATCGATCCCGTGCGCGGAGGAGCGAAGATCCGCCGCCAGGCCGAGACGATCGGCTGGCCCTTGGTCGTCGCGGCGGAGGACGCCGGGGACGACACGCTGGCGCGAGGGCTGGACGCGTGCTTGCAGCCGGACGCGCGCCGCACCGCCGCGGAGTGCGCGCAACGAGCTCTCCAGGAGGTCGGCAGGACACGCTCCGAGCTACTCGGTTGGCTGGAGCGCAGGGGGGACGACGGCGCGTGGCGACGGTGATCCTGGGGTCGTACATGGTCCGCTACCCGCTCGGGGGCATGGCGTCGTGGGTGCTGCAGTACCTCCTCGGGTTCCAGAGGCTCGGTCACGAGATCTGGTTCGTGGAGAAGGGCGACTACCCCCTCGCCTGCTTCGATCCCCGGACGCAGTCGATGACCGACGACCCGGCGACGGGGACCGCGTTCGTCGCCGACCTGCTGCGGCGGTGGGGCCTGGAGGACCGGTGGTGCTTCGTCGACGCCGCGGGCCGCTACCACGGGGCGGACCGGGCGCGGATCGAGGGGGTCTTCGGCCGCGCCGACGTCTTCGTCGACATGGGGACTCACGGGTCCTGGGCCGTCGAGTCCGAGCGCACCGGCTGCCGGGTCCTCCTGGACGGCGAGCCCGCGTTCACGCAGATGAAGATGGAGCTGCGGCGGCGGTCGG
>WUUC01109982.1_pt1 | contig 22105 bp, 14 predicted proteins | sample 6278441 | NCBI WGS metagenome assembly WUUC01 (sample SAMN13675441, study PRJNA597444) | soil metagenome | isolation source: soil | place: USA: Washington | collected 2017-10
AACAATACCGGCTACGGTGGCACCAAGGACCTTACGGATACTCAGCTCTTTCCGGCGCTGCTCTGCGGAGAACATTGCCAGTCCGAGTAACCCCATGCACGAGATGACGATAGCCAGGCCGGCGAACACATTGGAAAGCTTTGTGACAACCTGCTCGCTTTTATAAAGCTTTGCATACTGCTGGTCCATGAACGAGTAAAGGAAGGGAAACCCGGGATTCACCCTTTCAGATATCTCCTTCAGGCTTTGAAGCGCCTGCTCGGTCTGTCCCGGCTCTGTCCTTACGATGATCGTACCGAAATTCAAACCCTCCTGTACGTCGAGGACCATCGGGTCGATGCGCTCATGCAGGGAAGAGGTGTGATAGTCTTTCAGTACTCCGACGATCTTTCCTTTGAGGCGTCCCCAGATCACGATCTCTTTACCGATCGGGTCGGTCATGTCCATTTGTCTCACCGCCTCTTCGTTTACCAGGAAGTTCAGTGAATCACCCCGAATGTCTCTTGAGAAGCTCCTGCCTTCCACGACCTCGAGGTTCATCACTTTTACAAAGTCGTAGCCGACGGACGCCATGTTAAATAATATCTCTGCATCCGGACTTTTACCGGGCCATTCAACAGCCATCGCACGGAACGCCATGGTATGGGGGAACTGGCTGCAGCGATCTACCGCTTTAATGCCCGCTGCTTTTTCAGCCTCCTGGCGGAACACAGAATACTTTTTAATAAGATCGCCCTCGATGGGTATGTACACCAGGTTCTCCCGGTCGTAGCCGAGGTTTGCATTCTGGACAAAATCCGTCTGCCGCGAGATCACAAAGGTGGCGATCAGAAGCACCAGGGAAAGTACGAACTGGAATACAACCAGGCTTTTCCGGAGGAAGACCGATCCCGCCGTAAAAGAGAGCGAGCTCTTCAATATTTTGACCGGCTGAACCGATGACAGGAACAACGCTGGATAACTTCCGGCTATAAGCCCGGTGACAAGCACAAGTCCTATCAACAACATGAGGAAGAATGGATCAGCGAAAGGCAGCACCATTCTCTTCTCGGTAATTAAATTAAATGCCGGCAATGCGATGAGTGTGATCGCCAGAGCGAGAATAGCTGACAACGCGGTCAGGATAATCGCCTCACCCATGAACTGGTAGATCAGCAGGCTTCGTGCAGACCCGACAACCTTACGCACGCCAACTTCCTTCGCACGTTTCACTGAGCGCGCAGTGGCAAGGTTCATAAAGTTGATGCATGCGATCAGCAAAATGAAGATGCCGATGCCGCTGAATAGTCTCACATATTCTATCCGCCCGGTCGTGGGTTTCTCATTTTCAAAGGTGGCATGTAGGTATTGATCACCGAATGGCTGAATGCCCAGCTCGATCCTGTACCCCTCCGGGGCGCCTTGCGGACCTCCTTCGTTAAAGGTTGTCATGAAGGTCTTGATCTTTTCCGCAGTGGCCACCGGGTCGGCGTCTGCACGAAGCTGGATGTAGGTGCTTGTTCCAAAGTGACCCCATTGTTGCTTGAACGGAGTTTCTTCGACCCAGGCGTCCCAGTTCATCAGGTAGTCGAACTGATCGGTGGAATTGACGGGCACATCTTCGAAGACGGCCGTGACCATAACATCTCTTCGTCCGTCGAAGCGGATCGTCTTACCCATGGCTTCCTCCGGTGTTCCGAAATAGATCGCGGCCATTTTACGCGATACAGCAATACTCACCGGACTGCTCAATGCCGTCTCAGGGGATCCCTGCAACAGCTGGTAACTGAACATTTTAAAGAAGTCCTCCTCCGCGCGACCTCCTTTCATCTTATGGATCCTGTCATCCACCTGGAAAGTTTCATAAATATCATCCTGTAAGCTGAGGCGGAAGTATTTTACAAAACCTGTCGCATGCTCCACTTCAGGGATTACTTTCTTGAGCTCCGCAGGCAATAACGCCGGGGTATTGAAATTGGCAACGAGATTATCTTCGAACCCACGTACGACGTAGACGCGGTACAACGTGTTGCCGTTTTTATGAAAGTTGTCGACACTCAATTCATCTTTTACCCACAGGTAGATCAGCAGGCTGCACGCAAGCCCAAGTGCCAGTCCGGAAATATTGATGATCGAAAATGATTTGCTGCGCAACAGGTTCCTGAATGCGACGCGGATGTAATGGCTGATCATGGTCATAAAGTTTGCGGACGATTGAGGATGTTCGTTTGATGGGGTATTATAAGGTTTTTGAAGTCGTATCACGTTAAGGATATAGCGCGTGTTCGCTTTTGTTTTTCCGGCGGTCGTCATCCAATAGGTGTACAGCTCGGCCAGGTCACCCTCCACTTCTTCAAGGGCATCGGCCGGACAGCGCCATTTCAAAAAACGCTGAGCCCAGGCCGGCGGATTATAAGCGTTGTGATCTTTCATTGACCTTCCGTTTGGACGCTCACCGGCACCAGAGACCATAACTTCGACCGGGTTTCCTGGTTATCGCGCAGGGCGCGGATACCGTACGCGGTAAGCTTAAAGAATCTTTTTCTCCGCCCTCCTCTTTCCGACGTTGCCCCGCCCATTTCGGAGTTCAGAAATCCTTTTTCCTCCATTCGCTTCAGCGTGGTGTGCACCGTGCTGAAATCTATCATACGCCCCGTTTGGCGTTCCATTGCCTGGAGGATGTTGACTGCGTAGGCAGGGTCGTGAAGTCCGGCGATCGTCAACAACAGCAACTCTTCCAATTCACCGAGAAAATACCTTTTCATGGATTACCTTTGATTTTGTCGATCAAATACGGGACCAGTTCGAAAAGTTGGTTTCTCGTGGTAAAATGGCTGTTTGGTTAGCTGATGATTGTCCGAAGTCGGGCAGAATTGTTCGCTGGCGGTTCTTAAAACTCCTCCTTCAGCTTGTCGACTGAATCGTGCTCCGAATAAACCATCTCCGTCAATTTGTAATTCTCATCGTAGCCGATGCGGAGCTTGATCTTCTGGCCAGTCCATACATACACTTTCTCGAAACGACTCAGCGCCGGCGATTTCTCCTTGCCCTTTGAATACTCCCCGTACAATGTCTCCAATGATTTCAGAAGATCTTCGAAGTCACCCTTCGACGAATTCTTGAACGACACGATGACCTCCTGCACTTTGCCTTTGTACACCTTCAGCTCGACCTCGCCGGTGTAGGTCTTTACACTGACCTTATCTTTTGCCAGGTAGAGCTTCGAATCGGCATTCTCGAGGGTCTTCGTCGGACTTACCTTGTCGTTGTACACCGAGACATCGTCGCCGATCTTGAATTCCTTAAAGCCGCCCTTCTTGTCCAGCTCCTCAACAGACTGTCCAACTGCCGCTGTGTAAACGACCAAACCAAGGATCACACGTAATGCTCTCATCTGTTTTCTCTTTATAATGATAACACAAAACTAATAAATGACATTGCTCACCCCAAATACAGCAGTGTAGCAGTTTCTTCTTTCGAGAGGCCGTACAGTTTTCGTCCACGGCCGGCTTCGTTCCATTTTTCGCGAAAGCTTCCCTCCTGCCAGTCCGATAGGATGACCGGGTGAATGTAAGATGAAACGCACACGGCAGGTGTATTACCCAGATCCGAAGCTACGGTCCGGATCACTTCGCGGGTGACCTTCTTGCGGGCGGTAATGGTATTGGGGTCATGCTGCTTGGAAAGACGAAAGGCTGTCTTCCACGTAGCGGCCCAGGTTCTGAAGTCTTTCGCGGTAACGCGCTGGTCTTTCGAGGTGATCTCATCGAGATACTCGTTGATGTGGTGGGCTTTGATGTCGAAATAGTTGCCGTTGCCGTCTTCGTAGCCGAAGAGATCTTCGCTCTTCTTCCCGTTTCCCATCTTCCCCGAGTCGGCTATTAGCATCGCAAGCTCATCTTCCCAGATCCTTCTCTTCCAGAGCTTTCCCGACTTTCCGACAAACTCGAAGATTGCGTCGAGCTTTCCTTCGGCGTTATTCGACCGGTCGATGGTCATGTGACCTTTCTTGAGCGTCGTCAGTCCGTAAGATTTGTTCTGCTTGGCATATTCATCGTTCCCGACACGGAAATGGTAGAGGTCGATCAACTTGACGATGAGCGCTACCACCTTGTCCTTCGGCATTCCCTCCAGCCTCAGGTCGGCTTCTACTTTCTTGCGGATGGAAGGCAGCTCGCGGGCGAAGCGGGTCATGCCGTCGAACTTCTCTTCTGCCCTGGCTTTTGTCCAGTTGGCGTGGTAACGGTATTGAAGTCGGCCCTTCACGTCTTTCCCGGTAGCCTGCAGATGTGCGTCGGGGTCCGGGGAGATCCAGACGTCTTCCCATGCGGGGGGCAGCACCAGCTTATTGCACCGATCTCTTATTTCTACGCTGGTGATACGTTTGCCTTTGGGATCGAAGTACTCCCATACAAGGGGTCTGCCGTTGCGATTCCGACGCTTCCGGGTAATGCCTTTTCCGTCCATTAACTCCAAAATAAGAAATCTCGAACGGAAACAAGAAATCTCGAACGGAAGGAAATCTCTCACGGATCGCTCGGATCGCACGGATAAAAAAGTAAAAATGGATCCGTGCGATCCGTGTGATCCGTGAGAGACCTTACCTGGTGGCTTTAATTCCACCCACCCCCTAACGCCTGGTACACATTGACCATGGCATTCATCTGCTGCTTCCTGGTTTCTATAAGCTCCATCCTCGACTCCAGGGCATCGCGCTGTGTGAGCAGCACCTCCATGTAGTCGGCGCGGGCCGACCGGAAGAGGTTGTTCGATATCGTGATCGAAGCCGTAAGTGCCTCAACTTCCTGTGTCTTGAGATCGAAGCTTTTTTCGAGATTGCTGATCATCGACAACTGGTTGGCCACTTCGAAGTAGGCATTCAACAGTGTACGCTCGTAATTGTACGCAGCCTGCACTTGTTTTGCACTCGCACTGTAATACATCGCCTTGATCGCATTCCGGTTCACCAACGGAGCGGCAAGCTCGCCGGCCAGAGAATACAACATCGAGCCGGGCCTGGTGACCAGATAGGTTGGATTGAACGCCTGCAACCCGACGCCTGCAGAGATGCCGATGGAAGGATAGAAGTTTGCTTTGGCAACTTTAATGTCCAGTCTGGAAGCCATCACCTCGAGCTCGGCCTGTTTGATATCGGGCCGGTTCTCCAACAACTGCGAAGGGATGCCGGCATAGATCGTATCGGGCACGAGGTTCCTGAAAGCCTCTGCATCTCTCGGTATATGCCGGGGGTAACTTCCAACCAGGAAGTTGAGATGGTTCTCAGCTTCCACGATCCGCTGCTGGATGTTGAACTGAAGGGCACGGGTATGCAGCACCTGTGCTTCGAACCTTCGCACGGCGAGCTCGGTAACACGTGTAGCTTCCTTTTGCATCTTCACGATCACGAGGGCATTGCTCTGTATATCGATGTTCTGCTTCAGTATCTCCAGCTGGTTGTCGAGGGCCAGCAGCTCATAATAAGTGTTGGCGATCTCGGCGATCAGCGTAGTGATCATGAAATTCCTCCCTTCGATAGACGACAGGTACCGGGCAGCCGCGGCGTTCTTTGCGTTGTGCAGCTTGTTCCAGATATCCAGTTGCCATGTGGCAAATGCTCCTACCAGGTAGTCGGGCAGAGGATCGGGCATGTCCTTCCCGGGCTCGATCTCGGTCGTCGCTTCATTGGCGCCGATTCTTGTATAACGTCCGGGCTTTTCAACACCGGCGCCGGCTCGTATATCGAGGAACGGCAGGTACTCCCCTTTCCGCGCACGTACTTCGTTGCGGGCAACCTGTATGTCCTGTAACACGATGTTCAGCTCTTGGTTATTCCGGAGCGCTGTATCGATGAGGGCATTCAGGTACGGATCTGTAAAGTATTCCTTCCACCTTATCCTTGCGGTGTTCGTTGAATCCTGTGAGTTAGTTACGTAGCTACCCGGTGTTGACTTATTCGCGGTCTTATCCACTACGCTGGGAACACACGATGCGAAGGTGAGGGCGATAAATACAGCCACCACGATGTTCGGCACGTCATTGCCCGACCTCGTCGGGCAATCCCGTTTTTCATTGCTACGCATTGATTTCAACAGTTTGGCGTACTTCATGTTGAACTCCGTTCCTATGAGCGAGCTCCTCTGTCAGCGGTTCTTCGTCTTCGTCCCTGATCAGTTGACGACCATCTGCCAGTTTGGCGAATATAAAGTATAAGCCGGGGATAACGATCACACCGAAAATTGTTCCGAACAACATCCCGCCAAGCGCTGATGTTCCGATGGTACGATTACCGATCGCTCCCGCACCTGACGCAACCATCAGCGGTATCAAACCGGCAACGAACGCAAACGAGGTCATAAGAATCGGGCGGAAGCGCACCTTGGCTCCTTCAATAGCTGCATCCAGGATAGAAGCTCCCTGCTGTCGCTTCTGGACTGCAAACTCCACGATCAACACGGCGTTCTTACCCAACAGACCAATAAGCATGATCAATCCGATCTGCGCATAGATGTTGTTTTCGAGTCCCATCACCTTGAGCAAGAGGAACGATCCGAACACACCGACAGGAAGTGAGAACACCACGGCCAGTGGTATGATGAAGCTTTCATATTGTGCCGCCAGCACGAGATATACGAAGGCCAACACGATGATGAACACATAAAGAGCCTCATTTCCACGGATCGACTCGTCATACGACAAACCTTCGAAGGCGATGTCATATCCTCTCGGCAAACTCGTCGCAACTTCGCGTATAGCTTTGATCGCATCCGCCGTCGTGTATTCTTTAGCAGGCAGACCCTGGATAGCGGCCGAGTTGTACAAATTGAAACGAGTGATCTCGTTCGGGCCCTGGCCCTTTTTTAATTTCATAAATGCCGAGTAAGGCACCATTTCACCATGGTCGTTTTTAATGAATAGATTCAACATGTCTGACGGAAGCCTTCTGAATTTCGGATCGGACTGAACATAAACCTTAAAGAACATATTGAACTTGATGAAGCCCTGTTCATAGGTACTACCAATCAATATGTTGAGGTTGTCCATTGCCTTTCCGATAGACACCCCTTTTTGCATCGCCAGGTTGGGGTCGATCTCCAATTCGTACTGCGGATAGTTCGCAGCGAAAAAGGTGAACAAGCCCGTGATCTCCTTGCGTTTCCCGAGTTTATCCAGGAATTCTTTTTGAATCATGTCGAACTCCTGGTAGTCGGTATCCCTGGTCTTGTCGAGCAAGCGCATGGAGAAACCACCTGCTGTACCGAAGCCGGGGATTGCCGGCGGCTCAAAGAATTCAACGATAGCACCCATTCCTTTCGATTTCTCTTCGAGCTCTTCCAAGATCTCCTTCACCGTCTGGTGGCGTTCCGACCAGTTCTTAAGGTTGATCAAACAAGTTCCCGCGTTCGATCCGCGTCCTTCTGTCATGATCTCGTAACCCGCCAGCGACGACACTGATTCAACACCTTCGATCTCTTCGCAGATCTTCTGAAGACGTTGAGAAACTTCGTTAGTTTTTTCAAGTGTCGACCCGGGAGGTGTCTGAATGATGGCGTAGATCGTACCCTGGTCTTCGTTAGGAATAAAGCCTGAAGGCACTACGCTACTTTCGTACCAGATCCCCACACAAAACATGGCCAAAACACTGTACGTAACTACTCTTCGGTTGACGATCAGTCTCAGCAGCCCCACATATCGTCCTGTAATTTTATCGAAGCCCCTGTTAAAGCTGTCGAGCGACCGGCTGAGGATATTTCTTCGCCTGGGTTTGCCGTGCTCGTTTTTAAGGATGATCGCGCACAGTACCGGTGTAAGCGTCAGGGCTACCAGGGCAGAGATCACAATTGAGCTCGCCATCGTGATAGAGAACTGACGATAGAATATTCCCACAGGACCAGTCATGAAAGAGATCGGTATGAACACCGACACCATGACCATAGTGATCGCGATGATCGCACCGCTGATCTCTCCCAACACCTTCTTCACCGCACTGAAAGGAGTGATGTGCGGGTCCGATTCAAATTTCGCGTGCACCGCTTCCACCACCACGATCGCATCGTCCACCACAATACCGATCGCCAACACAAGAGCGAACAGGGTTACGAGGTTGATCGATAGTCCAAAAAACTGGATAACGAAAAATGCACCGATCAGTGAAACTGGCACGGCGAGAATTGGAATAAGTGTCGAGCGGAAGTCGCCGAGGAAGATGAACACAACAAGCGCAACGAGCATGAATGCATCGCGCAACGTGTGAAGCACTTGTTCAATCGAAGCGTCGAGGAATTGAGAAACGTCGTAGCTGATCTTGTAGTCCATTCCGGGCGGGAAGGATTCTTTCATCACCTCGAGTTTCTTTTTCACCTCTTCGATTACGTCGCTGGCGTTACTACCGTAGTTTTGCTTCAAGACAATGGCGGCCGATGGATGCCCGTCGAGGTTGGAATAGATATCGAAAAATTCGCTACCTAATTCAACAGTCGCGATGTCTCTTAAATGGATGCTTTCTCCGTTCGGGTTGGCCCGGATAATGATGCCCTCGTACTCTTCCGATTTGTTAAACCTTCCTTTATATGTTAGCACATATTCAAGCGACTGGGCGGCGATACCAGAACTCTGGCCGATACGCCCCGGACGCCCGAGGATACTTTGCTCGCTGATCGCCGTCATAACGTCGTCCACGGCGATGCTGTAAGCACGCATGCGTTCAGGGTTCAGCCAAATGCGCATCGCGTATCGGCGGCTACCCAATATCTGCGCTCTCGCTACACCCTTGGTTCTTTGGATCTCCTGGATCATTTCCACCGTGGCGTAGTTGAAAAGGAATTTTTCATCCATGCTCTTGTCAGTCGAGTAGAGGTTAACGTACATCAACATACTTGGCTGGATAGGCGTGATGATTACGCCTTCTCGTTGAACGAGTTCGGGGAGTAGCGGCATTACCTGGTCCACCCTCGTCTTGACTCGAATAACGGCATCGTTTGGATCGGTCCCCGGCTCAAAGATGATACGAAGTGTTGCTTCACCGGCACTGGTTGCGTCGGTTGAGATATAACGCATGTCCTGTACACCGTTGATCGCCTGCTCGAGGATGATGAGGGTAGACGTCACCAACACATCGGCGCTTGATCCGGGGTATGCGATAAATATATTGACAGTTGTGGGAGCAATATCCGGAAACTGGGAGATCGGCAACTTTTTGATGGCCAGCATCCCCACAAAAACTATCATAATCGATATGACAAAGGCGAATACCGGCCTCTTTATGAATTTAGCAAACATGGGATTCTACTTTAAGGTGGTTCGATTACTCTGCGTACAACTCAAGGTGAGAGATCACGGAATCAGCCTTGACGACGTGATACGCTATCTTTTGATTTTCGCGAACCTGGCGCAGACCTTCCAGCAGGATCTTGTCGCCTTCTTCCAGGCCGCTATCGACAACAAATATGTGCGGCAATTCCGCGCCGATCGTAATCTCTCTCGATTTCACAACGCCTTCATTATCTACGATGAACACATATTTTTTCTCCAGTACTTCGAACGTTGACTTCTGCGGGATGAGCAGTGCATTCCTGATCGGTCGCATTACCTGGATGATTCCGGTCTCACCATGGCGCAACAGTCCTCTAGGATTAGGGAACGTTGCCCTGAATGCAATGTTGCCTGTTTCGTTGTTGAAGTCTGCTTCGATAGTTTCAACCCGACCACCGTATTTGAACATCTGGTGATTCGCCATCTGGAGTTTCACATTCATCACACTGTCTTTGTTGGCGACAGCCACCTTATAATTGAGATACTCTGCTTCGGGAACGTTGAAGTAAACCCACATCTTACTATTGTCGGAAAGAACCGTGAGCAGATCGCCTTCGTCCAGAAGACTTCCCTGCCGCACATGAAAGCGGTCCATTAACCCGTTGAACGGAGCGCGGATCTCGGTGAACCCGAGGTGGATTTGCGCCAGCGCCAGCTCGGCCGTTGCTTTGTCGAACTTGGCTTTCATCAGTGCCAGTTCGTTCTTCGACACGACATTGCTGTCCGCGAGTGCCTTAGTATTCTGAAACTCTATCTCGGCGAAGTTTGCTTCAGCCTGTGCTTTTTGCAATTCAGCTTTATACAACATGGGCATGATCTGAAACATCATCTGCCCCTTCTTTACAAACCGGCCCTCATCCACATAGATCTGCTGCAGGTAGCCTCTTTCGAGCGCTCTTAGCTCAATGTGCTGGATCGAACGGATCTGGCAAACATATTCACGGGTGGTGAGCGTGTCTCTTCTTAAGGGGCTTGTGACCAGGAATCTGGTCTCTTCGGTTTCTTTTTCTTTCTCAGTTTCACAGCCCGAGTTCAGCAAGACGACGCTCAGCACCATGAATACAAGGAGTATCTTTAAATTATTTATATTTTTCACACGAAAGGTTTTTTAGATTAAATAATGGGGAGGCTATATCAGACACACGCGTGTGTCTGATATCGGAGATCTGGAAGATCAGTTGTAATTTTATAGACGGAATACCTCGACGGTGAGGTATAGTCGCTGCGATGAGCTATTGACAACACTCCTGCTGATAGCCAATCGCTCTTCTTTGACGGGGCCGAAAGGATCGCTCGTCAGAGGGGTATAAAAAAAAGCGGTAAAGATCTTACTGCTCTCGATTCGTTTCTTTAAAGACTGAAGCTCGTTTTCATCTTCCTCTTCTTCTCTTGCCTCACGTGCGTCGAATGCGATGAATTTTGTCTTCTGGCCTGTTGATGATGAGTCGTTGAATGCTGCCAGGCCGAAGTGCCCGGTGTTTGCGCTTGCCGGGTGGGAATATCCGGTTCCCAGCAGTAGCATGCAGATCGATAAGAAAGAAATAAGCACAACCTTATTCATCGGCCGCAAATGTATACATTCATTGAAGTGTTATACGGCTCCAGTCATTACCCGCGCCTTAATTCGACATTAAAACGGAATAAAATATCTATTAATTTAGTGCAACTGCGGATTGCAAACGTATGTCCTCCGGTGACGATCAACGGAACCGGGTATATCAGACAATAAATACGAACGTTTATGAAGAAAGAGATCAGGGTACGATGCTGGATCGATATCGACAGTGAAAAGTTCTTCGGGGCGGGACGTCTGGAGCTTCTGCAGTTGGTGGCAGACACGGGTTCTATTGCAAGAGCCGCGAAGAGAATGGGTATGTCGTATAAGAAAGCATGGGATATGGTGGAAGACCTGAATGAAAGGGGAAGCAAGCCGTTCGTGGTTTCAAGGAAAGGCGGAAAGAAAGGTGGCGGAGCCGAGGTGACGAAGAGGGCGGGAATGCTTATCGCGGCTTATGTGAAATTGAAGAAAGAGCTGGATGCTGTGGCCAAGAAGCACGGCAGGATCTTGAAAATGGTATAGACGTTGTTTTTTGATAAACTTCCCCCGAAACTTCGTTCCCTCTCCTCATCTGAATGATGTAGAGGCGAGCCGTAGGTTATTAAAATCCAAACTTATACTCATCAATCAAACTGGTATTCTTCCCATTCTTGAACCTGTACAGATCTGCAGGCCTCCGTTTCCCGCTCCCATCCTGCCCCACCTTCATCAGCATATCCGATCTTAATATCTTCCTTCTGAAATTCGGGCGATCTATACTCCGTCCCAATATCGCTTCGACCAACGCCTGTAATTCCGGTAATATAAACTTAGAAGGCAGCAAGTTCGAAGCGACTGGCGAATGCGGTAGCTCTTTCAGCAACGACTCTCGCGCGCTCCTCACGATCATACTGTGATCCATCGCAAGCGCCTTAGCCTCATCCACCGGCAGCCAATGCGCTGCTTCCAGGAACTGTGTCGGTTTAAGATCGATCTTTTCGTAGTCGACCAGCGCCAGGTAGCATATAGAGATGAATCTTCTCGACATCCATTTCAGCTTTTTGCGATCGCGTTCCGTCAGCGATTTCCGGATTGCCGGCAGCGCTGCTCCAAACGATCTCGATGCGTTGCCGAATACATCGAACTGCTTGAACATTATCTTCTCCAGGCCAGTGCTCTCACGAACGATCCGCTCCACCGCGTCGGTAAGATCCTCCGTTTGTCCGATGTAACCTCCCGGCAGAACGAGCATTGCAGCCGCGCCCAGGTCGATCCTGTTTACAATGACTTTAAGCGTTTTTTCATGGAATCCGAAGATCACGCAGTTTATCGATAACTGCGGGACCGCCTCTTTCTCGAGGAACCTCACATACTTTTTAATTCGTTCCACCATGAAACAAATTTATACTATATTTGAGTCAAACTGACTCAAATAGTCAGAATACTTCTATAACGCCTCTCCCTCCCATGAAAAAACGGTACAAGATCCTCATCGCCCTGATCATACTCGCGATAGCCGCCTGGTTCTGGCTCACACGCGACACGCGCGACATCAAAGTCCTGGTCTTCTCCAAAACAGCTTCGTTCCGTCATGAATCCATTCCCGCGGGCATCGAAGCAATTCGCACACTCGGCAAAACACACGGCTTCACCGTCGATACGACCGAGAACAGCGATGTCTTCGGCGAGAAGACCCTGAAGAAATACAACGTGATCGTATTCCTGAATACGACCGGCGAAGTGTTGAACGACGCACAGCAGCTCGAAATGAACCGGTGGATACAGGCAGGCGGCGGTTTCGTGGGCATTCATGCCGCAGCCGACACCGAATACGAATGGCAATGGTATGGCGAGCTCGTTGGCGCATACTTCAACGGTCACCCGAACGATCCCAACGTACGGGATGCTGTCGTTAAAGTCATCGACAAGACTCACCTGTCGACCCAACACCTCCCCGAGAGCTGGGGTCGCACCGACGAATGGTACAACTATAAAGACATCAAACCCGAGATCAATATCCTGCTCAACCTCGATGAAACTTCGTACCAGGGCGGAACAAACGGAGAAAGCCATCCCATCGCGTGGTATCGTGATTTCGACGGGGGAAGAACATGGTACACCGGCCTGGGCCACACCGACGAATGTTATAAAGACGAAGCCTTTCTGAATATGCTTTGGGGAGGAATTCAGTACGCTGCCGGTCCGGGCGTGGAAGTTGACTACAACAACTCCAGGGTGGCTCCTGAAGAGAACCGCTTTCAGAAAGTCGTTCTGGATTTCAACCTGAACGAACCGATGGAGCTCGATATGCTGCCTAATGAAGACATCCTGTTCATCGAACGGCGCGGCGGGATCAAGCTCTTCAAGAGATCCGAAAACAAGACACGGCTCGTTACAACGCTCCCTGTTTTCCATGAGCTGGAAGACGGGTTGCTAGGCATGGCGATCGATCCCGGCTACGAAAAAAATCATTGGGTCTATCTCTACTATTCTCCCGTGGGCAAAGAAGCCATTCAACGGCTGTCGCGCTTCGTGTTCATTGGCGATTCTTTGGAAAGGTCGAGTGAAAAGGTACTGTTGACCGTACCCACACAGCGCGACGAATGTTGTCACTCCGCCGGATCGGTCGAGTTCGGCCCCGATCGTCTGCTCTATGTTTCCGTGGGCGACAATACAAGTCCGCGCGCAACCGGTTATGGACCGATCGATGAAGCAGCGGGTCGTTCCGCATGGGATGCACAGAAGTCATCGGGCAACACCAACGATCTCAGGGGCAAGATCCTCCGCATCAAGCCCGAGGATGACGGAACTTATTCCATTCCCGAAGGCAACCTGTTCAACGATCCTGCAAAAGGAAAACCCGAGATCTACGTGATGGGCGTACGGAACCCGTTCAGGATCTCGGTTGACCAGAAGAATGGATTTTTGTACTGGGGTGATGTCGGTCCGGATGCGGGCAAAGACAGTGTGGGCTTTGGATCACGTGGTTATGACGAGGTGAACCAGGCACGAAAGGCCGGTAATTTCGGATGGCCGTATTTCATCGGCAATAACCAGCCTTATAACGAATACGATTACACTGCGAATAAGTCCGGTGCGCTGTTCGATCCTAAGAAACCAATGAACAATTCTCCCAACAATACCGGATCGAAAGAGCTTCCTGAAGCTACTCCGCCCATGATCTACTACCCCTACTCCACTTCCAAAGAGTTCCCTGCAGTGGGCGAAGGCGGACGCAACGCGATGGCAGGCCCGGTATTCCATATCGATCGGTTCCCGGAGAGTGAAAAACGATTCCCGGTTTACTACGACAAAAAGCTTTTCACGTACGACTGGATGCGCGGATGGGTAATGGCCGTCACCCTCGACGAGACCGGAAAATTTGTGAGGATGGAAAAATTCCTGCCGACGATGCTTTTCAATAATCTTGTGGATGTGGTGTTTGGTCCCTCCGGCGACATGTATGCGTTGGAATACGGCACCAACTGGTTTGCACAGAACATGGATGCAAGACTGATCCACATCAGCTACTCGTCGGCCAACCGCGTGCCGGTGGCGGCTATCACAGCCGACAAGACGATCGGCAAAACTCCGTTCTCAGTTCAATTCAGCTCTACGGAATCGAAAGACTTCGACGGCGACGATCTCACGTACGCATGGACATTCGGTGACGGGGAGAAGTCCTCGGAGAAGGACCCGACGTATGTATTCAAGAAGCCCGGAGAATATATTGTAGCGCTGACGGTGACCGACCCTTCGGGTGAAACGGCTACGCACAACGTATCGGTGATCGCGGGCAACGACCTGCCTGAAGTCAAGCTGACCTTCAAAGGCAACTCGAAATTCTATTGGGATAAAAGTAATTTCGAATACAACGTTGAAGTGACCGACTCCGAAGACGGAAGCATCAACAAGGGCATCGATCCTGCGGCTATTACGTTCACGGGCGATTACCTGGAACGTGGTCACGATGTGACAGAGATCATGCAAGGCCACCAGGCAAACATGGAAGCTTCGGCCCACCTGGTCGGTAAAGCGTTACTCGAAAGCTCCGACTGCAAGGCGTGTCACGACATTACGGAAAAGTCCGTCGGCCCGTCGATGAAAGAGATTGCAGACAAGTATGCCGGGAACGAAGCCTCTGTGAAGACGCTCGTGGAGAAAGTCATCAAAGGCGGATCCGGTGTATGGGGCGACCTGATGATGTCCCCGCATCCACAGCTGACGAATGAAGAAGCAGACAAGATGGTGCGATACATGCTGTCGTTGAATGCGAAGAGTGCATCGCCCAGCCTGCCGTACAAAGGAACGTTTGCACTGGATCAGCATAAGTCCACACAAAAGGAAGGCACTTACATCTTCACGGCTTCGTACACGGACAAGGGTGCGAACGGCATGAAGCCCTTGACAGCAACCAAAGTGGTCGCGCTCTCCTACCCCATGATCGGTGCAGACAAGTTCAAGGAGAAGAAAAAAGCAATGACCTTCCTGGTGACGAAAGAAGTGTGGAAGGATATCGAAAACGAGATGACGCTGGTGCTTCCAAGCGACCAGGCAATCCTTCGTTACGGCGACATCGATCTGACGGACGTGACAAAGATCACGTTTGGCATTGCCGTAGCACCTACGTACTTCTCAGGGGGAACATTGGAAGTCCTGATCGATGATGAGAACGGAACACCTATCGGCAAAGCAGAGCTGGAAGTTGGATTGACGGATCTTGGTTTCAAGGAGCTTACACTTGACATCACCCCTGCTCAGGGTATTCACGACCTGGTCCTGAAATTCAAATGCAAAGATTCCAGTAAGATCTTCGCGGGCATTGCAACCATCGAGTTCCTCAAAAAGAAATAAAGTATGAAGCGATTTCTGAAAATTACCCTTTGGATCATTGGATCTCTCGTGGTGATCCTTACCCTTTTGATGTGGGGCTTCATGCACAAGATCCAGAATGGGTTTCCTGTGTCTTATGAGACCGACGCGCCGCCAATTGATTTCCCGGAAGGCAAAAGGGCCATACTGCTGTTTTCAAAATCGACCGGGTTTCGCCATAGCGAGTCGATCGATGCCGGTAAGCTCGCGTTTTCAGCAATGGCCAAAAAGAACGACTGGTTTGTTTACGATACGGAGGAAGGCGGGGCATTTAACCCGGAACAACTGGCGAAGTTCGATGTCGTCGTCTTCAACAATTCAACTGGACGTGTTTTAAATGATGAACAACAAAAGGCGCTGGAAGATTATGTAGAGCAAGGCGGAAGTCTTGTGGGCATTCATGGATCGGGTGACAACTCGCATCATTGGGAATGGTATGTGAACAACCTTATGGGTGCGGAGTTCTCGCATCATGCGATCGAGCCACACCTGCAGGCGGCCGATGTGATCCTCAACCCGGTTCCGGACAGCACGATCGTTGAGGGATTGCCTGAGACTTGGGCCAATACGGATGAGTGGTATGTGTTCCTTGAAAATCCACGTGCGAAAGGATTTAATATTGTCTATTCGATCGATGGTGACAAGATCATTCCCGGCGGCAACTTTTTATGGATATCAGACAAGGATTTCGGAATGGGTAAGGACCATCCGGTGGCGTGGTACAAACAGACCGGCAACGGCCGCACGTTCTATACGTCGATGGGTCATGATGCATCCGTGTGGAAACATGACGGATTCGTGAAGTTGATCGAGAATGCGGTGAAATAAAAGGCATTTCATGCATTCCGCAAAGCTCGCAAAGGGGCGCGTACCTAAGTCGACGGGATTGCCGGGCATCGTCTGAGGTGTTATTTTTCCCTGTGGTCCATCAGCTAAATATATTCCTGCTGGCTTTCGGAGCTCTTCAGGGCGCACTCCTGAGCTTCTTCCTGCTACGCAAGAAAGAAAAAGACCTTTCGAAGGCCTTCTTCGTTGTCTTCCTGATGGTGATCGGCCTTCAGTTGACTTTTAAAGTTGTTGCCAAGGGCTGGCTTATTCACCATGTGAACCTATTGTACTGGCTCTCGTACAGTCTCCCGCTTCTCATAGGGCCATCGATCTTTCTTTTCATCCGCTCCCGGGAACGCGGGACGGTGTTGAAAGCAACGGACTTGCTCCACGTCATTCCGTTCGTCGTTTATTTCCTTCACCTGCTGATCGGAGAAATATTCGACGTATACTATGTACGGCTTCCTTTCTCCTACCTGCAATTTGCCTCGCTGTATGCTTACGGGTTTGCCAGCTGGATGATCGCCAGGAAATCGGACGCGCGTGAATTGAAAGAATTCATTTTGCTGGTGATGGTTTGTGAAACGATCATTCTCGTTACGATCATATTCATGGTCCGCAACATCCGGACGTTTCCGGATGTCCGGTGGTTGTTTGTAACATTGACGCTTCTTATTTACTGGATCAGCTACAAGGTGATGACTCAGCCCGCATTGTTTGCACAGAAAGGACGAACCATTGCCCTGAAACCAGACGCTGTTGTAAAGTATGCTCATTCGGGATTGAAAACGGAACAGGCAGACCGGATGGAGTCGCTTCTCCGCGATGCTATTTACAAACAGCAGGTTTTCCTAGAGTCCGCTGTTTCTATTGACATCCTGTCGGTCCGGCTCAAAGTTCCAAAGCATCACCTGTCGCGGGTGATCAACGAGCGGTTTGGGAAAACTTTCAATGAGCTGGCCAACGACTGGCGTCTCGAGGAAGCCCGCGCGCGGCTGACAGATCCGAAGTACCGCAAGCTCACGATCTCGACCATTGCACTTGACTGCGGGTTCAACTCGGTACCGAGCTTCAACACCATGTTCCGGCGGAAATACCAATCGACGCCGTCGGCGTACAGGCAACTCTATTATAATAGGGAGATGACCGCCTGAAAGCCTTAAAAATCTCTTATTCCCCTGTCGGGAAGAAAGAAATCAAACGGCGGTCTTCGTTAGTTGTGGGAAAAACTCATTGTTCCCATGAAACTCATTTTCATTTGCCTCCTGGTCACGCTAAGCGTGGCGTTAAATGCCCAGCCCGGCAACGAGTCTCCGTTCAACGCAAACCACTGGGGTGTGGTGCTGGAGGATCCGAACACAAGTCATGTGACTGTAAAAAAAGACCTGACCTTTTTCAAGGACGGCAAAGGCGAGCTGCGCATTGACATGTACCTGCCTTCGAAGTTGAAGGCTGGTGAAAAACGGCCGGCTATTGTGTTCATGAACGGCTTTGGCAATATGCTGATGAAGTCATCGGAGGTGTACAAGACCTGGGGAAAACTCGTGGCGGCCAACGGTTTCGTCGGGATCACCATGGAAGCCGACCCCGACCGGCTGCCGGGAGCCCTGGACGTGCTCTTTAAGTTTCTCGGAACAACAGCAGAGGTGGACGGCAACCGGATCGGTATCTATGCCGCGTCGGCCCATGGTCGTGGCGCCTTTAAATACCTGATGAGCGCGCAAGCTCATCCCGGGATCAAAGCTGCTGCAATATTCTATAGCGAGGTGCCGCCGCTGCCGTACCGGACGGACCTGCCGGTACACTTTATTGTGGCGGAGCTCGATGCACGTAACATGAACTACTCGACCTTATGGTCGAACGTGCTGGAAAGTAAATCGCCGTGGACGATCACTATGGGTGCGGAGATGCCGCACGCTTTCGATGTCTTCTCGGATACCGATGTCTCGAAGCGGCTGATCCTGGAAGCGCTGGCGTTCTGGAAAACACATCTTTACAATGTGCCTGCATCATCTTCGAAGCCGTCGCCCGAGCGCGAGATCGTGGCTACGGGTTACGCAGGAGACTTTGCGAAAATAGTGAGACTGATGCGCGAATGGCAAAAGAACAATCCCGCCAGCAAGGACGCCGCAGCCTACAAGGTGCTCGGTAATGCGTTGATGAAAACCGGGGAATACAAGGAAGGCGAAGAAGCCTATTTGAAAGCGCTCGCATTGGATCCGGATGACCGCGGTTCGAAGCTGAATATGGTCATCATCTCTCATGCTGTCGGCAAACCTAAAGAAGCAGAGAGATACCTGGCGGAGTATGAGAAAGGCAACACACCGGAAGGATTTACATACGGGTACATTGCACGTCACCTGCTTGGATTCAGGAATTCAATCGACCTCATCCCCTATCTCGAACGTGCAGTGGAGCTTGGCCCTCACTCATCTGACTATTACAATCTCGCGTGCCTGTATGCGCTTAAAGGCGAAAAAGACAGGGCGTTTGCGCTTTTATTCAAAGCGGCGGAGAACGGGTTCAATTTCAGGAAGAATTATGAAGCGGACGAGGATTTGGCGGCGTTGAGGAGTGATAATAGGTGGGTGGAGCTGGAGGGCAAGCTCAGGTGATGCTGGAAATTATTCCTACAAAAAGATATTATTAATCCTTTTTTCCTACATTTGGATAAAACTCATCCAATGAAGAAATACCAGCTCGGCGAATTTGAGGAGCTCGTCATGATCGTCATCGCCATCCTGAACAACAATGCCTATAGCGTCGCCATCAAGGATGAGATCGAATCGCGAATGACGCGGACCGTGAGCATGGGCGCCCTTCATACCGCCCTGCGGCGCATGGAAGACAAAGGATACCTCCGGTCGTTCTCCGGTGAAGTCACCGAAGATCGCGCCGGCCGCCCCAGGCAATATTTCGAGATCACTGCTATGGGCAAAAAAGCCCTCCAGTACACAAAAGCGACCCGCGACGAGCTTTGGAAGTCGATACCCAAAACCGTCTTCCAATCGAACATGGTCGGAGCATGAAACACAGTCCCTCTCCTCCTCGCTTCTTCGTACGCTTCTTCAGGTGGTATTGTCACCCGAAGATCGTGGGATATATCGAAGGCGACCTGGCAGAGGTCTACCAAAGACGATGCAGGCAGTCGGGGAAACGTTTCGCTGATCTTCGTTTTGCGTTCGATGTGATCTTTCTTCTCCGACCGGCTATCGTCAGGCCGGTCGGTCATTCACAACCATTAAACACTTACGGTATGTACGGCAATTACTTTAAGACAGCCTTCAGGAATCTTTTGAAACATAAAGGCTACTCCGCCATCAATATACTGGGCCTTGCCCTCGGCATGTCGGTGGCTCTGCTCATCGGGCTCTGGGTCAAGTTCCAGGCAAGCTTCAATGACTTCCATGTCAATGGCGACAAGATTTCGATCGTCATGAAGCGAACGTTCTTCAACAACACGAAGGGCACACAGACGGGCGTCATGCTTCCGTTGTACGATGAACTAACAGCAAACTACCCGGAGGTAAAGCTCGCTACCCGCTTGGATTGGGGTGATCATAATGCGCTCGTGGCCGGCGACACGCGTATCAGCAAGCGAGGACATTTCACCGACCCGGAATTTCTTCGCATGTTCACCTTCCCGCTTGTCAAAGGTGACGTCAACACGGTACTGAAAGACCCGTACTCCATCGTTGTCACGGAATCACTTGCAGTCGCGTTATTTGGCGACCAGGATCCAATGGGCAAAACGGTGACGTTGAATAAAAATCAAGTAGTCGTTACCGGTGTCATGAAAGACGTTCCCCCGAATTCTACCATCCAGTTCGATTTTCTTGCTCCATATGAATTGCGCGTACTGACCGTTGAATGGATGAGAGAAGCCAGGCATGACTGGGGCAACAACTTTCTCCAGACATATGTAATGCTCAACGATGGGGTGACGCCTGAACAATTTTCCGCTCGCATCGAACACCTGCTCCAGGAAAAGCAGAACGATAAAGAAGAGAGCACATTCTTCGTGCATCCCCTCTCCCGCATGCACCTGTACGGTGGGTTTAAGGATTGGGTTAACACCGGAGGAGCCATCGAGCTCGTAAGATTGTTTGGCATCATTGGGTTGCTTGTTCTCTCAATAGCCTGTATCAATTTTATTAATCTCAGTACTGCAAGGTCGGAAAAGCGGGCCAGGGAAGTCGGCATTCGCAAAGCTGTGGGGTCCCACCGCAGGCAGCTGATCAGCCAATTCTTAAGTGAATCGATGCTCACAACGGTCATTGCTTTCCTTATCTCTTTGCTGTTCGTAAGGTTGTCGTTGCCATTGATGTACTCGATCGGGTTTGAACATATTTCTCTCGACATCACCGATTTCGAGCTGATGGGTATCGCAATAACGGCCTGTATCGTAACCGGCCTTCTGGCCGGCTGGTATCCCGCTCTTTACCTTTCGGGAATAAAGGCAGTCAGTGTGTTGAAAGGAAGTTTCCGCGGGGGAACTGCCGCCAACCTGCCCCGCAAAATACTCGTGGTGTCCCAATTCACATTTTCCATCGCGTTGATCATCGCCACTATCGTGATCTTCCTGCAAGTTGAGCATGCCAGGAACCGCTCCCTTGGTTACAATCCAAACCTTCTGATCAATACCTATTTCAACGACGACCATATTAAGCACTACGATGCGATGAAGGAGCAACTGCTGTCGACCGGATATGTCGAAGCCGTAAGTCGTTCGACAAGCCCGATGACCGGAGTTTATAACGATTGGAGCGGTTTTTCCTGGGAGGGTCTGGATCCTGCCAGTCACCCGGTATTTTCGGTATTATTAGTGGACCATGACTATGAAAAAACAGGGCAGCTCACCATCAACAAAGGCCGGTTCTTTGACCGCGAACATGCTACCGACACTTTAGCTGTGGTACTCAATGAGGCTGCGCTGAAGTTGATCGGGTACCAGGATCCGATCGGAAAGACAATTAACCATTACGACACCCGGCTGACGATCATCGGGGTTGTTCAGAACATCGTCATGCAGGATCCTTTCCAGGAAGTAGCTCCAGCTGTGTACATGTTGTGGCCGGGATCGGCGAACCAGGGTCTTATCAGGTTGCGCGAAGGCGCCGACATTGAACAGGCGATCGCTGCAATCAAGCCGATCATCGAAACGATCAATCCCAATTCCCCATTCTCGTATCAGTTCACCGACGATGCATTTGCGGGAAAGTTTGTGAACGAAACGCGCCAGGGGAAGCTCGCCGGCATCTTTGCGGTCCTGTCAATCCTCATCAGTTGTCTCGGATTGTTCGGTCTCGCATCATTCATGGCCGAGCGCCGCACGAAAGAGATCGGCATCAGAAAAGTTGTCGGCGCATCGATGTTCACCCTATGGAAGATGCTGTCGAAAGATTTTGTGTTGCTGGTGTTCATCGCCTGTATCATATCCATTCCCGCTTCTTACTTCCTGATGAATCAGTGGTTGAACAGCTATGCTTACAGAACGGATATTCCGTTGTTGATACCGTTAACCACGGGGATGGGTGCATTGACGATTACATTGCTCACGGTAAGTTATCAGACGATCAA
>WUUC01118837.1_pt1 | contig 22102 bp, 12 predicted proteins | sample 6278441 | NCBI WGS metagenome assembly WUUC01 (sample SAMN13675441, study PRJNA597444) | soil metagenome | isolation source: soil | place: USA: Washington | collected 2017-10
GGCGCGCACCGACGGCACTGCGCCGCCGAAGCGCGACGTCTCCAAATAAAACCGAGCCAGCCGAGTGAGCTACGCTATTGTTTCTTACTCGCGGGCGTCTTCGTCTCGGGCTTCGCCTCAGGCTTCTTCACCGGATTCGGCTGGAAGAACTTGCGGAGGATGAAGCGCTTCTCACGCTTCGTGAGCTGTTCATCCTTCTTCAGCTTCCGCTTAATGCTCCGCTTCAGCTCTTTCTTCTTCGCAGCCTTGGCGGTTTTCTTCGCGTCGTCGGCCGGCTTCGCCTTCTTCGGCGTTGCCACCGGTATAGCGCCAGTGCCGGAGGTAACACCGCAGGCATTGGCGCCATCGTTCCACTTCATGCCGGCCTTCTCGCAAGCAGCACGCGTCAGCGGTTGACCCGGCGCTTCGGCTGCAGCGCTGCTGGAGGCGGACGCTCCTGCGGCCGCACCGCCGCCGCTCTCGCCGCAAACATTGGTGCTGTCACTCCACTTCATGCCGGCCTTTTCGCAGGCTTCCCTTGTCAGAGGCTGGCCGGCCGTATCGGCCGCGGATTGCGGCGCGGACGCCGCCGAAGGCGCGGCTGCCGCGGCGGCCCCGCCGCTGCCGCAAACGTTAGTGCCATCCTCCCATTTCATGCCGGCCTTTTCGCAGGCTTCCCTCGTCAGGGGCTGGCCTGCGGTATCAGCCTGGGCGACGGCTTGTGGCGTCGGCTCTGCTGCCGCCGCTCCGCCGCCGCACACATTCGTTCCTTCTTCCCATGAGAGCCCGAATTTTTCGCAAGCGTCTCGCGTCAGCGGCTGACCGTCCGACGGAGCAGCAGGCTCTGCGGCCGTGGTCGCTGCGACTTGCATTGTTCCGGAGACTTTGGATTCGCAGACATTGCCGCCGTCGTCCCACGACAATGCCGCAGCCTCGCAGGCGGCGCGCGTGAGCGGTTGCGTTGAACTCTCTTCGGCAGAAACAGGCGCGGCGGACAAGGCGATGGCCGCAAGCGCTATCAAAGCGGGTGTGAATCTCACGAGTTGCCTCCCATCATTTCTTATGTGATTTCTTCGCCCAAACTGGTGCATCCGTCCGCACCGGGGCGGCGCGGTTGCGGCCGGAGTTAAGAGTAAAGAAGCGGACCAATTGCATCAAGGCACGCCAACAAGAGAAATGGACGGAAAGCGCCGGCGTTCCGACGGCGCAACGAGTGGCAACACGGACCGCAACCAAACCGGTCGCATCGGCCGGGCGTTCAGAAGGTTGAACTCATGTCGGGCAACGGTGTGAAGCACACAATCGAGCAACAGCGGCACAGCAGGCCGCAAACGCAGCGCCGGAGAGTGCGCCGTGATCCGCGCACCAAAACCTTGGGTTTCACGTCCCGCCAATGGCCCTTCCTCTATGTGCTGGTCGGGAATTGGATTTTCGCGCTTCTCTTTTTCTTCGCTGCGAAATTCGTCTGGCACTGGTCTCCGGCCGAGTGGAGCACGGCAGGGGACAAGCTGGCGCTTGTCTTGAAATGCGCCGGCTTCGCCATCGTCCCGGGGATCATCGGCATCTGTGTGGTCGCAGCTCAGCGTCTGAATCCCAATCTGTGGGTGGGGCGGATGGCGAAACCGAACTCTTCGCTCGACATCAATACGCGCTTCATCCTGAACACGTTCGAGCAGTTCACCGCTTTTCTAGTCGCTATTTCGCTCGTCGCGCTCTACTCGCCGCAGGAGGAGGCGCGTGCGCTGCCAATCCTGACCACCCTGTTTCTGCTTGGCCGATTGCTGTTTTGGATCGGCTACCACGAGAATCCTTATTTGCGCGCCTTCGGCTTTGGCCTCACCTTCTACCCGACCGTCGCCATCTACATCTGGTACGTGCTGTTCATGACGACCGGCCTCCGTATCCCGCTCTTCTAGTTGCGGTTTTCTTCCCTTGGGTCACCGGAACAGGGCTCTGCTCGCGCGCGTTTTACGCGTCGGGAGGTTCCGAACCAAGGAGTGACCAATGCTTAAGCTGGTGCTGGGAGCGGCCATCTTGCTTGGCCTAAGCGCTCCAGCCCTTGCTTACGCCCCCGAGCAGCGGTGCCGGCTTCCGGCGAAGCCTCCCGTGGAGCAAGCCGCGAGCCGTATTCCGATCAATGAGGCCGAAAGTCTGAATCCCGGGCGCAAGCAATATGTCAGCCGCGAGCAGGCCGAGGCGGACAAAGCCCTGACCTGCAAGGCCTAAAAAACCGTTCTATTTGCGGCCGCCTCTTGATGTGGTCCGCGTGCCGGCGCGATCGCCAGCCCAAGTGGCTGCGGCAGCCCCGATTAGGAGCGCCAAGACGCTGGCAAGCGTGAAGGTTGCGAGCGCCGTCTGGGCGGTCTCGGCGTCCGCCTGAAGGCGTGCGACGGCCGTCGAAAGCGGCGCGAACAAGGCGCTGATCGCGGCGGCTGCCGTGCCGGCCGCTAGTGCCGAGCTGGCAACGACAATCACCGTCGTCACCGCCCACGACAGAAAGCCGTGGATGCCTCCGTCTCGTGATCCATAGCCGGAGGAGAGCAGGCCTGCGGCCCAGCCACCCGCGAAGGCAGCGATGATGCCCGAGATCGACCACCAGGCAAAAGCACCCCAGCCGATCGTCTGCGCCTCGCCTTCGGCCGGCGTCACATCGATCGACGCCGCCCCGATCCCGGCTCCAAGCATGTTCAGGAGGATGTGTACGATCAGCGCGACGAACACGCCGCCCGCGACAGCTGCCCAGCTCACCGGGCCCGTGACTTCCATCGTCATATGTCGGGTTGCCATGGAATTGCCACCTTTCGTTCTCGCTGGCTAACGCGGGGCGATGGCGGCAGTTCCTTTGGGGACCGAGCGCTAAAGACGGATCAGGACGCCTTCGTACGGCCTCAGCGACACGTCGGACCCCACACGCTCCGCGCCGCGATCGAGAAGCGTGGAGAGACGCAGCGTCCCTTTCTCGCATGGAACCTTCTCCGGCGCGCCGCCGAAATTGATCAGGATCAACACCCCTTCCTCGTCGCAACTCCGGAAATAGCCAAAGACGTCACCACGGCAATGGTAGTGCTGGTAGGAGCCAAGCCTCAACGCCTTCGATTTGCGGCGAAGGCCGAGCAGCGCCTTATATAGATTCAGAAACGACCCAGGGTCGGCCCCCAAGGCCTCCACATTATTCCGCTGCCAGTCATGGCTCAGGGGTAGCAAAGGATCTGCCTTGCTGAATCCGGCATTCGGCGCGGCGTCCCATTGCATCGGCGTGCGTTCAGGATCGCGGCCGACATTGATGCCCGGCTCTCTCTTGGCCCAATTGTCCTGAATCTTCTCGGGTGGAACCGGCACGTCGGTCATCCCGAGTTCGTCGCCGTAATACATGGTTGGCGTGCCGCGAAGTGTAAGGAGAAGGAGCGCCGCGCCCCGTGCCCTCTCGACGCCCACCCGCGTCGCGATGCGGGGATAGTCGTGATTGCCGAGCACCCAGTTCGGCCATCCTCCAGGCGGCAGGACTTCCTCGTATTGGGCGACGAGCGCCGCGATGGCCTCCGCCGTCCATTGGGTGCGCAAGAGCTGGAAATTGAAGGGCAAATGCGCCCCTGACAAATCGCGGCCGTAATAGGCCATCAGCCGCTCGAGCGGCAGGTAAATCTCGCCGATCAAAACGCGTTCGGGAAAGGCATCCGTCACGCGTCGCATCTCCCGGACGACGTCGTGCACGTCAGGATGATCGGCGGAATTGATCTGGAGCAGCGTGCGTTTTTGCGGTTGGTCGGAGGTATAGGCAGGATTCGGCGGGTCGTCGCGAAACTCGGGATCCTTCATCAGGTGCCAAAGCACATCGACGCGAAAGCCGTCGACGCCGCGACTGAGCCAGAAGCGCATCGCGTCGTACATCGCCTCGCGCACTTCGGGATTGCGCCAATTGAGGTCAGGCTGCTCCTTCAGAAATGCATGGTAGTAATATTGGCCGGTTGCCCCGTCCCATTCCCACGCGTTTCCCCCGAAATTGCTGAGCCAGTTGTTCGGCACGCCGCCATCCGGGCGCGCGTCCTTCCAGATGAACCAATCGCGCTTTGCGTTCTTGCGCGACGAGCGGCTCTCCAGGAACCACGGATGCTGATCCGAGGTGTGGTTCGGAACGAAATCCAAGATGAGCTTCAGCCCGTGCGCATGCGCCTCCTCGATCAGAGTTTCGAAATCCCGCATGGTTCCGAAAACAGGGTCGATGCTGCAATAATCGGAGACGTCGTAGCCGCAATCGGCCATCGGCGATTTGTAGAACGGGCTGATCCAGACGGCATCGACGCCGAGATCGGCGAGATAGGCGAGACGCCTGCGGATACCGTTCAGATCTCCGACGCCGTCGCCATTTGAGTCTTGAAACGAGCGCGGATAGATCTGGTAGATCACCCCCGTCTTCCACCATTCCTCGCCCGCCATTCGCGCCCCTTTTCGTTTGGTTCCGCCAAACGTGTTGGAACGCGTGAGTAACGATCCCGTTCAGGTCACTCAAGCGCTGTGAACAGGGAAATCCGCCGTCCCTTTGCCTGGAACCAAGACCAAGCAACGGGCCTTAAACTGCGTGAACCGCCTAACGGTCCTAGAGCGCTCATCGACATCGGACCTTGAGGGGCCACCCGCAGCGGAGGGGGTGCCGCTCAAGATCGCTTACGTTCGCCATCTTCCCGAGGATCGCGCGGCTCTCGAAACGCTGTTTCGGCGTGTCAGTGAGCTCGGCTTCTCGGCAATCTGCCTGCCCCCCGTATTCCTGCATAAAGAGGGAGACCCGCTCCTCATCGAGAGTTTCGATGAATTGCAGCCCCGCTTCAGCGCAATCGGCTCGGTTGAGAAGTGCCTCGCCGAGCTTGCGAGACTCGCGAGCAGGGCAAAACTCGATCTACTCCTGGATGTGGTGCTCGATCGGGTGGCGCTGGATGGAGCGGTCACAGCCTCGGCGCCGCATCTCTTCAAGCGGTCTCCGCCATCGGCAGCGTTCGATCCGCGCAGAGAGGATCTCGACGCCGCCTATTTCCGATTCGATGAGGCGGAGCTCCGGCGCGAGATCGCCGATTGGTGGACAAGACGGCTCTTGAGTTGGGCGCGTTCGGGCGTCCATGCCTTTCGGCTTCTCGGGCTCGGCATGGTGCCTGCCGAAGCTCTTGCAGCGATCGTTGCCGGTGTGCGCCGGCACTCGTCCGGATGCCGGTTTTTCGGTTGGACCCCTGGCGTGCCGTGGGATCGCTTGGCTGGCCTTGAGCGCACCGGGCTCAGCGCCGTGTTCTCTTCAACACCTTGGTGGGATGGGCACGCGAGCTGGTTCATCGAGGAATATGAAAGCCTCCGCCGCATCGCGCCGGTGATTGGTATCGGCGCGGCCCCGGGTGAGGACCATCCATCCGGACAGTCGCGTAATCGCGAAACCACGTTGAGCATCGCTGCGGCGACCGGACAGGGGCTTTTCGTTGCGCTGGACGCTGCCTCCGGCGCGGAAGACCCCGACATCGCCGCCGCAAATCTCCTGTCGGACCGTCTCGCTTCCTACCCGAGGGGCGAAGCGCGAGCGCTCACCAGCCCCGCGAGCGCCGTAACGGCATTATTGGTATGCGACGCCCCCGACGTAAGGGAGGCGGACTCGGCGTTCGCAATACTCCTCAATACCGATCACAACGCCTCGCGTCCCATCCCCGTCGCCTTGGACCCGCTCGCGCCCGCCGCCGGTGCCGCCTTCGGCGATCCAGTGCCGCTGAACGGAGCCGATGCACTTTCCGACCTCGCTTCAGGAGAGGCGAGGGTGCTTCGTGTCAAGCGCCTGAAGCCGCTCGCGAAACCTCGGCGAGACAGCCGCGCGCTCCTCTCCGCCACCAAGGCTACGCGCGTCGTTGTCGAGGGCGCGACGCCGCGCGTCGACGGCGGCTTCGCCGTGAAGCGCGTTATCGGACAAAGGGTCGATGCTGAAGCCACCGTTTACACGGACGGGCACGATCGTCTCGGGGTCGAACTCTTATGGAAGGCGGCAGGCGAAAGCGCATGGAACCGCGTCCCTGCCCGACCCTTGGGAAACGACCGCTGGACGGCGAGCTTCACGCCGAAGCGCATCGGCCGCCACACCTTCACCTTTGAGGCTTGGCGGGACGATTTTGCGACCCTCCGCCAGCACATCGAAGTGAATGTCAGGGCAAATGTCGATGCCTCGGCCGATATCGAGGAGGCGCGGCGATACCTCCGATCCCTGCTTCCGAAGGCCTCCTCCCCGCACAAGACCGCGCTTGAGCGCGTGCTCGCCGCGCTCGACAGCCCGCACGCGACGGTCGCCGCACTCGCCTCCGAAGATGCAATGGAAGCTGTCGCCGCGTTGGAGGAACGCCGCTTCCTCGTGCAGCACCCGCCCATTCCGCTCGAAGTCGAACGGCCGCAAGCCGAGTTCTCCTCCTGGTACGAGCTGTTCCCCAGGTCGCAAAGCGGCAGCGCCGACCGTCACGGCACCTTCGCCGACGTGATCGCGCGCCTGCCGGACATTCGCGCGATGGGCTTCGACGTCCTTTACTTCCCGCCCATCCATCCGATCGGCACGACAAACCGAAAAGGGCGCAACAACTCGCTGAAAGCCGAGCCCGGTGATCTCGGCAGTCCTTACGCGATCGGCAGCCCCGAGGGCGGACATGATGGCATTCACCCGGAACTCGGAACCCTGGCCGACTTTAAGAAACTGGTCGCCGCGGCGAAGGAGAATGGCCTCGAGATCGCACTCGATTACGCCATACAGTGCTCGCCCGACCATCCCTGGCTTCGCGAACACCCCGGATGGTTCTCCTGGCGGGCCGACGGCTCGATCCGCTTCGCGGAAAATCCCCCGAAGAAATACGAGGACATCGTCAACGTCGACTTCTATGCGAAGGAGGCGCTTCCCGATCTCTGGCTCGCGCTCCGCGACATCGTCCTCTTTTGGGTGGAGCAGGGCGTCCGCATCTTTCGCGTCGACAATCCGCATACGAAGCCGCTGCCCTTCTGGCAGTGGATGATCGCCGATGTGCGCGGTCGCCATCCCGAAGTGATCTTCCTGTCCGAGGCGTTCACGCGGCCGGCGATGATGTATCGCCTCGCCAAGCTCGGCTTCTCCCAGTCCTACACGTACTTCATCTGGCGGAACTCGAAGCACGAGCTGACCGCCTATCTCGACGAGCTTACCCGGACGGAGGTCAAGGAATTTTTCCGGCCCAACTTCTTCGTCAACACCCCCGACATCAATCCGCATTTCCTGCAGGGCTCTGGGCGTCCGGGTTTCCTCATCCGCGCCGTCCTCGCCGCGACCCTATCGGGGTCTTGGGGCGTCTATTCCGGTTTCGAATTTTGCGAAGCGGCGCCGCTGCCCGGCCGCGAGGAATATCTCGATTCCGAGAAGTACCAATTGCGCCCGCGAATGGCGCGCATGCCCGGCGATATCGTCACCGAGATCGGCAAGCTCAACCGGCTGCGGAGGGCGAACCCAGCGCTGCAAACCCATCTCGGCGTCCGCTTCTACAACGCCTTCAACGATCAGGTTCTCGTTTACGGAAAAGCATCGCCCTCCGGAGAGGACATGATCCTGATCGCCGTCAATCTCAATCCGCACCAGGCGCAAGAGGCCACGTTCGAGGTTCCACTTTGGGAGTGGGGCTTGCCGGACCATGCCTCCGTCGCCGTCGAGGATTTGTGGAGCGGCACAAACTTCGTCTGGACCGGGAAGCTCCAGCACACACGCCTCGATCCGGCCGCGCTCCCCTTCGCCGTCTGGCGGATTGCACCGCTCGGGAGGGGAGGCTGATGGACGCTCCCCTCGCTCATGCCGTGCCGGAGGTGAAAGCCGAGGATCCGCTCTGGTACAAAGACGCGATCATCTATCAGCTGCACATCAAGTCGTTCTTCGACGCGAACAATGACGGCATTGGCGATTTTCCCGGCCTGTTAGCGAAGCTCGATTACATCGCCGATCTTGGCGTCAACGCCATCTGGCTCCTGCCCTTCTATCCCTCGCCGCGGCGGGATGACGGCTACGACATCAGCGAATATCGCGGAGTGCATGCGGAGTACGGGACGCTTCGCGATTTCCGGCGCTTCGTCGCGGAAGCGCATGAACGCAACATCCGCGTCATTACCGAGCTTGTCATCAACCACACCTCCGACCAGCATGCCTGGTTCCAGCGCGCGCGGCACTCAAAGCCGGGCTCGGCCGCGCGAAACTTCTATGTCTGGTCCGATGACGACCGGAAATATGCCGGAACGCGGATCATTTTTCTGGACGCGGAGCGCTCGAATTGGTCCTGGGACCCGGTGGCGGAATCCTATTTCTGGCACCGCTTCTATTCCCATCAGCCCGACCTCAACTTCGACAATCCGGCCGTCTTCAGGGCGGTCACCGGTGTGATGCGCTTCTGGCTCGGCATGGGGGTGGACGGGCTGCGTCTCGACGCGGTTCCCTACCTCGTGGAGCGCGAGGGGACAATCAACGAAAATCTCCCTGAGACGCACGCGATCCTGAAGCAAATCCGCGCCGAGATCGATGCGGCCTATCCCGGACGCATGCTCCTCGCCGAAGCCAATCAATGGCCGGAGGACATTCAGGACTATTTCGGCGCTGGCGACGAATGCCACATGGCGTTCCACTTTCCGTTGATGCCGCGCATGTACATGGCGCTTGCGCGCGAGGACCGCTTCCCGGTCACCGACATCATGCGGCAGACACCGGACATCCCCGAGAACTGCCAATGGGCGATCTTTTTGCGCAATCACGACGAGCTAACGCTGGAGATGGTCTCGGATTCAGAGCGCGACTATCTCTGGAACACCTACGCGGCCGATCGCCGCGCGCGGATCAATCTCGGCATTCGCCGGCGCCTCGCGCCGCTCCTTGAGCGCGACCGGCGGCGCGTCGAGCTGCTCAACTGCCTGCTGCTGTCTATGCCAGGCGCGCCAATCATCTATTACGGCGACGAGATCGGCATGGGCGACAACATCCATCTCGGCGACCGGGATGGGGTGCGCACGCCGATGCAATGGACGCCAGACCGGAACGGCGGCTTCTCGCGCGCAGATCCGGCCACTCTCGTCCTCCCCATGATCATGGATCCGCTCTACGGCTATGAGACGGTGAATGTGGAGTCGCAGCTCCGCGATCCGCATTCGCTTCTGCATTGGATGCGCAGAATGCTGGCCGTGCGCCGCCGGCATCCGGCCTTTGGGCGAGGGACGTTGCGCTTCCTCTTCCCTAAGAACCGGAAGATTCTCGCCTACTTCCGCGAATATCAGGGCGAGACCATTCTTTGCGTTGCGAATGTTGCCGGCACGCCGCAGGCGGTCGAGCTCGATTTATCGGAACGCACCGGCTGCGTTCCTGTCGAGCTGAGTGGCGGCTCCGTGTTCCCGCCGATCGGGCAGTTGAGCTACCTGCTCACGCTGCCGCCTTACGGCTTCTATTGGTTCCTGCTCACGAGCGAGAGCGGCGCCCTCTCGCCGCACACCCCCGCTCCGGAAATGATGCCGGAGTTCGTCACGATCGTCTTCCGCAACACGCTTGCCGAAGCGCTGCCGGGCACTGACCTCGAGCGCGAGGCGCTCCCGGTCTATCTCGCTAAGCGACGTTGGTTTGCGGCAAAGGATCACCGCATCACCCGCACCAAGCTGAAAGTGCTCGCGAGGCTGCCGCATGGCGACCGGGAGATGCTGCTAGCGGAAGTGAAAACCGATATGGCGGAGGGCGAGAGCGGGCGCTGGCTCATGCCCCTCACCATGGTCTGGGAAAACGAGACCACCGCCGCGCTACCGACGCAGCTCGCGCTTGCCCGGGTACGAAGGAGGGCGCGCATCGGCCTGCTCACGGACGCATTCTCGCTGCCCTCCTTCTCTCAGGCCGTCTTGAAAGGCATGGCGGCGGGGGAAAGCGTTGAGAACCAAGACGGAGCGCTCCACCTCCATTCCACACCCGAGGCCCGTGAGGCGTTAGAGCGCGCGTCTGAGGCGGAGGTTAGCGTGCTGACGGCCGAGCAATCGAACAGCTCCGCGAATATCGGCGACATCACCGTCCTCAAGATGTTCCGCAGAGTAATGCCCGGCGAAAATCCCGAAGCGGAAATGACGCGCTATCTCACGCGCGCGGGTTTCGCCAATACGGCCCCGCTGCTCGGCGAGGTTGAGTACGCCGCGCGCGACGGGGAACGCTACCTGCTTGGTGTGGCGCAAGGCTATGTGCGGAACCAGGGCGACGCTTGGCGTTGGATGCTCGACCGCTTCAAGCGTTCCGTCGATCAGCTGGCGACGCAACCGGCGGACGAGGAAGCGCGGGCCGACGACGAGGCGGACTACAAGGCGGTCGCCGCCGCCATCGGAACACGGCTTGGCGAGATGCATGCAATTCTCTCCGCGCCGACGAAGGACGAAGCCTTCGCGCCGAAGCGCGCCGGCACAAATGACGTCCGCGCTTGGATCCGCCGTGCTGAGGCGATGCTGAAGCGGGCGCTCGAGATTGTCGGCAAACGCGACAATTGGGAAAATGCGCAGGCCGCAAGCGAGGCGGAGCTTCTCCGCTCGCATCGGGCCCAGGCGGTCGCCGCTCTCCGCCGTTTGGCGGAAGCAGGCAGAGGCTCTCTGCTCTGCCGCATTCACGGCGATTTCCATCTCGGTCAGGTGCTCGTCTTTGGCACCGACGCTTACATCATCGATTTCGAAGGCGAGCCGTCGCGGTCTCTCGAGGAGAGGCGCGCCAAGGACAGCCCCCTGCGCGATGTCGCCGGTCTCCTGCGTTCCCTCGACTACGCCGCTGCGGCGACGCTTGCGGCCGAGAGCGTTGTGGCGGCGCCCGTCCCGGAAGAGACGCGCACCACCTGCATCGCGCATCTTCGCAACAGCGCCTCTCAAGCCTTCCTCGATGCCTACACGGCTGCTCTCGGGAACCGGGGTGTGGCACCGGATTCACCGCTCTTGAGTTTGTTCCTAATTGAGAAGGCGGCCTACGAGGTCGGCTACGAGGCAGCCAACCGGCCGAGCTGGCTACCGATCCCAGTGAGAGGCCTCTGGTCCCTCGTGGACGACCTCCCTGCGTTTCGAGGCTGAGCCATGGCAAAACGAAAGCTTGCTCCAATTGCGCAACTCGAACCTTACGAGATCAGGGGTCTCGCGGAAGCGGTTCACAGCGATCCATTCCGGGTGCTCGGGCCGCACGAGACGCCGGCAGGCCGCCTGGTGCGCGCTTATTTGCCGGGCGCGCTCGGGGTCGAAGTTCTTCGGCGGAAGGATATGAGCCTGATCGGCAAGATCGAGGCTAGCGAGCCCGAGGGCCTGTACCAGGGAATTGTCGAGGACCAGTCGCCTTACCTCTTCCGCATTCAATGGCCCGGCGGCGTGCAGGAGACCGAGGACCCTTACTCCTTTGGCACGTTGCTCGGCGATCTCGACATCTACCTCTTCAGCGAGGGCCGGCACTTCAAGCTCGCCGACGCACTCGGCGCCAATCCCATGACGGTCGACGGCGTTAAAGGCGTGCAGTTTGCCGTTTGGGCGCCGAACGCCACACGTGTCGCCGTGGTCGGTGACTTCAACAGTTGGGACACACGCCGGCACGGAATGCGCCTTCGCCATGGTGCCGGCATTTGGGAGCTCTTCATCCCGCGTGTTGAGCCCGGTGCGCGATACAAATATGCGATCGTCGGCGCCGCAGGGCTTCGGCTTCCTTTCAAAGCGGACCCGCTCGCGAAACAGAGCGAGGCGCCGCCTGCCACAGCCTCGATCGTTGCCGCGCCACTTCGCTTCGAGTGGCAAGACGAGGCTTGGATGGCGGAGCAGTCGGCTCGGCAGGCGCCCGATGCCGCGATCTCGATCTATGAACTCCATCTTGGCTCCTGGATGAACCTGACGGGGAATCCGGGAGTGACCGCCTGGGACGCCGCGATCGAAAGGCTGATCCCCTACGTCCAGGAGATGGGCTTCACCCATATCGAGCTGTTGCCGATCACCGAGCATCCGTTCGGCGGATCCTGGGGCTATCAGCCGACCGGTCTCTTTGCGCCGACCGGCCGCTTTGGCCCGCCTGAGGCTTTCGCCCGCTTCGTGGACGCTCTGCATCGGGCCGGCATCGGCATCATCCTCGATTGGGTGCCGGCGCATTTCCCGACCGATCCGCATGGCCTCGCCCGCTTCGACGGCACTGCGCTCTACGAGCATCTCGATCCGCGGGAAGGTCTCCATCAGGATTGGAACACCTTCATCTACAATTTCGGACGGCGCGAGGTGCAGGGTTTCCTCATTGCGAGCGCGCTTCATTGGCTCGAACAGTTTCACATTGACGGGCTCCGGGTGGATGCCGTCGCCTCGATGCTCTACCGCGACTACAGCCGTCCCGCAGGTGGTTGGGTCCCGAACGTCCATGGCGGCCGCGAGAATCTCGAAGCGGTGGGCTTCCTCCGTCACCTGAACGCCGTCGTTAGTGAGCGCTGCCCCGCCGCGATGATGGTCGCCGAAGAATCGACGGCTTGGCCCGGTGTGTCATCACCGGTGTCCGAACACGGGCTCGGCTTTTCGTACAAATGGAACATGGGGTGGATGCACGACACGCTCCGTTTTATGAGCCGCGAAGCCGTCCATCGCGCGTACCATCACGACGACATCACCTTCGGGCTTCTCTACGCCTTCTCCGAGAAGTTCATCCTGCCGCTGTCGCATGACGAGGTGGTGCACGGGAAAGGCTCCCTGATCGGCAGGATGCCTGGAGACCGCTGGCAGAAATTCGCCAACCTCCGCGCCTATTTCGGATTCATGTGGACGCATCCTGGCAAGAAGCTCCTCTTCATGGGCGGCGAGATCGGGCAGTGGCGCGAGTGGAGTCACGACACAGAGATCGACTGGCATCTCCTGAATGAGCACGACCATGCGGGCGTGCAGCGTCTGGTGCGGGACCTCAATCGCCTCTACCAGGCCGAGCCGGCGCTGCATGCGCGTGACACGAACTATGACGGCTTTCGCTGGGTGATCGGCGATGACCGGGCAAATTCCGCGTTCGCCTATGTGCGTTTCGGCCAGGAGGGGAACCCTCCCATTCTCGTCGTTTGCAACCTGACACCGGTGCCTCGGTACGGCTACGGGATCGGTGTGCCCCAGCCCGGAGCCTGGAGTGAAATCCTCAACACCGACTCGGAGTTCTACGGCGGCAGCAATGTCGGCAATCACGGTGCCGCGCTCACCAACGAGCGTTCCGCCCATGGCTTTGCGCAATCCCTCGAACTGACCTTACCGCCGCTTGCAACGATCGCGCTCAGACCGCAGGTCTGACCATGTCGACTCCTCCGGACAAACTATCGGCCGGAATACCGGGCCCCCTCGGTGCCACCTGGGACGGACTCGGAACGAACTTCGCCCTGTTTTCTGCCAATGCCGAGCGCATCGACCTCTGCCTTTTCGATCCGGCGGGGAGGCGGGAGCTGAAGCGCTACACCTTGCCCGAACGCACCGACGAGGTGTGGCACGGCTATTTGCCGAACGCGCAGCCGGGCACGGTCTATGGATACCGCGCCTACGGGTCGTACGAGCCGCAACAGGGGCACCGTTTTAATCCCAACAAGTTGCTGCTCGACCCCTATGCGCGGCGCATCACCGGCGCCTTTAAGTGGAGCGACGCGCTCTTCGGATACCGGGTGAATTCGCCACGCGGCGATCTCTCCTTTGATCGCCGCGACAGCGCCCCGGGCATGTGGAAGGGTGTTGTCACTCACGACGCCTTCAGTTGGGGGGATGACAAGCCGCCGAACGTCCCGTGGGCCGACACCGTCATTTACGAGGTGCATCTGCGCGGCTTGAGCATGCTGCGTAAGGAGTTGCGGCCGCATGAGCGCGGCACCTTCGCAGCCCTGGCCGATCCGCAAATCATCGATCATTTTCGCCGGCTCGGCGTCACCGCCGTCGAGCTTCTGCCGATCCATGCCTTCGTTCAGGACCGGCATCTCCTGAAGAAGGGCCTGCGCAATTATTGGGGCTACAACTCGCTTGGCTTTTTCGCGGTCGAGCCGCGTTACCTATCGGAAGGCTCTGCCGACGAGATGCGCATTGCCGTGCGCCGGCTGCACGCGGCCGGCATCGAAATCATTCTCGACGTGGTTTACAACCACACCGGCGAAGGGAGCGAACTGGGCCCCACACTGTCCTTCCGCGGGCTCGATAACGCCAATTATTACCGGCTTGTTCCCGATAATCCGCGCCACTGCATCAACGACACCGGCACCGGCAACACCGTCAACGTTTCGCATCCGCGTGTTCTGCAATTGGTCATGGACTCACTCCGCTATTGGGTGACGGAGTTCCATATCGACGGCTTCCGCTTCGACCTTGGCACGACGCTCGGACGCGAAGTGCATGGCTTCGACGCTGGATCGGGATTTTTCGATGCGTTGCGCCAGGACCCGACACTCTCGCGCGTCAAACTAATCTCGGAACCCTGGGACCTCGGCCCGGGCGGCTATCAGCTCGGACGCCATCCGCCCGGCTTTGCCGAATGGAATGATCGCTTCCGCGACTCAGTGCGACGTTATTGGCGCGGCGATCCGGGGCAGCGTCCGGACCTCGCCGCGCGCCTCAGCGGCTCAGGCGATCTGTTCGATCATCTGTCGCGGCGTCCATGGGCGTCGATTAACTACGTCGCCTCGCATGACGGATTCACCCTCGCAGACCTTGTGAGCTATGCGAGGAAGCACAACGAGGCGAACGGCGAGAACAATCGCGACGGCCACCCGGAGAACTATTCGTCCAATTGGGGCGCCAAAGGCCCGACCGACAATCCGGGGATCAACGAAAAGCGGCGCCGCGTGAAGCGCGCAATGCTGATGACGGTATTCTTCTCGCTTGGCACGCCGATGCTTCTCGGGGGCGACGAGTTCGGACGAACCCAAGGCGGCAACAACAATGCCTATTGCCAGGACAACGAGATGTCATGGTTCGATTGGTCTCTCGCAGCCTCACCTGAAGGGAAGTCGCTCGCGGCCTTCGTCGCCCGCCTGATCGAGATCCGCCGCCGTTACACTGTCCTGCGCTCATCGTACTTTCTGCATGGACAGCAGGAGCTCGCGCCCGGCGTTCTCGACATTCAATGGTTCGATACGAAGGGGAAGACCTTCTCCGCCGCCGCCTGGAACGATCCCGAAAAGCGCCTGCTCGCGGTTCGGCGTGCCGGCAGAAGCGCGAACGGAACCGTCCTTCTCCTCACGCTTTACCTCAATCCGACAAACCAGGAGCGGCCCTTCTGTATCCCCGAGCCGCGACTGTCGACCTTCATTCTCGTTGATAGCGCCGCGCCTGACGCGCCGGGCCATAAGATCGAGGGCGACACGATTCAGGTCGCATCCCACAGCGCGGTTCTCACTCTCGCTTCCACCAGTCCCGGAGAGCAATGAGCGACTTCGCCCACATCCTCCCCTTCGGGGCGACACTTCTGGACCACGGCCGTACCCGCTTCAGGCTTTGGGCGCCAGGGCAAGACGAAGTATCGGTGCAAATCGAAGGCGGCGACGCCGTCCAGATGCAAAGCGAGACGCGGGGGTGGTTCGAGGCGGAGATTCGGTGCGAAGCGGGCACGGTCTATCGTTACCGGCTTGGCTCCGGCGAGCTTGTGCCGGACCCTGCATCGCGCCTCCAGGCCGATGGCGTGCATGGCCCGAGCGTGGTGGTCGATCCGCACGCCTATCTGTGGCGTCGCCCTGACTGGAAGGGGCGCCCGTTCGAGGAGACCGTTCTTTACGAGCTGCACGTTGGTCTGCTCGGCGGCTATAGCGGCGTGAAGGCCCACCTTCCGAAGCTCAAAGACCTCGGCATCACCGCCATCGAGTTAATGCCGATCGCGGAGTTTCCAGGCGCGAGAAACTGGGGCTATGACGGCGTCTTGCCTTTTGCGCCGGAGCGCAGCTACGGCACGCCGGACGAGCTGAAATCCCTCATCGATGCCGCGCACGCCGAGGAGATGATGGTCTTCCTCGACGTCGTCCACAACCATTTCGGCCCGGACGGAAACTATGTCGGCCTTTATGCTCCGCAGTTCTTCCGCGACGACATCGCGACGCCCTGGGGCGAGGCTCTCGACTTTCGCCTCACGGAGGTGCGCCGCTTCTTCACCGAGAACGCGCTTTACTGGCTGATGGAATATCGTTTCGACGGACTGCGTTTCGACTCCGTCCATGCGATCCCCGAGCCCGACTGGCTCGATGAAATGGCCGCCGAGATCCGCGCCACGGTCGAACCGGGGCGGCGTGTGCATCTCGCCTTTGAGCATGACGGCAACGTCGCGGAGCACCTGCGCAGAGACATCGATGCGCAATGGAACGACGACATCCACCACGTTGTGCATGTGATGCTGACCGGCGACAGCGCCGGCTATTACGGGGACTACGCGTCGAAGCCTGCCGAAAGGTTGGCGCGCGCTCTCTCCGAAGGGTTCATCTTTCAGGGCGAACCGTCGCCCTATCGCGACGGCGCCAAGCGCGGCACGCCGAGCGGCGATCTCCGGCCGACCGCCTTCATTTCCTTTGTCCAGAACCACGACCAGGTTGGCAATCGCCCCTTCGGCGAACGGCTAACGGTTCTCACGGACCAAGACTCGCTCGAAGCCGCGATCGCACTTCAGCTTCTGTGTCCCGAAATCCCGCTTCTCTTCATGGGCGAGGAAGATGCCTCCGTCACTCCGTTCTTCTTTTTCACCGACCACCCCGCCGCACTTGCCGAGCTGGTGCGGGAAGGGAGGCGTCGTGAATTTGTGAAGTTTCCGGATTTCGCCGATCCGAAGCGCCGGGTGGAAATTCCCGATCCGAACGATCCATCCACCTTCGAGCGCTCTCGGCCGGAGCCGCATTCGAAGCATGCCACGCCGCGGAGGGCGCTTTACCGCAAGCTGCTCGAAATTCGAAGGAAGGAAATCGTGCCGAGGCTCCGCGTCACGCGCTCCATCTCCGCTGACGCGATCGGACCGCTTGCAGTGTCGGCAAGCTGGCGGCTCGGGGACGGAGCGATCCTGACCATCGTTGTCAATCTCGACCGCACTTCCGTTGCGACCGAAAGGCTCGGTGGTGCGTTACTGTTCGAAAGCAGAAAAGGGGCAGTTCAGCTCGTTGAAGAGGGCGAACTTCAGGGGAGGACCATGCTTGCCTTCCTGGAGCGCGCGACTTGACCGAGCAGGACATCCGCAATCTTGCCGACAAAGCCGGTCTCCTCAGCGACTGGATCGACGCGACCGGCCAGGCCTGCCGCGTCTCCGCAGAGAACCTGACGGTCATTCTCGGTGCGCTCGGTTATCCGTGCGGGAGCGACGCTGAGCTCGCCGAAAGCAGCGCGCGGCTCGAGGGCGAGAACGATGGGCTGGCTCCGCCCCTTGTCACAGGGATGGTCGGTGTTCCCATCGTCCTGCCCGGAGCCGCACATATTCAAGAAGCGGAGATCGCGTTTGAAACTGGCGGTGAAGCTCGCCTGGCGAGTCACATCGTTGCAGACGGACGGATTGCCATCGAGCCGATCCAACACGCCGGCTATCACCGGCTGAGGCTCGGCAAGCAAGAAATCACGCTCGCCATCGCGCCGCCGAGATGCGTCACCTTCCATGACGTCGCGCCCGACAAGAAGATGTGGGGTCTCACGGCACAGATTTACTCCCTTAGTCGGGAAGGAGATGCCGGCATCGGCGACACGTCGGCGCTCGCAGAATTCGCGGAAAGCGCCGCGCGCGCGGGCGCCGACGCTTTAGCCATCAGTCCGACGCACAGCCTGTTCGCGGCGGATCCTCGGTGCTACGCGCCTTACTCGCCTTCGAGTCGTCTGTTTCTCAATCCGCTGCTTGCCGATCCGGCAATGCTGTTCCCGCCAAATCGCATGTCGGCCGAGCCCGGAGACGTCGAAACGTCCGCGCTGATTGACTGGCCGGGTGCCGGAGCCGCGAAATACGCGCTGCTCCGGCGGCTCCATGAGGATTTCGCCGCAAACGATCTGAAAAAGAGTGATCCTTCGCCACTCGCCAGGGATTTTCACGCTTTCGTGCTTGAGGGAGGCGAGTACCTCCGCTCGCACGCGCTCTTCGAGGCGCTGCACAGAAATTGGCTGAATGCCAAGACGCCACGGTGGAGCTGGACCGACTGGCCGCTGGAGTGGCGGGATCCTCAATCGAGCACCGTCAAGGAGTTCGCAGCAGCCCAGTCGGGCGAGGTGCAGTTTTCATTGTTCCTGCAATGGATCGCCGACCGCTCCTTTGGCGCCGTGCAAAGGCGAGCACGGGACGCCGGCATGCGGATCGGCATTATTGCCGACCTCGCCGTTGGCATGGACCGCGGCGGCAGCCATGCCTGGTCGCGCCAAAACGATCTCCTGCTCGGGCTCAACGTCGGCGCGCCCCCGGACATGATCAACACGAAAGGCCAGGATTGGAAACTGACCGGGTTCTCTCCGCAGGCTCTGGTCCGGTGCGGCTTTGAGCCCTTCATCGCCACCCTGCGTGCGGCATTGCGACACGCCGGCGGCGTCCGCATCGACCACGCCATGGGGCTCATGCGGTTGTGGCTCATCCCGGAAGACGCTCCCGCTGGGGAAGGCGCCTATCTTCGCTACCCGCTCGACGATCTTCTCAATCTGCTTGCGCTGGAATCGCATCGACACAACGCAATTGTCATCGGCGAGGATCTTGGAACCGTGCCACCGGAGTTTCGTCTGCGCATGCAGGGGAGGGGATTGGCGGGAATGGACGTACTTTGGTTCGAGCGCAGTGACGACGGTGCCTTCAGGGCTCCGCAAGAATGGCGTGCGGATTCAGTCGGCATGACGACCACACATGATCTGCCGACGGTCGCAGGGTGGTGGTCGGGCACCGATATCGGCGTGCGGGCGGAATGCGGTTTCGTTTCGGATGTTCACGCCGAAGAGAGCATGCGGAGGCGGGATCGGACCGAGCTCTGGCGCGCTTTCCGCCGCGCGAAAGTCACGGAAGCCGAAGAGCCGTCCTCGGAGCGGCCGCAAGAGGCGGTCGATGCGGCGATCTCCTTCGTCGCGAGCGCCTGCTCGCCGCTCTCGCTCATCCCTGTCGAAGATGTCCTCGGTCTCGTCGAACAGCCGAACGTGCCCGGCACGGTCGAGGAACATCCCAACTGGCGCCGGCGCCTCGACAAACCGGCAAGCCAAGTGATCGAAACGCCGGGAGCGAAGCGTCGCCTCGCTGGTTTGCGCGAACGCAGAGGGTGACATTGCGGGCAACCATGCGCCTGCAATTGCATGCGGGCTTCACCTTTGCCGACGTCGGGCGTTTCGCCTCCTACTTCGCCGCCCTCGGGATCAGTCACCTTTATTTCTCGCCGATCACCGTCGCGCGCAAAGGATCGATGCATGGCTATGACGTGATAGACCCGACGCGCGTCAATCCAGAGCTCGGCGGGGAAGAGGGATTGCGGCAGCTCGTGGACAAGCTCCGGCCGCTCGGTCTTGGCATCATCCTTGACATCGTCCCGAACCACATGGCCGCCTGTGCCGACAATCCGTGGTGGTTCGATGTGTTCCGAGACGGCGGCGATAGCCTGTTCGCCAAATTTTTCGATATCGATTGGGAAGCAGAAGATCCGGTCATCAGAGGAAAAGTGCTTCTGCCCATCCTTGGGCGTTCCTTCGAGGATTCCCTCGCGGCCGGAGAGCTTCGTCTCGTTGACGAAAATGGGGAATATGTTGTCCGCTACTTCGATCAGCGCTTCCCCATTTCGCCACGCGATTATGCGGAGATCACGGAGGCTTCTCCCTTCGCCTATGACAGCGCGACGGAAAGCGGCCGTCAGCGCCTGAAGGAGCTGCTTGCCCGCCAGCACTACGTGCTCGCGTGGTGGCGCGTGACCGGCGACGAGATCAATTGGCGCCGCTTCTTCGACGTGAACGAGCTTGTCGCCCTACGCATGGAGGACGAGGAGGTCTTCGAAAGCGTCCATGCCCTGATCTTCCGACTGTATGAGCAGGGGCTGATCGACGGCGTTCGCATCGATCACGTGGACGGTCTTGCCGACCCAGGAGCCTATTGCCGGGTGCTGCGCGACCGGCTTCAGGCGTTGCAATCCCGCCGGCCTGCCTCGTCGCCTGCACTGCCTCCTTACATCGTCGTGGAAAAGATTCTGCTCGCCGGCGAGATGCTGCCGCCTCACTGGAGAACGGACGGGACGAGCGGCTACGACTTCATGGACGAGGTGAGCCTCCTGCAACACGCAGATGAGGCGAAGCCCGTGCTTTCCGCCGCTTGGGAAGCGATCAGCGGGCGTTCGGCGAATTTCGCCATGGAGGCGGAGGCCGCACGCCGGCAAATCCTTGCGCTGGATTTCACAAGTCAACTTGAGGCTTGTGCACGGTCCTTTCATCGGCTGGCCCAAGCACAATCGCCAAAGATCGATCTAAGCCGCGCCTCTCTGCGGCGCGCACTGACCGAGCTTCTCGCTCATTTCACCATCTATCGAACCTACGGTCCCTGCGAGGATGCATCCGAGCACGATGCGCCGTTCCTCGCAGATGCCCTCGCGAAAGCACGCGCGACGGCACTGTCCTCCGACCGCTTCACGCTCGATCTGCTTCAGTCTTGGCTTTCCGAAGCTCTAGAAGGGGAGCTCGAACGCCTCCAAGCCATTGCCGTCAGACAATTTCAGCAGCTCAGCGCTCCGGTCGCCGCAAAGGCGATTGAGGATACGGCCGCCTATCGATATGGACGCCTGATCACGCGCAACGACGTCGGCTTCGACATCGGCCGCCTCGGCTTCGAGCGCGATGAGTTCCACGCCCGCATGCTCGCGAGGCGGGAGCATTCCCCACAGGCGCTCCTCTCTACCGCGACGCATGACCACAAGCGCGGCGAGGATGTGCGCGCGCGGCTCGCGATCATGAGCGAAATTCCTGAGGAGTGGACGGCTGTGCTCGGCAGCTGGATCGAGCGCAGCCGTTCTCTCCGGCCATCGCTCGTTGGCGAGCTCGTGCCGAGTGAAGGCGAGCTCGCCATTTTATTCCAGACGTTGGTCGGGTCATGGCCGCTCGATCTCAGCGCCAATGAGCGGCATCGTCTCGAGGCCTATGCCGAACGCATCGCGGCTTGGCAGTTAAAAGCGCTGCGCGAGGCAAAGCTCACGACGGATTGGCTCCTGCCGAACGAACCTTATGAAAACGCTGCGCGCGCCTTCGTCATGAGGCTGATTGCGGAGCGCGCGGATCCAGAACTCCTCGGCGACGTCAACAGCTTTGCAAGCAGGATCGCTCCAGCAGGCGCCGTGAATGGGCTTGCGCAGACAGTCCTCAAGCTCTCGGTGCCCGGTGTCCCTGATCTTTACCAGGGTACCGAATATTGGGATCTCAGCCTGGTGGATCCCGACAACCGCCGTCCGGTCGATTTCGATGCTCGGATCGCCAGCCTTGACGACGCTTCACCTCAGACTCTGGCCGAGACTTGGCGGACAGGCGAGATCAAGCAGGCCATCATCGCTCGGCTGTTGGCGATCAGGCGGGAATCGTCCGAGCTGTTTGCCGAAGGCGACTATCGTCCGCTTCGCATCCGAGGCCCTCAAGCGAGACACGTCATCGCCTTCCGTCGAAGTCTGGAGCAAAAGAGCCTCTATGTTGTTGTTCCGCGACTCGTTTATCGGTTGCTCGGCAAGACAGACGAAATAGCCTTCAGTTCGGATAGCTGGCGGGAGACCTGGCTCGAATTCGAGCAGCCCGTCGGATCAGACCTAAGGGATATCTTCGCCGATCGGATGATCTCCAACACGGCGGGTCGAATCCCCATCGCGCAGCTGCTGGAAAAGTTTCCTGTGGCCGTGCTCATCGCCGATGGATAGCGGCGACAATTCTCGCTGCGCTGCACGACAACGATGCACCGCAAGATGAAATCCCGCAAAAAAGCGCTCCGAACTCGCGATACGAATCTGTTAGTCTGTCTAGGTTACAAAGCTCGCGGCGGCGTGGACGCAGACACGCAGCTAAACGCACGGGAGCCGAGGGGGGACCCAAAGCGGCAATCCGAAAGCAGCGGCCATTACCTCACGGTGCGTGGGTAGCTCTAACATGGCCAGCCGGCGTAGCGACCGGCCCGCGAGCGACAACTTCCAGCGGCAGGGCTACACCTTACGCGAGCGCCTCC
>WUUC01114191.1_pt1 | contig 22096 bp, 25 predicted proteins | sample 6278441 | NCBI WGS metagenome assembly WUUC01 (sample SAMN13675441, study PRJNA597444) | soil metagenome | isolation source: soil | place: USA: Washington | collected 2017-10
AAGGAAAGTACTGCTCCGTATATCTGTTGCTTCTGTGGGTTGTTGCCCATGCAGACAATTTTAGGATTATGAGGGTTGTTGATATCAAGTGTAAAATCATTTCCAGAAAGTACGTAGTACAACTGAGGGGATGAAAGTCTCGCCATTCCGATCTTTGCGCTGGCAACCTGACCTTCGAGTTGTTCCATCGCTTCATTCCTATAGGCAGACTCGAAAGGGTTTATCAATACTTCAATTTCCGGCTCTGTCTTCAGAATCTTGAATAGGTTTTTGTACTCGAGTTGCATGAGTTCGATCACGTGCGGCAGAGTGCAATGTTTCCCATTGTCATACTTTTTCAGAAACCAGATTATTGCAGTCACAAAGTTGATTGGCGATTCAACAAAGAAATCTCCTTGTTTTTTGATCCAGTCTCGATTCAGTCCGAGCATTATCGTTCGAGAAGACTCTGTTGCATCAGTGATGTCTTCCATTGTTGCCGGGTCAAGCGGGTTGCAGCGATGGTAGATTGTGTCGAAGTTGATGACAAAGAATGATGGCTTCACTTTGTAGCTACCCGAATGTTTCAGCAGTGTATTGTATGCGATCTTCGACAGGTCGTCATATTTGAAATCGTAGATGAACATCGAAAACCCTTTGCGAATGTGTTGGGTGATTACGTGCCGGATCACGAAGTACGATTTTCCGGCTCCTGGTGTACCGATGACAAGTAACGACCTGAAAGGATTAATGATGTTGATAAAGCTCTTTCGTAAAATTCCTTTCAGAATGTATTGTGACGGAAGGTTAACACTGAACTCATTTTGCAATAGCCGTTCTTCCTGTGGAAAAGTCTCGTTATCCTTATTGAATATGTCTTTGGCTAGTTTCAGCTTAATGTATCGAGAAAGCCATGATCCACCAGTGAGCACAGACAGGTAGCCCATGCAACTCATTGAAATGTAAATCAACACTTGCTCATCACTTTCTACGTTCCATCGAAATACAACATGACTGAAAAGAAAAAGGATTTTGCCGACAACTATCAGAATCACGATAGCAACAAGATTTGTATTCTCATTCTTCTTTCCTCTGACTCCAATCAGTGATACAATCAGCAATCCGAGCGAAATCAATTTCGATGGATATATTCCATTGAATAAACCAGTCTTCGCAATTGAAATCAAAACACGGTCAACAAATTCAATTGTCAAATTCCATTGCTGGAATGCCTTATGACAGAAATAATAGAAGTTCAGGATCAATACGATTATGCTTCCCATCCGGGTAAAGTCAATAATCTTCCTGAGAGCTTGTTCGTTCTCCCCTGTATTTGCCATAATATGATGCTTTTAAAATTTTCTCTTCTTACGCCTCTTTCTCTTCTTCGTTAAGGATGGATCTGATTGAGGTCCGTCCGTTTCAATGTGTACGAGTTCTCCCAGCATCTCTTTAAGTGCTGAGCCTGTTGATTTATCAGAGTGATCGGAACTGTCGCGATAATTCCTGAATGTTGGAAGATCACCACTTTCAACACTGGCCTTCGATGGAAATTGATCAAGGATTGCTTTTGCGCTGAAAGCTTTACCTAGATCGCTTCCATTAAAAACACATCGTGTATTGTTATCGATATATGTCAATCCGAAGATTTGACCTTCAGCACTTTTTCGTGCGTCAACGTAGACTTCGTCTTTTGATAGTCGTCTGACGAATTCCTTAAAGTCATTTGGCTTCCCATTTAGTACTTTATCAATTCGATCAATCAAAACCTGTTTGTGAGCCATTCTCAATGTTCGATTGAGCTCAAACTGTTTCGCAAGTCTTGTATAGATCGGTTTGCCGGGAAGCGCACTGGCTTTGATCGGGATTCCGACAGGTTTCTCATTCCTATCAATAAGTCCAAACAGTAAACCGTTTCTCTTTCGCATCTCCGATCCTTCCTTTCCTTGAATGACCTGAACGTTGTATTGCTTCAACACTGCATTCAGTTCGGCAATTGATGCGAACCGATAGGATCTTGTAACAGCATTCACTACTTCTGCAATTCCCTTTCGCGTTTCATCCTTGCCATATTTCACTTTGCTGATATCGGCTGGATGAATCAAAGAGGATTGATGTTTTCTGCCTGCTGCACGGATCAGATTAAATTCAGTTTCAATTTCCTTTCGTGCTTGCTCAGATTTATTCCTTCCGAGATTATGCAAGGGAATTCGTTTTCCATCAGCCTTGATGCTCGTGGTCAGAATGTGAACATGCGGATGACTTGCATCAAAGTGCTCGTACACCAAATAGGGCTGATCTCCAAATCCGATTTTGTCCATGTAACTCAATACAATCTGAGTTAATGTCTTTTCGGATAATTTTTCACTTGGATCAAAATTCAGTGAGATATGAAGAACGTTGGTCTTTGATCTTCGATTAAGATTTGACTGATCTCGCAGTCTTCCCAGCTTATCTCTATATGAAAGTTCGCTTGCTTCACAACCAAATAAGCCTGCGAGAATACACCTGGCAGTACCCGCATCAACTTTTCTTTCGTTATAATTTAATGCACCGATCATACTTTTGCCTGTCCTAATCCTTGCAACCATCGTTTCGATACCTCTCCAATCATGATTAACAGTTTGTCAACTTTATCTTCCGTTTTCTTGTACATCTCATTTGCTTGCATCGCATGAAAGATTCTTTGTTCAGATTCTGTCGCCTGATGAAATGACTTTGTGATTTGATTTATGTTCTGCCCGATATGGTTGAGTTCTTTCCGGATCGCGGCAATCTCGACAGCTACCGCGTTCAGTGAAGCATCAGTATAGTAGAACATTATTTTCTCCTGATAGAGAATCGCCCTTGCAAACTCACCGATGGTTTGACAGTTTGTCTTCTTCCGTTTCTCCTCCAGACGATTGTAAAAATCATCCGAGACGCGAACTCCAATGATCTTCGAAAGTTTTTCTGAACTCATATCTGTGAAGATTTATCCTGATAAAGGCCGAGTTCCGAGGCAATGAAAAATCCATTTGTGTTAACAAATGTACATCTTGCTGATGCCACAGATCCGGCATCCTGCCTTGATGAAATCTTAAGTTTGAAGATTTTTAAGAACAGAAATCCTCCTGGAGGACTCCTGTATGTAAACAGGAAATTTAAAATCTTCCTGTTGCTAAAAATTATTTTAGATGCCATGATTCTTTGTTTGATCATGGCTCAAAGGAATGACGATTCGTCAGTAGAAAACAGTTACAGGGGTTCTGGAACCCCCTCAAATGAATTGATATTCAATGAGAAAGATTTTCAATGAAATAAAAAAGTCCTGATACAAAAAGGACTTTTCAATCTCAAACGGAATGATTTTACTTAATCTCTTTCTGCTTAGGCTTGTGATGTTTTGCAAGATGTCCTTCTAAAGATCGCCTGTTGGGGAACGGAACTCCGCATTCTTCACATTTAAATTCCTGCTTCTCATCTTTCAGTCGCTTGTAGAACAGTTCACTGAGTTGCCAAACGGAAAGCGAGTGTGTCAGGCAAATGAAAAGACTGATGATAGTTGTTTTAATGTTGTCAACCGTTGGCTCTTGAATAGAGATAAACCAATAGTCATAATAGAAAGCATTAAGAAAGAAACTGACGACAGCGTAGAATTTTCCGGTCGTTCGATACCCATTGATCAGAAAGACAAGGATCAGGAATTCAATCACGCCAGCCAGGGCAACTCCGTAAAGCCAATTCAAAAAAGTGTAGCCGGAGAAAGTCATATCAAGATGTTCAAGTTTCATGAATAGATCTCCAGCATGTGGTACGTATAACATCATCAGAACAAGAGCACCGTGAAATATTGCGTTCTTGCTTTCAAGGTATGTGATCAGCTGATTCATAGTTTATTTGATTGCTGACCTTGTAAACTTTGGTAATGACCTTGTAAAAAAATTGACTCTACCTTGTACAAGGTCATCGACTTCGTCTTACAAGGTCAATGTTTAATTCGTTTAGCTCGATTTGATTTGTTTTGGATTCTTGACTCGGACGAAACAAAGTCATTTACATCCTTCACGTTTGCGTAGATGCTGCTTGCGTCCTTGAATCGGAAACCGTTCTCAGTTAACATTGATTTTGCATTTCTGCCAGCTTGATCGTTGTCAAAGAATAGTGACACATCGCGGTAACTCTCAAGAATTGATTTATTCTTGATCAAAAGACTCAATGAATTCAAGATTAGGAAATCGTTGGACTTAGTTGTGCTAATGATCTCGTTGTTAGTTGAGCTTTTGGCTGAAAGAAAATCAATGAAGCCTTCCATTACCGATAAAAATGAAGAACCGCTTGTTAACAATGAAACATCTTTAGGCGAGGATGAACCTTTAAACCAACGGTTTCTCAATTCAAATCCACCTGAGCGGTTTTCGAAACCAACAGCGTTGTAAATCTTTTTCGCAATAGTGAATTGGACTTCCTTGCAATAAGCTTCTGAAACATCCCGTGTGATTCCACGGCCTTCGAGATATCTTTTTAAATCAGGATCGTGCAATGGAAATGCATCTATGATTTCAAGTTTATTATCCGGGAGATGCTCGCGTTTTTCATGCACCGGAAAAGAGTTAACGTTTCCCTCAAGCTTGTTCAGGAATTCATGAAGGGAACATTGATGTAGTTTTGCTCCGAGATCGATCAACGTTCCGCCTTCGCCAGAGCCATGGTCGTACCAGACGTTGAGTTTGTCATTTACCTTGAGAGATGGATTTCGATCATGTCTAAAAGGCGAGTGATACCAATGATCGCTTCCACGCATTTTTACCGGCTCGAACCCCAATCGATCCAGGTACTCAATAATAGAGATCTTCTTCGCTTCTGAAAAACTTATCGCCATACGTTCTAAATTTGATATGGCTCAAAGTGCTCTCAAATGAGATCTAGTTTTCACAACTACCTATCAAGTTGTGTCAAATAAAAAGCCCCGGAATAGTCCGGGGCTCTTACGCGAGATAAAGACCCTCTCTAAAAATCTCGCTCCACAATATTAGGAATGAAGCGACAACTAAACAAATTGTTTAGTGCCATTCATCAATTCATCTTACCATTTGCCAATTCTTACCCTATGGTAATTATCATTTGGGCAAACATTTCGATGTGCCCGCTGCTTGTCGTGCAAAATCTCCCATTCAGCTTATGACCAATCACATTTCGGAAAGAATCTTTTAGAATGATGAATACAAACTTTATCTTAAAGTTTAGCGGATAGCTTACAGTCGCTGGTCGAATGTTCGAGGAGCCCCATTTGAAAACGCAACGGTTAGACTATGGCACATGCTAAAATTGGTACCATCGAATGTCAGAAGTTTTTGACAATGAACGATTCAGAAAGCTATTGCTTAAAGTCCCTGTCAAGGCGATAGAGTTGTTGTATGAACACTACTACAACAGTCTTCTACTGTTGGCAAGAAATCTAACCAAAGACGATATCGCCTCGAAGGACATTATCCAGGATACTTTCACTCACATTTGGGAAATACGTGAACAACTGGCCAAAGGACATGATCGCTCAATCGAGCACTATCTTGTCAGAGTCGTGAAGTATAAGTCCATCACCTACTATCATCAGGTAACAAGAGAAAATATCGAGAAACGAAAATTGGTCAATGGACACGAGTTCTCCGGGACAGAAAAGTCCATTGAAGAAGAAATTGTCAGGCAGGAGATTGTTCAACAGGTAAAGGACATGATTGCTTCTTTTCCTAAACGTGAGCGTGAGTGTTTGTTGATGAGAATAGAGGATGAAATGCAGTATAGTCAGATAGCCGAAAAGCTCAATGTCACGCAGAAAGCTGTTGAGAGGACTTTGTCAAGCGCTTACAATAGACTTCGCGAATTATGGTTGAAGAAACGATAAGCGACTAGGATGGCGAAAAATATTTATCACGGTTAACATAGGGTAAGTAATGCATTTACAGAGTAAGTAATAAAGACCTACTGTTTTATGGACACGCAAGTCATTTATAAGGTGCTTTCCGGCACGGCATCGCCTGATGAGAGGCGAGCGGTGGATGAATGGATATCCAAGAGCAATGAGAACAAAGAAGAATTCAACAATCTGCGATTGCTTTGGATGCCAGGAAAATCCGCATCAAAAGAAAAATCGACAGAGGTGAGAGGGTTTTCTTCCATTCGGAATATTATAGAAGAACGAATCAGGAAAAGAAAGCGACAACAACTGAGGCAAACCGTAGGCATCTTTCTTACGATCATTGTTATAGCATTGGTTCCGATTTTTGTTCTGAACTTTCAACACGAACCTCCAGACAATTACATTCGATTTGAAAAAGCTGATCTGGATTCTGTGATCCGAAGTATCGAATCCAATTATCATGTGAAGATTGAAGTGGAGCGATCTGAAATTCTCACTTGTTCGTTTACCGGAACATTCTACAAACTTCAGATGTCGGAAGATGTCATGAAGAGTCTCGCCATGGCTATGAATCTCAAGTGCGAACCGCTTAGCAACAACGTATACAAGTTAACTGGGTCAGGGTGCACTCACTCCTGACTGTAGCAGTTGGCTTTATCGTCAGCATTTTTTTACGGATGTCTTTGATGGAAATGGGAATAGTGAAATGGACATGCATCCGAATGTCAAATATGAATTATCAGAACTTGAACGACTGCTATCTCCAGACAGGCAGAAGTCAACGAAAGAGCGTCTTTCAGAATCTGATCTGAAGGAAAAGATTCAGTCTGAAGTTGAAAGGATAAAACAGACACTCGTCTATGAAGTTTTTAGCTTTGAAGACGAGCGACATCTTGAGCGTTATATTCAATACCATCAACAAGCACTGATACGACTAATCGATAAAGCTTCTCTTCTGATCAATGGCAACTGGAGTTCACATCAGCGAAACTTCTATCTTGAGTTTTATCAAGCTTTCGATGAATTGCTATCTTTCATTGAAAGGCACTTTACTAAATACTTTGATCAGGATGCCAAGGCTCCAGAAAGCTATGTCGCTCTCGCACGAAAGGACGCAAAGGTCAATATCAAAAAGCTTGAAAAAGTATTTGCCGGAAAAAAAGCTGAAGAAAAACTGATCGAACTACTTTTCAGAGTGATCAGGAAAGTGATCGACAGTAAATCTGAAATGACAATCACCTACCGACATGTGATGTACGCGAAGGAAGTACAGAAAGAACTTTTCAGAATGTTCGAGAAACTTGCACCCGAAAGTGACATCAATGAAGAGCTTCGACAGATCATGTATTACCTGAATTACAACTCAACCAAAGTGCTGACCTATCATGCGCATTACGTCAGTGCTTTACTCGATGCTCTCGAGACAAGATCAGAGAAAATTGAAAAACTGTCTTTTGTCCTGAAACGAGTCAATCAGGCACAGGTAAAGCCAGGGGCAAGTTACAATCTGCATACCTCCTCACTGAGAGCGCAACTGAGCAGCTACATCAGCGAGGAGCTGGATTACCAGGAGAGATTGCAACATCTTAGCAACAGACCTTCAGGATCATCGGGCGATAATTTACTTGAAGGATTCAAGCTGAAGTTCGAAGCCTCAGTTTCACAGTTGGCGTACCTGATCAAAGTTTTTATTGGTACGAAGGTTATAGTGAATAATAACATGACGCACATCCTTCAATTTCTAGTGAGGTTTGTGATCACCAAACGATCTGAAACCATTTCGTATGCGAGTTTTAGATCCAAGTTCTACAATGTGGAAACGGGCACAAAGAAATCTGTTCGTACAATGCTGCTGAGCATGGTTCAATACATTGACAAAGATTGATTATTCGGAATTGCATTTCTCGCATCGATGAATCCACAAAAAATCATCTCGCCATTGATGAAATGCCTGAAAGTACTTCGCATCAAGCTTTTCACTGACTGCCTCTAACCTCCGCTGAGCGTCATCAAATTGCTCCAGCAATGCCGATAATTCTGCAATCTTTTCCATGTAGTAAAACTGATTGATGCTCTGGTGAACGTGAATGATTCGCTTCCGTTCCAGAAAGGACACAAAGTCTTTCAATCGCTGAATGAGTTTAAGGGGCTTTGTTTTTTCTGTTTTCATCTTGATATAAACAAAACGGAACCGGCAGCTTCCTTTCTACTAACCTAAACTAAAATTCCTTGAGAGCCCATCCAAAGGACGAAGCATACCGGTCCGTAAGTTTCGCTATGGCGATTTTTTTTGAAGGTCAACGTTGATATTAAATTCCTTCCTGTCGGGAATGCACGAGTGTTGATTGCAGACCATATACTCGACAATTCCCTGTATTGATGTCTTAGGTGCTTTCATGTGTACACGCTGTCGGAACAGCGCTTTGTCTGAATACCAGGTGATATTCATTTCATAGATACTATCGTAAAATGTCACCGGGTCGCCCGATTCTTCTGTAGAACCGATAAGCTGATAATTATTGTCTTGCTTAAAAATGAACCGCGTTGGCATAGGACCTTTATCACCTAGGTATTGAGAATAAAGATGCCAGCGTGGAAGGATCATAACTTTGATTACCAAGTTGACCTCATCGGCAGAAACTTGCTCACATTGAAAATTCCAGATGATGGGAAGTCCTTGCGAACTAACCGAACCGGATGAGCTCAAAATAGTGAACAGAAAGAGTATCCACTTCATATCATTCAAATGACACGAAGACTTAAGAACCACTAGTATCTAGTGTTTTTTCTTAAAAATTTTTAGAAATAAAACTGACTATCAAGCCAAGATGTGGCTATATGATATTCATTGGTATGAGGTTTCCATTTATAGAAATATTGAGCATAGTCCACTTTGTACTTATCATTATAGATATGTCTAAAAAGATTGTATACCTCAATTTCCGAACTGGAAAAACCATAATTATTCTCTATATCGACTGGCCGTACCATTTGACCTTCAATATTCCAGGCAACATTGAATTTGATTCTGTCATTTAAGCAAGTAGCTTCCCACATCTGTCTGAAGATGTATGCTTTCTTTGATTCCGTCAAGTTATTTGGAAGAGCACTTTTAATGTTGGAGATGAGATTGTTAATGCTTCCAATTGAGTCTAGGAAATATTGAAAATTTACATCGAGCCGTTCATTCATCACCCTAACGCGAGCTTGGCTTTTTGTTTTGCTAAAATATAGATCGGAAGCTTTACCGCCTGAGTGAATCAAACAGTCTCTGGTACATTTTATTTCATTAATAACTTCAATAGCATTTTGTTCAAAATCTCGATTTAAATCCAATGTATTTTTGAAATTTGTCATAAACTTATCGAACCGTCCATAAGCCATGTCTAATAGTTTTTGGTTAGCCTTCTTATTGAACAACTCTAAGATTGAACCTTCCTCCATTAATTCTTCGACCTCAAATTGCTTGTTTCCAAATTTCTTTGGAAATGATACGAGAACCAAATGTAAAATCTCATTTAAAGTTTGCTCGCATATACTCATCAGACCAATTATTCCAGATTCTCTACTTTGAAGTTTTTCCTCTGGAGTAAATTCAATTGACGTGTTTATTTTCTCCGTTATATTCTGAATATGACTGATCCTTTCAGTTGCATTGGAGAATGTGCGTTCAATTCGATTACTAAGATCTGCTCGCTTGGCAATTGTTAAAAGACTAAGATCCATAAAGTTATTTAGGGTAAAAAAAAGCCCATTTACCTGCATTAAAGCAAATAATTGGGCTCATCCATATAAAGATAGTGCTATTATTCTTTCAGCTCCATTTTAATAAATATATTTCTTAAGAACTCCTTCAATCTCTTTATAAAACAGTTTCTCATTTCCTTCAGCCAAAGCAATGCTCCCTGTGGATTCGTAATCGTTAATAATAGGAGCGTATAAAGTTTTGTCTACCGGTGAAATAAGAAGCTCCCTAAGATCTTTTTTGATGAATTGGATTTTCACATTTGAAAGCTGGAGTACTCGATATTGTTCTGACAGATATTCAATGAGCTTCCTTTCATCGAGAAAATCCTTGATCAACTCATTTCTAAGTTTGCGGATTACGTCAATGATGTCTATTGCTGATTTTTCTGAGGTTTGTAGGGTCATGTTATAAGTTAAAAAAGTGTTGCTAATTTTTCAATACTTCTTCACAATGTACTTGAGCATATTTCCCCAAGTGTTGTGATACTGATCGCGTTTCAAAACCTGGTTGAGTAAAGGGTTAATAAATTCTGCTCCAAATTCCACAAAAGCTTCTTTCTCAGAAACTTCGTGTGGCATCTTCATAAATTATTGGCGAAACTGTTCCTTCCAGGCTTTGGTGTTAAAGCAAAATTTTCCGGAAAGAAGTTCCCAGATCTTCTCCATGTGAACCTTAGACAACTCATCTTCGGTATCGCGCGGAAGTTTTCCGTAGAGTAATCTTCTTCGGTGGACTGTCGCACATCTTACAAGTGATTGTGGTCACTAACAAAGATCTGCTGCGGTTCCTTGAAAAACTCCGGCTGAAATAATTTGGACTGAATGATCCAGTCTATTTCTGTATAAAAGATTTTGTTGTCGAGATTTGTGAAATCGTTATGCTCCACGTTTTCAAAGATGGGAGCGTACAGGGTTGGATCGATGCGAGTATCCTTTAATTCAAAGAGTCTATTAGTTATCTCCTTCAACTGGTTGACCGTTGACTTTGCATTGAACTTGTAGTCAATGTAGTTAGAAAGATTTCCTGCAATAAGTTTATCGATTAGAAACGAGCGATGCTGCTGAAGAATGTTTCGCAATTGTGATGAGATCGTTGCGCCTATCGGAATCACCGATTTTTTTAAATCCCATGGCCGTTTTCACTGTTTTCATATCTAATACTGTTAGTTAATTCAAAAGTATATAAACTAATAGTATTAGATATTAAAAATCAGGTATTTTTTTGAAGAAATGCTTTCAGGCGCTGAAAATGGAGCTTTTAAACTAGCGTCCGAAATACCAAAGCAACATCAAAGCAGCTCCGGTCAGGAAAAGCAATCTTCCAACGATTCGAAATAATCGCTCTGCAAAAATTATAAACTTCCATCGGCTGTATGATCTGAAGCCTTCAATCCCAGCAAAATTTCTTCGATAAAATTTTCTTCGCTCAATTATAACTTTAATAGCTAACGAAAGTAGCAAAGCGATTACGCCAAGAACAACAACTGGATTCATAACGGCACATTTTCAATTCTACACAAGAACATCGTTCAAAAAGAAAAGCGTTTGATACGCCACCGATTCGCAGAGACAAGCCAATACAATATACTCAATGAGTTCCTAAATTGAAGCGGGCTTAGGGAGGTGTAGTTGTTTGTAGATTTTATTTAACTCGCTCCAATCCGTTTATGATTCCGCGATGAATCATCTGGGCGTAACCATCGTTCGGCATATGCTCAATGTAGGAGAGCGCAATCTCGTAGTTTGACTTGGCAAAATCACGATGACCCATATCTTCATAACATTTCCCGATGTTCAAGAATAGCGATGGAAGAATTGCTTTTAATTTTTCGTCATTCACTTTCAATGCAAGCTGCAACGCTATTTGATCCCATTTATATTTTTCGAAAACGGATTCCTGATGCCTTGCCAGGTAATGTGCAGCTGTGAGCTTCTCAATGTCAGATTCAGCTTCGTTCCATGCTTTTTCGAAAATCTCTTTAGCGTGTAAAAGATCACCTGCACCTTCGAGCTCCATTCCCCGAGCACACAACTTCACGATATGATTTTCAGGATTTGATCAAACATCAAGGAAACTTTTTCTTGTATGCCACTATGGGTTTTACGCTGTCAAGGTAATTAGATCAACAAACTGGAAATTAAACCTAAATCAAATAATGTAGAATTAGTTGTGATCACAAAAGATGAACTGTTAACGGTTATCCGCAAAGCTGTAACGGATGTAATAAAATCAGAACCTCAACTGATCTTTGAATCTTCCAACGACCGTTTAAATCAGAAACAAGCTGCTGCGTGGCTGGGAATTACTCAGTCAACAGTCATTAGGTGGAAAAAGCACGGCCTTGTTCCATATGAACAGGTTAAGGGATCAACGAAGATCTTTTACTACAAGTCGCAGTTGAAGTATGTTATTCAGAAGAGTCCGAAATTGTTACAGGCTGCAAGGAATTAGACCTAGCTTCGATTCAAGACTATTCAAAACCTTCGAATGAAACAGTTTTAGATTTCGGTAGATCAATATTGAATTTATTTCTTAGAATTTCAGAAATCACATTGAGTCTTGTTATTACGAAAGCCTTATGCTCTTCAAAATACTCGATAAGTATTCCTGTCGGTCTAAAATGAATAGATTCAGGGTCAGGTACTATTATCTCTGATAAATGCCAGACTCCACATCCACTTAAACCATTGGGCTTCGGCCCTTGAGCTCGACTGTCCGATCCAAGTTTTCGTATCCTGCTTTTATCATAAAACAATAGCTGGTGAGAGAACTTTTTAACACAAAGCTTCTTATGAATACTTTCTTCACTTACACTATCTGTTCTGAAGATGAACGGAGCTGAGGTGACTTTTTTTGTCCTTTCATTGAAGGCAATCCGTGTTAGCGGATGACCAAAAATTAACATCAGATCTTTAGGATCGTTAACAAAATCTGTATTGATCGATTCTAAGTCAAAGAACGAGAAATTGTCTCCAATCAGCACCAGGAATTCATCCGATAAATTGTAAGCGCAAATGTCTATCCTGTCCCCTTCAGTATCTTCCGGTGAAGAGAGAACATATGAACTACCGATCGTTACAAATGTCTTCTTAAAAAAAATGCCTAAACCTTTGTCACTATATTGTTTGTGGGTATGCGCTGCCGTGACAAGAAATCTGTTTTTTCTAAATTTCAAAAATAACCCGCTAGATACCGGGACCATTCGGTTTTGTTCTTTATAACATAGTAGAGGTGTGAATGTGCTAATTTTCTTAGCGACATACATAAGATTCTCATCCTGTATGTCTTCATGACTTAATATCATTATTTAGGGATCTTACTTGTATGGGATTCTCTTTAGGAATCGAGATTTTTCGGAAAACTTTTCATCATTTGATTTTTTATTTCAAGCATCGTATTTGCACCGCTGCTGAAAATGCTTTTACTATTAAATCGATTTCTTAATGTTGAGCCATGCTCTGCCAGGTAGTGGTTGATAATCCTATCAATATTTTGCCTATCAAACCCTACATCCAAATCTCCAAAATCTTCGTAACGCTGGCTCTTTAAACCTTCTAAGAGGCGATCAACATGATCAAATGATAGTTTCTTTCCTTCTGTTTTCATCCCCTCTAGATAACCAAGTATAATAATACTACACCATTTCCTGCACTGAACACTATCCTCCAGTGTATCTCCCAATTTATGCTCGATTATCATCAGTACATCGGAACCCCAAGAGTCGTCACCAAAGTTCGAATTGAATTCTCGATGCTCCGTAAGCTTCATAAACTCTAAGCACAATTGAAATACATGTTGTGTTTGTCTAAAATTTGTGTGTTGAAATGCTATAAGAAATCCTTCTTTGACTTTAAGATCATAATCTCCATTTATTACTTTTTCAAATAACTCAACTAAGGGTTTCTCGATCTCTTGAGGAATGGTTCTTATCTCTAGTGTTCGCCTGATCTTATCATATTTTTCATCATTTGAATAGTCATTGCTTTCAATGTATTGCGTCAAGTTTTCGAAATCAAATTTGGAAAGAAGGATACTTGGGAGCGGCTTGAACATACTTTCAAATTGTGAAGAATAGGTCTTACTAAACACTTGGCTACTGAGTCTATCGATCAAGCTTGAAAGTTCCGACACTGAATTTAAGACCAATGTGATAATATTCTTTTCTCTTAGTTCCTTCTCTTTTATGTCATTCTTTTGGAATGATATAATGTATGATTTCAACAAATTGCTTTCTCCGTATAATTCAGCATGTTTCTTAAAAATATAATCTATATTTTCATCACCGAATCCGTATCCAAGAAACAAGATGCTCTTGCCAAGAATATGACTTCTAAAAAGAATATCTAAGGGATTTTCATCTGCCTTCAAACGTTTATCATAATCGTTTCTTGTAAAAACGATACTGTTTTCGTTTGAAAAATCCCCATGAAATTTTATTATTTGTTTCTCACCGTGCTTTGAATCCACAATATCTTTTAATCCGACAATCGTCTTGTAGTCTTTTAAAAGTTGATTAGCCGCTTCTTCAAGCGCATTATCATAGTTTGTAGTGTACACGACAGGTGGATTCATTCCCAAGATTTTCATATGATTCTCTAGGGATTCAGAACTAACAATTTTCAGTTGGCATAGCTGTTGGAGGCGTGAGATCAATTGACCTCTTCCGAATTTTTCTTCGTATTCCTGTGCTACCGCAAGATAGTTTTGAGTTTGAGTATTAAACTCATTTTTCAGTTCGGCTATAACTTCCGCCCAATCAAGAGCCTTGCATGGTTTACTCATTCCGGCACCAAAAAATGGAATGATCTTAAAATCACAAATGCCGTTGATAATTTCTTTTATGACTTCTTCCTTTTCCATAGATTGAAAAATATAGCATCCTCGATAAAGCTAATCAGGGAATTGCTTTACTAGTTGTTTTTAAGGTAATCAGTTGCTGCTTTCATTACTTCATTTTGGAAAGGCTGCTTGAATGTATAGGAAATATGAAATCCGTCAGAGTCCCTCTCAAACTCTTCCTTATAAATGTTTAATCCTCTTAATGTGTGCAGATACTCCTTAAAACTTCCATCACTGTGTAATCGATAATCCTCAATCCCAAATATTTTAAAATCTTTTTCTACGAATTCACCATATTGAAGCCCTCCTCCAACGCTCTGAACTGCACCGCTGTTTATGACTTCTCGTAAAACGTGTAAAGGCCCCATTGATGAATTCTGATTTTTTATTTGCTCTGCTGGAGATTTACCACTTCCGTAAAATAGTATTTCATCACATAATAGTATTTCTCGGAGTGTTGGTGTTAAAGTATCACTGATATTAACAGAATATTCAAAGACTCTAATTTTGTCTTGCTTCGGGCAATAGCCTCCTAGAATGAGTTGACAAAGACCTCTAACTTGCAATATGGGAGCCAAATCTTTTGTAGCCTTTTTGAAGACTTTGTCAACTAGTTTCGATATACTATCCATTGAAACATCAGTATACCCTGGTATATACTGCAAATTTTGAAGTATCTCATAAATGGATTCTTTGACAGTATATGCATTGTTGAAATTTCCAACGACAGCAAGTCCAAGCTTATGATCATATTCAATTGAAGCTGCGCGTGTAACTGAATCGGTGGGAGATTTAATCTTAACAGGTACCGTAAACACCTTTACACAATAATCAATATGGCCCGCTGTTCCGAATGATAATCTGGAGTCAGATGAGAAAGAAATTATATCTCTAAACCTGTTAGCAACTACTAATGTCATTTTCTTGAATAAACTTAGCTTTCGTGAATAAATTTTAAAAATTGCCACTACGCCCAGATAGTACTATTGAAAGATGTCAAAGTTCGCATGTAGGTATTTGTTATATCGAGGATGACAATGTTCCGTTTTTGATTTTTGACTTTTGCCGTTGAACCATATTGATCTCTTCCCCACATTCCTTCCAGTTTTATTTTGCACAGCCTCTTTAATAAAATCCTTTGACGAGAGTATCCACATTTTATCCATTCGATGAGAATAGAATATGAATAGTAGTTTGCACGATGTTCGTGAGTAATCGCTGCAAAAAGTGCTGCATCTCCAAATTTGACATCCTTTGAACGAGCCTTAATCTGAAGCTCAACGAAAGAGCCGTCTTTTCTCCTCACTATAGCGTCAATTGCAAAATCATCGATCAGTGGTATATAAACATCAATTCCCTGCTCTAGCATCTTGCTTATAACAAAATACTCCATTCTCTTTCCAAAGCCTGCGTTGTGTCTGAACACCCTCATGATTACTGTAAGCGTTTTACTGACTCGATATATAAATTTCTAAATCGTTCCTCGAGTGCTCCATTATCAGCCCGACCTGCGTTCTGCACAGATTCATCAATTTTTGATTTATTAACCTTCTCGTACAAATTGATTTCGTTACCAACCACTTGGATCTCATTTAAAATTTCCTTGTATGAAAGTTCTGTAATCGGTGACATTATATAGGTGTGTGTTATAGACTCAATAATTTGATCTGGTCGAATCAGCCAGTCCTTATGCTTGCTCTTGAGAGCCTTGTACACCTTGTTTGGAATGCGTACTCCGTGGTATCCATCATGTCCCTTTCCACTCTGATTGATTGCAAATATTTGGTTGTTGCCATCGTAAACATGAAGATGATATTCCCCAGGTTGAGTGTGTGGTGGATGTTTAATTACAGAGTAGGTACCTATGAGTGGAAATCCCTTGGTTTTTGCTTCATTCAATAAACCCGAGTTATCTGCATGATAGGTTACCATTACCAAATGATCATCTATTTCAAGAAGTTCATGTTTCATATTTATGTATTATGGTTTTGTTCTGTTTAGCGCTTCCTATTTTTTTGACTTAGAAACAAAATGATTCTCAGTTATCGAAAAATATGGATGAAATTCAGGCACGTCACTTATTATTTGTCCGTTATCGAAATAATGATGCGCGGTTGACGGAAATAGTGATTTATCTATTGGAATCAATGCGTTTGGGTTATGGTAAATTGAAGTTCCTTCACTCCAAGTTTCGTTTGAATGAACATCGACCTTATAAGCAAATGGTAACGGCATCGAAGCGTTTGGGTCTGGATCATGTCGACCTCCGTATCTAACTAAAACACAATTATCATTTCCGAATCCTGCCTGCTTGCCTATCCTATTGAATTTTGCCAACGTAGCAGTCGAAGAAAATAGTACACCACTTATGTGTTCGGAATCGGGCCATGAAAAAAAACCTGAAGGAATTTTGGTGCCATTTCCTTTTAAGTATGCTTCAACTTTCAAAGGGTTGATGATTAATTGCCCATCTTTCTCATGGTAGAAATTGTGCTTAAATCCATATAGTAGTTCAAGCAGTGCATTGAATGACCAAGTCATGGAAAATTCATCATGAAAATCAGCAATGGCAATGATGAGAGGCTTTCCTTGTATATGCGGTAAAGTCCAATACTTCTTCTTCAATTTTTGATCAAGAGCGCTACTGAACCTCAGAGGCATTTCATTCTTATTTAGTTCACGAGCTTCTTCTATTGTTTTGTGTTTGAATGCTCCAATAGTCGATTTTTTATCATCTTTACGTGCAACTATAACGGCTTCGATTGCAACTTTTGACTCATCTTTACTTATAAGAAAGTCGGGTCTACTATGAGTGCGTAATATTTCAAAACCTTCCTCAGTCAGATAACAGAATAAATATAACTCCCACAACCTGGCATCGAACCCATTGATTGATTGGAATTGTTCAATGAAATTCCCATCAACGTCATCATAAAATTTTTCGACTTCTATGAATAGTTCTTTTGCGGCTAAATGACTTTCACTATTCTTAAGCACTTGATAATAAAAATGCTGTTGATTTTCTGGTAATTGATCAACAAACAAATTCAAGCCTTCCTTTGTGCCATTTTGATTAACTGTTTTTACATTTTGCTGAGTGAGCCATCGAATCCTCCCATGCAACCTATCACGCGCTTCAATAATACTTTCAATGGATGCCTCCACTTCAATACACCTAAAGTGATTGACTTCGTCCCTCGCTAACACTATATAGACATAGTCGTTGTCAATCAGGTCATGTATTATTGTACCAATTAAAGATTCATCTTCATTTGAATAATGCTCAAGTTCTTTAGAAATATGTTTTATAAATGGAATTCGAGTGAACATCATATAAACCTCGAATCGCTTGCGATTCATTGAGATTATTTTAATAAATTCATTTTTCATTGTAGAAAATATTTTGCCCTCATACAATTTCAAACATACTTTTTCGCTCCTCTTTAGATCTAAGTAAAAAATCTTTCATGTGCCAAGGAGCCCGGGGGATAGTTTGTGAATAAAAATCGCAGTCAACCATATCAGATGTTTGCAATTCGATACAAACGGAATTAATATCTAGATCGCAGCAATGGGAATACGTGGAGTGCGCAGGGTTAGGAAATGAGTCTTTGTATATCTTATTGTATGGCGGAGAGAAATATCTGATTAGGGCAGCTTCCGTAAAATTGATTTTTTGCTGTTCGCTGATTCCCTCTGTGTGTAGCTTATTGAATACATCCTGAAAACGTGTTTTGTCTTCTAGTTTCTCTTGGTCAGTAAATTTTGTTCGACCGTCAAACATCATAAGGTTAATTTGCTCGAATGATGCCAAGGCCAACCAAATCTCGCTATCAGGATTATTTGCGATGGCTTCTGCATAGATACCTTGAAGAGTCGAATGACTTCTCAACCTATCGGGGGCAGTTCTTGCACCTTCTACGCCATAAGATTGTCCTACATATAAAACCTCTAAATCAAGAAATTCGGGATTTTCAATGAATCGGGACGATGACTGAAGAAACGTTGCTACTTTGGCCCTCATTAATTTCCCTTTTGCGCCCTGTAGTTCAAAGATTGAAAAAGGAAATTCGGTAACTAATCTAATATCTGAGTCAGGAAATATGTTTTGAAATTTCAAGTTTAGTCTTTGAAATTGATCTTCTTTTTGAATTTTGAATTGAAATTCCAAGAGTTCTTTAGATGATCGAAAGCCTGATCTGTCAATAGTAATCCTTGGTCGTTTGCAGATAAAATAGATATGACAAGGAGAAAACCCATCGAAGTAATTTGTTTCTGCAACCATGTCAAGCTCTTGCTGTTGGAGAATCATCAACTTTGATAAATTCATATTTATTGCAAATTCAGACGGAAGGCGTTTTCCCATTATGTATTTATCAGTCTAAGTCAATGTGTAAATAAAAAAGCCCATCCATGTGTTTTTAAAAAAACACTACGGATGGGCTCCTTGCTTAACGAAATTACACCATCTCGTATGAATTCAAAAACTCTTGGATCAAATTAATTTTACAACCAGTTTGTTAAATTGAATCATGATAACATTCAAGACCCCCAAGCATCATTGGAATTACTATCTAGCGATAGAGAAGGACCTTGAGCATTTGTCAAGATATATTGAATTCGCTCCTGCTAACTTAGGTACCTACTCGATTGAATTAGTTCACATTTTATTATCTGCTTCATCGGAAGTCGATGTAGTGACGAAACAGTTATGCAACCTGCTTTCACCTGGTATGCAGCACAACACTATAAATGACTATAGAGCTACAATTCAATCCAAGCTTGGTAGTTTGATTTCGGAGCCAGTAACCGTCAATCGTTTCGGCCTAACTTTTCGGCCTTGGGAAAATTGGGTTGGAGAATCTAACCCGGATTGGTGGAGGAGCTACAATAAAGTAAAGCACGAACGCAACAGCTATTTTCAGGAGGCTAATTTGCAAAATACTGTTAATGCAGTTGGAGCATTGCTTCTAACCACAATTTACTTTTATAAGTATGCATTCTCTTTTGAAGCCAAAGCCCCGGTAAATTTTCGTGAGACGACTCGACAACTAGATCCTCACAATTCTTTTCTCCAAATAAATTCGGACTATTACTATCATGCGTTAAGCACATAATGCTAAAGGCCAATTTCTCATACTAGAGCAAAACATCAAGAGTGTTTTACGTTTTCGGATTGCCAGTTTGATTAAGTATATTCTGATACATATTATTTAGGCTTGCCAGATTATTTGTCAACTTGCCTAATTCTGACTTGTAATCATTTGCATCATCTTTTGAAAGTCCCTGCATTGCTCCGGTAAGGCTTTCATAAAATTTATTCATATTCTTTACATGAGTCTCCGAGTCTTTTAATTCCAATTCGTACATGGAATTGAGTGCCACTAGATTTTTAGTGATAGCCTGAATTCGCTTATTGGATTCAGGTGCATCCTTCGATGCATCTGACATTTCTGAAACCGCATTTAGAGCTTTCCCAAATGAAAAATTCATTTCTTTCAGATTAGCCAGTGTTTTTTCCGCAACCACTTTAATTTCGTTTGCCTTGGTTGGTTCTTTTGCAGTTCGCTTCAACTCACTTATGATGCTTGGTAGTTTTTGAAATGATTCATCGAAGGCTGCTTCAGCTTTTTTTATTGTTTTCTTTTCACGCTGCATTTCAATAAAAGCTAAACCAACAGTTCGATACCACAAAAGTCCAGCAACTACTATGATTGACAAGAATGCACAGATCACTAGTATCGCCTCAAGATCGATTACCAAGTCGCTATTATTCATCTTAACATCTTCACAAATTGATATGCAAATAAGTACGTTGTTAAAGTCAATATAGAGAGTATTATTGAAGTCACCAGAGCCGAGATTTCAAGAATTTTATGAGGATTTTCTTTGAGAAGCTCCGCATAGAACGCAGCAAATACCCCCCCGGTTGTAACTGCCAATGTATTCGCAATGTTGGTAAAGAAGTCGCATTTTTTCTCGTTCATGGCCTTGATAGTATAACTGTATTTCCCGAGGAAGTCGAAATTGATATGGGACGCTTTAATCAGACAAGATTTGATCAAGATTTCGAATCAAGAAGATGAATTCTTAGACACGCGAACCATAGAATTTACTAGTAATCTAAAAATTACCTGTTAACAATACAATATAGTTAGCTAAATATGCTATGCCTAGGGTTTGGCAGTAGTCGCCTATGCATTTTCTCTATCAATTCTCATTAGCTCCAATACTGCCTTATGGATTGACCGAAGTAGATTCAAATTCTGTAAATTGGACTTTTATAGGCTAATGAAGACATCCCTTTCACATCTCCCGGAAAATAAACAGTATGAGATTCAACGTATTGTTGAAATCATCAGGGAAGTGGCGAATCCAGACATGATAATTCTATTTGGTAGTCATGCCAAAGGAACTTATACGGAACACTCATACATTGGTCGTGATGGTGTTCGATATGAATACATCAGCGACTACGATTTATTGGTAATAACTAATGGCGCGCTTGAAAAATCCTACGACTTGGACGATCAGATTACCAATAGAGCACGCATGTATAAGTCTGCTGTTAACATGGAAATTCATGACATTGCCTATGTTAATGAAGGGCTCGAAGTTGGTCAGTATTTCTTTTCAGATATTGTCAAGGAAGGTGTAGTGTTATTCGATAAAGCAACTGTCCACTTATCTCGTCCTCGTGAATTGACTTCAAAAGAGGAGAAAGAGATATCACAAAGGTATTTTGAAAAATGGTTTAAACGTGGCAGTGCATTTTTTGATCTCATTGTTCATCTTAAGGAATCTCAATTAGCTGAAGGTGCCTTTCTTTTACATCAAAGCGCTGAATCCTTTTACTACACAGCCCTGTTGGTATTCACTGGCTACAAGCCGAAAACGCACAATCTTGCGAAGTTGCGTAGGCAATCCAAAGTTCTGTCAGAGGAGCTATATCTAGTTTTTCCTGCTGAAACCAATAAAGATGAAAAGCACCTGTTTGATCTGTTGAAGCGCGGTTATGTTGATGCTCGCTATCGAGATGACTATTTTATCAACAAAGAGGAATTTGAAGTGCTTACTGGACGTGTGAGAGAAATGCAGGCCATTGTAGAGAAAATCTGCAAAACGAAAATCATATCTTAACCTTTGCTTTTCTTCTCAGGCTCCTGGATTGTGTTCGGCTTAACTTTATAATCAGATTTAAGCAATTCGTATGGCTGCTTGCCAAGTGCTTTAGCTATTGCCACTATAATGGAAAGAGTTACGGAATTCTCAGCCTTCTCAATGCGCTGAATTTGCTTCTTCTCTAAATTGGCATCATCTGCAAGCTTCTGTTGGGACAAACCAGCGGCCCTCCTAAGTTCTTTAACCTTGGTTCCTACCGATTTCTCAAACTTTATATCTCTTGACGCCACAACCGTGAAGATCAAGTGACGTGATTGGAGAAATGGAGTCAAATTTGACTCCATTTCAAATTTTCATTAGATTTGTTAACAATCCTATTCCTCTACACTGATGCGTGAGAAACAGAAAGTAATGAGAGATGGGACACTTACACAAGATATTTACGGCACAAGGTGCGGGATCGCTTTGCTTATTAGCATACCCGGGCATTTTCTCACGCCTCAGTAATGAAG
>WUUC01035914.1_pt1 | contig 22065 bp, 16 predicted proteins | sample 6278441 | NCBI WGS metagenome assembly WUUC01 (sample SAMN13675441, study PRJNA597444) | soil metagenome | isolation source: soil | place: USA: Washington | collected 2017-10
CGCCGGGTCAGCGTCGCCGGGTCAGCGTCGCCGGGTCAGCGTCGCCGGGTCAGCGTCATGCTCTCAGGTGGCTATGACCACCGGAGAGCATGACGCACCGGAAAGCAGGCAGGCAGAGCCGGCGTGAACGACAATGCTCAGCCGCCATCGGCCGGGCCGAGCACCATCGCCACCGCCTCGGCCGCCGTCGTGGCCACCCCGAAGCCGGTCACCAGCTGCCCGGACTCGTCCAGGACGGTCCAGCCGCCGAGCACCGCCAGCGGTCGTTGCCGTTGCAGGGCGTAGCCGATCTCGATCAGCGTCCCCGGATTGCACCCGACGGCGATCACGGCGTCGGCGCTGGTGATCAGCGCTCCGTCCCTGGCCTCGCCCAGCCCGGTGGCAAGGGCGTAGTCCAGGAACGGATTCCCCTGCTGCCGTTCGGTGCCCGGCAGCAGCCCGATCGAACGCCCAGGCACCGCGGCCTCGCGCGCGCCCCGGGCCGCGGCCTCCATCACGCCGGTGAGCCCGCCGCACAGCAGCACCGCGCCTCGTCCGGCGATCTCGGCGCCGACCTCGTAGGCCAGCTGGCACAGCCGCGGACCGGCCGTCCGCGGCCCGATCACCGCGACGTAGCGGTGCTGCTCGCCCGGCGTTGCGTCGGCGGCGGCTCCGGCAGCGGCGCCTGCTTCGGTCACGGCGCGCTCAGCGCAGCTCGGCCGCGACCTGCTCGAGCAGCCGCAGCGCGTCCTGCAGGCCGGCTTCCATGCCCGCGTTGAGGTGCGCGTCGCGCGATTGCTGGCTGTCGTGCTCCACCAGGACGGTGAGGGTGGTCCGCCCGTCGGTCTCGACGAGGGTGAGGGTGTTCACCGCCTCGTGCTCGGGCACCGGCTCGTACACCTCGGTGGCGACCAGCCGCTCGTTCTCAACGACCTCTCGGTACACCCCGGAGAAGCCGACCTCCATTCCGCTGGGGGTCACCGACACATAGCGCCAGCGGCCGCCGACCCGCAGGTCGATCTCGGCGACCGTGACCTCGCCCCGGCCGGCGCCCCACCAGCGCTTGATGAGCTCAGGCGTCGTCCAGGCCCGGTAGACCAGGTGCTTGGGCGCGTCGAACTCCCGGACGATCAGGATCTGGTTGTCGGCGGGCAGCGTCACCACTGCGGTGCCGCTACTTGTTCCTGCTGTCATCTCGCTGCTCCGAATCTGTGAGTTCCCGCAACACGGCATCGAGGCGGTCCAGCCGCTCGGTCCACAACCGCTCATAACCGCTCACCCAGTCGTGGATGGGTTTGAGCGACTGGGCATTGAGCCGGTACAGCCGCTGGCGGCCGTCCTCACGCACCTCGACCAGTCCCACCTCGCGCAGCACCCGCAGGTGCTTGGACACCAGCGGCTGCGCCAGGCCCAGCAGCTCGACGAGGTCGTTGACCCCTCGCTCGCCGCCGGCCAGCACGTCGAGGATCTGACGCCGCCGAACTTCGGCTATCGCGTTGAACGCGTCCGCCGTCGTCGCCGCCCGCGCCATGCCAAAATCATATGTCCATATGGGGATATGTCAAGAGGCTGAGCGCTCAAGAGGCGGAGCGCGTTAGATGCCGCGCATCTGCACGACCTGCAACGCCAGCGCCACGTCCAGCCGCAGGTGCGGATCGGTGGTGAACGGCCCCACGATCCGTTCCAGCTTGCTGATCCGGTACCGCAGCGTGTTGTAGTGAAAGTGCAGCAGCCGGGCCGTCTCAGCCACGTTGAGGTTGGTGTCGAGCAACGTCTGCAAGGTCAGCCGCAGGTCGGCGGCGTCGGCGGCGTCGCCGGCCAGCACTCCGAGCACCTCGGTGGCGAAGGACTTCAACTCCGCGGTGTCGGGCACCAGCGACAGCAGCCGGTGCACGCCGAGCGAGTCGAAATGAGACACGCTGCCGTGCCCGTGCACCCGCCGGCCGACCGCCACCGCCTTGCGGGCCTGGTCATAACCGGTGGCGAGCTGGGACGGCTCGAGCACCGGGCGTGACACCCCGGCGCTGAAGGACTGCCGGCCTCCGCCGCGGTCGCCGGACACCGCGGCGATCAGCTCGTCCACCACGCGGGCCTGGTCACCGGGGCCCACCGGCAGCAGCGCTACGACCTCGTGGCTGAAGCCGACCACCGGGGTGGCCTTGTCACGAACCCGCAGCACCTGTTGCCAGGCCGAGACAAAACGCTCGTGCTGAGACCGGTGCACCACCGACGGCCCGGACGGCGCCATCCCCGGCCTGCTGGGCTCGGCCGCGTCCAGCTCGGCCACCAGCACCACCATCGGACGGTCGATGTCCCAGCCCAGCGAGCGGCAGTGCTGCACGACCGGCTCGTCCACCGGAATCTGGCCGGTCAGCACGTCACGCAGGTAGTCGCCGCGGAACTTGCCCTCGACCGCGGCGACGGCCAGCTCCTTGGTGATGGTCAGCGCCGCCACGATCGCCACCCGTTCCAGGGCCTGCACGGTCCCCGGCGGCAGCGGTTGCTGCCGGTAGGCCACCACCCGGCCGTGATCGACGCCGCCGGCCACGATCGAGGTCATCGCGGCCTGCCCGCCGCGCTCGTCGTCGTGCGCCGGCAGCCCGATTCGCAGCCGCTCGACCAGCAACCGGCCGCTGCTGTCCCACAACCCGGCCGCCTTGACCGCCGCACGGTGCCGGTCGGCGCCCTCGTCGGCCAGCACCCGGCCGTCCGGCGTGGTGATCAGCAGCATGCAGTCCAGCAGCCGGGAGACCTCGCCGGCGATCTGGGGCAGCCCGCCGCCGCCGAGCACGATGCTTGAGATCGCCTGATGCAGCGCGTCGGACTGGCTCAGCACCTGGCTCTGCCGGTCCACCAGCAGCGCGAAGACGTTGGCGAGCACCTCGTCGAAGACCACCCCGTCGGCCAGCCTCAGCACCGGAAAGCTCAGCTCGTCCGCCAGCGCGAGCACCTGCGGGGGCAGCTCGCCGGCGCTCAGCTTGACCGCGATGCCTGACAGCTGCCAGGCGTTGAGGTCCTCGATCAGCCGCAGCAACTGCTTGCTCCGATCGGCGGCGGCCGTGCCGCTCGCCGTGGCTGAGCCGGCTGCCGGACTCAGGTCGAAGGCGGTGCTGAGCAGCAATTGGTCCGGCTTCACCCACGGCAGGATGTCGGGCACTTCCAGCACACTGACCCCGCGGACCATCCGGTCCAGCCCCGCGCGGCCCGCCAGCACCGTGGTGCCGGCCAGCCTCGGCAGCTCCAGCAGCTCCGCCAGGCTGAGCCCTTCGGTGCCGGCCGCTGGCAGATTGCGTAGGTTGAGGGCCTGATGGTTGGCAACTGTAACCATCGGCAGAAGGTAGCTCACTGATTACGTTCCAGCCAGGGTGCCGAGCTCAATCTCGCGCGCTAGCCGAGATACGGTTCCCACCGCCGGCCAGCGACTCGCCCAACGAGCTGGTCATCGCCATCGGGGCCAACACGCCTTCACCGAGGCGATAGACGCCCTGGACGCCGGTTGTGACGTGCGGCTGGCCGAACTGCTGGGCGTGCTACTCGGGCACGGCAGCCACTCCGATCAGGTGGTCGAGCTGCTGCCCGCGCTGGCCGGCGCGAGCGGTCAGTCCTCCACGTAGCGGTCGGCGGCTGCCAGAGCCTCGTCGAGGATGTCCAATCCCAGCAGCACCTCCTCCTCCGAGATCGAGCATGGCGGCGTCACATGGATGCGGTTGAAGTTGCACACCGGCCATAGGCCGGCCTTCTTACACGCGGCAACGACCTCGTTCACCGGCTGATTCTGCGCGCCCACACCTGCGTAGGGCACCAGCATCTCGCGCGTCTGCCGATTGCGCACCAGCTCGATCGCCCAGAAGACGCCGAGGCCTCGGACCTCACCGACCGATGGATGACTCCGTTGAATTTCCTGCAGTCGCGGTCCAATCACCGACTTGCCGAGTTCGGCCGCGTGCTCCACCATGCCTTCGTCGCGCATGGCGGTGATCGTCGCTACCGCCGCGGCACACGCGAGCGGATGTCCCGAGTACGTCAGGCCACCCTGGTAGACCCGATCCCAAAAAGTGTCGCACACCGCATCCGACATCAGAACGCCGCCGAGTGGCACATACCCCGAGTTCACGCCCTTGGCAAAGGTGATCAGGTCCGGCGACACGTTCCACAGGTCCACCGCGAGCCAGGCGCCAGCGCGCCCGAACCCGGACATCACCTCATCCGCGATGTAAAGGATGCCGTACTTGTCGCAGATGGCACGTAGGCCAGCCAGATAACCCGGCGGCGGAACCAGGACGCCAGCCGTGCCCACCACCGTCTCAAGCAAGATCGCGGCGATAGTCTGCGGCCCCTCGAAGACGACGGTCTCTTCCAGGTGTGCCAGCGCCCGAGCCGTCTCTTCTGCCTCGGTGGTGGAGTGGAAGTGCGAGCGGTACAGGTACGGCCCGAAGAAGTGCACGATGTTGTGTCCGCTGTGGTTAATCGCGTCGTTGTCCCAGCGGCGGGGATCTCCGGTCAAGCCGATGGTGGCGGCGGTTCCACCATGATAGGAGCGATACGCGGACAGAACCTTAGGACGCCCGGTGTGGACGCGGGCCATCCGTACCGCGTGTTCGTTGGCTTCGGCGCCGCCGTTGGTGAAGAACACCCGGTTCAGCCCGGCAGGCGCCAGCCCACTGATCAGCCGAGCCGCCTCGCCACGCTTGTCATTGGCGAAGGTGGAGGCGATCATGCATAGCTTGTCTGCTTGCTCCTTGATCGCGGCCACCACCTTCGGATGCCCGTGGCCGATGTTGGTGTTGATGAACTGGGATGAGAAGTCCAGGTACCGCTTGCCCTCGTAGTCCCAGAAGTAGCTGCCCCGGGCCCCAGCGATGGGGATGGGGTCAACGGCCGACTGCGCCGCCCAGGAATGGAACAGGTGAGCTCGGTCATCGGCGTACACCCGCTCCCCCGCTGCGGGATCCGGTACTAAGGCGCCGGGCGAACCGGCCTGCGGCACGAGCTGTTCAACGGTCACGAGGGCCTCTTCCTAAGCCAGATGGAATGAGTTGCGCCTCCCGGCGCAACAGGTAGTACAGATCAGCTGTCACTGATTCGAGCGCGTTGCGGTCATCCACTTGCTCACTCACCAGGCAGGCGTCATTGCGCCGCCGAGTCGCCGTCGAGAACGGCAAGGCCCCGGTACGGCCATAGCGGATGCAACCGTGCCGGTCACGTTTGGGCAACACCTGTGAGCGAGCGTTGACGCTCGCGCTGAAGGGAATATCGAGGGAACCTCGAGCAAAAGCTGAGGAGATCGCCTCGAACAGGTTCTCCTGCTCGAGAACCGGCTCGACCAACTCCATGACCTCTCGTTCTATCCAATGCATCTCCTCAGCGATTCGGTCCTCGTCCAGTTGGACGAAGTCGAACATCTCCGAGGCTCCGAGAGCGGTCAGCCGGATGCCAGCCGCGTTGGCCGCCTGATCTGGTATTCCGTACGCCTCCTGCTCGGTCTTGCTGACTACCTTGGTGGCTCCGCCCAGCCTGGCTAGTAAGCCGCCTTGCAAGATGAGTGCGACCGCCGACTCCCGCAGTCGCGGAAAGACCCCCATGAACTGGTGCAGCACCGGATAGACCGTCACTTCGGGGTCCAGGTATCGTCCGAACAGGCTTCGGATACAGCGCAATGCCGCCACGTCCTGGTGCACCTCGCCGCCTTGGGGGTAAGAGACTGATAGGCACCTCACCCCCTCTCGGGAAGCCGCGACGCTCTCGATCAGCGTGATCGCGAGGCTCACCGACGGCGGGACTAAGACGCCGCTCAAGGTGCCGAAGAGCTCACGGTCGATGATTACGCCTGATTGGGCCGCCTCGCCGCACACCCGGTCCACCTGCTGCCAAGCCAGCATCGACTCGCGCAAGGGGAAATTCTTGGAGTACGGCAGGTTGTAACCGATTCCGCCGCCCTCGAAAGAGGTGATTCCGGAGGCCAGCGCCATCGCGAACAGGTCGCGGGCGTCAGGCGAGCCATGCCGTACTTCTACGGGGACGTCGACGACAGAGCAGAGTTCGCGACCGCGTTGCCAGCCATGCGCCACCAGCGGATAGCCATTGAGGTCCTTCGGTCTAGTGCGAGCCAGGGCGGCGGCGACCTCGTACCTGCGCAGACGGGTGTGTGAGTCGATGGTGATCGACAGGATGCCCGGCCCTGCGGAACCCAGATCCCTTAGCAACTCGACCATCTCATGGTGGCCACCCACTCCACAGCGAGGCTGCACCAACGGGCGCCCGGCCTTATCCGCTGCGCTAAGGGCATCGACTGCATGGTGCAGTTCCGGGCCGCTCAGGTGAGCCATGATTTCCGACCAGTCCGGGAGGCTGGCAGCGACCGCGGTTGACAGCTCCAGGCCAGGGGGGCTAGCCACGCTGCAACTCGACGCCACGCGCCTGTCTCAGGACATCGAGTAGCAGTACCAACTCATGAGGATTCTCGACGATGTGGTCCACGCCGAGGGCTCGCAGCCTGGCGTGCATGCGGTGCTCTTTCGCCGACCCCACCGACAGGTTTCCGCCGAGGATTATGGGGCGACCTAATAAGCCGCGGGCGCGCAGACCTGGTATCTCCCGCAGGTCGGCGTACGCATGGCCGTTCAGGCTGCCGATCAGGATCGCCTCCGCGTGCGGATACTTGATCAGCGCAGCTGCGAACTCGAAGAGAGGGGTGCATACACCGAGGTTGACCACGGTGAAGCCATCCATCGACAGCTGCATCGCGATCAGCTGATTGGCGACTACGTGTGAGTCGCTCTCAGTCACGCCGAGGATGACCAACCGCTCGGTACGCGGCAACGGGGTCATGACGATTTCCTTTCGTCCTCAGGTGCGGGTTGCGGTGTGGCTGCGTCGCGCTCAGTCATCGAAGGCCGCGAACACCTTGTGACGACTCAACCCACGTAGCATCCGCACGTCATACTGACCCGGGTCAGCCTTGGCTAAAGAGTCGAACACTGCGTTGATCGCTGGGACCAGTGCCCACACCTCCCGGTACTCCGGCCACCCGTTGGCTCCGGATCGGGCATCGGCTTCACGTTCAAAGATGTAGTTCGCCCATTTGCGGCTCATCGGATGCCGATGGTGAAAGTCGTGACAGACGGTGTCACCGGTGAGCACCAGGTACCGCGAGAGGAAATGCACACTCAGCATCCGTAGCCACCAATGTGCCCAAGCAACCATTCGCCGGGCCGTCGGCAGGTCAGCTGACGGCGCCAGCTCGCCGAGGAACACGGCGTTAGTCAGGCCTGCGAAATACTCTCGACCGCGCCGCTCCGTGCTGTCTGCCGCTGGAAAGGTGTGCTTGACGCACAAGCGGAGCGTGTTGCTGATCTGATACGGCACAGTCATCGGAATCACCCAAGCCACCAGCACCAGCCGCCCCGCGCCGAAAACCGAGGCAAGCACCGCCGCCAGCAGCACGCAGAGCGCCATCACCCGCTCGACGCGTGAGGCGGCCCACCAGAATGACCTGACACGTGAACTCAGGAAACGCAGGTGAAAGGCCGGCGAGACCAGCCTGCCGATCACTCGCCGCCACATCTGGGCTCTGCTCATACCAGGTCGCAGACCCAGCGCGACAAGGAAGGCCTGGACCGTAGGGTCCCGCAAGGACATGTGATGCACGGCGTGATGGTCGACAACATGTTCCTTGCTGTAGCCGTCAAAGTTCTGGATCAGCAGTAGCGCCGATATGGCCTTACCCACGAAGGCATCGGCCACGGGGTGACCCCACATGTTCCGATGGGCACATTGATGGAAGACCATCATTCGAAGGTTGCGCACACCGTGCAGCGTCATCGCCCAGCCTGGCGCCAGCAGAATGAGGCGCCAGCCGCCCAGAGTCAGTCCAGCCGAACTGAGCACTAGGCCGCTGCACACCGAAAGCAACGCGTTGGTCAGGTGCCGGCTGGGAGTGAAGTGAATCGGCCGCTGCCCCGCATGAGGCTTACCGGTGAGCAGGGTTAGTGGAAGCGCCAAGATATCGGGCAGCCTGCGCATAGACTCACGAATGCCGACCGGATCGGTCGACGAGCGGACCGCATCCGAAGTTTGCTGATTCATCATGGCAAAGCGTTCCCCCGTCAGGCCTGAGAACTGCGCACTTCCCGTTGTGGTGTATAGCTAATCTGAGGTGACAGCCGACGGGCAGCAGCCGCCCGACACTGTCGCGGCCGACTCGGCGGCGAGAGCGCCGACTGCGGGCCCCGCCTCTGCGTCTGCCTCGGCGGCTTCGGCCAGGATCTCATCCAGTACGGCGTCCAGCTGCGCGAAGGTGACGTCCGGGTTGAGCATGATCAGCTTTAGATACGTGCGCTCAGAGCCGTCATCCTGCTTGATGTGGGTGCGAGCGACCAGCGCTCGACCCTGGTCCATGATCCGACGACGCAATACGCCGTTGAAGCTGTCCACGTTCTGCCCTCCACTCGGCAGATAGCGAAACAGCAGAGCCGTCATCGACGGCATGACCGGCATCTCGCACCGGGGATCGGACGCTAGTCGAGTCGCTGCGTGCAGTGCCAGGTCATGACAGTGCTCGACCATCTCAGCCAGTCGTTGCGCACCGAGGACTCGCATCGACACCGCGATCTTGAGCGCGTCTACCCGCCGCGTGGTCTGGATCGAGGTGTTCTGGGAGCCGATATAGCCTGCGAGCGTGTCATCGTCGGAACTGAGGCACGTCGTGGGATCGAGCCCGAACGAGTTCAGCGTCTGAGCGTCGCGGACGATCAACGCCGAGGCTGAGGCCGAGGTCCAGCCGAATTTGTGCAGATCCAGCGTCACAGAGTCAGCTCGTTCGATGCCGCGCAGCATCCCGCTCATCCGCGGCGAGAACAACGCGCCCGCACCGTACGCCGCATCAGCGTGCAACCAGACCTGATGGTGGGCCGCCACGTCCGCCAGTTCGGCCAGCGGGTCGATGACGCCTAGGTCTGTGGAGCCCGCGCAGGCGACGAGGACCACCGCGATCTCGTTGTCAGGCAAGTTGGAAAGCACGTGGTCAGCCGCTTCGGGCAGCATCCGGCCGAGCTTGTCGGTCGGCACCGGGCGCAGGTTGGCCTCGCCTATTCCAAGGATCCGGGCAGCGCGGGCGATGGAGAAGTGGATGCCTTCCGGGCACACCACCACAGGCTGCAACTGCAGTACCCGCAAGCCTTCCATCGCCGCGAAGTGACCCAGCTTGTTCAGAACCGTAGAGTCTCGAGCAGCGACTAGGGCCATCAGGTTCGACACGCTCCCACTCGCGGTGAGCGTTCCACCGCACTCGGCGTCGAAGCCGATCAGCCGGCCGAGTTCACTGACAACCCACCGGTCAAGTTCGAGGCCGAACGGCCCGCTTTCCCATGCGTGCAGCGATTGATTGAGTGTTGCAGCCACCAGCTCGGCAGCAACGGCCGCAGCCGTCGGCGGGCACTGCATGCGAGCCAGCGCCGCCGGATGGGTCACATCGACTGACCAGCGTGCGTATTCGCGGACAAGATCGTTGAGCACGGCCTCAGGACTCTGGCCGCAGTCGGGCGCCAAGCGGCCGTCGAGTGCACGGCTGGCGGCAGTGGCGGCTGCGGCCGGGCCGCCGACTGACACCGGGCCGACGCGGTCTGAGGACACCTCGACCATCACGTCGATGGCCGCGTTCACCAGCCGGCGCAGCTCCTGCAGCCCTTGAGCGGTGCCTGCCGGCTGATAGCGGGAGTGGGGCAGGGTCGTGGTCATAGGTACTCCTCAAGGCAGGACTCCGGGGGTGGCGCTTCGTTCACTTGCTGGGTTCGGCAAACTCCGGAGGCTCGGCACTCTGCGAAGCCAGCGAGACGTGCTGGGCGTCGGAGAAGTCCTTAAGTAGGCGCACCGGAGAGAACCACACCCATAACAGGGCCGACATGAATAAGGCCGCAGCCACGAACAAGGTCGGGCGCAGACCGATGTAAGTGGCCAGCAAGCCGCCAAAAAGCGAGCCCAACGGCAGGGGTCCCCAAGCGAGAAACCGGCAACCGGCGTTGACGCGGCCTAAAATCCGGTCAGGCGTGATGACTTGGCGCAGGCTTACGACGTGGATGGTCGCCATGGTGGCCCCAAACTGGCACAAGGTGAATCCAAGGAGCATCATCGTGAGCCCGATGCCGTGGGCGTTCGGCGCCAGTGGTATCAGAATCGGGGCACAGCAGCAGACCACCAACTCCACGATGATCGCACGGCCCAGCCCGAGCCGTCGCTTGAACCAAGTCGCGCTCAACGCTCCTAACAACGCTCCAAGGGCGGCCACAGCGAAGAGCAACCCGATGGCTGACGGGCTCATCCGCAGCTCGCGCGCCGCATACAACAAAAAAACTGTCTGCAGCGCCATCCAGCAGAAATTGTAGGTGCCTGCCTCCAACGCGCATGCTCGCAAGTAGGCGTTGCCGAGCACCACGCGCATTCCCTCCTTGAGGCTATCCAAGGTCGAGACTCGTTCGGCTGGGCGTTCTGGAGCCGGCTCTGGCTTGCGGATCGACCGCAGGCTCAAGGCGGACACCAGATATGACGCTCCATCCAGCAGAAGGGCCGTAGGAGCGGAGAACCAACCGACGAGCAAGCCCGCCAAGCCGGGGCCCCCGACCTCCGAGACGGAGCTGCTGGTCTGCAGCTTCGCGTTTCCCTCGATGAGATGATCTCGCGAAATCAAGGTCGGTAGGTAGGACTGATAAGAGATGTCGAATACGACCGTGAGCACCCCCACGCCCAAGGCGGCCACATAGAGGTAGCCCAGATGCAGGATCCCAAGCGAATAGCACAACGGCACGCTGCACACCAGCGCCGCGCGGCCGACGTTGCTCCAGATCATCAATCCCTTGCGACGCCGGCGATCCACCCAGACCCCGATGAACAAGGTCAGTCCAAGGAACGGCGCGAACGATGCGGCGTTGAGGATGCCGAGTTCTACCGGGCTTGCGTTCAGCTGATAGACGGCGGTCAGCGGCAGGGCCAACCGGGTGACTTGGGCGCCGATCAACGAGATCGACTCGCCGGACCACAGCTTCAAAAAATCACGGTCACGCCACAGGGCACCCTTACTCCCCGATCTCACGGTGTGCGCTTCGGGTCAGCAGGGCGGGGTTGGACGTGGAAGGCGCACCCTATCTGCGCGCCGTAAGACATGCCCACCACGCCGGTGTTGAAGTCCGGAACACCTCGTACCAACATGCCCGCATACCGGGAGTTCACCATCATGACGCCGTAGGCGACGACCATCGCGCGCAGCTCGGCGCCGTCCTCCGACCGAAAGCGTTCAGCCATCGGCAACACCCGCGCCTGAACGACGTAACTGCCGTTCTCAAGTGCTCGTTGCACCTGCCGAGTCCACTCATCAGCCTCAACCGTCCAACCGGTCACCACGCCCGCTCCGCCGCAGAGCAAGGTGGGCTTCAACGTCAAAGTCTCCTTGTTCGCCAACACATAGGGAATTAGGTCGACAGTCTCACCACCGAACTGCACTTTGTCCTCACGCAGGTGACGAGTCCACGGCAGCACCCGGTTAATCAGGTCTCGCTCGGCCGGCGTGAAGGCATGCGAGTTTCGCTCGTCGCTGAGCATCGCCAGGCTGGCCTTGTTGCCGTAGAGCTCGCAATCCAACCCTGCGAACAGCTGGACCTTGCCGTCCTCGGATGCTTGCAACAGCGGCGCCACCAAGTCATAGCTGCGCTGGTCGTCACCGATCTCGCCAGGCAGGAAGATCCGGTAGACGATGTCGATCCTGCGCCCGCGCACCCAGGGAACGCCGTCTTGATACGTGATCTCGCCCAAATGGCACACCACCGGGTCAAAGCCCAGGCGCATCCAGCCGGGGACGACGAAGTCCAACCACGGCTTGCTCTTTTCGAAGCTGTCTGGCCACTCGGTGATGGCGAGCACCGGGCGAGACGGCAGCTCGCGATCGGCGAACTCTGCGCGCAGAGCCTCGGCGATGGCGGCGAGCGGCTCGGCCGCGACCAGGTCCTCCTCATCCATGAACTGGCGGAAAGATCTGTCGGACTGCTGCATCGCCTGTGTGAACTCGTGCATCTGCCAGCCACCGAGCGCGCTGCCGGTGTTGAGTTCCAATAGCTTGAAGCCGGACGGCTCGCGGTACATGTCGGCACGGGACATCGGCACCAACGCTCGGCCGCTGCCCCGCAGGACCAGCTCGGTCTGGGTGGCAGACATCCCCACCTCAGCCGCGAAGACCCTGCGATCACCGCCAAATAACCGATCAGGCAGCGATGTGACCAATTCGAACATGCCGTTGAGGTCCGCTTCGAGTTGATCATGGTCCTTCTCGCTGAGCAGCACCGGCCGATTCAGTGCTTTGCCCCCGCCCGCGCCGTAACGAAACCACTCCACGTCGCGCACCCCGGACACAACCTGCACGGTGCTCAGGAAGCGTCGGGTCACCGCGTTCTCAGCAACCGCACCCAAGCAGGACAGCGGCTGGCTGGGCAGCACACTGACGCTCACCTGGTCCTCTGCTCGGTCCAGCGCCACCCGGCAACCACGCTCATCGGCTGCCGTGGCGATCAAAGCGACGGTGCGGGGGGTGAGCGATTGGGGTGGCAGCGTCAGCGTGCACCCAGGTTCGGTCAGCTCAATGACCTGAGCTATCCCAGGAACCTGCGCCGCGTCGCCGGTGTCCAGGTGCTGAACGACGCCATCATAATGGGGGTACAGAAAGCGGATCTCAGCGTAGTCCGAGCGTTGAACGTCAACGACCGGACGACGTCCCATGGCGACGTCGGCAGCTGCGAGCACCAGGTCCACGCCACAGGCCAGCTTGCCAAGGTGCGGTATGAGGCCTCCACCGATCCGGCCGTTGAGTTCGACCAGCCGAGGCCCGGCGGCGGTGAGCCGAACTTCGGCGTGAGTGGCGCCGAACCGGACGCCCACAGCGTCGTGCACCTGCCTCAGCAAGTCGATCACATCATCAGCCCACGGCTCGTGTCGCCAAGGACCCACCAGATGCCCGACCTCTTCGAAATACGGTTCGAAACCGAGTCTCTTACGGGCGAGGAACAACGGCTGGACGACTCCGTCCGATACGACGCTGTCGATGCTGATCTCAGGCCCCTGCAGAAATTCCTCGACGAGGACGCCCGGCTCCTGAGTGAGGCCGGCGAAGCTTGCTGACGACGCCGTATGAAAGGCCTCGGCCACCGCCTGAGTGTCGGAGGCCAGAACCACTCCCAGGCTACCGGCCAGCGAACGCGGCTTGAGCACCACCGGCAAGCCTAGCGACGCCGCGGCCTCTTGGGCCTGCTCCGGCGTGAACACCAGCCGGTGTCGCACTGCGGGGATGCCTGCCGCGTCCAGTGCGCTCCGGGTGGCGTACTTATCCCGACACGTGGCGGCAGCTGCCGGCGACAGATGCGGGATTCCGAGGTGGTCAGCGGCGTGCGCCGCCGCTACCAGCGAGAGCTCGTCCCAGGTGAGGAGGCCCGTCGGAACGCCAGGTGCTTCGTCGAACAGTTGCCTGGTAGCCGCAAGCAGCGCCACCTGGTCGGTCGTGTCGACGACCCTGACCGACGACACGTGGGGCTGCTCCCAGGTCGCTGGTTGCGACGTGATCAAAGCCACGGCGTACCGGTCGGCCAAGCTCGCCAATGCGTATTCTCGATAGGCCTTCAGCCGACTGCCCACGACGATGAGTCGCTCCCTGCCTGCGGTCGTGTCGATGCCTGCTCGACCGAGTGTCTCTGCTTCAGCGCGCATCATCAGACACTCTCACAGTTCATTCTAAATGCACGAATAGTCCGGTCGATCGAGTCCTCGACACTCTGGGTGGACGGGCCGCGGAACCGGAACCGGCCACCGACGTGCTCATAACCCCCTGCTCGCGGGATCACCTCGTCGACAGACGGGATAATCGAGGCGTACGGCTGTTGTTCCTGCGCCGAGTAAGCGCCGGGTTCTAAGCCGGCGACCAGCACCCGACACGGCGGGCTTACGGGTATAGGCATCAGCAGCCAACCAGCGGTCACGCCCAGCCCCGGATCCAGGCACACCGGTGATCGGTCCAGCTGGATGTCCACCGCAGCCGACATCAAGTCGATGCCGTGCACCTCTCGCCATAGAAACGGGATCTCAGCGCCCCCGACCCGCGCACCCGCCTCAAGAAAAGTCAGCTCAGCCCCACCGCCGGCAGTCGGCCGAATGAACGCTTCCATATGGAACACCCAGGGCTCTCGACTGAGCGCGCTTGCCGCCGCTGTCGCGAATCGCTTCACGCTTTCAAGCAGGATTGGGTCATCCAGCTCAGCTGACCCGAGTGCGACACCATGAGTGAAGTCGTGGCAGGTGCTGATATAGCGAGCGGCCCGCCACGGGCCAAGCCGGCTACCTGTCCAAAGACCGTCGATGTGCACGATGTCCTCTGGCACAAAGCTCTGGACAAGATGAGGCTCGCTGGCTAGCGGGTCGCTGTCGGACTGCACCACGTTCATGAATTCGGCTGAGTCGTGAAGCACCTGCACTCCCCGACTCGCCGTACCGCGTCGTGGTTTGATGACCACAGGCCAGCCGTGCCGATTCGCGAATTGTTGGACGCTGGCCAAGCCAGGCGCGTCGGCGAACGACGGCACCGGGATTCCCGCCTCAGCAACGGTGCTCAGCATCACCAGCTTGTCCCGGAACCTGCCGAGCTCGTCTGCGCGCTGACCACGGCAGCCCAGTTCACCACGCAGATCGGCCGCCGCGTCCAGGTCTCCCTCGTTAAGGGCGATGACATAGCTCGGCGCTCCGAATCGCCGGGTCAGCTCGTCGGCCGCGGTTCGAAGCTGATCAAGATCGTCTGTGGCACTGACCAGTACCACTGCAGCCGCCTCTTTCGGCACGGAGTGGCGACCGTAATCAGTGGTCACGTAAGAGACACGGTTGCCGATGTGATCGATGTACTTGGCATACAGAGCATGCTTATCGCGCCAGCGGTGGATCACCACGACGTGTTGGGCCATCGGCCATGCCACCGTCTAATCCCCTGCCAGACCAGCGGCCGTCAGCCGCGCATGGGCGACCATCACTTGGCCGAGTGCGATACCACCGTCGTTGGTAGGCACTTGCTGCTGGCAGTAGCCGCGCAACCCGGCGCGCCGGAGTTGTCCCATGCAGTTCATCAGCAGGAACTCGTTGAGGAAGACACCACCAGAGAGCACAACGTCGGTCGGCGCCCCGGGCCGGGCCGTTATCTCCTGGCACTGCGCCACGACGAGCTCCACCACCGTGGAGTGAAAGCGCCGGCTGATCACCGCGGTTGGAACTGCCGCGCGCAGATCCTCAGACATGGCTCGCACCATGGGTGCGGGGTCAAGCTCGGACACCCGGCCCGGTCGGGTGACGTCGAAGCGGTAGCACTCATCAGCGTCGCTCATACTCAGGTCGCGGCCGAGCAGACCCTCAAGCTCAATAGGTCCCTGCGCCTCGTACTCAGCCGTGGCACAGAGACCGAGCAGAGCTGCGACAGCATCGAACAGCCGGCCCATGCTCGATGCCAAGGGCGAGTTGATCCCCCGAGCGGCCATGTTGCTATACACGTGGCGGTGCTGCTCATCGAGCACCCCCAGCGCCGGGAAAGCAGCTAACGCCGCGTCGGATGTGCCGAAGGCTTGAAGTGCCAGGGCGAACCCCGTGCGGATAGGCTCTCTGACAGCCCGGTCGCCGCCGAGCAGCGGCAGAGGCCGTAACCGGGCCACCCGCTCCACTTGCAGGTAGTCGCCGACTAAGAACTCGCCTCCCCAGATCGTCCCATCCGTTCCGTAGCCAGCGCCATCGAAGATGACGCCGACGGCCGGACCCGCTATCCGATTCTCGGCCATGCAAGATGCCATGTGGGCATGATGGTGTTGGACCCGCTCTACTTTGCCGATGCTGGCATCAGCCTGTGCGGACACGGTCGAGCGGAATTGCGGGTGCAGGTCAACCGCCGCGACGGTCGGCGTCAAGTCGTGCAGGCGGGCAATGTGCCGAGCCATCGACTGATGTGACTCGAAGGTCTCATCATTCTTCAAATCGCCAACGTGCTGGCTGACATACACCTTGCTGCCATCGGCCAGCGCCACCGTCGTCTTCAGCTCTGCACCGTAGGCGACTATGGGAGCCAACTCGTGGCCGACTTCTACCGGATAAGGCGCGTAACCGCGGGCGCGGCGCAAGAAGGTGATCACAGGTTGGTCCAACTCTGGGTTCACAGACTGACGCACCACCGAGTCGTCAATCCGGACTTCAATGTCACGGTCGTGGTAGAGGATCAAGTCAGCGACTTGAAACAGCTGGTCCAGCGCGTCCTCGTTGCGGTAGGCGACGGGATAACCTGAGATGTTCCCGCTGGTCATGACCAGCACGGCTAGGCCAGGACGGTCCGTCAGCAAGTGATGGTGCGGCGCGGACGGCAGCATCACTCCAAGGTTTGGGTTACGCGGCGCGATGTTTTCCGGCAGCGCATCAGCCAACTTGCGCAGTAGCACGATCGGCCTAGCCGGCGAGCTGATTAACGCCGTTTCCCCCGCGTCGAAAGAGGCGAATTCGGCCACCGTCGCCAGATCCCGCGCCATCACGGCGAACGGCTTGACGTCTCGGCGCTTGAGCCTACGCAGCCGCGCGACCGCCTCAGCGTCTGTGGCGTTGACCGCCAGGTGAAAGCCGCCGATGCTTTTGATGGCCACGATCTGGCCCTGCAGCAACGCCTTCGCCGCTTGGTCCATCGCTGCCACTCCGAGAGTCACACCGCCGGCCGCGTCAGCGCAGGAGAACCGCGGTCCGCATGCCACGCAGGCGTTAGGCTGGGCGTGGTAGCGCCGGTTCAACGGGTCGGTGTACTCGTTGCGACAAGCGTGGCACATGGTGAACGAAGCCATGGTGGTCTGCGCGCGATCGTAGGGCAAGCCCTGGACGATCGAATATCGCGGGCCGCAGTTGGTGCAATTGATGAACGGGTACCCGAATCGCCGATCTGCCGGGTCACGGAACTCGGTCAGACAGTCCTCACACACCGAGGTGTCCGTCGGCACGATGGTGAGCTTCGGCCCGCCCCCGATGCTTTCCCGAATCGTGAACGCGTTGAGCGCCTCGTCGGCCTGCGGCACTGAAGTGACTTCGACAGCGTCTACTCTCGCCTGCGGCGGGGCCGCTGTGGCCAGCCGCGTCCGGAACAACGCAAGCGACTGCTCATCACCCTGCACCTCAGTCAGCACACCGCGGGCGTCGTTGAGCACCCACCCAGTGAGTCCGTGCTCTGCCGCCAACTTGTAGACGAACGGTCGGAACCCGACACCCTGAACCACCCCGGTGACCCGGATCTGCCACCGAAGAAGCTGCCTGGTCGAGGTCAACTCCGGCTACCTGTCATCAGCACAGCCTCGGCAATTCCGCGCCCTGTAACTCCTCAAGCGCAAAGGTGCTGCCGTCCGGACGCTCCACGAGAACAGCGCTCTGTCCGTCGGTGATCTCGCCGATGCAGGTTGCGTCCGCGCCGTAGGGGTGGGCCCGCAATGTCGAGAGCACCTCAGCCTCAGCGGCGGGATCGACGAACAGGCACAGGCACCCCTCGTTGGCCGCGTTCATCGGGTCAATGCCCAGCATGTCCATGGCCATCCGGGTCTCCGGTTGAACGGGCACGTCTGCCTGCCTGATTCGGACGATCCCACCGACCACCCCGGCATACTCGTGCAGAACGCCCGTGAGCCCTCCCCGGGTCACATCCCGAATGGAGCGCACCGCACCGGGGGCGACCTTGCGCAGGACCGAGTCGATCATTCCATTCAGGGGGGCGCAGTCGCTCAAGACCCGAGTCTCGAAGCCGAGACCCTCACGAATCGACAGTAGGTGCACCGTGTGATTTCCGATGGAACTCGACAGCAACACTTTGTCGCCAGGCCGGACATGGCTCATGCGCAACGGTTCACGCTCGAATACACCCACCCCTGCGGTGTTGAGGTACAACTGGTCTGCCTCGCCCTTACGAACGACTTTCGTGTCGCCGCATACGATCTGCACGCCCGCCTCGATTGCAGTCTTGCTAATCGATGTCAACACCTGAGTCAATCGCTCGATCGGCAGCCCAGCTTCGATGATCATCCCCAGAGTCAAGAACAGGGGCCGCGCGCCGACTACTGCTAGATCGTTCACCGTGCCGCAGATTGCGATCTTACCGATATCGCCATTGCCGAAAAAGGGCGGATCAGCGACAAAAGAATCGGTAGTCATAGCAATCCGGCCACCTCCTATAGAAAGGATGGCGCTGTCTTCCATTTCACCGCTATAAGCATCACCAAGGGTGCTCACGATGAGACCGAGCAACTCTTGACTGAGCTTGGCGCCGGTACCATGGTCGAGCACTACTTCAGTTCCAACACCCATGTCTTCAGCAGTCCAATGCACCGAGGGCCGTAACATACCGGCGGAGTTAGGAGATCTTTACCTTCTTACGCGGCAATTCACCGTGCTCGTCAAGCGCCGCCAGCACATCCTGCGATCGGGCCACGGTCGCACAGTAGCTATCCAGCCAGGCCAACGAGCGGTCCCGGTCCTCAGGGTTACCCGAGACCACGCAATCTGTTGGAACCCATACGTTGTATCCCCGGAAGAATGCGTCCGCAGCGGTGGTCTGCACGCATATCTGAGTCTGCAGGCCAGTCACCAGGACCGTCTCGACGCCGGCCGCTTGCAGGAGACCATGCAGCTCGGTCTCATAAAAGCCACTGTCTTTATGCTTCACGACAACACTGTCTGCCTCATGGCAGAATTCTTCGAGGATAGCCGCTCCCGCTGTGCCCCACTGCGCAGGAAGTCGGCCTTCATCGTCCCATTCGGCATTCGGGTCATCGGTTTTGTTTATCAACTGTAGATGAAAGACCTGATGACCACGGCGGCGCATCTCATCCAAGAAGTTTAGGAATGCCGGCTTGGCGGCCTCTACCGCTGCTTTGCGCTGTGGGGTCTTCTCGACGATGTCCGACTGCAGGTCATTCGTGAGAACCGCTATTTTCGACAAAGCAATACCTTCCAATTGGGCATGAGGGAGTTGGGGGTGAAAGGGTTTGATGGGTACTGAAGGTTACAGGGCACCTGTTTCGCCTGCGTTCTGAAACCTACCGTAGTAGTAACTTGGGTGCAATACCCTCTAACGGTGTATACCTCTCTAACGGCGTGTTGGAGTCATCCGGGCATCATCTCGCCCGTGCGTCGCAGTTGGAATGCCGCTTCTTGGCACGGGCCAAGTGGTTAGTGAATGCGGCTGGATCTATCCTGGCCTGGCTGCAGCACCGGCCCGGCAGCTCACTGACCAGGTCCCCCAGCTGGGCGTTGTCGATTCCGGGAGGCAGCGCCGGGTCAGCTCCATCGCCTGCGCGGTGTTGGCGGCGACCGTCTCGGCTCCCTGTCATCCGTGCCGTCCGTGCTGGTCCGTCTGTCGTGCTGTCCGCGCGCGGGGGCAAGCTCCGCAGCGCCCAACTCGACCCGCGAGGCCCGACAGCTGCCGGTGGTTGAGGTCTCCGATCAGCCGCAGCAGCTGCTTGCTCCGGTCAGCGGCCGCATCGCTCGTCGTGGTGGCGCCGCTCGTCGTGGTGGCGCCGCTCGCCGTGGCAGCTCCGGTCGCCGGGCTCAGGTCGAGGGCGGTGCTGAGCAGCAACTGCTCCGGCTTGACCGCGGCAGGAGGTCGGGCACTTCCAGGACGCTGATCCCGCGGACCATCCGGTCCAGGCCGGACCTACCGGCCAGCACCGTGGTGCCGGCCGCTGACAGATTGCGTAGGTTGAGGGCCTGATGGTTGGCAACTGTAACCATCGGCGGAAGGTAGCTCACTGATTACGTTCCAGCCAGGGCTCCTTGGCAGCACAGCACAAACGACACCGGCTGGAGGCCGCGGATGAGTTCGGAACAGGTTCTGCTGCGCCGGGGGCTCTACGCCGACTCGGTGACCCTGCTGCAGGTCAGCCGCCAGGTCAGTCAGGCCGGCGGGGTGCAGGCCGCGCTGGTCGGCATGGCCACCGAGCTCAACCTTGAGATGCTGGCCGGAATGGGGTTCGCACCGCCGGCCAGCGAGTCGCCCAACGAGCTGTTCATCGCCGTCCGGGCCGCGGACCAGCAGGCCGTCGAGGCCGCCGCCGAGCTGGCCGAGCAGCTGCTCAGCGCCCCTCATCGGTCCACCGGCGGCGCGGCCACCGAGCAGCCGCCGCGCACCATCGGCTCGGCCGCGGCCTCGGCCGGCGCAGGGCTGGCGCTCATCTCGGTGCCGGGCCAGCACGCCTTCACCGAGGCGATGGACGCCCTGGACGCCGGATGTGACGTGCTGGTGTTCAGCGACAACGTCAGCGTCGCCGACGAGATCCGGCTCAAGGACGCCGCCGCCGAGCGAGGGCTGCTGGTGATGGGGCCCGACTGCGGCACCGCGGTGGTCGGCGGCCTGGGCCTGGGCTTCTCGCACACCCTGGACCGCGGCCCGGTCGGCCTGGTCGCGGCCTCAGGCACCGGAGCGCAGCAGGTGCTGTGCCTGCTGGACGCGGCCGGAGTGGGCGTCAGCGCCGCCCTCGGGGTCGGCGGGCGTGACCTGTCCGCCGAAGTCGCCGGCCGCTCGACCCTGGCCGCGCTGCGGATGCTGGACTCCGACCCGGGCACCGAGCTGATCCTGGTGGTGTCCAAGCCGCCGGCGGCTGCGGTGGCCGAGCGGGTCCGGCAGCTGGCCGCCGAGCTGGCGACCCCGGTCCGGTTCGCGCTGCTGGGACCGGGGCAGCCCGACCTGACCGAGGCGACCGAGGCGGTGCTGGCCGAGCTGGCGGCGCCAGCGCCGGACTGGCCGTCCTGGGTGGCCGAGACCACCGGCAGCGGCCGGCGGCCCGGCGCCCTGCGCGGGCTGTTCTGCGGCGGCACCCTGTGCGACGAGGCGATGCTGATCGCCAGCGCCGAGCTGGGTGAGGTGCGCTCGAACATCCCGTTGCGGCCGGACTGGGCGCTGGACGCCACTTTGCGCTGGCCCGGGCATCTGATGATCGACTTCGGCGACGACGCGCTCACCCAGGGCCGCGCGCACCCGATGATCGACCCGTCGCTGCGCAACCGGCACCTCGCCGAGCTGCTCGCCGACCCGGACACCGGCGTGCTGCTGCTGGACGTGGTGCTCGGGCACGGCAGCCATCCCGATCCGGTGGCCGAGCTGCTGCCGGTGCTGGCCGGCGCGACGGCGCCGGTGGTGGTGAGCCTGATCGGAGCCCGCCGCGATCCCCAACCGCTGGAAGCCTCGGCACAGCGCCTGCATCAAGCCGGCGCCTCGGTGTTCACCTCGAACGCCGCCGCCACCCGGCACGCCCTCAGCCTGCTCGCCACCGGAGGCCGATCATGAGCACCGACGCCCACCGGTTCACCGGTCCCGCACCGCAGGTGGTCACCGCCGGGGTCGGCCTGTTCGCCGACTCGGTGGCGGCTCAGGGCGCGCAGGTCAGCGAGGTCGACTGGCGCCCGCCCATGCCCGGGACCGCCGCCGACTTGGCGCGGGTGATGGCCGACCCACGTCGCCGGCCGGCCAACGCCGAGGCCCTGAGCCGGATCTTCGCCACCGAGGCGCGCCTGGTGGACGTGCTGCCCGCCGGGCCGACCCTGGGCCTGGCCGACCGCGACTTTCTGCACGCCGGCCCGCCGATCGAGTGGTCGCGGGCGTCGGGCCCGCTGCGTGGGGCGCTGCTGGGCGCCGCCGCGCTGGAGGGGGTCGTCGAGCACCCGGAGGACGCCGAGCAGCTGTTCTCCTCAGGCGCCGGGTACTCCCTGGACCCCTGCCACCACCACTCGGTGGTCGGCCCGATGGCGGGCGTGGTGTCGGCCTCGATGTGGGTGTTCGTGGTCGAGGACCCGGCCACCGGGCGGCGGACGTACTGCACCCTCAACGAGGGCTTGGGCAAGGTGCTTCGCTACGGCGCCTACTCCGAGGAGGTGCTGACGAGGCTGCGCTGGATGTCGAAGGTGCTGGGGCCGCTGCTGCAGACCGCGGTGCGCAAGCACGGCCCGGTCGATCTCAAGGCGATCCTGGCCCAGATGCTGCAGATGGGCGACGAGGCCCACAACCGCAACCGGGCCGGCACC
>WUUC01161939.1_pt1 | contig 22056 bp, 9 predicted proteins | sample 6278441 | NCBI WGS metagenome assembly WUUC01 (sample SAMN13675441, study PRJNA597444) | soil metagenome | isolation source: soil | place: USA: Washington | collected 2017-10
CGTGCCATGACTTTGCTTCTCCAAAACAAAGTCTAAAGCATTCAACGACCGCCCTCTAATTTTGGGACAGACTCTAAGTTCCTTTAGGTGAGTACCTACCACGGCAAGAAAAAGGAGTCTTCGCCTACGTCGTCGCCCTCACGATCTATCCATCAGGGTGCGAGCGAAAAGCTACGAATAAATCGCATGAAGACCTTCGATACCTATAAACAACACAGTGATGTCATTTGGGCCATTGCCAATCTTCTGCGTGGCCCATATCGCCCTCCTCAATATCGCCGGGTCATGATCCCCCTAACGGTGCTCCGCCGCCTTGATTGCGTACTGGAAGAGACGAAGGAAGCCGTGTCTGCGAGGCACAGAGCACTCAAGGCAGAAGGGAAGCATGATGCAGAGACGATTGAGAAAATCATTAACCAGAAGTTTAAACTGAACTTCCACAACATCAGCGAGTTCACGTTTGCCAAGCTGCTTGGTGACCCGGACAAGCTCGCCTCGAATCTCGGCAACTTCATCGCTGGTTTCTCCACGCGTGCCCGTAAGATTATTGAGAAGTTTAAATTCGAGGAGGAGATCGAAAAGCTCGACGAAGCCAACCGCCTCTTTGAAGTCGTGAAGGAGGTCGCCGCCGTCGATCTCCATCCCCAAAAGATTCCCAATATTGCGATGGGTTACATCTTCGAGGACCTCGTCCGCCGATTCAACGAGCAGGCCAACGAGGAAGCCGGAGACCACTTCACCCCGCGCGAGGTAATTAAGCTCATCGTCAACATCCTCTTCACCCACGATGACCTTGTTTACAGGGAGGGTAAGGTAATCAAGATTTATGACCCGACTGCCGGGACAGGAGGGATGCTTTCCGAGTCCGAAAAGCTGATCAAAGACCCTGACACTGGCCTCAACAAAGATGCTAACTTAGAACTCTTCGGGCAGGAATATAATCCCGAATCCTACGCCATCTGCGGCTCCGACCTCATGATCAAAGGCGAGGACGTGGCGAACATCGTCTACGGCAACACCCTCGGCACGGGCAAGGCGAAGGAGGGGTTTGTCGATGGCGATGGCCACCCCGACGAGCAGTTTCATTACATGCTCGCTAATCCTCCGTTTGGCGTGGAATGGAAGCCGGAGAAGGATCACGTTACAAGGGAGCACAACGAGTTCGGCTTCAAGGGCCGATTCGGTCCCGGTCTGCCGCGCATCAATGACGGGGCATTACTCTTTCTGCTGCACATGATCTCGAAGATGCACCCCGCGCCTGAAGAAGGCGGCGAGGGCTCCCGCATAGGTATCGTCTTCAATGGCTCACCTCTCTTCACCGGGGACGCTGGGGGCGGTGAAAGCAATATCCGCCGTTGGATCATCGAAAACGATATGCTTGAAGCGGTCATCGGCCTACCCGATCAACTCTTCTACAACACTGGCATTTTCACTTACGTCTGGATCGTCACGAATCGAAAGCACACCGACCGCGCAGGCCAAGTGCAGCTTATTAACGGCACCGAGTTCGCGTGGAAAATGAAGAAGAGCCTCGGCGACAAGCGGAAGCGTATTGGTGACGGCACGGACGGCACACCCAATCACATCGAGGTGCTGACGAAGCTCTACGGCGATTTTAAGAATGATGTGGAAATGACCCTCGCCGATATTCAGACTAATGTTGACCCAAAGCGGGATCAGACCAAAAGCGTCTTCGTCAGCAAGATTTTTGACAATCGTGAGTTTGGTTATCTCAAGATCACGGTGGAGCGCCCGCTGCGTCTGAACTTCGCCGTGACGGATGAGCGCATTGAACGCTTCAAACAGACCGGCGCATTCATCAATCTCGCCGTCTCAAGAAAGCGCAAGAATAAGAAGGAGATTCTTGAGGAAATCCTCGTGGGCGAGAAAGCGCAGGATGCCATCCTTGAAGTGCTCGACCGTTTGAAGCCAGAGTTCGCTGGCGGCGAGCTGATCAAAGACCGCAGCGTCTTTCAGGGGCAATTAACTGCCGCTTTCAAGGACGCCGAGATCACGCTTGATGGCCCGCTCAGAACTGCCTTGCTTGCCCCTGGCAGTCTCGGCGAAAGAGACCCGACCGCGGAAATCTGCACCGACGCCAAAGGTAATCCTGAGCCTGACCCCGAATTGCGGGATACCGAGAACGTGCCGCTGCCGAATGACATTAGATTGCCGCTGCCGCTAGATTACGAAGGCAAGAAGAACAAGGGCAAAGTGGACAACAGCGCGCTGCTAGGGCTCGTGCGGGAGCACTGCGAAGCTTATCTCAAGGCTGAAGTTCTGCCGTATCGCCCGGACGCTTGGATAGATCACGGAAAGACGAAGGTCGGATATGAAATCTCTTTCAACCGCCACTTCTACCAGTATGAGCCTCCGCGCCCGCTAGACGAAATCGAGGCAGATATTGAGGGCTTGGAAAGGGAGATTCTGGCAATGCTCAGGGAGGTAGTGTAGTGCGGTACTCACCATACCAGGAATATGTGCGACCCCGGTTGTCCGAGAGCGAGAAGATACCTTTAGGTTGGGAAACGCGCCGATTGAAATATGCTGCGTCTTACAACGATGAGACTTTGCCCGAAACTACTGAGCCAGATTTAGAGATCGCTTACGTAGATATTTCCAGTGTGGATTTGATAAATGGAATCACAGCTATCGAAAAATTCACTTTTGAGAACGCCCCTTCAAGAGCTAGGAGAAAAGTTAAGGCGGGAGACACAATCATCTCAACCGTCCGTACCTACCTCAAGGCCATAGCCTCTGTTGATGATCCACCGGCGAACATGATCGTTTCAACCGGCTTCGCAGTGATTCGGCCGTTGAGCTTTATCAACAGCCGATTTCTCGGATACGCCTTGCAAAGCATAGGATTCATTGATTCTGTTGTAGCTAACTCCACAGGCGTGAGTTACCCCGCAATTAACCCATCTTCGCTAGTTTCCATTGCCGTTTCATATCCTGAAGATGCGGAAGAACAAAAGCAAATCGCTGATTTTCTGGACCATAAGACGGCGCAGATTGATGCGCTGATTGCCAAGAAGTGGAGTTTGATTGAAAGGCTCAAGGAACAGCGCATCGCGGTCATCACCCAAGCCGTCAACAAAGGCCTCGATTCTTCTGCGCCCATGCGAGACTCCGGCCTCGATTGGCTTGGCGAAGTGCCGGAGTCTTGGGATGTCCTTCAGATCGGGCGAATGATCACACTTCAACGTGGCGTTGATATTACTAAGGATGAGCAGGAGGAGGGCGATGTTCCGGTAGTGTCCTCCGGAGGAATTGCATCGTATCACAGTATACCTTTGATGAAAGGGCCGGGCGTAATTGTCGGAAGGAAAGGCACTGCTGGTTCAGTTCACTACATTACTTCTGATTACTGGCCCCACGATACTACTCTTTACGTAAAGGACTTCTGGGGAAATCATCCAAGGTTCGTTTATTACAAACTGCTAAGCATGAACTTAGCGAGCTTTGACACCGGAACGGCGAATCCCACGGTAAATCGAAATCGCGTTCACCCTGAAATGGTCTCATGGCCCCCGGTTACGGAACAGCCGGGTATTGTCAGCTTTTTAGATAGAGTCACTAAAGGGATTGACCTTATGATTGGAAAGGTCACAGCCGCCATTAATCTGCTAACTGAATACCGCACCGCCCTCATCACCGCCGCGACCACCGGCAAGATCGACGTGAGGAACGTCAGGTTGGGTTAAGTGGGAGTCGCCATGAAAAAGCACACCGAGGCTCGCCTTGAAGACGCGATTATTGATGACCTCACTGCCCGTGGAGGTTACGTCTTCGTTGACTACAACAAGGGAAAGACAGCGGGTCAGTACGACAAACAACGCGCCCTCGATCCCGTGCTCGTGCTCGGTTTCATACAGTCCACACAAGAGAAGACGTTGAAGAGCCTAGAAGCGATTCACGGGCTAGAGACGGGCAAGGTGGTGCTGGATCACCTAGGGAAGGAACTAGAGACGAAGGGGATGCTCAAAGTCCTGCGACAGGGCTTCAAGTGCTACGGCAAGAAACTGCGTGTGGCGACGTTCGCGCCCAATAACCGTTTGAACCCGGATACGTTGGCGCTCTATGCGAAGAACGTGCTGAGCGTGACCCGGCAGCTTTATTATAGCGAGGCCAACTCCAACTCTCTCGATCTGGTGCTCTTCCTCAACGGCTTACCTGTTGCCACTGCGGAACTGAAGAACCCGCTATCCGGGCAGACCGTGGAAGATGCCAAACGGCAGTACAAGAAAGACCGAGACCACCGGGAATTGATCTTTGATTTTAAGAAACGCGCTCTGGTGCATTTCGCTGTAGATCAGGATCAGGTTTTCTCGGCCACACGCCTGAGCGGCGACAAGACGCACTTCCTCCCCTTCAATCTCGGCAACGATGGACATGCCGGAAATCCTCCGGCAGCAGACGGCGGCTATCGCACCGCCTACCTGTGGCGGGAGGTATGGCAGCGTGACAGCCTTCTCGACATTCTGGGACGCTTCATGCACCTGCAAGTGGAGGAGAAGCGCATCCTGACTGACGAGGGAATCAAGAAGATTGCGAAAGAGACAATGATCTTCCCCCGCTACCACCAGCTTGATGCCGTCCGCAAACTGGTTAGCCACGCTCAAGCTTACGGCCCCGGCAGAAACTACCTGATCCAGCATTCCGCCGGTTCAGGTAAATCTAATTCCATCGCGTGGCTGGCGCATCACCTCTCATCCCTGCACGATGATGGCAACAAGAAAATCTTTGATTCGGTCATCGTCGTCACTGATCGTCGGGTGCTCGACCAACAGCTTCAGAACACCATTTATCAGTTTGAGCACAAACAGGGCGTGGTACAGAAGATCGATGAGGATACGCGCCAGCTCGTCCAATCCTTGGCTCACGGCACGCCGATTATCATCACCACTCTGCAAAAGTTTCCCTTCATCGCGGAGACATTGGAGAAGCTACGCAAAGAGGTTCACCCCGGCCTCTCAATTGCCACGAAAGACAAGCAATTTGCCGTGATCGTGGACGAGGCACACAGCTCCCAGTCTGGCGAAAGCTCAATGGAACTTAAAGGGGTGCTCAATGCCGACCGGATTCAGGAAGAAGCAGCTGGCTATGCGGCGGAACAGGGGCTGGATGAAGATGAGGACGCAGATCATCTCGCAGGCGTAGTGCGAGAGATGATGAAGCGCGGAAAGCAACCGAACCTCAGCTTTTTCGCCTTTACCGCCACCCCGAAATACAAGACTAAGAAGGTCTTTGATGAGGCGGGGCCGACCGGCGAAGCGCCGTTCCATCCTTACACTATGCGGCAAGCCATCGAGGAGAAGTTCATCCTCGACGTGTTGAAAAACTACATCACCTACGAAGCTTATTTTCGCATCGTGAAGGCGACGGAGAAAGATGTACATGTCGAACGTAAGAAGGCAGCACGCGCACTGGCGCGCATCCTGACTTTACACCCTCACAACCTGGCCTCGAAAACCGAGGTAATGGTGGAGCATTTTCGCACTCACGTGAAACACAAAATCGGAGGACGGGCCAAGGCGATGGTCGTGACAGACTCTCGGCTGCATGCTGTACGCTACAAGCAGTCCTTTGATAAATACATCGGCGAGAAGGGTTATACCGACATCAAGTCGCTCGTGGCGTTTTCCGGCATCGTCGAGGATCCCGATTTCCCCGGTAAGACCTGGACTGAGGTCTCAATGAATGGTGGGATCAAGGAGAGCGAATTGCCGGAGAGGTTCGACAGCCATGAGTATCAAATCCTGCTGGTGGCCGAGAAGTATCAGACTGGATATGACCAGCCGCTCCTCCACACGATGTACGTCGACAAGAAGCTGACTGGGTTACAGGCGGTACAGACGCTTTCGAGGCTGAACCGAACCTTCCCCGGGAAAGAAGACACCTTCATTCTGGATTTCCGCAACAAGCCCGAAGAAATATTCAAATACTTCAAGCCCTATTACGAAGACACGCCAACAGAGCCTCTGACAGACCCACAACATCTCTATCGGCTCCAACACCAGATTGAGGAGTCTGGTCTCGTTTTCGACGAAGAGGTGAAGGCGTTTTGCGCCGTATATTTCAAGCCGCAGCGCAAGGAAACTGTTCACGATCACGCCAAGATGAATGGCATCCTTGATCAGGCGGTGGATCGCTTCAAAGAATTCACCGAGGAAAAGCGCGAGGAAGTGAAGACGCTGCTGGTCAACTTCCGGAATATGTATGGCTTCCTCTCCCAAGTCATCCCCTACCAGGACTCCGACCTCGAACAGCTCTATACCTATTTGCGTTTCTTGCTCACGAAGCTACCCAAGCGTGAATTAGGCCCGGACTACCACTTAGAAGAAGAGATTGAGCTGCAATACTACCGGTTGCAAAAGATAAGCGAAGGTCGGATCGACCTTTCTGGTGGCTATACGCCTCCGCTCAAAGGTCCTAGCGACGTTGGGACAGGGCAGGAAGATGAGACGATCCGTCTCTCGGAACTCATTGATATCCTGAACGAGCGATTCGGAACCGACTTTACCCAAGCCGACCAGCTTTTCTTCGATCAAATTCAGGAAGAAGCTGTCGAAAACGAAACCCTCAAAATGGCAGCAGCAGCAAACTCTAAAGAGGATTTCCGCTACGTCTTTGAGAAAGCCTTCGAGGGGCTCATTATTGACCGGATGGAGGGTAACGAGGAGATTTTCGGAAGACTCATGAGCGATAGTGAATTTCGCAAGCTCGCCTCTGAGTATCTTCTCAACAGAGTTTATAACGCGCTGCAAAGCGAGAGCAGTGACGATACCGCCATCGCAGTAGGAAAACGTTCCGAGAAAGGCAACCAGTCGGACGTAAGGCGTCGACACACGCAATTGCGCTGATGTATTACTACTTAACGCAAAAGCGTTCGAGCTGCATTCACGTCTTAGTTTCAGAATCTCACGACTGAAAAGGACTAACATGAAAGCCACCGAAGCCAGATTGCTCGATTTGCTCAAGAAGTCGCCACAGTTTGTTATCCCTATCTACCAACGCACCTATTCTTGGACCGAGAAGGAATGCCGACAACTGTGGGATGACATAGTACGCACCGGCGGCAATGACAGCATCTCCGTCCACTTCATTGGCTCCATCGTCTACATTGAGACCGGGCTTTCACAGGTGACGCACCAATCGCCTCTGCTCGTAATAGACGGCCAGCAGCGGCTGACCACCGTGACCCTGCTTATTGCCGCTCTGGCAAATGCACTGGGAGATACGGAACCGGTGGACGGTTTCTCCCCGCGCAAGCTCCGACACTACTACCTACTGAACCCAGAAGAAACAGGCGAGCGGCACTACAAGCTGCTCTTATCGCAGACCGACAAAACATCGCTCATGGCTATCGTAGCAGGGACTGAGCAGCCGAAGGAAAAGTCACTGAAGGTGACGCAAAACTTTCAGTTCTTTGAGGAGTTGATCGCGAACCGCAAAGGGGAGTTTGTCGCAGTTTGCAATGGCTTGGCGAAGCTCGTAGTCGTGGATGTTGCGTTAAACCGGGACCAAGACAACCCGCAGCTCATCTTTGAGAGCATGAACTCTACCGGACGGGAATTGAGTCAGGCCGACCTCATTCGCAATTTCATCCTAATGGGACTTGAGCCTGAGCTTCAGACACACCTCTATGAGCAATTCTGGCGGCCCATGGAGGTGGATTTCGGGCAGGATGCCTATGAGAAGCATTTCGACGGTTTCATGCGTCACTACCTGACGGTGAAAACAAGCGACATCCCCAACGTGAATGCGGTCTACGAGGCATTTAAGACCTACGCCCGTTCGCCCAAAGTGGCGCAGGCAGGAGTGGCGGAACTGGTCAAGGATATTCGCGACTTCTCACGGTACTTCTGCGCGATGGCGCTCGGTGCGGAAGCTGACGCGGACCTAAGGCTCGCCTTCCATGATCTGCGCGAACTCAAGGTAGATGTCGCCTATCCCTACTTGCTCGAGTTATACAGCGACTACGCTAAGGAAATACTTTCTGCGTCTGACTTCCTGGCGGTGGTCCGGTTGGTGGAAGCTTATGTTTTCCGACGCGCAATCTGTTCAATCCCCACGAATTCACTGAACAAGACATTCGCCACCTTCACCAAGTCGATAAAGAAGGACCAGTATCTCGAAAGTGTCCGGGCGCATTTTCTGTTACTACCGTCTTACCGCCGTTTCCCGAGTGACGAGGAGTTCCGGCGCGATCTACACACGCGTGATCTATACAACTTCCGCAGTCGCAGTTACTGGCTGCGACGGTTGGAGAACCACGGACGTAAAGAGCGTGTGCCGGTGGATGAATACACCATCGAGCACATCCTGCCGCAGAACGAGAATCTTTCCGCTGCTTGGAAGGCTGCTCTCGGTCCGGAATGGGAGCGCGTGCAAAAGACTTGGCTGCACACCCTGGGCAACCTAACTCTCACCGGCTACAACTCGGAATATAGCGACCGCCCGTTCGCCGAGAAGCGTGACATGTCTGGTGGGTTCAAAGAGAGTCCACTCAAACTCAACGCCAGCCTCGGCCAGCTCGATGAGTGGAATGAAGAAGCGATCATTACTCGGGCCGGCCGACTTGCTGACATGGCCCTCCAAGTCTGGTCAGCGCCCTCCTTGGCTCAAGAGGTGTTGACTTCCTACCGGCCTAAGACTGGTGCTACAGGGACGTATACAATGGATGCTCATCCATACCTTCTCGCCAGCCCGTTACGTGAACTCTTCGAGTCATTCCGGAAGGAGGTGCTTGCCCTTGATCCCTGCGTAACTGAGGAGTTTCTAAAGTTGTATGTGGCTTATAAGGCGGAGACTAACTTTGTAGATGTTGTGCCCCAATCTAAACGGCTACGTCTGTCGCTTAATATGGCGTTTGCGGATATTCATGACCCGAAGGGACTTTGTAAAGACGTAACTGGCGTCGGACGATGGGGCAACGGCGATGTCGAAGTCGGCCTTGCGGCCTTAGATGATTTACCGTATGTGATAGGGCTCGTACGTCAATCTTTCGAGCGACAAATGGGAAATGTCGGGGATATATGAAAAGCTGCTCCAAACGGTAGTGCCTTCCGCCTTATCATCAGGAGCAGCATCCCAATGGTGGACAGCATAGTGACTGACGACCGCGGTTGAGCTTGCTATTATCTTCTTCTCTTTAACTCCGCCTCATGGGTACTCCGATACCGTTTCCGAACAGTATTTGATTGCCGCATAGGCGGGTCCTAATGTTCGAGATTTGGGCTCTCTCATGTTTTAATGTATTTAAGATGATTGTGGGCATCCTCTGATTCACCATGCGCTTTTCCATCCTTCACGTGTCAGATCTTCATCGTGATCTCACCGATGAGATTGGTAATCCTTGGCTCCTAGAGTCACTAGAACGAGATTTCCGACAATATCAATCAAATGATCCCGAAATTTTGAAGCCAACATTAGGCATTGTTAGCGGTGATCTTATATATGGGGTTAAGCCAAACGCGGCAAACGCTGCCGAAGAAATGGAGCGGCAGTATAATCAAGCGGAAGAATTCCTTGTCGGTTTAGCCGATAGGTTCTTCGGTGGTAAACGTGAACGGATTGTCGTCCTACCTGGCAACCACGATGTTTGTTATGCCGACGTTATAGACAGTGTTGAAAGGATTGATATTCCAACCGATCCGGAAAAGAAGAAGACGCTTGTCGGTGAGCTTTTTACGCCGAATTCGAAATTACGATGGTCTTGGAATGATTTGTGCTTCTACAGAATTGCGGATGATGAGAAGTACCGCGATCGATTCCGCTTCTTCGCCGCTGCCTATGAAAAGTTCTATCAAGGTCACCGTAAGTTCTCGCTTATGCCTGAACTACAATATGACATATTTGATTTCCCAGATCTTGGTTTCTCCATCGCTACGCTGAATAGTTGTTACAATAACGATCCCCTCCGCCGTGCTGGCGCATTTCATCCGACAGCTCTGACTCAGGCCCTGCAGGCTTTAACGCGGGCAGAACGCACAGGCTGGCTGATGGCGGCAGCATGGCATCATAATTACACAGGCGGTCCATCCCAAGATGATTACCTAGACGTCGAGTTATTTCAGTTATTTATAGATGCGGGAGTGTCTCTAGGTTTTCATGGACATCAGCATCTGCCGGATTGCGTCGACGAGCGTTATAGGGTCGGTTCAAAACCGAGAAAGATGACAAACATTAGTGCTGGGACTCTCTGTGCCGGCCCACACTACCTTCAGCCCGGCATCCCCCGGGGCTATAACATCGTGGAGTTAGACACAGATGCTTGGACGGGCCGGGTGCATCTGAGGCACATGGTGAATCGGCTGAGTGGTCTCCCATTATGGGGGCCAGGCTATTTTAATGTTACGAACGCATCATACATTGACTTCGAGCTATGCCAGCCGCCGACACGTAGGCCGTCCCAACTCGATGTGCAACTCGCGCTGGAACGGGCTGATAAGCTTATTGGGTCTCACCAGTGGTCTGAAGCTATTGATGTTCTCAACGAGCTGAAAAATACCCCAATGGCGCGGCCGCTACTTGAGAGGGCGCTACTCGAACTGGGTGATGCACGTCGCTCGATAGATTTGTTATGGCCCCCACAGTCAAATACAGAGATAGTAGCAGTTGGTGGTGCAATACTTGAGAGTGGCAGTCGTGAGGAAGCCGAAGCATTTCTGGGATTAGAATGTGTGGTAGTGAGCGAAGATGCTAGTGTCCAGGAAATTTCACATCGAATTCGTGAAAGGCGACTCAGATGAGTGAGGGAATAGTATTTCAGGTAGATACAACTCGGGTACTGCAAATCCTAACGCGGGAAATCTATGACTCCCCGCTAGCACTGCTGCGCGAGAATTTACAGAATGCTTATGATGCCGTTCGTATGAGATTCGCGCCTGCGGACAGATTGCCTGATGGGCGAATAGACATTGTTGTGGATGACAACTTGGTTTCAATCAAGGACAACGGAATTGGGATGACCGAGGATGTCCTACGGAATAACTTTTGGAAAGCTGGTTCTAGCGGCAAAAGATCAGCCAGTGCCCGTCAAGCCGGAGTTGTCGGAACATTTGGTATCGGGGCTATGGCGAACTTTGGGGTTTGCACTCAGCTCATAGTTGAAACGCGGGCTGAAGGTAGCGAAGCAGTACTGCGGAGCACGGCGGAACGAGACTCGCTCAAAATTGCTGAAGAGTGTATCAGCTTGGAGCGTGTTTCTTCTGCGCATGATATCGGGACAACAGTAACAGCAGTACTTGATGGACAACATTCAATCAGCCCAGATCGGGCGAGAAAATATTTAGAGCCCTACGTGGGGCTACTTCCAGTACCCGTATTTCTAAACGACGATCTAATAAGCTGTGGCAATATTGAAGAGCGTCCCCCACTCGCCGGTCGTAAGCTGACGAAACTCGAATCCGAAATCTGGCACAACAGCTTTTGCAGAGCGACCTTCGACACGCGTCTTGACCCAAACGGGCAGGTTGTAGTTTTCGTAACCAAAATTTCGTTAGGTGGAGTTCCAGTAGAAGGTAGTATGATTCTTGCCCAGTCAGGCGGGCAGCTTATGGGATTACGCTCCTATTTCGGGTTAGCGCCAGTACCAGCAATCGGCACTTATCAATTTGGTGGGTTCGCAAATCTGTCAATCTTAGAGCCGACGGCAGGTCGAGAGGCGTTAAATCGTGAGAGCATAGCCCAAGTTACACAGTTAGTTAATATTGCCGAGCAAGCTGCTTCGACCGCCATAGCAGCTACTCCTGAAGCAGATAGGAATAATGCATTCCTTCAATGGATAATTTCGAATAACAGTTACAAACTTGCAGGTAACGTCAACATCGATGTGCTACCTGAGAAAAAGCCGATACCCTTAGGTGAGGTCAAAGCATATCTTGGAACTAGATCGGCACATTACTACGTCGGCACTGATCAACAGATCTTAAGAACTTTCGCAAATGATGACACCCTATTGTTTCATGTCGCTCAAGGGCAACCTCGTAGAAAAGTGCAACTTGCGTATCTGAAAAACATTCTCCATATTCCGCTAGTACCTGATTCCGCACAAGTCACACGCGTCTATAAGGGCACAGAGTTGACTGCACCTGAGGCCTCAGTCATTTTGCGAACTGCCTCAATATTGCGCGACGATTATTTGATCGCCAACGTTGAAGTCTCGTTGGCCGAAATATCGCATAGAGTCAATGTACTGTCGGAGAAGGTAGGTGAGCAACTTAAGATATACATCGCTAGGTCGAGCACACTTTTGTCACCACTTCTCGAGTTCTACGACAATGCCTATGATCTGTTCGCGCAGTTCATGAAGGATTTTGTCAGAGTTCACATCTACCCAAGAATTCAGGAATTTGTTCCTTCTTCTACTAAGGACGGCGTCGATACTTTACGAAAGTTGCTGCAGCGCAACCGCGAGTTGTACCGCTATGAAGAAACTGAGCTTGGGGAGTTAGAGGGAGTCTTGGGAGATTATCTCTCAGGCTCTACAAGTTTCACCGACCTTCTTAGAGATACGCGTCAGAGAAAACCCGCCCAACGTCTATACGTCTCCTATGATCAAGTAGGTTCTTTTGAGGCCGTTCTGCCTGGCGTCGTAAATTCACCTGTTGCACAGCCAACAGAGGAAGGATCTGAATTCTTACCTAGTCCTCCAATAATCCGTGATGATGTGTTATCAGATATGAAAATTTTGGTGACTGAAGAAAAGTATTCGCAACTCAATGATTTTACTATGTTCCTGGGGCTTTCGGACCGTCTTATGCGAACGGAGTCAGACTTCTTCCGCTCGCCGCACACCACGAGAATTTTATGGGGTGGGCATCGTGTTATCTATATATTCACTGAGGCTACAGGAAGACTTAACCTTTACTATGATATTGAGCTCCGAGACCCTATTGAGCAGACACAAGCAAGTGGTGGTATGTTCGCTACAACAACTCTTATTACAAAGACGCGTATCTTCATCCCCATCCCAGATATGCTTGTTGAGACATTCAAAATCGCTGCCGGCCCTAAAGAGTTCTTCGTTCGCTTTGACGTACTTAGCAGTGAAATGAGTTGAGCTGAATGTTCTTGGTTTGAGTCGCTGTAAGTAGGGGGGTGCGCTTGTATCCCTGACGGGGCGTAAACACAGATAGCTAAACGGGGTAACCACCATTAGGGGTATACATTCGGCCTCGGATATGTGAATCGTCCGAGGCCGAATTATTTCTTCTCGGCATAGCAATCTTTCCAAAGATAAAAGTCACACTGCCGTGAGTGGTCCTGCATATGCATCGAAGAGATGTAGCCGCACTCCCGGCAGAAGTTCCTACATCTCTTCTGCCTTCGGGATGCTGGCGGTGCTGCTTACCGCTTCCGCCCCATAGAAGCGCTATGCCTCATCTCTATAATGGTCGGTAGGAACGTCCTGCTATGGGCGCCCCGACTACCAGACGCCGAACCTCAACCGTCTGGCGTCGGAGGGCATCCGCTTCACGCAGGCCTACTCGGCCTCACCCGTCCGCACGCCGACGCGGTGCGCCTTCGTGCCGGGGCGCTACCCGGCACGGACACCCGTCGGGCTCGAAGAGCCGCTAGCATGGAAAAAAACAGCTCGTCGAGCAGAAGCGAGACGGAATCTAAAAAGCCTTCTGTGTTGCCGGGCAACATTTCCTGTTGGTGCGGCTGAGGCCAAATTTAAACTGCCGCCCAGTGCCGTGGCGATGCGGTCAACGACGGGTGTCGGGCTTGATAACACCAGGTCTGATACGGACAATACTCGCCGTTGTTGACACTCTGCTGCGAGCCGGAATATATTCTCCCCTCGGAAAGGCAGAAATTTCCCGACGAAGCCCTTCGCTAGTCTCACGTACCTTTTCACCCGCGTTGATACTTGAAGCAGTCTGGCTAGGCTGACGGAGCGCCTATGCCGCCGAGCACTCTTTAAGAAACGCCCTGGGCCCCAAGAGGAGCATCTCAATGAGAAACATTGTTCTGGTGATCTGTGCGACTCTGATTTTTGCAGTCAGCGCATTCGGACAAGTGAACAAAGCAAACCCACTCGGCGGGGAAATCAAAGAAATCTTTCATAGTGCTGATTCTAAAGTGATCACGGAAGTGAAATTACTGACAGAAACCGACCCGAATTTGTCCGTTCCCGTGACAAACGTTAGCGACATCAGGATGACGGTTCTGAGTGTGACTGTGAAACTCCTGTCCGGTGAAATGAACACTACTACTGTCAACAGGCAGGCGACCCCCCTGCCCGATGAGGACGACCAGCCGGTAACCAAAGCCTTCCAGTTGGAAATCTCTAACGCGATGATAATCAACATAGCTTCGCCTTTTAGGTTGCCGAAGCACTGGGAAGCATACAGCTATAAAATTACCTGCAACATAGCCGGTGAGGCGCAGCCTAGGTCGACCGCGATACTTCACACGCAGAAGCCTACGGGCGCTATTACCATCCAAAATTTCAACCTCAAGGTGGATAAGCCAATCTGGATAAGGGACGCAAACGGGGTCAGAAGTACTGAGTTGACAGTCCCACTCACCTCTACTTCGGCTTCGCTTGTTGCAGAATTAATACTCAGGCAAGGGGGCGCAGAGTCTAGAACACCTAAGCCGTTTATCTTACCTAAAGGTGAGCAGACATTCGTGAAATTGAACGTCCAAAATTTCGGGGAGCAGCCGATAGAAATCAGGGTCAGACCGACCGAGCTTGAAGCGGTCCAGTTAAACCTGACGGGTGTGAATTGTTCTAACGCTCCGAACGACCCCTTCTGCACTTGGGGGACCACGTTCGTCCAGCCTTTCCAGATAAACCAGGCCGACTCCGACTTAAAAGATTTAAAAATAACGTCCCTAGCACAACCCAAAACAATCCGTATCAGGACGACGTCTTCCGCCAAAACGGGCAGCGTGAAGGCTAAACTAAACGGGAGTCCAGTTAACATCACCGGAACCAATAATACATTTCAGTTAATTTTGGATCCGGCCACCCTTGGGGGCTTAAAGGAGGGGGACAATACACTTGAATTCGAGGGTGAAAGTCTTGATGGGGTGAAACTCTCCGAAACAACATTTAAATTCATAAAGAACACGCAGCCCCAGTTAGTTGGCTACCCGACGTTCTCTCTTGACGGTAATTCGCTGAAGCTGACGTATGAGCTGTCGGGTGACGTTGAGACCAGCGAGCCCAGACTTACGTATAGAGAAACGGGCGGAATCGCCGGGACTTTTCTCAACCCTAATTGCACAAAACAACAGCCCTCGGGCAATACGAAGTGTTCGCCCCAGTTGACGGTGTCAATCGGCGACAGTTTTCAGAAAGCCCCTCAAATCCCGGTCAAACTCGAAATATTTGCTCAGGAGAGAGGGAAGGCCTCCGTCCCTGTGGGGGGCAGTATCGGATTTGATCTACTCAACCAAGGGGCCGTTAAAAAGATACTCGATGAAATTCGGACCAACTGGAAGAGTAATAAAAATGAGGCCGCGGCGATTCAAAGGATAGCGACCGAGGTCCTCAAAGTCGAGGTAACTAATGAAAAGGTGAAAGAGACCTTCGACCAGTATGTAAAAGCGACCGACGGTAGCGACAAGCGGAAACAGTTCCTTCAGTTCCTCACGGGGGTCGGGAATTTCGCCCTTAAGGGCTTCGGCATCCCAATACAAATTCCGACGGATTTGGTGAACTGAGAACTTCCTCATCTTGGGGCAATCTAATAAGTGTAGGCCGGATAAGTGTAGGCCGGCCCGCCCCAAGTCCGGATGGTTGCTTTGTCTCGGGAGGTGGCGACGATGCTACGACCGCGAAGGCTGTACGCGCTTGCACTGTGCGCGCTGACCGTGCTGTCCGCTGTGCCCGCGGCGCACGCATGGAAGCCTTCGACCCACTTGTACCTCGCCGTGACGGCGCTCGACGACGCGCTCGATGGGAAGGTGACTATCAGCCGCGTCAATTACGAGACTGGCCAGCACCTCGGCACGGTCGGCGAGTACCGCGTCGACGAGCGGACGTTGCAGGCGCTCAGGGAGTACCCGGCGCAGTTCCTCGCTGGCGTTCTCGGCCCCGACGCCTACCCGGACATTCTCACCGGCCAGTCGGCCATCCACCCGGAGGGTCATGGCTCAAGATACCGCAACGTCGCGTACGGGTCCGACGCTTGGCTCCAGTACCTCTGGGAGCGAGGCACCGACCAGAACCTCCCCATCGACGAGCGGCTGCCAGTACGCGCCTTCACCGTCGGCTTCCTCACCCACGCCGCGGGCGACACCTACTCCCACACATTCGTCAACTACTTCGCAGGGGGGCCGTTCACGCTCGGGACGAACGCCGCCAAACACTTCGTCCTCGAAAGCTACATCGGCGAGCGCGCGCCGACGCGCGGCCCCTACACCGTGTCGATCAAGGGCACCGAGGATTTCATCCTCAGGACGCTCGTCCGGGCCGAGGCAGATTCCCACCTGATGAAGCTGCTGGAAGGCGTCAGGCAAGGCACGGACAAAAAATCCGCGGCCAAGCACGCACTGATCCCACTTTCCTTCGTCCCGTTGACCTTCTCGCGGCTCCGGGCCGCGCTGTTGAATAAGCGCCAGGGCATGTCGAAGAAGATGGCCGACCTCGCGGACGAGTGGGTCGCCTTTATCGATGAAGGGCTCGCGGCTTGGGGCCCGCTGAACCAAGCGATCGGCGAGGCGCTCTTCTACAGCGACGGGCACGGGAAGGCGGACTTGGCGCGCGCCGAGGAGCTCCTTAAGGAGTACAGCGACAAGTACCTCAAGAAGATGTTGCTCGCCCATCTCGGGGCGAAGCTCGAAGAGTATGAGAAGTTGGCGGAAGATATCGTCCCGGATTGGGTCATGGAAGCGGTGGATTGGCTCCGGGCGGAGGTTAAGAAGCGCAAGCAAAAAATCTTCAGATGGATGTATCGGAAGGCCACGCGCGGGAAGGAGTTCGACGACCTCAAAAGGTATCTCAACGACCCGGCGACTTACATCGAACCCGTGCTCAACGACAAGTGCACACCGGAGCGCAAGCTGAAACCGGGGGAGGTGAAGAGCGTGTGCCTCCCGCATGAGGAACTGGACCGCCTGCTCGGCGTCACCCACGGGGACTGTAATAAGTTTAGCCCCGACGGCTTCGCGCCGGCTTACAACACAGTGCTGATGACCAAGCTCCTCCTCCTCGACCGGGTAGAGATGGAGCGACTGCTCCGCGACCTTGGGGCGACCGTCGGCCGCAACGCCACCCCCGCGATGATGGTGTCTGACAACGCCATGCTGGGCTTCAACCAGAGCCTCGACGGCGGCAACCAGTGGGCCGCCAACAAATCTGGCTATCGGATGGCGCTGGTTCGCGGCCTCGTCTACGACCAGCTCTTTAAGCAGCAGAAGGGCGAGCAGCCGTACGGCATCGAGTTTTACCTGTCTGAAAAGGCCATGCAATACGGAATGGGTAAGGATGTTAGCCCGATGGAGCGAACCCGGAATGGCGAAGGTCAGGCGCGGCAATATGAGCGGGGACGCGTCTACTGGTCGCCCGTCGGCGGCGTCCGCGCCGTGCGCGGGGCCATCCTCGCGGCGTGGGAGGCGGGGGGAGGGGAGGCCAGCCCGCTCGGCCTCCCCGTGTCTGACCAGCTGCCCTCGGCCGGCGGCGACTGGTATCAATTCTTCGAGCACGGTGCCGTCTACTGGCGCAATGGTGCCGACACGGCTCTGATCTTCCAGAAACGAACGGGTGGCAGTGAGGAATCAGGGAACTATGCGGACGCCATCCGGCTGAAGGCCGAGTCTCTCGGGCTCGGTGCCCCGCACCAGCTCACGCCAGAACCCGTAGCCCAAGCAGGCGACGCGGCGTGGTGGCAGCGGTTCGAGCGAGGCTATGTCTACTGGTCGGCGGGGGGCGGTGTCCGTTGGCTCTCAGGCTCGATGTGGGAAGTATGGATGAGCCTCGCTGGCTCGCTCGGTCCGCCCGTCACGGACGAACTGGAAGCACAAGGCGGCGACGCTCACGACCGCTACCAATTCTTCGAGCAAGGCTTGCTCTACCGGCGCGCCAACTCGGATCTTGTATGCGTCGCTTACGTGCGGCCGTAAAAGGTACTTAAAATCGACTGGTTTAGCATCGATAGGTGGCCTACACGCGTAGGTTTCCCTTTCGAGTTCAACCTTATCCCTGTCTCGGAGATGCTGGATTACGGTGTTGGGGCAGCTTTCTTAATATCGTTAGTATCGGCATCTACGTTTAGCGCGTACTTCAACTGTCCCCCGTCCTCGGCAACAACGAGCTTGAAGAGGTTGGTCGTGTCGTCACGCTGGAGGGATTGCAAAATCCACTTGGAGTCTTTCCTGCCGCTGACTCGCGACATATCAGAGAGGGCCTTCTCAACCGACGCGGCGGCATCCCAAGATTTGTTATAGAAGAGTATTGTAGTTCCTAATATCAATAATCCAACACCTGATAAGAGCAGCAAAAACATCGCTGCTTTCGCGCAAAATATGGTGGCTGTCCGCCGTTGGCCATCCTTCAGATAGGCGACAAGATAAATGGATGATAAGGCACTCAGGGCAACCGCTAGGACTAAGATGGCCCACAGAGCAATAAGCCATACCTTCACCCAATAGTTGCCGCCTTTCCAAATAATACTCGACGAGAACGTCACCGTTAGGGCCAGCAGTCCGCTGGCAAGCGTGATGACAGTCCCTTTTTGGACGCTTTTTGATTTTTCGGACAGTGTTTTATGCGTATACCATTGACTCCTTACGTGTAAGTGTATTATATCAGCGGTTTAGCTTCGGAAGTATGTGGGATACGTTTTTGGACTTTGCCCACTGTTGAAGTGCAAGTGAGCGGGCCGGGAAGGTGCGCCGGAGCATGAAGCGGCTCCGAGCTTGTGAGAGCGCGGAATAGGAACAAGCCCCGAGTTGACTTAAGGTCAACTCGGGGCTTGTGCTTGTGATAAGTAAGGCCGAACCGCGAGGCTTCGCATATAATGCGGGCGCTCAGCTTCTACGCGTCTTAGACATCGGTTCACCGCGCAAATGTCTTCGCAAACGTCTTCGTCGCGCGCAGCATCTTTCGTTGGCCGCAAGTCTTCCCGGCGTCCTCGTTCTATTTTGAGTGGAGGCAAGGTGAGCTTGCTTCGAGCGGGCGTGCCGGGTGCGCGCCGACAAACATTCCTTCCCGAGAGGCTTCGATGACACGTTTGAAAAACGCCGCTGCATGGCTCCTGATATGGCAATTGACGTTGGGCGCTCTGTCGCCTCTGACACCTCGAACATACGCTGTGAGTGTTAACGAAACGAGCGGGACGGATGCCTTCGCGCAGGATGCGCCGGGCGACGAAGACAAGCGGCAGGGCTTGCGCTTTCGTCTGAGCGAGGGGGCGGAGGAATCTGAGCGGCGGCAGAGCGGCGCGGCGACGACGGGTGCGGCTCCGGCGACGAAGCTGTCGGAGGCAGAGGCGTCGAAGGTCTTGCAGCGACTTCCGCCGCTCAAGGCTTCAGAGGGAGACGAGCAGGATTTCGCTTTGCGTGAAAAGTCTCTGCCGCCGCCGCGCGCGGGGCAGACGGTGCTGGCGGCTTTTCCCGCGCCCGTCGAGAGGGAAGCGCCGGGTGCGGTCGCCTCGGGGCCGTTTGAGGTCGTGCGTTACTCGCCGGTGGGCGAGACGCCGCTCGCGCCGCAACTTAGCGTGACCTTCTCGCAGCCGATGGTCGCAATCAGCTCGCAGGAGGAGGCTTCGCGCGAAGTGCCTGTGCGACTCTCGCCGCAGGTGGAGGGGCGCTGGCGCTGGCTCGGGACGAAGACGCTCATCTTCGACCCGGCGGGAGAGCGGCTGCCGATGGCGACCGAGTTCAACGTGAGCGTGAACACGGCGGCGAGGTCAGCAAGCGGAGGGGCGCTCAAAGCACCCGCTTCTTGGAAGTTCTCGACGCCGCCGCCACAGTTGAAGGCGAAGCACCCGGAGGGTGGCCCCGCTAGGCGCGATGCCATCATGTTCGTGGAGTTCGACCAGCGCGTTGACCCGGCGGCGGTCTTGCGCAGCATCAGCGTGCGCGCGGGCGGCGGCGCTGGTGGGAACCTGAAAGTTCGTCTCGCGACCGTGGACGAGATAGCGGCTGACCCGAACGTCCAGCGACTGTCGAAGGCGGCGGTGAAGGAGCGGTGGCTGGCGTTCCGCGCGTTGGACGCGGGCGGAGGGACTCTGACGGCGCTGCCTCCGGCTTCGGACATCAACGTCTCGGTCGGCCCCGGCACGCCTTCGGCTGAAGGGCCGCGCGTGACTGCGAAGGCGCAGGCGTTTTCGTTTCGCACCTACGGGCCTCTGCGCGTCACGCAACACCGTTGCGGTTGGCAGAAGCAGTGCTCGCCGTTCGACCAGTGGCAGATTACCTTCAGCAACCCTTTAGACCTCGAAGCATTTCAACAGACGCAGGTGCGCTTCACGCCCGAGCTGCCCGACGCGAAGATTCAAATCTACGGCAGCACGATGTACGTGCAGGGCGGCAAGCGTGGCCGCACCGTCTACAAGATGACGCTCGACGGCGCGCTCCGCGACACGTTCGGGCAGACGCTAGGCCAAGACGTGACCCTCACGTTCAACGTCGGCAGCGCGCCCGCTACTCTCTTCGGGCAGGGTGGCAACTTCGTCGTGCTCGACCCTTCGACGCGACAGCCCGGCTACTCTGTCTACAGCATCAACCACCCGACCTTGAAGGTCAGCCTCTACGCCGTACGTCCCGAAGACTGGGAGCGCTACACCGCGTACATGCGCCACCTCGGCGGCTACGACGACCAGTCAGGGCGGCAGAAGCAGACCACGCCGCCGGGCCGTCTCATCTCGTTGAAGACAATCGCAGTCGCCGGTCAGCCAGACGAGATGACCGAGACGCGCCTCGACCTTTCAACGGCGCTCGCGGGCGGCCTCGGCCACGTCTTCGTCATCGTCGAGCCGACGAAGCCGCCCGCGAATGGGCGCGAGCAGCCGAAGATACATTCATGGGTGCAGGTGACGAACATCGGCCTCGACGCCTTCGTGGACAGGTCGGAGCTGGTCGGGTGGGCGACCTCGCTCAAAGACGGCCAGCCGCTCGCGGGCGTCGAGCTGAGTTTGCACCCGGACGGGCCGAAGGCTTCGAGCGGGGGCGACGGCGTGGTGCGGCTCGCGCTCCCGCCGAAGTCAGCGACCTCCGGGGGGCTGCTCGTGGCGCGGCGCGGAGCGGAGACGGCGATACTGCCTGAGCGCGCGGACTGGTGGGGCTTGGAGAACGGTTGGGTGCGGCGCGAGGCGTCGGACGCTCTGCGCTGGTACGTGTTCGACGATAGGAAGATGTACAGGCCCGGCGAAGGTGTGAGCGTCAAGGGTTGGATTCGTCGCGTTGGCGGCGGCGAGACGGGCGACGTGGGCGCGCTCGCGGGCGCGGTCGATAGCGTCTCGTACGCGGTGCGCGACGCGCGCGGCAACGAGCTTACGAAGGGCGCGGCGAAGCTCAACGCGCTCGGCGGCTTCGACCTGAGCTTCAAGCTGCCGGGCACTCTGAATCTCGGCGGCGCGTTCATCCAGCTCGAAGCGGTCGGCGGCGTGGGGGCCGTCGAGGGTCGCCAGCATCAGCACCAATTTCAGGTGCAGGAGTTTCGACGGCCCGAGTTCGAGGTGACGGCCAAGGCGAGCGAGGGGCCGCACTTCGTCGGCTCTCACGCGCAGGCCACCGTCTCTGCCAGCTACTTCGCGGGCGGCGGGCTGCCGAACTCAGAGGTCTTGTGGAGGGTGACGGCGACGCCGGGCCACTACACGCCGCCGAACCGCGACGACTATACGTTCGGCAAGTGGATTCCGTGGTGGGGCGGCAGGTATTCGAGCGCCCGGACGGGAGGCGAGGCGCAGGTCTTCGGCGGGCGTACGGACGCTGCGGGCAATCACCGCCTGCGCATCGACTTTGAAGGAGTTCGACCACCGCAGGCTTCTTCCGTCACGGCGCAGGCCAGCGTGACGGATGTGAACCGGCAGACTTGGACGGCGACGACGACGATGCTCGTCCACCCGGCAGACCTCTACGTGGGCTTGC
>WUUC01106004.1_pt1 | contig 22051 bp, 16 predicted proteins | sample 6278441 | NCBI WGS metagenome assembly WUUC01 (sample SAMN13675441, study PRJNA597444) | soil metagenome | isolation source: soil | place: USA: Washington | collected 2017-10
ACTCGTCGTTCGGCTCGAACACCACCCACTGCGTGCCCTCGTCGATCGACTCCTCGAGGAACAGGAAGAGCCTTCGCACGTTGACGTATTTCCATGAGGTGTCCGACGACAGCGTGCGCGCCCCCCACACCCGCTGGCCCAGCCCCGGGAAGAACCGCAACGCGTTGATCCCCTTGGGGTTCAACAGGTCCTGGTGCCGCTTGGTGATGTCCTGGGCGATGCCGTCGGTCAGCCGGATGCCGCGGATGACCACGTTCGCGGGCGCCTTGTGCACCCCCCGCTCGGTGTCGACGCGGGCGTAGATGCCGGCCAGGTGACCGGATGGCGGCACCTCGACGAACTGGCTTGTCGACGGGTCGTTGACGACCAGCCACGGGTAGTACAGCGCGGCGTACTTCGTGTCGAACGGCTCCCGGAACGACTGGATGCCCTCGATGTCCAGGCCGTCCTGAGGATCGAGGACGGCGAACCGGTCCTTCAGTTGCTCGCAGTGGGTGATCAGGGCCGACTCGACCGTCCCGGACCACACGCCGGGCACCGCGCAGACCGATATCTCGTCGATGTCCTCCAACGCCACTATGCCGGTGCGCTTGCCACTGCCGCCGTCCGTGCCGACGAAGTCCGCGACGGAGAGCCCTTCGTGGCCGTCCGACCCGCCGCTCAGGACCAGCGAGGATCCGGCCGCCGGGGTGGGGAACATGGTGAGATCGGTGATGTCGCCCGGTGCGGTGGCGCGCACCAGCTGCGAACGGCTGGCCAGAGTGGCCGCGATGCCGGCCGGGCCGTCAGCGGTGAGCCGGAGGTTGCTGAACGTCTCGGTCACCGGGCCGCCGGGGTCGTCGAAACGAGTGTCCACTCTGGCTTCGACGAGGTAGAGCTTGTCGTTCTCGAAGACATCTGCCGGCGCGTCCCGGTTGAAGGTGACCTCGTCCGTGGAGATCGACACGACCTGCAGGGTGGTGAGCGCCTCGCCGGTGTCGAGCTGAGTGACCGCGTTCTCGTAGAGCCGGTTCGCGCCGCCGATCCGCAGGGTCGCTCCCGCGTTCGCCCGGCGCACCCGGCGCACGGTGAGCCCGGCCGGCCACGGGGCATGGGTTGCGTTCCCGAGTGTCAGCTCCACCACGCCGTCCACCGGCTGGCCGGCGGCTGTCACCTCGAACCGCCTGTTGTTGATGAGGATCCACAGATCGGGGGTTTCGAGTCCGGGTACCGCGTTCACCCGGATCGTTGGGCTGTCCTCGTCCGCCGCCTGGGCGAGCTGGGTGATGAACAGGTCACCCTGCGCCAGGTCGGGCAGCACTGGGAGCGTGGCGCCCACCATCGGCGTGACCTGGACCCGCACCGCCCGGCCCCAGGCTCCGGGGCTCACCGCGGAGAACTCCAGCGTGGTCTCCCCGGTGCGGTCGGCAGCCTCGACGTAGTCCCCGCGCGCCGACTTGACCTCGGCGGCCAGCGGGGGGTCGATGTCGACCCGGCCGGTAGCGGCGTTGTACCGGGCGACCGTCGTGGGGCCGCCGATCGCCTGGTTGTTGTCGCCGCGGAAGATCTCGATCGGCTGCCCCACGCCCTTGAAGCCGATCAGGTGGCCGAGTTCCAGCGTGATCGCGCCGGCCGCGGCGTCGCGGGCGATCGGGCTCACCAGGCCCTGGTTGAGCGCGCCGGAGGCCGGCTCCGCGTCGCCGCTGACGACCCGCTTGACGTAGAGGCGCTGGCCGCCGTTGTCGAAGAAACCCTTGACCGCCAACGGGAACAGCCACCAGCGGCCACCCTCCGCCGGGTTGTTCGCCCAGGTGTCCCGCACGGCCGGGTCCGGCTCGGGGAAGAAGCCGCCGAACGTGGTCTGGAACTCCAGGAAGTTCGTGACCAGCTTGGGCTTTCCGGTGGTCGGGCCGCGCTGGGTGACCCCGACCATGCCCGCCGTGCTGGTGCTCACCCCCGCGATCGGCCGCGGCCCGGCGTCGATCTCCTCGACGTAGACCCCGGGACTCAGATACTCGGGCATGGCTGGCTCCTCACTTCCCTCACTGCTCGCTGATCTCGATGACCTGCCGGCGTTCGGTGTCCTGGGGCAGCCGCACGATCAGCGACCCGGTCCGGCCCGGCCGTTCGGTGGCGTGCAAACGGAATGTCTCCTCGACGGCGTCCTCGCTGGCCTTCTCGCCCTCCCATCGCAGGGCCAGGCGGAAAGCGCCCGTGGCGTCGGACAGCGTGCGTTCCTGCCAGGGCACCTGACCCCGGCTCGTCTGTCCCCGCGCCTCGACCAGCGCGTTCCGGATAGGCGCCCGGGTGCCCGCGTCGAGCACGACGCCACGCACCCCGCGCACGCCGGGCGGGTAGGGAAAGGAAACGGCCGGCAGGAACCGGACCAGCCTCGGCTCGGTCGGGACGGCCGGCGGATGGTCGTCATCATGCGGGTACACCAGGAACTCGACGCCGGCGAGGTCGGCCGAGAACGGTTGATCATCGGCTGGGTAGAGCGGCTGATAGCCGGCGGCGGCGAACCGGGCCCGGTGCCGTTCGGGCTGCGCCGCCAATGGTTCGCCGCGCCTGCCCAGCCCGGGAAACGCCAGCGCGCCGCTGGGCGTGCGCACAGCGACGGTGTCGAGCGGTACCCACTCGCCGCCGTCCCGGCGATCGAGCTCGACCATCACTCCGGTGGCTCGCACGCGCCGGTTGTAGTCGTCGAACGGCACGAACCAGGCCGGGCTGTAGAGCGTCGACCGTTCGAATGCCAGAAAAGGGCTCACGGTGTCGCCGCCGCCCCGTCGATGACCCGGCTCTGCACCGGCCGGACAGCCACCTCAGCCACGGCGTCCAGATTGACGACGCGGATCTCGTAGTTCAGCGACAACCGGTACGGCTTCTGGATCGCGTACCAAACCCAGGACTTCTGGTCCAAAGTGAGCGGAGTCAGCGTGACGTGCAGCGAATCTGTTGTCGCCGCAAGGCTTCCGGACAGCTCGGCGCCAGCCAGGATCGCGTCGTCGTAGAACACCTGCAGGGCACGACCGAGCATGCGGTGCTGGGTCTCCTGGTCGCCGCCCCACGGAGTGATCAGGTATCGCAGCAGCAGCGCCATTGGGGGCTTGCGACTGGTGAGCGGGTCGGGTGGCTGGGAACGCACCGGCGGCCGGTTGCGCGACGTCGGGTCCTCGGCGATCTCGTAGAGGAAGACGGTGAGCTTGGCCGGCTGGGTCTGGACGGGTTCGGAAAGATCGTGCAGCACTGCGATCGGCGGCTGTGCGCTCAGCCCGCGCAGCGCCCGCGTCAGCAGCTCCACGATGATCGTCGAGACGTCGGCAATGACGCCGAAATCACCCATGCGAACCCTCCCTGGCTTCGCGCCGAAAGGCGCGCAGTCGAGAAGATGCCGGTTCGCCCGTGACGGGCCCGCGATTCGAGCGTCACGAAAGCGTCACCACATCGTGGATAGCTAATCGTGTCTATAGTGGACGATCAAATTGCTCTGCTTGACACCCGAACAAGGGCGCGCCTACACTTCGTGACACTTTGGGGGTTGATGATTAGGAATTCGGCGCGATTCGAATTGTCTTGGCGCGTATGAGAAAAGGGGAGCCATGATCTTCGGACGAGAACCAGCCCTGATTGCCGGACTCATCAAAGCCATCATCGCCCTGGCGGTCGCTTTCGGCCTCGGCTGGACCGGCGAGCAGGTGGGACTTGTGAACGCTGTCGTCGCCGCACTGCTGGGTGCCTACCTGGCGTGGGTCACGACCGAGAAGCTCGCCAGCGCGATTCTGTCGCTGGCCGATGCCGTACTCGCGCTGTTGATTGGCTTCGGACTGAATCTGACGGCCGAACAAAGCGCCGCGATCATCGCCCTCGTCACGATCACGATTGCGATGTTCAACCGCACCCAGACCAGTCCCGCCACGGCGGCCCAGCGAGGGTTCGTCTCCGCTGGCACGCCCGCACGCGAGCCGCACGAATAGTCGAGCCAGGTGACATTCGGCTATCCGCATGTCACCTGGCTGCGATGGTGCGCCGGCTACCGTGCTCGATGCGTTGCGGCAACAGATTTCTGAGCGACTGGGATGGCTCAAGACCCAATTCATCGAGCAGCACCCGGCGGCACTGGTCGTACTGCCCCAACGCCGCGGCTCGGTTACCGGCGGCCAGATGTGCCTTCACCAGCACCCGATGAGCGCTCTCCCGCAGGGGTTCCGCGCAGACCGCGGCGAGGCCGGCGGCCACCGCCTCACCGTGTCGCCCTGCCGCCGTCAGCCGTTCGGACATCGCCTCCAAGGCGTGCAGCCGGAGCTGGTGATATTGCTCCTGCTCGATCAGCATCCATTCGTTTTCTGACCAGTCTGGCAGCAGATCCGCCGAGAGATCCACCCGCGTTTGCGTGGTCAGAATGTCATCGCAGGCAAGCGAGCTGTCGAGCAGCCGGTGTGCCCGTGCCATCGCATCATGAATGTCCACTTTGATGTGTTTGGCTATCGCCATCTCCTGTGCGCACACGTCAATGACCTGGTGCCCAGTGCGCAGCGCCCGCCAGAGTGACGACCTGAGGTTGGCGTTGGCGCGCGGTACGGTGGTCTCCGGCCACAGCATTCCGGCGACGTAACTGCGGGGCCTGGGTCTGTCCTGCAGGGCGAGGAAAGCAACAAGTCGTTGAGCGCTGGACGAAAGCGAGACTCGGTTCTGGCCCACCGACAGCGCGAACCCCTTCAGCAGTCTCAGTGTAATGGCATGGGTGGCTTCAGTGTTCATCGTTCCCCCACCGGCGACATCGGCCTAGTGATCCATTTCTCTACTCGTCAGAGCGACCCTCGGCGCCCATGTTACGAGAAAATCCATGATCGTGGGTGCCATCATTTGTGCGAATGACGAAGGAATGATCCAACCTGGCTATTCCGATCATCAGCGGATACCCCCGGGGCGTTATGCACCCGGCTCGAACAGCTCATCGAGCCACTCTTGGATGGCTGTGTGCACCTCGTCGACCGTGCTCATCGCCAATGGGGGCGCTTGGCGCATCCCGACCGTCCGGAGGATGCGTGCCCGAAAGCTGTCCGTCCGCCCGCCTTCCACCCACACCCTGAGGATCAGCGTGCCGACCGGATCTGCGGGGACCTCCACGAAAGGAAGGATCCATCATCGATGTCACCCCCACGTTGTCGAACCGTGTTCGGCTCCGTCATCACATTCGCCCCGAGAGATGGATTGGTGACGGTGTCGCAACGACCGATCTCAACAATGGTTCGTGACTCCCGATCGAATGGAGATCCGATGGCATTGCGCTACTCTCGATGGTCGCCGCACGACCGAGCGCTGGATGTGGAGGAGCACGTACGAGCGCATCTGTCCTCTGTGGCCGACGCGAACGACAACCCCGCCACGTATGCCGACCAGGTCCGGATCAGCCGCGAGAACGAGGACGACGGCGTGCTCGTCATCGGCGAGCTCGACGCCGAGCTGGATGCCCGGTATTTGAGCCCCGACTTCGACCCTGAGCAGGACGTGGCGGCGAACCCACTGACCGTGGAGCCAATTGAGGAGCAGCAATGAGCGTCGCACGCTGCCGGGAGATCAACGCACGGCTCCGTGCCGCTGGCATCACGGTGCACGAGTGGCCGGGCTGGGATCGCCGTGGCAATGGCCAGTCCTCGGCCTACGAGGGCGCCTTGATCCATCACACCGGGGGCCCTTCCGGCATGGCGTTACCCGGCACGGCTGTGGGCAACCTACTCGTCAACGGCAGACGGGATCTTGCCGGCCCGTTGTGCAACTACGCCGGTAACGCCGATGGCTCGATCACCGTGATCGCCGCGCATCCGGCAAACCACGCAGGCGCGTCCGGCGGCCGGTCAATGGGGCCGCTACCAACCACCAGGCTGTTCAACAAGCGGGTGCTCGGCCTGGAAATCGTGTACCCCGGCACCTCACCCATGACCGACGCCCAGTACCGCACCGCCCGGATCTGGGCCCGGATCGTCACCAACGTGTGCGGCAACGGCGACATCCAGCGAGCCAGAGCCCACGCCGAAACCAGCATCACCGGCAAATGGGATCCCGGCCACGCAGGCAACAAGACCATCGACATGACCTCGTTCCGGGCCCAGGCCCTGACGGCATCGGAGGGCGACATGCAAGCAGACGAGCGCGAGTGGCTGCACACCTGCTACACCGAGCTGACGCAGCGGCTGACCATCCTGGAGACCAACTACGTGGACACCATGGCCGGGTTCGCCCGCAACGCCTGCCGCGACTCCTACGCCGCGCGCGTCGGGGTCGAAGCGGCCAACGTCCAACTCGCCACCCTCCAGGGAACTCTCAGCGACAACGACGCCAAGATCCTCGCTGCCATCCGTCTCGTCTCGAGGGCTGACGTCGACGAGAACTCCATCGCCGCCGCCCTCGCGCCCCTCTTGGCACCACTCGTCCAGGCCGGCGCCACCACCGAGCAATTGGAAGCAGCCGTGCGCGCGGCCTTCGCCGATGCCGGCCGCCAAGCCTAGGAGAACCGGGTCACGCGGTCTGGCGAAGCCGGTCCGCTGCGACGTCTCGCGGACGCCTACCTCCAATCGGTTCAGAACGTCCTGTTCGGACAGATCGTTCTGCTGGGTGGCGATGACCGTCGTCGGCCATTGGCCACCCCCTCGGATACGACGGGGCGAAGTTGCATGAAGTCCTCGACGCGCCAGATCAGCGCCTGGCCGTCGAGATCGTCCTTGAGTGGCAAGTAATCCTCCCGCACGTTGTGCTGACCCCAATCGGCCCGCATCACATCGTTGATGTCCACCACAGTCGCCGATATCAAGATTGCGGTCTGATGTATACCGCACGCGAATCCTTGCGATTACGGAAGCGGGACCGGGACGCGGGAGCGCAGGCGCACCATCAGCACAGCCGTGATGCCCATGAGGACGACGAACACCGCAACCGCCGCCCAGAGCAGCACACCGGCTTCGGTGAGGTTGGACCAGAACCCGGCCTCGCCGGCCGGCGCCGCGAGCTGGTTGAGCGCCTCGGTGAGGGAACCGGCGTCCCGCGCGTCGACGTACCTGCCGCCGCCGGCCTGCGCGATACACGTCAGCTCCTGCCGGGCGCGGTCGTCGACATCAAATCCAACGACGTGAATGCGAAGGTCGACGCCTTGCTTGGCGAGCTCGTCGGCCACCTCGCACGGATCCGGCGGCGCGCAGGTGTCCTGGCCGTCGGAGACCAGCACGATGGAGCGTGGACCGTCGCTGGGTAGCGCCGACGCCGCGGTGCGCAGTGACTGGCCGATGGGGGTGTCCCCGCGCGGCTTGATGTCGTCGACCGCGGCATTGAGGGCGTCCCGGTCCACCGGACCCACCTCGCGCACGACCCGCACGTTCTCGCAGCGCGCAGACCTGCCCTCGCCTGGCGGGCCGTACACGGTGAGGCCGAGCCGGGCCCCGTCGGCCACCTGATTCACCAGCGTGTGGACCGCCTGCTTGGCCACGTCCATCTTGGTGCCGCCGTCGGCGAGCTTGTCCGACATCGATCCGGACGCGTCCAGCACCACCATCACCGACGCCTCACCGGCCGCGGCGTGTGCGACGGGAACGGCGAACAGCCCACCCAACGCGGCAAGGATCACACCGGTGACCCCCACTACGGCATGGACTCTTTGGCTCCAACGAGGCATGCGGCCATATAACCGCAAAGTGCCTCCGTGCCAAGGCATACGGCACAACACTGCCCTTTCGGGCGGTGACCCGTCAGCAGGTGCGGCACTCCCTCGGGATCAGGACGCCGAAGGTGGTAGTGGCCGAGCCACCGGCCGCGGCTGTCGCGGTGACGGTCACGGTGAACGTGCCGGCCTGCGCGATCCCGGAGATCAATCCCGTCGCCGGGTTGATGGAGATGCGGCAGCAGATCCCGGACATCGACCAAGTGTAGGGCGCGGTTTCGCCCACCGCGTGCAACTGCAGGCTGACCTGACTGAACTCGGTGTAGTTCTGGCCGCAGGGATTGAGCACGGTGACCCCGACGGCGGCGGTGAACAGCAGCCGGTTCGGCGAGCCCGTACCGGCGCTGCGCACCTTGCAGCCGGTGGACTGGCCGATAAGCGTCGACTGCACGGTGGCCGGCGTGGCCGCCGGGTTGACCGACAGGTACAGGGCCGCGGCACCGGTCACGTGCGGGGTGGCCATGGACGTGCCCATCAACAGGTTCGTGGCGGTGTCGCTGGTGAACCAGGACGACGTGATGTCCCGGCCAGGAGCGAAAAGGTCGACACAGGCGCCGGCGTTGGAGAAGCTGGAGCGGCTGTCGTTGATGTCGGTCGATCCCACGGTGATCGCCTCGGCGACCTTCGACGGTGTGCCGAGACAAGCGTTGCCACCGTTGTCGTTGCCGGCCGCGACGGCGTAGGTGATGCCGGACTGGATCGAGGCTCGCACCGCCGAGTCAACCGCCGGAACACTGCTGGGGCCGGGAAACCCGAGACTCATGTTGGCCACGGCCGGCCTGATCGCGTTTGCGGTGACCCAGTCGATCCCGCTGATCGTTCCCGACGCGGTCCCCGATCCGTTGCAGTTGAGCACCTTCACCGCGACCAGCGACACGCCCTTGGCCACGCCGTACTGGGCGCCGCCGATGGTGCCAGCGACGTGAGTGCCGTGCCCGTTGCAGTCGGTGTTGTCACCGTCGACGGCGTTGAACCCCCAACTGGCACGGCCTCCGAATGTGCTGTGTGTGGTGCGGATTCCGGTGTCGATCACATACGCGTGCACGGTGGACGCGGTGGTGCCGTAGCTGTAGGTGCCGGACAGCGGTAGGTCGCGCTGATCCACCCGGTCCAGGCCCCAGGATGGCGGGCTGAACTGGGTGTCGGCGATCCGCACCGTGATGTCCGCCTGGACATACGCCACCTGGGGATTGGCCGCCAGCCGCCGCGCCTGGCGGGCGTTCATCGTCGCGGCGAAGCCATTCAGCGCGTGCTGCCAGGAGGTCCGCACCCCGCCGCCGTACCGGCCGGTGAGCTCACCGGCGGTGCGGGCGGACCGCGACCGCGGCGAGGCGCTGTCCTTGAGCACGACGATATAGCTGTCCCCGATAGCGCCGGCGCTTTCGGCGCCGAGGATCGAGCCCTCCGCCGCGGCCGGTCCCGCCGACGTCACGGCGAGTGCGACCACCGTCGAGGCGGTCAGGAGAAGTCCGACGATGCGCCCGCGCATGCTGTCCTCCCGGCAAATGAGGGGTGCGGCGCGGCCACCATGCCAAACGCGGTTGGACGGAAACTGGAAACCGTCCAACCGTGTCCAGATTTCGTTCAAATCCGGCTTCTACGGTGCTGGTAGGCCCGCCCTTTCCCTTCGAGGATTGGTGAGACGTCATGCGAAGATCACTACTAGTCCTGGCCACCATCGCCGCGGTGGCCAGCGGTCTGCTATCGGCGACCGGCGCGGCTGCCGCGACCGGGGAAAGCAAGTTCCTGTCGCAGGAATGTGAAAAGAAGGTCACCGCACTCACTACCACTAGTACCGCGAAAAACCATGTCACCTGCCTGGACAAGAATCCCAATCCCACGACGGACGCGGTGCCGTGCGTGCCGTGGAACTGGTACTGGAACCGGCTCGAGGCCTGCTCGGTCGAGGAATGGGTGCTGACCACTTACCTGGTTCCCTCCGGGACCGTCATCGGCCAGCTGGCCTTCTCGGTAAAGCAGGACGTCCGGACCTCGCAGTTCTCCAAGGACTGGGCGCACGATGTCGAGTTCAACTACATTTCCGCCTGGGGCGTAGGGACTCAGGCGAGGCTCGTCGCATCCCAGGCGTGCGTGGGTAGCTGCGGCCCGATCGCCGGCTCCATCAACGGCCCGACGATGGCACCCTTCATCCCGATCCGTGGCTTCGGCGGCGTGCGGGGATCGGTTTTCGCGTCGGGCGAGGTCGTCTTCGCGGCTAGCTACTGGCGGTTCTGGTTCATCACCCCGGGTGGATCCCCCGAGGTACCTCCCGGGGTCAGCCCGGTGGTCAACACTGTCTTGACCCCGACGATCCGCTGCGACATCGCCACCCCCGGGACGAGCAGCCCCGGCTGCGTGTATCCGAGCTTCCCCCCGCAGCTGTTCATCAACGCCGGGAGTTATCCCAGCTATTACAAGCACATTCGGGACACGCAGTCCTGGGGCGTGACCAATCTCCTCACCCGAATGACCGATTCGTTCCAGAGAGACAACAACCGCAGCCGCGCCTGCCCGGGAATGTTCCCCCGCCCGGCCGGCTTCGAATGTGATGAATATCCATTCGCGTCGACCTACGAAGGTGCTTTCACCGGCGGCTACGCGGGAGGCCAGACGCTTCCCGGTTGCCAGGTGTCCTGGTTGCCCCTCCGCGCCAATGCGACCGGTTACAGCGCCTGCATGATCCCGGAGATCGAGAACCGCAACGGCGGCATCGACCTGCAAGTGTTCTACCTCAATAACCGAGTGATCAACGGCGACAGGTTCTACGTCCTGCCAACGTAATTCCGATCCCGGCCGCGGTGGGTATCCGGTGGCTACCCACCGCGGTCACTGAACCCCCACCGGCCGCGTCACGGTGGCGATGCCGGCGTTGGCGCGGTCTTGCTCGTCGCGGTCGCCGGTCTCTGTCGCGATGCGTAGCGCGGCCGTGTGCTGAGCGAGCGCGCCCGGCAGGCCGGCGGCGTGCAGGGCTTCACCCAACCCGTTGAGCACGCTCGCCTCGCCGTAGCGGTGACCGGTCTCGCGGAACAGCGCGAGGGCCTCGCGGAGTTGCTCGATGGCCAGGTTGTGTTGGTGCAGCCGGGTATGGACCGTGCCGAGGTTGGACAGCGCGATGGCTTGCCCGTAGCGATGTTTCATGTCGCGGAACAAAGCAAGGGCGTCGATGAGGTGTTTCTCGGCCGGCGAGTACCGCCCGAGGTGCATGTTGGCGTCGCCAAGGTTGGCCAGCGCGCTGGCTTCCCCCACCCGGTCGCCGAGCTCGCGGAACAGCCTCGCCGCCTCGCTCAGGTGCGTCCCGGCCCGCGGGTAGTGACCCGGCCGCAGCTCCAGCCCGCCGAGGTTGGTCAGGGTCGCCGCGACACCGTGCCGGTTGCCCAGCTCGCGGTACCTGGCGAGCGCCGAGCGGAGGTGCCGGGTGGCCGAATCGTTCTGTCCCAACCGGTTCTCGACGATGCCGAGGTTGGACAGGGTTCGCGCCTCGCCGTGCCGGTCGCCGGTCAGCACGTGCAGCCGCAACGCCTGCCGCAGCCGTTCGGTGGCCGGTTCGTACTGGCCGAGCAGCCGGTAGACGGCCCCGAGATTGGTGAGCGCGTACGCCTCGCCCGATCGGTCACCGGACTCGCGGGCCGCGCGCAGGCCATGCTCGTGGACGGCTAGCGCGTCGGCGTAGTGACCGCCTTCGAGATAGCGGTACAGGGTGTTCGCGAGACGTGCGGCCTGCTCGGCCAACCCGTGGTCGGCCGCATAGGCACACGCCGCGACGAGGTTGCGGCGCTCGGCGTCCAGCCAGGACCTCGGCTCCGCCGGGAGGGCGACCGGTGCCGCCGTACCGACCCTTTCGGTGGGGTACAACAGATCCATCGCGGTCGCGGTCGACGCCAGGTAGTGGTCGAACAGCCTGGCCAACCCCGCGGCACGGTCCACATCGGAGTCATGGGCGGCGGAAAGCTCCATCGCGTAGGCCCGCAGCAGGTCGTGCATCCCATACCTGCCACGGGAAGTCCGGATGACGAGGTGTGCCCTGGCGAGCAGCTCGAGCAGCAGGCCGGCGCCGTCCGGGTCGAGATCGCCGAGCGCGGCGGCCGCCTCGGAGTCGAGGTCCTGACCGGGATGCCAGCCGAGCGCCCGGAACAACCGGGCGGCGGCATCCGGAAGGTGGCGGTAGGACCAGGAGAACACCACCCGCACCGCCGCGCGGGCATCACCACCGGCGTCCAGCAGCCGCAGCCGCCGCTGGCGGTCGCGCAACTCGTCGGCGAGCTCCGCCAGGGGAATCGCGGACCTGCTGACGGCCAGTTCGGCGGCCACCCGCAACGCCAGCGGCAGCCGGGCGCACTGCTCGACCAGGTCGCCGGTGGCCGCCGGATCGGCGGCGGCCCGTTTGCCGATCAGCTTGTGCAGCAAGGTGATCGCGTCGTCCGGAGCGAGCGGGTTCAGGTCGAGGCGGCGCGCGCCGTGCAGCGCGACGAGGCCGGCCAGGCTGTCCCGGCTGGTGACCACGACGAAACAGGACGGCGTGCCCGGCAGGAGGCCGCGCACCTGCTCGTAGGACGAGGCGTTGTCCAGTACCACCAGCATCCGGCGGTCGGCGATCTCCGTTCGGTATCGGGCGGCCCGCGCGTCCTCGGTGATCGGGATGTCACCGCCGGAAAGGCCGAGCTTTTCCAAGAAACGGGCCAGCGCTTCGGCCGCCGGCATGGGTTGATCCGCGTCGTAGCCTCGCAGGTTCAGGTACAGCTGCCCGTCGGGAAATCGATCCCGTACCCGGTGCGCCCAATGAATCGCCAGCGCGGTCTTGCCGACGCCGGCGGTCCCGGACACCGCGGAGATCCTCACCGGCACCGGGTGGTCGACCGCCGGCCGGGCCTCGGCCAGCAATCCGTCGAGCACGGCCAGTTCCGCTGTCCTGCCGGTGAAACCGGCGACATCCGCCGGAAGCTCCGCCGGCACGGGACCGTCGGACACGGCCTTGGTCGCCCGCGCCGGCGGTGCCTCCCGGACCAGCGTTGCGTGCGCCGCCGCGAGGTCGGCTCCCGGGTTGACGCCCAGCTCGGTGGCGAGCATCCGCCGGGTCCTGTCGTAGACAGCGAACGCCTTGGCCCGCTGCCCCGCCGCCGTGTAGACCCGGACGAGCACGGCCGCGACGGTCTCGTCCAGCGGTTGCGCCGCCGCCTCCTCGACGACCACCGGCAACGCGTCCGCGGCGCGCCGGATCGCGATCATCGCACTGGCATAGGCCAGAACCGCTTCCCGTCGCGCCCCGACCAGCGCGAGAACCGTTGGGTGGCCGGAGAAAGCCGGCAGGTCGGACAGTGGCGGTCCTTGCCACAACCGGAGCGCCTCCTCGAGCGCCGTCGCCGCCTGACCCTGCTGGCCGGACCTCCTGGCCTCCTCCGCGACCCGCACCAGGCCGTGAAACCGTTCCACATCAACCTGATCCGGCGGAACCCGCAGCGCGTACCCGTCGCCGACCGTCGGAATGCTGGGGCTCCGCGCGTACGCGTGCCGGTCCGGATCGAGCACCCGGCGCAGGTGCTTGACGTGTGTCTGGATGATGTTCGTCGCACTGGGCGGCGGCTCGCTTTCCCACAGCGCGTCAACCAGCTCAGTCCGCCGAAGTGGCCGCCCCCTGGCCAAAACCAGCAAACCGAGCACGGCACGCCGCCCCGGCGGCCCGAGATCGAGCTCCCGGCCATCCCGCCACGCCCGCACGGGCCCCAGCACCTGAACGAGCACACTTACCCCCGTTCCGTGCCATCACTCTCGACAGAGGCTCACGTCACTGTCAAGAGGGCGGCAAAAACCTGACCGGCGTTCGCACGTGCGCTAGTCGACGGCCTGGCGGTAACGGTTGGACAGCACCCGCAGGAGGTTGACCAATTCCGGCGGATCGGTGACGGTGAAGTCGATCCCGAGAAGTCCAATGTGGACGGCCAGGCTCTCCGGGGTGTCCGCCCCGGTGTGCAGCATGCAGGTGTTCGCGTCGATCGGCTCCACCGAGCCGACCGCCGGGTTGATTCGCCCGGAGACCACGTCGGCCGGGGCGTGCACGGTGATCCGGGCCTGGTACCGCCAGGCCGCCGAGGACACCCCGCGGCGAACCCGGTCGACCACGTCCTCGGGCAGTTCGCGCGGGGTGAATCGGGGGCCGGCCGGGCTCCGCGGGGTGAGCCGGTCCACCCGGAACGTCCGCCAGTCGGCCCGCTCTATGTCCCAGGCCACCAGGTACCAGCGGCGTCCCCAGTTCACCAGGCGATACGGCTCGACCACCCGCAGGCTCTCGGCGCCGCCGTGGCCCTGGTACCCGAACCGCAGCCGCTCATGATCGCGGCAGGCGGCGGTGAGCACGGTCAGCGTCTCGGCGCTGACCCTCGGGCCGGGCTCATCCCTTGGCACCGGGATGGTGTAGGTCTGCAGCGCGTTGACCCTGCGGCGCAGCCGGGACGGCAGTACCTGCTCCAGCTTGGCCAGCGCGCGCAGGGCGGTCTCCTCGACGCCGGTGATCGTTCCGCCGGCCGCCGTGCGCAGGCCGATCGCGACGGCCACCGCCTCCTCGTCGTCCAGCAGCAACGGCGGCAGTCGCGCGCCAGCGCCGAGCCGGTAACCACCGACCGAGCCGCGGGTGGCGTGCACCGGGTAGCCGAGGGCGCGCAGCCGCTCGACGTCGTTGCGGATGGTCCTCGGGCTCACCTCGAGACGTTCGGCCAGCTCCGCGCCGGTCCAGTCGCGGGCCATCTGCAGCAGCGAGAGCAGGCGCAGCAGCCGGGCTGAGGTCTCCAACACAGTCGTGAAGTCTGCCAGTCCATTAGGAACGAAACCGTCCTAATGGCCGAATAGGGTTCGGCCATGACCAACACCGAGATCAAGCCCTTCCGCATCGACGTTCCGCAGGCCGAGCTGGACGACCTGGCCGACCGCCTGGCCAGGGTCCGCTGGGCCAACGAGCTGCCAGCCGACCAGGTGACCGACGGAGTCCCGCGCGGGCCGGTCCAGCCGGGCTGGGAGTACGGCGTCCCGCTGGAGTTCGTCCAGCGGCTGGTCACCTGCTGGCGCAAGGACTTCGACTGGCGCGCCGCCGAGGCGAGGCTCAACGCCTACCCGCAGTTCACCACCGAGATCGACGGCCAGAACATCCACTTCCTGCACGTGCGCTCCCCCGAGCCGGATGCCATTCCGCTGATCCTCACTCACGGCTGGCCGAACTCGGTGTTCGAGTACCTGGACCTGATCGAGCCACTCACCAGCTCGCCCGACCCGTTCCACCTCGTCATCCCGTCGCTACCCGGGTTCGGCTTCTCCGGGCCCACCCATGAGAAGGGCTGGAACCGTTACCGCACAGCGAAAGCGTGGGCGGAGCTGATGCGCCGGCTGGGCTACGAGCGTTATGGCACACATGGCAACGACGCCGGTTCCTACGTCGCACCCGAGGTCGGCCGCACCGATCCCGAACACGTCATCGGAGTGCACGTCACTCAGCTGTTCTCGTTCCCGTCCGGGGACCCGGCGGAGCTGGCCGACCTCTCCGCGCAGGAACTGGAGTACGTGGGTTTCCTGCAACACTTCAACGACAACATGTCCGGCTACGCCAAGCTGCAGGAGAGCGCGCCGCAGAACCTGGCGCACGCCCTGGCCGACTCGCCGACCGGCCAGCTCGCCTGGAGCGCGCAGCTGCTCGCCGGCACCAGCGAGGACCACCTGCTCACCAACGCCACGCTGTACTGGCTCACCAACACGGCGGCCTCGGCAGCCCGGTTCTACTACGAGGACCGCCACGCCGAGCACCCGACCGAGCCGACCACCGCGCCGACGGGCCTGGCCAGCTTCGCGTTCGACTTCACCCCGCTGCGCCGGTTCGCCGAGCGCGACCACGCCAACATCGTGTCCTGGAACGAGTACGACCGGGGTAGCCACTGGGCCACCCAGGACGCCCCCGACCTGCTGATCGACGACCTCCGCCAATTCTTCCGCCGGTGGCGATGAGTTTCGCCGGACGAACTCGGCCTTTTCCGACCCTCGACCGTTCGCTATGGTGGTCCGCGATCTGGGGTGGTGGTACCGATGTCTGAGGCAAATCGCCGAACCTTCTTGTCCTGGCTGTCGCGCAGTGGGCTGGCGCTCGCCGCCGCGGGAGCTACCGGAGCGTGGCCGGCGGCCGCCGTGGCCGAGCGGTCGGGTGTTCTCGTGTTCACCAACGCGACGCTGATCGATGGGACCGGGGCGGGTCCGCGGCCGGGCACCACGATTGTGGTTGCTGGGAACCGGATCGCGGCCGTGGGACAGCACGGAGTCGCGCCACCGGCCGGGATTCGGGTGGTGGACCTGCGCGGCAAGTATGTCCTACCGGGACTGTGGGAGATGCACGCCCACACGATTGGCCTTGAGCGGATCCTTTCTCCGTCATTCATCGTCAACGGCGTCACCACGGTCCGGGAGATGTGGGGTACTCCGCACGTGCGCGGCGTGCGCGAGCGGATCGTCTCGGGCGAGTTGCTCGGGCCGCGGATGGTGATGGCCAGCAACATCGTCGACGGACCCGACTCGATGCTGGCTGGCTTCGAAGGCAACAACCCGGTCCAGGTGCGGACGGTCGCCGAGGCTCGTGCCGCGGTGCGCCAGGCGAAACGAGACGGCGCGGATTTCGTGAAGCTGTACTCGTTCCTTCGCCACGACACGTTCACCGCGGCCGCCCATGAGGCCAAGCGGGTGGGCCTGCCGATCGCCGGGCATGTGCCGGACCGGCTGTCGGTGGTTCTGGGCAGCGATCTCGGGATGCGCAGCCAGGAGCACCTGTACGCGCTGTATGTCGACGTGTCGAGCGCCCGCGACGAGATCCGGCGCGTCATCGAGACCACGCCCGTCGACCCGGCCCATCCGCTCGACTGGTTCTTCTTTGTCCGTGGGCTGGAGCGGGAGGCGGTCAAGTCCTACGACCCGCGGCGCGCGGCCGAGGTGTTCGCGACGCTGGCCCGCAACCGCACGGCGCTGTGCCCCACCTTGAGCGTGGTGCGGACCTTCTGCTTCCCGGAGGAGGAGTTCCTCCCCGAGCCACGGCTGCGGTACGTGCCGCCCTGGGTGCGGGAGATCTGGGCGAACGGGATGCCCAACGAGAACGAGATGCCACCGGGAGAGGTCGAGGCGGGCCGCGAGTTCTTCGACGTGACGCTGCGGCTGATCGGGGAGGCCACCATGGCCGGCGTGCCGGTGATCCCGGGCACCGACGTCAACTACCTGGCCCCGTACCAGTTCGCGGGTTTCAGCCTGCACGACGAGCTGGCGCTGCTGGTGCGCGGTGGGCTGACGCCCATGCAGGCCATCCAGGCGGCCACCCGGGATGCCGCCCGCACGGTCGACCTGCAGCACGTCAGCGGCACGGTCACCCCGGGGAAGTACGCGGACCTGCTCGTCGTGGACGCCAACCCGCTCGCCGACATCCGGAACACGCAACGCATCCACGCGGTCGTCACCGACGGCCGGCTCATCACCCGGTCGGAGCGCGAACGCATCCTCGCCGAGATCGAGGCGGAGGCCGAGCGCACCCCACCGCCGACCGTGCGGCAGGCGTCGTGTTGCGCCGCACTCCGTTAGCAGCCGAGCCGCCGGCTGGTGGCGATGCGGGCGAAGGTGTGCGCGCTGGGTTTGGGGGTTCTGGTGAAGTCATGGTCAATGGCGATGAGGCCGAACTTTGGGCGGTAGCCCTCGGCCCATTCGAAGTTGTCGAAGGCGGACCAGTGGAAGTAGCCGCGGACGTCGACGCCCTCGCTACGAGCTTGCGCGACGGCGGCGAGATGTGATCCGAGGTAGTCGACGCGCTCGGCGTCGTCTTCGGTGGCGATGCCGTTTTCGGTGACATACAAGGGAAGCCTGGTCTGGGCGGCGCGATGGAGGAGTTGACGGAGGCCGTCGGGATAGACCTCCCAGCCCAGCTGGGTCAGCTGAGAGCCGGGCGGCGCGTCGGCGAACAGTGTTGGTACGGCGGGGTCCACCCATTGTCTGCGGTAGTACTGCACGCCGAGCCAGTCACCGCGGTCGGGTCCGGTGAGGCCGTCGAGGTAGAGGTCGATGACCTCGGCCCGCAACGCACGGCAGAACGCGACACAGGTGGCGTCGTCCCGCACCGGGGTGAAGAGCGGTAACTGCACGGCGAGGCCGGGTTCGGACTCTCCAGGTCCAGTGTGGACGGATCGGACCGCGGCGTGGTGTGCCTGGAGCAACACCCGTCCCACGCGTTTCCAGAGGGTCGGGTTGGTGAGTCCGGGTGGGTGGTAACCCTCGAGGTACCCGTGGAGGGCGACCATTTGCGGTTCGTTGATCGTGCAGACGAACGGCATCAGCTCGCCGAGTTCCGCGACGACTCGCTCGCAATATCGGGTGAACAGGTCGAGGGCGTCGGGGGCGAGCCAGCCGCCGCGGGCGGCGAACCAGCGCGGCAGGGTGAAGTGGTGGAGGGTAATGAATCCGGTGAGTCCGGTGTCGGCGAGGGTGGTGAGGACTCGGCGGTAGTGCCCGAGGGCGCCGCGGCTGAACTCGCCCGGTGCGGGTTCGATGCGGGACCATTCCAGGGACAGCCGATGTGCGTTGTGTCCCAGGGACTTCAGTAAGGCGAAGTCTTCCGCGTAGCGGTGGAAGTGGTCGATGCCGTCCGAAGAGGACTCGCGGGCGGCGGAACTCGGATCGTGTTCGAATTCCCACCAGTCATTGTTGACGTTGCCACCTTCGACTTGGTGGGCGGAGGTGGCGGCGCCCCACAGGAAGCCGGGCGGGAAGTCGGCTCCTGTGGGGCTGATGGTGGCTTCGCTCAACCTCGGATGACGATGACGTCGTAGCGGCCGCCGGGCACGGTGAGGTGTACGTGGCCGTCAGCGAAACGGCCTTGGTAGGAGTTGCAGGTGTTTCGGTGACAGACGATGCGACCGTTGACAATGACGACGGATGTGCCGGTGGTGAGGACGGCGATGGTGCCGTTCGTGGCTCGGGGCGTTTCGGCGCGGAGGGCGAAGAACGGTGCGGTTGACCACCATCGGACCGTGATGTCGCCGTGTTTTGTCGGCACGGCGCCCTGGGTCCAGGCGAGGTTTCCGGGGTGCGGCGTGATGTTCCAGGTGGCGTAGCCGGGGTCGACCGGGGTCACGCCGAGGACCTGCTCGGTGAGTTGCACGGTCGGAGCCGCGGCCCAGCCGTGGGCGAGGCTGGCGGTCGCGCGGTTGACGCCGCCAGCGTTGTTCTTGAACTCCCACAGCGCGCCGGTGTAGAGCGGGTCGTTCTTGTCGACCATCAGTCCCCAGGTGCGGCGCATGAGGTCGAAGGCGCCGGCCGTGTCACCGACGGCGAACCGGCCGGCGGTCTCCATGCCGTTGCCGAACGGTTCGATCACATGGCCGGTGGGGTCCTGCAGACCGGGGCCGATGATCGCCCCGAACGGCGTCCACAATGTCTTCAGCGCGGCCAGCACGCTGTCCCGGCGCTCGGCGGGGACGATGCCGTACTGCAGCGCGACCGCATTGGCGTCCTCGACGAGGACGCCGAGGTGGTCGCTGCTTTGGCCGTACGCTCCCAATGCCGGGTTCCAGAGCCTGGCGTTGATCGCGGTCTTGATCGCGTCTGCCTTCGCGTCGTGGGCGGCGGCCGTAGCGGCGGAACCGACTTTTCGCTCAACCCACGCCATTTCCCGAAGCAGGACGTAGTAGTCGATGCTGTACTTGGTGACTTCGCCGGTCTGGGTGGCCTGCCAGTAGTCGCGGTCGTTGGACACCACCAGGTTGTTGGCGCCCAGGAATGTGTCGTTGTAGGCGAGTTCGGTGCGTAGGGCGGGTAGGACGCTGGTGAGGTAGGCCTCATCACCGGTGTAGCGGTAATAGGAGATGACGCTGCGCACACCGCAGCCGGAGTAGTTGTTGGAGTAGAACAGCGGGGAGCCGTTCGGGTTGGTGCCCTTGCGGAAGTCGGGTGAGCCGGGCAGCGCCCCGTCGGCCCGTTGGGTCGCGAGTATCACGTTCAGCGAGGACTTCACATATTCCGCGCCGACGTCACCAAGGGTGCTGATCGCCATCGGCGCCTGCACCAGCAGGTCGCAGGTCCAGATGCTGCGGTCGCGCTTGGCGCCGTCGTAGATCCGCAGATCGGGCAAACCGTTGAGGCCGGCCGGTTTCAGGTTCAGCTGCAGGGTGTAGGCGCCGGAGTACCACATCCTGTTCAGCTGCTGGTCGCTGGACAGGAACCAGCCCCGGTAGTCGGCCGGAGTCGCCCGCAACGCCTGAAAGTCCACCCGCAGCACCGAAAGCGACACACTGCCCGGCGAGGTCAGGGTGAGCAGGATGAAGCGGAACCCGCCGTGGAAGCTGGCGGTTACCCGGCCGGCGGCGGTGGGTTGCAGCGTGTCGATGCCGCCGACTCCGGCGAGTCCACGGGACTCATCGGATGCCGGCGCGCCCGGCGAGGTCGACACCGTCGTGCCCACCGGCAGGTCCACGGACAGCGCCGGTCCAAAGGAGACGGTCCGGGCCGTCGGGTCGAACGCGGTGATCGTTCCGGTCAGGGTGCCGAAGGTGATGGTGTTGCCGACTTCCAGGTTCGCTGTCGACGCCACGGTGACCTGCGTGGCACCCGCGGCCGCGGCCGCCGAGACGGTCGTCGCCGCCGGTCTGCGCAGGAACTGGCGTGCCTCGCCGGTGGCCAGGGTGAGCATGGGTGCGCCGTCGATCGCGGTCACGTCGAGGAACGGGGTGCCGGCGATGTCCTTGCCGAAGTCGAGGACGACCGACGCCGGGGTAGCGCCGGCGACCGTGGTCAGGGTTGTCGCCTTTCCCTTGCCCTCCACCAAGGTCTGCAAGTGGGACACGCTGCCGCGGCTGTCCGCGTCGACTGGGGCGACCTGCGGGGACGACGGCCCCAGGACGTAGGAGTGCCACGCGGGGGTCGCCGCCCCCGCGGGTCCAGCCCCGACCGAGCCCACGGTGGCGAGAAGGACGACGGTGGCGGCTATGGAACGTTTCAACACGGGTGGTCTCACTCTCCCTTGGGCGGAGGTCCGAGATTGCTGGGGTCCGGCGGGGGCGACCTGATCGCCCCCGCCGCTGACCCCCGGTCAGGCACCTGCGTCAGCGGCCGTTCCTCACACCGCTGCGACGAACGTGAACGAGCCGGACGCGACGCGGTAGACGGCGTAGTTCCCGTCGATGCGGAGGAAGCTGGCCCGATGCGGGGACACGACAGGGCGGTGACCTTGGGTCGGCACCCAAACCTCCGCGCCGGTGTTCGCCGGAACATCAACGGTCAACCTGAACCACCGGTCTCCTTTCGTCCATTCGGAACGCGCGAGGCCGTGCGGTGTCGCGTAGCTGCCGGTCACCGAGGTGAGGTCGCCGACCACCTTGGGCTGGATGACGAGTTGGCGGTAGGCGGTGGAGCCGTTTGCTTCGCGGATACCGGCCAGGCCGGTGTGGAACCACTCCTCGATCTGGGCGAGGATCATGTGGTTCTTCGAGTCGCCTCGGTTCCAGCGTTCGCCGATGGTGGTCATGCCGCCCGGATTCGCGACGGTGGGCTCCATGAAGAACCCGTAGCTCGGTTGTTCGTTCTCCTGCACCAGATCCCACAGGACATCGTCGCGGCCGGCGGCGGCGAGTGCCCGAACGGTCGGTGCCATGCCGATGGTGCCGCCACTGAAGTGCGGGCCGTCACCGTTGGGATGGAACGCGTAGACGAGTTCGACGAGCGCCTCGAGCACCGCCGGCCGTTCGGTGTCCGGAACCAGCCCGGCGTCGAGCGCGAGTGCCTGTGCGGTTTGGGTCGCGCCGATCGTTCCGGCGTTGCCGTCGGTGGTGTAGCGGCGCAGTTGTTGGTTGTAGAAGTGCGCGTTGAACGCGTTCTTGATATCACCGGCAAGCGTCCGGTACCGCGCCGCGTCGTCGGTGTGCCCGGTCAACTCGGCTATCCTGGCCAGTTTGCTGATCATGGTGTAATAGCCCCAGGTTCCGGTGATCCGGCCCGAGGTCTGGTCGGCGGACACCCAGTCGGCGAGGGCGGCGTCGACGATGTGCGCGTCGGCGCCCGTGCCGACCTTCTGGCGCTGGATGTAGTCGGCGAAGTCGATCATCTGGTCGTAGTACCGCGCCATCGTCTCGGTGTCGCCGTAGAGCTCATAGAGCAACGCGGGCACCAGAATGATCGCGTTGCCCCAGTTGATCTCGTCGCCGAAGCGGCCGGTGTAACCCCAGTCGTAGACGGGAGTCTTCAGCGCCACGTTTCCGAACATCGGAGTGTCCGCCAAGGACTGCCCCTCGACGAGGTGGCGCATCGTGGTCCGCAGGTAGGCGCCGAGGTCGTGGTTGCGGTGGATGGCGCCCATCGGCATCGTGTAGTCGGCCG
>WUUC01013385.1_pt1 | contig 22045 bp, 9 predicted proteins | sample 6278441 | NCBI WGS metagenome assembly WUUC01 (sample SAMN13675441, study PRJNA597444) | soil metagenome | isolation source: soil | place: USA: Washington | collected 2017-10
ACCGTCGGACACTCGGGAGGCTTTTCCGGCATCAATAGCCAGTTGGATATTCATCTCGATACCGGATACACGATCATCGTCATGTCAAACTACGACCCGCCTATAGCCCAGCAGATCGTCACCAAAATCGGCCAAATTATCCCGGAGGGTTAAAAGGTGGCAGAGTTTTTAAGACCTTATTTTTCCTATCGATAGGCGGCGCTCTTCTGAACGTCAGCTCGCATTTGCAGTCAAGCGCGGGTCCTGCCGAGATACAGTTAAAAAAAGACCGCTGCCTTTAGTCCCATGATTTATCACCTCATCCGTGCCCCGGCCGTCAAACAATCGTCAGGCAGGGCGGACGGAAAATCTTTGTAGTGGCGCTGGAAATTAGAGGCTTGACGTCGTGCCGCGACTTCCAGCGAGGTGACACTGGAATACAATTTCAACCTCTATCGACGACTCGGATGAAAAGCGCCTGCCGAGACCTCACATCAACGCTCGTCGTCGTCAGGCGCGCTCACCCGCGTGCACGGGCCCCCCGCTGCCAGCCCTCGTAAATGCCCCGAAAAATATCGTCGAGCGAGACGGTGACATCCCACCCGGGGTAATGCCGCTTAATCTTATCGAGGTTACTGATGTAGCAGATGTGGTCTCCCTCGCGGTTCTGATCGACGTACTGGTACTCCATTTTCTTACCGCTCAGCGCCGCGACCTTGTCGAAGGCTTCCAGGATCGAACAGCTATTCGCGCGCCCACCGCCGAGGTTATAGACCTCCGCGCGCCGCGGGCTTTCCCAGAAGGCGTGGATGAAGCGGGCCACGTCGAGCGCGTGGATGTTGTCGCGCACCTGCTTGCCTTTATAGCCGTAGACGCGGTAGAGCTTGCCCTCGACGTTGCACTTGATGAGGTAGCTTAAAAATCCGTGCAGCTCGACCCCGCTGTGGTTCTGCCCGGTCAGGCACCCCCCGCGCAGGCAGCAAGTCTTCATCCCGAAGTACCGCCCGTACTCCTGCGTCAGCACGTCGGCGGCGACCTTCGAGGCGCCGAAGAGGCTGTGCTTGTTCTGGTCGATGGAGCAGTCTTCGGCGATGCCGCCCGTGAAGGCCGGGTCGTCATACTCCCAGCGGGTCTCCAACTCGCGTAACGGAATCTCGTTCGGCTTGTCGCCGTAGACCTTGTTCGTGCTCATGTAGACGAAGACCGCTTCGGGTGCGTGCCGCCGGGTCGCTTCGAGCAGGTTGAGGGTGCCCACGGCGTTGACGTCGAAATCTTCAAAGGGCCTCGAAGCGGCCAGGTCGTGGCTGGGTTGGGCGGCGGCGTGCACGATCAACTCCGGGGCCACGGCCTTGAGGAGTTCGCCGACGCCCTCGCGGTCACGGATGTCCAGCTCGTGATGCCTGAAGTTCCCGTGCCTGGAGAGCAGGCGGTGCTGGTTCCAGCGCGTGTCGCCGGGCGGGCCGAAAAAAGCGGCGCGCTGGTTATTGTCGATGCCGTGCACTTCCCACTTCTGTGCGGCGAAGTACTCCACGACTTCGGAGCCGATCAGCCCCGAAGAACCTGTCACCAGTAATCTCCTCATCGCCCCGTTCTCCACACCTGCTCTGGAGTCGCACTTAATTGAGCATGACCGCGTCCACCGCGCGCCCCAGCCGATGCACCGAAAACATCGGGGCGCTCAGACGCGGGCCTAAATCACGCGGGAAGCTGTGTCCGTTTTCGGGGAGCGTTTTCAGTAACAGCCCCGCGCCGAGCATCCACGCCAGAGCGTCCGGGGCGTCCGCGCGGTGTGAGAGGTGGGCGTCCAACAACCGCCCGACCGTCATGACCGGCTCCTCTTTCAACGCGCCCAGCACCGCCGAGATGGTCTCGCGGTGCGCGCCGGGAGGGTCGACCGATAAGGGGAAGATGAGGTCATCGACCGCGAGCGAGCCGTCGTGCCCGACCACGACGGGGGTCGCCAGACACAAGGTGTGGTCGGGCGTCAGCCGTTCGCCGCCGTCCGCCGACGCGCCCGCGTAGGCGCCGATCATCTCCCGGTATAACTCGTAGGCCCGCGGGCCGCGCCGGTAGCCGGGGAGGTCGGTGCGCCGCGGGGCGCACGTCTCCCAGAACTCCCGCCCGAACGCGGTCAAGGCGAGCGGCTCGCAAGCGCCCGCGCGGAAGGAGCCCGCCTCCGAGATGATCGTCTCGGCGATGCGGCGGAACGGGGCGAGCGAGAACTGCTCCAGCGCGTGCTCACGGCTCCTGCGGCGCAGCCCCCCGGCGTCGCCTTCGAGCAGCGAGACGAGCTTACACACGGCCTCCCACCAGTCCACCTTGACGCCCGTCGCCGTGACGGTGGTGCTGATCTTGTAGCCGCTCTCGCCGTCGATGATCGTGTCTTTGAGTCCGCCCCAGTTGGTGCCGACCACGGGAGTCCCGCACGCCATCGCCTCCACCTGACCCAGCCCGAAGCACTCGTCGTGGAGCAGCGTCAGGTTAATCAGCACGTCCGCCACGTTGTAGAGACCGCGCAACTCGTCAGCGTTCTTCGCGCCCACGAAATGCAACCGCTCCTGCGCGAGGCCCAGCTTGTGGATCGCGCGGACGAGCGTGTTCCTCATGTTGACGGGGAAGACGCCGAACTCGGGGAACGGGTCCTCGCCGCCCTGGCCGGCGACCACGAGGTGGGCCTCGGGGACGAGGTCCTGAACGATCCTGAAAATCTTCAGCAGCGTGTGGACGTTCTTCTCCAGCGTGAGCCGGCCCGCGTAGACCAACACCTTGTCGCCGGGCCCGAACCCCAGACCCGCGCGGAGGGCCTGCCTCTCCGTTTCGTCGAAGGGGTAGAAGACAGACTCGTCGAACAGAAAAGGTAAGCGCCGCACCCGTGCGTTGGCGAAAAACTTACCCATGATCTTCAGGTCGGAGGTGCAGTTGACGACCATCAGGTCGGTCGTCTTGAAATGCTGCCAGTAGTTAACCACGTCCGGTAATCCCCGCGGCACGCTGCCGAACGGGAACCAGATGTACGGGGTGTGTTTGCCGACGCTGTCCCTCGTCTCCAGGAACAGCTCGTCGGTCGGCCCCAGCACGACGTCACAGTTGCGGATCAGCTCTCTGGTCATCTCCGCCTGCCGTGCTTTAGAAGAGTGCAGGTACTCGGGCGGGCGGTAGAGGGTCTCGTGCTGGCCGGCCAGGACGGCGTCAATCCCCCGGAAAAAGTATTTCAGGCTTTCCAGCATCGGAAGATTGCTGAGCATCCCTATTTTCATGTTGAGACTTCCTTAGCGGTGTGTGTGCTCCCGGGGAGTAGGAGAGTGCTGCAAAGCGGCGCGGGAGCCGGGGGCCGTCGCCCGCGTGACAGTGTGGCGGCCGATTCCGAGCGTACGCATCCTACCCACGCGGGAGGCGCGTGTCTTCAAAGGAACCTAAAATTAGGTTGAAATAAAATTCAAAGCAGGCCCGCCATCCGTTGAGGCGGCCGGCCGGAGGCCGGAGGTCAGGGGGCGGGCTAGCTGCGGGCGGGGCGGGCGGCGCGCGGCCTTCCCGTCTCAGGCGGGAGACCGAGGCGCGCGAGTAACTCGGTGAACCTTACGTCCGAGCGGAGGCCGTCCAACTCCGGATCGACTTTAATCCAACCGAGCCACTGGTTCCGCAGCTCGTACGACTTTTCGAGGTATTCGAAAGCCCGGTCCGTCTCGCCGAGTGCGGAGCAGATCACCGCCATGCAGTAGGACGGGACGTAATGCCGCTCGGACTGTTTCTGAATCTTATCGAGCATCTCCCTCGCTTTGTCCCTCCTCCCCGACACCGCGTAGGCGTGCCCGAGGAACGCGCAGACCAGCGGGGAATCTCCCAACCGCTCCGCCGTCCGCAACGCCGCGACGGCTTCGTCGAACATGCCGATGTGTTCGTAAGCGATGCCCTGCGCGACGTGGCCGGCCCAGAACTCGGGGTTGAGGTTGAGGGTCTTGCGGAGTTGCTCGATGGCCTGTTCGTACTGCCGCGTGTAGACGTAATACCACCCCAGTTGCAGGTTACAGTTGAGGTCGAAAGGCTCCAACTCCAGGGCCAGACTGCTCTCGACCAGGGCCTGCCCGAAGCGCCCTCTGGCGAGCAGATAGTGGGCGTACCTCTGGTGGGCGAGGGCGTAGCGCGGGTTGAATTTAATGGCGAGCTTAAACTCCTCCTCGGCACTCTCCCAGTCGTACTGGTAGAGGATGTGGAGGAAGGCCAGGGCGGCGTGCGCCTCGCCGAGTTGGTCGTCGAGTTCGAGCGCCTTCATGACCGCCGCCTTGGCCTTGGGGATCATCTCCCACGACGGGAGCAGCCCGTAGAAATCGCGCATGGCGTGAGTGTCGGCCAGCCCGGCGTAGGCGAGCGCGAAGTCCGGCTCGACGGTGATGGCTTGGCGGTAGTAGTCGATAGCCCTCCCGTAGTCCTTCTCCGTGTGCTTGTTCCAGTAGTAGCGTCCCTGCAAATAGAGCTTATACGCCTCGGGGTTCTCGGTGCAGTTTTTGAGCTGGTCGGCGCCGCGGCCGGAGGCCAGCCGCAGCCGCAGTTGCGCCGCGATCTGCCCGGCGATCTCGATCTGCACCGCGAGGATGTTTGAAACCTCGCGGTCGTACTGCTCGCCCCACAACTGCCACCCGCTCGCCACGTCCACCAACTCGGCCCGGATGACCAGGCGGTCGTCGAACCGCATGACTCTTCCGCAGAGCACCGCCTCGACCCCGAGCTGATGCCCCACCTCCTGCAGCATGACGCGCTCGCCTCGGTGGCGGAAGGTGACGCTGCGTGCGGCCACCTTCAGCGTGCCCAGTTGCGTCATCATGTTGATGAGGCTCTCGGTGATGCCCTCACTCAGGTAGTCGAGGGGCGAGTCGTCGCTGGCGTTGGTGAACGGCAGGATGGCGAGGGATTGGAACATCCTCTCCTGGTCGGCGCCGGCCTGCTTCCGCGCGCCCCCCGGCGCCGCGGGCGGTGCGTCGGCCCCCGCGGCGCCGTCCTCGCCGCGCCGCACCTTCATGGGCCCGACGAAACGGTAGCCGCGCTTCGGCACGGTCTCGATGTACAGCCCCCCGCCCGGCCGCTCGCCTAAAATCTTCCGCAAGGTGGAGACGTTCTGGGCCAGCGTCGCCTCCGTGACGTAGGTGCCGTGCCACACCTTCTCCAACAGGTAATCTTTCCCGAGGGTGTGCCCGGCTTCCTGCACGAGCGCCAGCAGCGTGTCATAGGCTTTGGGAGTGAGCGATATGATCTGACCGTCGCGCAGGAGTGTCTGTTCTTTCGTGTCCAGATGAAGGGGGCCGAACTCGTAGATGAGATGTGGTTGGCCTTTCATATGAGTTTCACAACTTCTTCAAGATTTTTTCAAGGGGATTTTTGCGTCTTTTGAAGACGGTGGAAACCTCTCACGGGTATGCTTCGTCGCCGTAAGGGAGAGATGGCCCCCACCATCTGTGTGAGTGAGGAAGTGGGCGTTGGTTGAGTTAGTGTCCGCTTGCCGACATGGATTCTATGCAAAGGTCGCAGATAAAGCAATGGCAATCCGGTCGAGTGTCGTCAGGCGAAGTTTATTAACAAGTTAACGAGCAGCTTTAGAAGAGCGGGCACCCCATCCCGCTAACGATTCGGCGCGCGGCGCGCCCGAATAATTTGAAACCACTAGTCGTGGAGCGCACGCCCTCTTTCTCTCTCCAGAGACGTGGCGCGCGGGAGAGACCGGCCGCCGGCCGGGTCGAACCCACGCCTTACACTGTTTGCCACCGCCTAATTCGCCTCCGCAGGTACGCTGCACGCGCGGCGCGCGGTAGCTCTGCCCGCTTCACAACTGAGAAGCGCGGACGCGCGACTCAGGTCGCCGACGCGCGCCTCCGCCGCCGGCCGCTGGAATAGGAGATTACGAGTCCCGATCATGGCCCACGCCTACACCGACGACGAACTGCGGGTGAGCCCGCTGCCGAGCCTGCCGACCCGCGAGCGCGCGCTCGGGGTGGCAGCCTTCGTATTCATCGCGCTGTTTGTCGGACTGGCCGTCTCCCGACAGACCCCCCCGGCGGCCGTCAGCGCCGGCGCGCCGCCCGCCGAGTTCTCTTCCGGCCGTGCGCGGCGTCACCTGGAAGTCATCAGCCGGAGGCCGCACCCGGTGGGCTCGACCGAGCACGCGGCGGTTCGCGACTACCTCCTGGGCGAACTCGCCGGGATGGGCCTCTCTCCCGAACTGCAAACCGACTCGGTCGTCGCGCAGACGGGGGAGCATTCTTTCTCCGGCGCGAGCGTCCAGAACATCGCGGCGCGGCTGAGGGGATCAGACAGCACGGGGGCCATCCTGCTCGTGGGCCACTACGACACCGCGCAGGGCAGCCCCGGCGCCAGCGACGACAGCTCCGCGGTCGCGGCGATACTGGAGACGCTCCGGGCTTTGCAGACGGGGCCGCCGTTAAGGAACGACGTCATCGCGCTCTTCACCGACGCCGAGGAGCAGGGGTTGCTCGGGGCCAGGGCGTTCGTCGGCGGGCACCCGTGGCTGAAAGATGTGGGGCTCGTGCTGAACTTCGAGGCGCGCGGCAGCCGGGGGGCGGTCATCATGTTCGAGACGAGCAGGGGCAACGGCTGGCTCGTCGAAGAGTTCGCCAAGGCGGCCCCGCACCCGGTGGCGAATTCACTGGCCTCCGATGTCTACAGGCTCCTGCCGAACGACACCGACCTCACCGTCTTCAAGGGGGCGGGGCTGCCGGGGTTGAACTTCGCCTACATCGACGGGCACGGCCACTACCACAGCGCGCTCGACACGGCCGACGGCATGGACGAGCGGAGCTTACAGCATCAGGGCTCTTACGCCCTCTCGCTGACGAAGCACTTCGGCGGCCTGAGCCTGACGAAGGCGGAAAAAGAAGACGCGATCTACTTCGACGTGCCGGGGCTCGGCCTGTTCCGCTACCCGCGGGCGTGGGCCGTGCCGCTGGCGCTCGCCGCCGCGGCCCTCGGCGGGGCGGTCATCGCGCTCGGCTTCAGGCGGCGTCGCCTCAGCGTCGCGGGCGTCGCCCTCGGGGCCGTGGCGCTCCTCGTGAGCCTCGTCAGCGCGCCTCTGCTGGTGTCTCTGAGCTGGTGGCTCATCAGCCGACTCCAGGGCCTGCTCGGGGGGAACAGCCGCGAGGCGCTCTACGACAGTAATCTCTACCTGCTGGCCTTCGCCGCCCTCACCACCGCCGTCGCCGCGGCCGTCTTCCTGCTGTTCCGCCGCAGGCTGAGTGTCGAGGACATGGCGGCGGGCGGGCTGCTCTGGTGGATGGCGCTGACGGTGCTGGCGTCCTTCTTCCTCGCCGGCGGCAGCTACCTCTTCCTCTGGCCCCTGCTCTTCAGCCTCCCGGCGCTGGCGTGGGTCTTCGCCCGGCGGCCCCGGCGGCCCATCTCCTACGGACTCTTCGCCGTGCTCTGCCTCTGCGCGCTGCCGGCGGTCGTCCTGCTCAGCACGATGATTTACCACTCGCACCTGGCGCTGGGCGTGGGCTGGTCGGCCGCCGTCATGGCGCTGCTGGTCTTACTGACGGGGCTGTTAATCCCGCACCTCGGGCTGATGACGGCGACGAAGAGGTGGCTGCTGCCGGCGGCCGCGGCGGCGGCCGGCGTGGCCTTCGTCGTGGCGGCGAACCTCTCGCCCGGCGTCGACCGCGAGAGCCCCAAGACCGACACCGTCATGTACGTGATGAACGCCGACACGGGGAAGGCCGTCTGGGCCAGTTACGACGCGGAACCCGACGAGTGGACGGCGCAGTTCTTCCCCGGCCAGACGCAGAGGGGCGACCTCAACGAGTTCTTCCCTTCGAGGTACAACAGGTTCCTGAAGAGTCCGGCCCCGGCGTCCGCGCTCGACGCTCCGAGCGTGACCGTGCTGGGCGACGAGACGAGCGGCGACGTGCGAACCGTGAGCTTGAAGATTACCTCGCCGCAAGAAGTCCTCAACGTCTTCGTGCCGGTGGGAGAAGGGCAGGAGGTGCTCGACGCCTCGGTTAATGATGAGGGCGTCGGCGGCGAGGGCGCGCCGGCCCGGGCCGGCGCGCGCTGGACGCTGCAATACGCGGCGCCCCCCGCCGAAGGCGTCCGGCTCACGCTCCGCGTCAGGGCGCCGCAGCGGCAGCCGCTGAAGATGAGTATCGTCGGCCAGTCGTACGGCCTCCCCGGAGAGCTTGAGGGCGTCGTCAAGCCCAGGCCGGAGCACATCATCCCGGCGCCGTTCACCAACAGCGATTCGACCTTCGTGAGCAGGGCCTACGCCTTCTAGGCGCGCGCCCGGACTAAGAGGACAGCGACAGGTACACGGGTAGAGGGCGGACGGGTCGGTGAGGCGAGCGCCGCGGCGCGCGGACACCACGGGCCCTGTGGGACTTCATGAAGCTCATCCTATTTCTTCTACGCTCGTCGCCAGGCCTGGTGACGTTCGCCGTGGTCGCGGGGCTCGTCGCCGGCGCGAGCAGCACGGGGCTGCTGGTGCTCATCAACGGCGCGCTGAGCGACCCGCGGCGGGCCGACGCGCAAGGCCCGTGGGGCTTCGCCGTCCTCTGCCTGCTCATGCTGCTGGGCCGGGGTGCCTCTTCGGTGCTCTTGATCCGCCTGGCGCGGGGCGCGGTGTATGAGCTGCGGATGAGCCTCTCGCGGCGCTTCCTCGCCGCGCCGCTGCGCCAGTTGGAAGAGATGGGCGCGCCGCGACTGCTGGCCGCGCTGAGCGACGACGTGCCGGTGGTCGCCAACGCGCTCGTCACACTCCCGCTGCTCTGCATGAACGTCGCGGTGGTGGCGACGTGTCTGGCCTACCTGTGCTGGCTCTCATGGCAGGTCTTCCTCGGCGTCATCGGCTTCATGCTGCTCGGCATCCTGACCTACTACCTGCCGCTGCTCAAGGGCCACCGCTACCTGGTCGCCAGCCGGCAGCAGTTGGACCTGCTGTTCAGACACTTCCGCGCGCTGACCGAAGGCGTCAAGGAGCTGAAGCTCCACCGCGAGCGGCGCCGTGTGTTTCTCGCCGACCACCTCGACGCCACCGCGACGCAGTTGCGGCGCTCCGGCTTCATCGGCGATACGGTCTACGCGCTGGCGATCAGTTGGGGGCAGTTGTTGGTCTTCGCCCTGCTCGGCCTGCTCCTGTTCAGCGCGCCCGCGCTGGACGGCGTCGGCGCCCGGACCCTGACCGGCTACAGCCTCGTCGTGCTCTACATGATGCTCCCGCTGGAGTTCATCCTCAACGCGCTGACCGCGCTCGGCCGCGCCGGGGTCGCGCTGCGCAACGTCGAGGAACTGGGTCTCTCGCTGGAGGCCGACGCGCCGGAGCCGCCGGGCGAGGCCGCGGCCGGCTTCCGCTACGAGAGTTTGGAGCTGCTGGAGGTCGAGCACGCCTACCACCGCGAAGACCGTGACAGCAGCTTCGTCCTCGGCCCCATCAGCCTCAGCTTCGGGCCCGGCGAGGTGGTCTTCATCGTCGGCGGTAACGGCAGCGGTAAGACCACGCTGGCGAAGCTGATTACCGGCCTCTACACGCCGGAGGCGGGCGAAATCCGTCTCAACGGGCGGGCCGTGCAGGACGAGATGAGGGAGCCGTACCGGCAACTCTTCTCGGCCGTCTTCTCCGACTTCTACCTCTTCGAGAGCCTGCTCGGGTTGCACTCCCCGCAACTGGACGCGCAGGCGCGCGAATACCTGACGAGCCTCCACCTGCACCACAAGGTGGAGGTGGAGGGGGGCGTGCTCTCGACCGTGGAGCTGTCGCAGGGGCAGCGCAAGCGACTGGCCCTCATGACGGCCTACCTCGAAGACCGCCCTTTCTACCTCTTCGACGAGTGGGCCGCCGACCAGGACCCGCTCTTCAAGGAGGTCTTCTACCTGCGGCTGCTGCCGGCGCTCAAGGAGCGGGGGAAGACCGTGCTGGTCATCACTCACGACGACCGCTACTACCACGTGGCGGATCGCGTCATCAAGCTGGACTGCGGCAAGGTCGAACTCTACCGGCCGGCCGCCGCCCCCGAGACGGTTTTCGCCGGCGCCGGTTAGCGCCGGCCAGGCCGACAGCGGAGCGCCCCGGATGGACGCGCCTCGCCATCACATCAGCGGAGGGAGAACCGACATGAGCGTGGACGAAAGGGAAGACACCACGATTTACAAGGTGGTCGTGAACCACGAGGAGCAGTACTCGATCTGGCCGGCCGACCGCGAGAACGCGCTCGGCTGGAGCGACGCCGGCAAGAGCGGCACGAAGGCGGAGTGTCTGGCCCACATCGAGGAGGTGTGGACGGACATGCGCCCCTTAAGCCTGCGCAAGAAGATGGAGGAGTCGGCCGCGCTCTGAGCCGGCATCGAGTTTACGGGAGGGGCGAAATGTTTCTGAGGCGCAGACGCTGCGCGGCCCGTCGCGGGGCCGAGGGAGTGTTGCTTATGTCGCTATCGCTGTCAGGGGCGGTGCACGGGTGCGCGCAGCACCCGGAGGGGGGGCAGGCCGACATGCAGGTCAGCAGCGAGCAGCACGGCCGCTCGAACACGTTTCGTCTGAGGATGACGGTGGACGGCCGGCGCATCGAGCTGAAGGCGAAGGACGTCGAGATTGCCGGCGACGCCGCAGACATCAGCGCCGTCCGCCCCGGCGGCTATTTCTCCGCCGTCGAGGAGCGAGGCGGGGTGCGGCGCGAGATCGCCATCGAGCCGGGACCCGACGGTCAACTCAGGCGCTCTTACTCCGTCGGCGGCAACCCGCACCCGTTCGACGCCGGGGCGCGCGCCTGGCTGGCCGGCGTGGTGCTCGACTTCGCGCGGCAGTCCGGCGTCGGGGCCGAGGCGCGCGTCCGCTGGCTGCTCGGCCGGGGTGGGGCGACCGGCGTCCTCGCCGAAGTCTCGGAGATCAGGAACAACCCGGTCAAGCGGCTCTACCTTGAGAGGCTAATCGCGGCCGGGGGCCGCGACGCGGCGGCCCTCGCCCGGGCCATCGGGCAGGCGCAGCGCGAGCTTCAATCGGCGCAGGAACTGGCCGAATTTTTGCGCGGGCTGGTCAGTCACGTCGGGGCCGACCGCGAGGCGCGCCGCGCCTTCTTCAAGGCCGCCGAGGCGGTCGCCTCCGGCTCGGAGCGTCGCCGGGTGCTGACCGCCGTCGTCCAATCCGACGCGGCGGACGCCGAGTTCATCCGCGCGGCCTTGCAGTCTTCGCAGAGCCTCGCGTCCGAGCACGAGCGGGCCGAGTTCCTCATCGAGGCGGCGCGCGCCCGCCCGCTGGGCGACGACCTGCGTGCGGGCTTCCTCGACGCCGCGAGCAAGCTCCAGTCTTCGTATCACAGGGGGCGCGTCACGGCGGCCCTCGAAGCCGAGCGCCGGCCCTGACCGGCGAGGCTCCGTTCGCTCACGCCGACTCGGGCGCGAGCGCGCGGGGAGTGTCCTCAACGTTGGCGGAGGCCCGCGCAGGCGGGTCTCACTCAGGAGTGAAGAACCTTGCGATGAACGTCCGGGGGCTGTTGTTAGTAGCCGTTGCGTTCGGCCTGACGTGTGCCGCGCCCACGCGCGCGCAGTGGCCGGGCGGCAAGACGGAGGCGGTGTCGTCGGCGACGCCCGCCGCCGGGAACGCCTCCGTGCCCGCGGGGCGGGGCGAGGATAAGCCGGCGGCGCGCGACCCGCGGGGCCTGCCGCCGGAGAAGGCGCAGCCGCTGACGGTCAAACGCTTCGCGGAGGCGCCGAGCGTGGACGGCCGCCTCGACGAGGCCGTCTGGGAGTCGGCGACCGTGCTCAACGGCTTCTACCAGACGCAGCCCGGAGACAACACGTCGCCGACGGAGCAGACCGAGGTCAGGCTCGGCTACGACGCCGAACACCTCTACCTCGGCATCCGCGCGCAGGACAAGCTCGGCAACGTCCGCGCCACCGTGGCGAAGCGCGACAACGTCGTCGAGGACGACAACGTGCAGATCTACCTCGACACCTTCAACGACCGGCGGCGCGCTTACGTGCTGATCTTCAACCCGCTCGGCGTGCAGCAGGACGGCATCTTCACCGAGGGGCAGGGGGAGGACTACAGCTTCGACCTCCTGATGGAGTCGAGGGGCGCCGTCCACGACGGCGGCTACACCATCGAAGTCGCCATCCCCTTCAAGTCGCTGCGCTACCAGTCGGGCGGCGGACGGCTGTGGGGCATCCACGTCTTCCGCCGCATCAAGCACCGCAACGACGAGCAGAACTCATGGATGCCGCTCGCGCGCGGCGTCTCCGGACTCCTCAACCAGGCCGGGCACCTCGCGGGGCTTGAAGACATCGCGCCGGGCCGGACGCTGGAACTGATCCCGAGCCTGACCATCTCCGAGACCGGCCGGCGCCGCGCCACGCTCTCGCCGGCGGAACTCGACCGCCGGCCGGGCGCGCTCGACCCCGGACGCTTCGTCAACGCCCCGGTCGAACTCGACCCCGGCCTGACGGCAAAGCTCGGCATCACGCCGACCGTCACGCTCGACCTCGCCGTCAACCCCGACTTCGCGCAGGTCGAGGCCGACCAGACCGTCGTCACCGCCAACCAGCGCTTCCCCATCTTCTTTCAGGAGAAGCGCCCCTTCTTCCTCGAAGGCATCGACATCTTCCAGACGCCCCTGACTCCCGTTCACACGCGCACCATCATCGACCCCGACGTGGCCGTAAAGCTGACGGGCAAGCTGGGCCGTAACACCTTCGGCCTGCTCGCCGCCTCCGACCGCGGCCCCGGCGACTTCCGCGGCGACGAGCGCCTCGACCCGCGCAACTTCAGGTTCCTCGATAAGAACGCCTTCGTCGGCGTGCTGCGCCTCAAGCGCGACATCGGGAAGGAGAACAGCCTCGGGCTGATCGCGACCACCTACAACTTCATCGAGAAGCACAACGACGTGGGCGGGCTCGACGGGCGGTTCCGCCTCGGCCAGCAGACGACGCTCACCTTCCAAGCGCTCGGCACCACCTCGCGGCGCTTCTTCTTCGACCCGGGCCTGGGCCGCCGCGTCTACCGCACTGGCAACGGCTTCGGATACACCTACAGCTACGACACGAAGGGCCGCAACGTCAGCTACGCCCTGACCGGCTCCGGGTACACGCGCGACTACCGCGCCGACGTCGGCTTCACGCGCCGCCTCAACACCAACCGCGAGGACTTCGTCTTCAGCTACCACTCGACCCCGAAGCCGGGCGCGCGCCTTATCTCCTACACGGTGACGAGCGGCGCCGGCGTCAACTTCGACTTCCAGGGCCGGATGCAGGGGTGGAACAACAACCACCAGTTCGGCGTCAACCTCCCGCGGCAGACTTCGCTGGCGTTCGGCTTCGTGGGCGGCTTCGAGCGGCTCTTCGAGGAGGAGTTCGGCCCCCGCCGCGGCCCCGCGCTCGCGGGCGCCTTCGCCGGCCCCGACGCGGAGCGCTCGGCCTACAATCAGACCTTCTTCTTCTTCGGCCAGACGACCCCGACGAAGCAGCTCTCGGCGAGCTTCTCGCTCGACTACGGCCGCGGCGTTTTCGACTTCGACTTCGGCGGCGGGCCGCGGTTCCCGCGCGTCAGCCCGGCGGCCCTCGCCGACCCCGCGGCGGCGCTCGACCCCGGCCCCGGCGACGGCCTCACCTTCCTGTCCTTCCTCAGCTACCAGCCGACGCCCGCGCTCCTCACGTCTCTGGGCTACACGAAGAGCCGGTTGGTGCGCCGCGACACGGGGCGCGTCGCCTTCGACGAAAACATCTACGTGTGGCGCACCACTTACCAGTTCACGCGCTTCACGTTCGCGCGGGCGCGCGTCGATTACAACTCGCTGGAGTCAAACTTCCGCGGGCAGTTCCTCGTCGGCTGGGCGCCGAATCCGGGGACGGCCCTCTACGTCGGCTACAACGACGATCTCAACCGCAACGGGTTTAACCCTTTCACCGGGCAGCACGAGCCCGGCTTCCGGCGCAACGGGCGCACCTTCTTCATCAAGATGTCCTACCTGCTCCGACGCGGCAGGTAGAGGCATCGGGACAGGCTCTCCCCGAAGGCCCGCCGCCAGTAGCGGCGGGCAGACGAAAGCCCCGCCGCTACTGGCCGGTAACGACGGGGCTCACTGCGAACACAACCTCCGCCGACGTGGAGCCTGCTGAGGGTGCGTAGCTTGGCAGCCCGCATCTTAGCGCATCACGCGGCTGAGACCCAAACCCGAACCACGGGGACGGGCCGCGGGATGCGTGCCGCTTCGGAGAGCCGCTCAGGCTCCGGCGCCTCACACCCCCGGCCACGGATGACGACCGACACTAACAGGCGAGGAGGGCTGGGACCTGAGTCTCCAGGCGTGAACCATGAAAATACTAGGTATCAATTCGGTCTTTCACGAGATGTCGGCAGCGCTGATCGTTGACGGCGAGGTCGTCGCCGCCGCGGAGGAGGAGCGTTTCACCCGCGTCAAGCACGGCAAAGAGGCGCGCGTGGACAATCCCCACGTCATGCCGGCGCGGGCCGCCCAGTTCTGCCTCGACTTCGGGGGCGTGGCCCCCGAAGAGTTGGACGCCGTGGCCTATTCCTTCAGCCCGAGCATGCGCCGGCAGACGTTCGAGCACGACCGCCTGAGCCGCGCCGGCGGCTGGGGCGACGCCGCGGGCGAAGAGACCTTCATGGCCGCGCTGGAGCGCGTCCCGGCGGCGGCCTCGGAACTCCTCGGCCGCGACGTGACGGATCGCTTCCACTGGGTCCCGCACCACCTCGCCCACGCCGCCTCGACCTTCTACCCCTCGGGCCACCACGACGCCGCCATCCTCGTCGTGGACGGCATCGGCGAGAACATCACGACGCTGATGGCCGCCGGGGAGGGCACGTCGCTGAAGTGGCACAAGGCCGTGATGTACCCGCACTCGCTCGGGTTCCTCTGGGAGAAGCTGGCGCAGTTCCTCGGGTTCTCGGAGTACGACGCCTGCAAGGTGATGGGGCTGGCCGGCTACGGCGACCCGGCCGCGGAGGCGGCCTCCTTCGCGCCCTTCGTCCACCTCAACGGCAACGGCTTCAAGGTCAACTCCGACATCATGGAGTTTCGCCTCGACAGCTTCGGCGAGTTGGAGAAGCACCTCGGCCGGCGCCGCCAGGGGGCGGAGACGCTCTCGTCGCGGCACGTCAACATCGCGGCCACCCTGCAAAGCCGCACCAACGACATCGTCCTCTCGCTGGTCAAAGAACTCTACGCGCTCCACCCGTCCGAGACGCTCTGCCTGTGCGGCGGCGTCGCGCTCAACTGCACGACCAACTGGGTCGTCAAGGAGCAAGGCCCCTTCCGCAACGTCTACATCCCGTCGGCGCCGCACGACGCGGGGACGGCCGTCGGCGCCGCGCTGGACGTCTACTTCCGCAAGCTCAACGGGAGCCGCGGCCCGGCCGTGATGGACACCGCCTACCTCGGGCCGGAGTTCTCCGAGGCCGACATCCTGGCCGCGCTCCGCGACGCGGGGCTGACGGCGCGGCGCTCCGACGACGTGGCGGGCGAGGTGGCGGAGATGCTCGCCTCGGGCCACATCGTCGGCTGGTTCCAGGGCCGGATGGAGTTCGGGCCGCGCGCCCTCGGCAACCGCTCGCTGCTGGCCGACCCGCGCGACGCCGGCACCCGCGAGAAGATGAACCGCAAGGTGAAACACCGCGAGGACTTCCGCCCCTTCGCGCCGAGCGTGCTGGCCGAGCACTGCGACGAGTGGTTCCAGACGGGGAACCCCTCCGACAGTTACTCCTACATGCTCTTCGCCTGCCCGGCGCTGCCCGGCAAAGCCCATCTGGTGCCGGCCATCATGCACGTTGACGGCACGGCGCGGCTCCAGGTGGTGACGAAGGAGCAGAACCCCAAGTACCACCAACTGATCTCGCGCTTCATGGAGTTGACGGGCGTGCCGCTCGTGCTCAACACCTCATTCAACGACTGCGAGCCCATCGTGTGCAGCCCGCAGGACGCCATCGCCACGTTCCAGGGGACGGCCATCGACGCGCTGGCGCTGGGCGATTACATCGTGCGCCGCTAAGGCCCGAACTCGTCGCGCCCCGCGCGGGCCGGAAGGTTCTATGACGACAACCAGCTTCGAACAGGTGGGCGAATCGGTAGGGAGTTCGTTCTTCGGCGCGGCAGGTGAGGGCTACGTCTTCCCGGCCTCCTACGCGCAGCAACGCCTCTGGTTCCTGAACCAGCTCGCGCCGCACAGCGCCGCCTACAACGTGCCGGCCGCCTTCCGCCTGACGGGGCCGCTCGACGCGGAGGCGCTGGAGCGCGCCCTCGACGAGGTCGTGCGCCGGCACGAGGCGCTGCGCGCGGTCTTCGCGCTCGTCGAGGGGAAGGTGGTGCAGGTCGTCTCCCCGTCGGCGCCGGCGCTGCGCGTCGGGCGGACTGACCTGCAAACGCTCCCGGAGGTAGAGCGGCGCGCGCGCGCCCTGCGGCTCGCCGCCGAGGAGGCGCGGCGGCCCTTCGACCTCGCGCGGTGGCCGCTGCTGCGCGCGCGGCTGCTGCGCCTCGGCGCCGAGGAGTACGTGCTGCTCGTCACGATGCACCACATCGTCTCGGACGGCTGGTCCACCGGCGTCCTCATCCAGGAACTCGCCGCCCTCTACGAAGCCTTCCGCGACGGCCGCCCGTCGCCGCTCGAAGAGCTGCCGCTTCAGTACGCCGATTTCACGCTCTGGCAGCAGGAGTGGATGAGCGGGGAGAGGTTGGAAGAGCAGCTCTCTTACTGGCGGGAACAGCTCGCGGGCGCGCCGCCCGTGCTGGAGCTGCCGGCCGACCGCCCGCGCCCGGCCGTCGAGTCTTACCAGGGGGCGAGCCGGCCGTTCGCGCTGCCGGCGTCGCTCGCCGAGTCGCTCAGGGCGCTCGGCCGCGAGCAGGGCGCCACGCTCTACATGACGTTGCTGGCCGCCTTCCAGGCCCTGCTCCACCGCTACACGTCGCAGCCGGAGATCGTCGTCGGCACGCCCATCGCCAACCGCAACCGCGCCGAGACGGAGAGACTGATCGGCGTCTTTATCAACACGCTGGCGCTGCGGGGCGACCTCTCGGGAGACCCCAGCTTCGGCGAGCTGCTGCGGCGCGTGCGCGAGGCAGCGCTCGGCGCCTACGCGCACCAGGACGTGCCGTTCGAGAAGCTGGTCGAGGAACTCCAGCCCGAGCGCGCGTTGAGCCGCTCGCCGCTCTTCCAGGTGATGTTCATCCTCCAGAACGCCCACGCGCTGACGTTCCAGCTGCCGGGCGTCACCATCACCCAGCTCGAAGTGGAGAACGCGACGGCCAAGTTCGACCTGACTCTGGTCATGCAGGAAGAGCCGGCCGGGCACCTGACGGGGGCGTTCGAGTACAACACCGACCTCTTCGACGCGGCGACCGTCGAGCGCATGGTCTCGCACTTCGAGACGCTGCTCCGCGCCGCCGCGGCCGACCCCGACCGGCGCGTCTCAGACCTCCCGCTGCTCACCGCGGCCGAGCAGGAGTTGCTGCTCGGCGGCTGGAACGCGACGGCCGCCGACTACCCCGCGGGCGAGTGCGTGCACCGCCTCTTCGAAGCGCAGGCGGCCCGCACCCCTTCGGAAGTCGCGGTCGTCTGCGGCGACGCGCGACTGACTTACGCCGAACTCAACGCGAGGGCCAACCAACTCGCCCGCCACCTGCGCCAGCGGGGCGTCGGCCCCGAAGTGCTCGTCGCGCTGCTCGTCGAGCGTTCGGTCGAGATGGTGGTCGGGCTGCTCGGCATCCTGAAGGCGGGCGGCGCCTACGTCCCCTTAGACCCGCAGTACCCGCAGGCGCGCCTCGCGCTCATGCTGGAAGACGCGTGCGTCTCCGTGGTGCTGACGCAGGAGCGCCTGATCGGCCTGCTCCCGTCGGGCGCCGCCGGCGTGCTCCGCCTCGACTCGGACTGGCCCTCCGTCGCCGAGCAGAGCGCGGCGGACTTGGCCGAAGCGGCGGCGCCGGAGAACACGGCCTACGTCATCTACACCTCGGGCTCGACGGGCCGGCCCAAGGGCGTGCAGATTCCGCACCGCGCGCTCATCAACTTCCTGCACTCGATGCGCGCCCGGCCCGGCCTGTCGGCGCGCGACGTGCTGCTCGGCGTCACGACGCTCTCCTTCGACATCGCCGGGCTGGAAATATACCTGCCGCTGCTGGTCGGCGCGCGCCTCGTGCTCGCGCCGCGCGAGGCCGCCGGCGACGGCGGGCGCCTGCTCGGGCTGATCGAGGAGCACGGCGTCACGCTCATGCAGGCGACGCCGAGCACCTGGCGGCTCATGCTCGAAGCCGGCTGGTCGGCCGGCGGCCGTGTGCGCGCCCTCTGCGGCGGCGAAGCCCTCCCGCCCGAACTGGTCGGCGGGCTGCTGGAACGCGCCGCGGAGCTTTGGAACATGTACGGCCCGACGGAGACGACCATCTGGTCAACCGTCCACCGGCTCGACGCGGCCGACGGGCCGGTACTCATCGGCCGCCCCGTCGCGAACACGCAAGCCTACGTGCTCGACGCGCGCCTGCGGCCCGCCCCGGTCGGCGTCGCGGGCGAACTCTACCTCGGCGGCGAGGGGCTGGCGCGCGGCTACCTCAACCGCCCCGCTTTGACGGCCGAGAAGTTCATCCCGAACGCGTTCGCGGCCGAGCCGGGCGCGCGCCTCTACCGCACGGGCGACCTCGCGCGCTGGCGGGCCGACGGGACGCTGGAGTGTCTGGGGCGCGTTGACGAGCAGGTCAAGGTGCGCGGCTTCCGCATCGAGCTGGGCGAGATCGAGGCGGCGCTGCTCGGACACGAGGCGGTGAAGCAGGCCGTGGTGACGGCGCGCGAAGACACGCCGGGCGACCGCCGCCTCGTCGCCTACGTGGTGCAGGACCCGCACTACGACGGAGCCGGCGGCGCGGCGGCGGCCGAGGAGCGCAACGTCGAACAGGTCTCACACTGGCAGGCCATCTGGCATGAGACCTACACCCAGCCGTCCGAGCAGGACGACCCGACCTTCAACATCAACGGCTGGAGCAGCAGCTACACCGGCCTCCCGATCCCGGCCGCGGAGATGCGCGAGTGGGTCGAGCACACCGTCGAGAACGTCTTCCGTCTGCGCCCGAACCGCGTGCTGGAGATCGGCTGCGGGACGGGGCTGTTGCTGTTCCGCATCGCGCCCCACTGCGCAGAGTACTGCGGCACCGACCTCTCGGCGGGGGCGCTCAGCTACCTGCGCGGACACTTACATGACCCGCGGCTCGCGGCCGTCGAACTCGCGCAGCGCGGGGCCGACGATTTCAAGGGTCTCGGCCGGCGCTTCGACACCGTCATCCTCAACTCCGTTATCCAGTATTTCCCGAGCTTCGAGTATCTGCTGCGCGTCCTCGAAGGGGCCGTCGGGGTGGTGCGGCCCGGCGGCTCCATCTACCTCGGCGACGTGCGCAGCCTCCCTCTGCTGGAAGCCTTCCACGCCTCCGTCCTGCTCCACCGTTCGCCGGCCTCTTTGCCGGCCGAGCAGTTGCGTCAGCGCGTGAAAAGGAGCGTGGCGCAGGAGGAGGAACTGGCCCTCGACCCGGCCTTCTTCTTCGCGCTCAGGGAGCGCCTGCCGCAGATCAAGCGCGTCGAGGTTCGGCTCAAGCGCGGGCGCCACCGCAACGAGATGACGCGCTTCCGTTACGACGTGGTTCTCCACCTCGGCGACGACCAGGGGGCTCCCGCCGCCGTCCCGGTGCCGTGGAGGGACTGGCGCGAAGAGAGGCTCACGCCGCATGCGGTCGGCCGCCTCCTGCGTGAGGAAGAGCCGGAAATCTTCGGACTCGCGCGGGTGCCCAACGCGCGGCTGCGGGCCGAGGTCGGGCTGCTGAAGCTGCTCGCAAGCGGGGCGGAGGAACTCGCCACGGCGGGCGCGCTCGGCGACGCCGCCGGCGACCTCGCGGCGGGCGACGGCGTGGAGCCGGAAGACTTCTGGGCCCTGGGCGCGGGGACGCCTTACGAGGTCGACATCACGTGGTCGGAGTCGGGCGCGGAAGATTGTTTCGACGTGATCTTTAGGCGGCGCGGGTCGGCGGCGGCGGGTGGGGCGACCATGACGCCGCAGTCGCGGGGCGCCCGCCGCAGGCCGTGGGCGGCTTACGCAAACAGCCCGCTCCAGGGGATGTTCGCGCGCAACCTCGTGCCGCAACTGCGCGCGCGCCTCAAAGAGAAGCTGCCGGAGTACATGCTGCCGGCCGGCTACGTTCTGCTTGAGTCGCTGCCGCTGACGCCGAACGGCAAAGTCAACCGCCGCGCGCTGCCCCATCCGGAAGGGCCCCAACTCGGCGCGGCCCGCTACGTGGCCCCGCGCACCGAGACCGAGCGCGCCCTCGCGGCCATCTGGCAGCAGGTGCTTCAGGTGGAGCAGGTCGGGGCCGAGGATAGCTTCTTCGACCTCGGCGGACACTCGCTGCTGCTCACGCAGGTGATGTCGCGCGTCCGCGGCGCGCTGAACGTCGAGTTGCCGCTGCGCCGGCTCTTCGAGGCGCACACCCTCGCCGCCGCGAGCGCCCTGATTGACGAAGCGCGGCGACAGGCGGGCGACGTCGAGCCGCCCATCACGCCACTCGCACGCGAAGCACACCGGGCGCTCCGGTCGTCGCTGGTAAAGCGCGGCAGCGACGGCGAACAGGCCGGCGCGGCGGAGGAAGAGGTCTTGGTCCTCCCCGCCTCCTTCGCGCAGCAACGCCTGTGGTTCATCGAGCAGTTGCAGCCGGGGAACCCCACCTACCACCTTGCCGCCGCCGCGCGCCTGACGGGACGGCTCGACGCGCGCGCGTTGGAGGCGGCGCTGACGGAAATCGTCTGCCGGCACGAAGTGCTGCGCACCACCTTCGCCGAGGTCGACGGGCGCCCCGTGCAAGTCGTCAACCCCGCCGCGGCCGTGAGCCTGCCGCCCGTGGAACTCGCCGGCCGCTCGCCGCAAGAGCGCGAGGCCGAGGTGCAGCGCCTCGCGGCGGAGGATGTCCATCTCCCCTTCGACCTCACCCGCGGCCCGCTGCTGCGCGCGCGGCTGCTCCGCCTCGCCGACGAGGAGCACGTCCTGCTGCTGACGATGCACCACATCGTCACCGACGGCTGGTCGATGGGCGTGCTCGTGCGCGAGGTGGCGGCCCTCTACGAAGCCTACGAGCAGGGTCGGCCCTCGCCTTTGCCGGAACTCAGAATCCAATACGGGGACTTCGCCGCGTGGCAGCAGGAGTGGCTCCGGGGCGAGCGGCTGGAACGGCAACTCGACTACTGGAAGCGGCAGTTGGTGGGCGCGCCGGCCGTGCTCGAACTGCCCACCGACAGGCCGCGGGCCGTCGGGCAGAGCGGCCACCGCGCGCAGGTCCGGCTGGCGCTGCCCGTCACGCTCTCCGCTTCTCTGAAGGAGCTGAGCCGGCGCGAGGGCGTCACGCCCTTCATGACGCTGCTGGCGGCGTGGCAGGTGCTCCTCGGCCGCTACGCGCGGCAGAAGGACGTGGTCGTCGGCGCCGACATCGCCAACCGCAACCGGAGCGAGACGGAAGGGCTCATCGGCTTCTTCGTCAACCTGCTGGTGCTGCGCACGGACCTCTCCGGCGACCCGAGCTTCCGCCAACTGCTGCGGCGCGTGCGCGAGGTCTGCCTGGAGGCGTACGCGCATCAGGACGCGCCGTTCGAGAAGCTGATCGAAGAGCTACAGCCCGAACGCAGCCTCAGCCACTCGCCCCTCTTCCAGACGATCTTCGTGTTGCAGAACGCGCCGATGCCGCCGCTCGCCCTCGGGGGGCTGCGTCTGGAGCCGGTCGAGCTGGACTCCGTGCAGGCCCCCTTCGACCTGATTCTCTCGCTGCGCGACACCGAGCGCGACGGGCTCGTCGGCCACCTCGCCTACAACACCGAGCTGTTTGACGAGGCCACGCTCGAACGCATGGCGGGTCACTTCCAAAACTTGCTGGAAGCGGTCGTGGCGGACGCCGACGCCCCCGTGGCGGCGCTGCCGCTGTTAGACACCGCCGAGCGGCGGCTCCTGGAACAGTGGGGCGGGGCGCCCGCGCGCGGCGCGCATCCGGACGCCTGCCTGCACGAACTCTTCGCGCGGCAGGCCGCGCTGACGCCCGACCGCGTCGCCGTCGGCGGCGCCGGC
>WUUC01038761.1_pt1 | contig 22040 bp, 16 predicted proteins | sample 6278441 | NCBI WGS metagenome assembly WUUC01 (sample SAMN13675441, study PRJNA597444) | soil metagenome | isolation source: soil | place: USA: Washington | collected 2017-10
CGCTACGACACGACTTTCAAATTCATGAAAGCTAAAGTCACCAATGTTAGCGGTGTGCTCAAGAGGCATAGTTTCATCCTCAAAGACATTTCCGGTGGCGTGAAGTATGGCAACAACATCCTGGCACTCGACACCATGAAAGGCATGGTCGGCCGAAGTGATTTCGATGTTAACATGCGTTACTACACGGGGCCCGATCCCGAAAAGCGGAAGAAGAACAATCACTTCACTTTCAAATCTACTTTCCTGGATATCGATGAACTTGTGAGCTTCGATTTTGCGCCGGATACAACCCGGAGGAAGCCAAGGGACTCCACCCGCGTTCGTTCAAAGCCACGTCCTCCGGTTGTCGTTGTTGCTACCGACACCTCGAAGCACGCCAAGGCATTCAATATATTTTCAATTCCGTTCTCCGACTTCGCAGTGCAAGTCGACGTTGGGAAGATCAAGTACAACAAGCTGTGGATGAAAGATATCACGGCGCGCCTGCGTATGACCAAGGATCATTACTTGCATGCCGACACCCTGGGCCTGAGGATAGCCGGCGGAACCGTGGGTATCAAAGGACAGATCAACGGCAGTGATACTTCAAAGCTGTACCTCACCACGAACATCAAGGTAGTTCAAATAGACCTTGAGAAGGTTATGTTGAAACTCGATCACTTCGGACATGACGTTGTGATCAACAAAAACATCAAGGGCCGTCTCACCGGCGAGATCAAGAGCTCTGTGCAAATACATCCTAACTTCGTTCCCATCGTCGAGAAAAGCAGCGCACAACTCAACGTGAAGTTGTATGACGGCAGCCTCGTTGACTTCGCACCGATGCAGGCGGTTGCGGGCTATTTTAAGGACAAGAACCTGCGGCTGATCCGGTTCGATAGTCTCATCAACGAGCTGTCGTTCGAGAGCGGCGTGCTCGACATACCCGTCATGAACATCAACTCGTCACTTGGTACGATCCAACTTTCGGGCAAGCAGTCTGTTGATCTTACAATGGAGTACTACATGCGAATACCAATGAAGATGGTGACATCGGTTGGATTCAATGCGCTCTTCAACAAGAAACAGGAAGATGTAGCCCTCGACCAGATCGATGAGGTCGAATACGCCGACAACGATCGCAAGATCCGCTTCGTCAGTGTGAAAGTCACCGGCACCCCGGATGATTTCAAAGTGGCATTAAGTAAAAAGAGAAAAGGCTGATCGCAGTTGTGGGGCTGCAGCGTGGTGAGCTGAAGACAGCACGGACTACCCTATTTTATAGCGGAAGCTGCAACGCAAAGGATACGCAGAGTTCCCAGTGAATGCACTTTTTGTGCAATGCCCCTCTGCGTCCCTTTGCGGCACCTCTGCGGATCGTTGCGTTACAGCTTCGTGCTGGTATAGATTGTCATGCGTTTACAACCGAGCCCCTTTCAAACTCCGCATTCTGTCAGCTCAAGCATTTTGCTATATTGTTCTCCCGAGTATCCTATGAAAAACTGTCATCCATGCCCGGACTACAGCGCACTTCGTTATCAGTATCTGCGCAGGGACCCCGCGCAAATCAAAGAGCACACCCCCCTATGAAACACCTCTACCTTTTACCACTCTTCATTTTCCTAACCCTCACATCCCTCTTCGCTCAAATCGACAAAAACGTCCAGCAGTTCGATCGTTACGTGGACAAAGCCCAAAAGGAATGGAATGTACCGGGCATGTCGATCGTCGTCGTTAAAGACGGTAAAGTCGTTTTCAAAAAAGGATATGGAGTACTTGAGCTCGGTAAGCCTGCCGTAGTCGACACACAAACACTCTTTGCATGTGCGTCCACGACCAAAGCGATGACCGCGACTGTACTTGGTATTCTTGTCGATGAAGGAAAGGTTAACTGGGACGACCGGGTTACCAAATATATTCCGGACCTCCAGTTATACGAACCATGGGTGGCGCGCGAGCTTCGCATCCGTGACCTTCTCGTTCACAACACCGGCTTGCCCGGCACAAATTTCCTGACGGGTCTCATGAACATTCCACCTGATGAGATGTTCCGTAAACTTGCCCTCGTCAAGCCGATCTACTCATTTCGTGGAGGGTTCGAATATCAAAACACGTTCTATACGATGGCCGGTAAGATTATTGAAGTAGTTACTGGTAAGCGCTGGCACGAAGTAATGACGGAACGACTGCTCAAACCTCTGGGCATGACATCTACGGTAGCTAAGAGATCATTATCAACAAGTTCGAACATGACCCGGCCGCACTTGTTGGTCAGGGACACTGTGAGAATACTGAGCTACGGCCGCGACTCCGACATCGGTGCTGCCGGTGGTATTTGGTCCAACGTCGACGATATGAGCATCTGGATGAATTGTATGCTCGATAGCAGCAAGTACAACGGCGGTCGCCTGGTAACTTCGAAGACGTGGTCCGAAATGTTCAAGCCACAGAATATCTTCCCCGCCAACGAATATCCCGCGCTCTCACTCGTGAAACCCAATTGGAGAACATACGGCTTCGGCTGGTATCAAATCGATTACAAGGGAAGGAAGTTGAACTTTCACACCGGCAGCCTCGAAGGGCTTACAGCGATCGTCGGCCTTCTACCGGAAGAACGAACCGGCGTATTCATATTTGGAAATTATGATCACGCCGAAGTTCGTCATGCCCTGATGTACAAGGCACTCGACTGGTTTGCACTCGGAGGCACCCGCGATTGGAATGCAGAAGTCAAGCAACTATTTAATGAGATGCATTTAGACGACAATGAACAAGAGGCTTCGTTCAACAAAAGCCGTGTAATGGGAACCATGCCGTCATTAGGTATCAATGAATACGCGGGACTTTACTCCAGTGAGCTCTACGGAACCGTAAATGTTACTGTGACCGGCGATAAACTTAAGTTCGATATTAACAACCCTGCTCTTTCTGCAAACCCGGCGCTCACCTCCGACGCGTGCGTGACCCTTTGTATGACCCTTTCTCATTGGCACTACGACACCTTCATCGGCGGACTTGGACAATATCAACAGTACAGGGTGCCAGCCGCATTCATCATCGACCAACGTGGCACGTCAGGAACTCTGATAATCGGCGGCGAATATGAATTCAAAAAGTAACCCGGCGCTCGTCTCCGACGCGTGCCTGACCCTTGGGCCCTTTTGTATGCCATCAACTACTTCGAAAGCCTTTCAAGCTCTTCTTCAATGCTATCCCCGCAACGCCTGTTATTCTCCGAAGACCTGTCAGAGAACTCAACCACCATACTGCCGATCCGATAACCGGAAAAAGACGACTTTGTAGACTTTGCTTCAGGACCAAGTGGAATGGTAAAAACCAGCGAACGCAGGCTGTAATCTTTCTTGTGAGCAAGCGATTTGGCATTCATGTGATTAACCTGGCTAAGCTCGATGTGGTCTTTGCTTAGTAATATCTCGCTGAAATTTCCCGGCCTGTAGTTGTCACCACGTGCACAATTAACAGCAAGTGCAGCGATCTTGTCTGCAGTATTCAGTTGTTCTTTGATCTCTTCAGAGTACGGGAGCGCCGACTGCCCTTTCGATTTCAGTCCAGGCCATTGCAACGCGGCTATCTTATTTTTGATCCGTTCTTCGATCGTTCTGTCTTCACAGTAGATCTTATTGAAGTTCGCGGAATCGTCGCCAATGTCAAATTCCAGGTGGGCGTATTTTTTATCATCCCTCAGGACGTCTATTGATATAAAGGAATACTGGCTGGCAATGTTGAACGTAAAGTCCTTTTCAGGAAATACGTTCATCAGTTGGAGTTGGTAAGCCAAAAGTATTGTAACGACTTCCTGGCAATTCATCATAGTGGTTATTCGTCAGCGAAATCAGGAAAGGTATCCTTGATCTGCTTATTGTCGTAATTAGGCATACTCGGTCTGCTAGCATCCAGTTCAAGCAAGACAAGCTTCTGGTTATTGATGATCGGCAGTAGCTTCTCCCGGTCGGTCTCAAAATCTTTCGTCCTCCGCATCGACTTCAATGAATATTTCCTCGCGAAGTTATCGCCCTCCATCTGCAGTTGGTTCCGGATCTCGACATTGATCTTCATCTTATCGAGTATATCGGTCTTCGATTTTCCAATCACTTCCGTTGCTTCCAGCGTGCCAAGCGTAAGCACCGTTGTACCACCGATCGCCGACACATACTTCGACTGTTCCGGTTCCATTATGACCGGGGAGATACCCGTTGTGGCTCCAAGCCCTGCATTCACCAGCGCGCGTTGCTTCTTCCCCTTCTTTGCCTTCTTATACATCTTGTTAAGCTTATCATGATTGTCGTCAAGTTGAAGCATCAACGCACGAGCCTGGATCAATGAAGCGCGGTATCTCTGGTAAAGATGTTTGTCCTTTTCCTCAACGTTCTCGGTGTCTTTTACTTTCACTTTCACTCTCCGCTGCACGCGGTTCGATGACTTGTCGATCACAAAGAATATCAGGTCTATTTCTCTTACTTTTTCAGCCTCTTCAACAAAGTAGTATCCCGGCGACCATGTGAACTCACTCTGTACCGTCGAGTTTTCTTTCAGGCTATTTTTTGGGATGCGGTTGTCGTTGCACACAAACGACACGTTGGAAATATTTTCATCGCCGTTGGGATCGGTCACATACAACTTGATGTTCACGCGTTCATCTTCCTTGATCTCGTAAATAGAGTCAGCAGGAACCAGCAATAGTTCCGGCGGAAGATCGAGCTGTGTTTGCGAAACCTTGATGCGCCCTTTGGCTTCAGCCCTGTCCGGATCCTGCACCAGGAATTCAATGTACGTTGGATTGGTCTTCAGCGCAATGAATTGATTTCGTGAAGGCGTCCAGTTAATTAGACCCAGTGAGCTCAGCGTAGCACCTTCCGGCAACGCGGTCATCACCGACTTGTAAGTGATCGGATCCCCGTCGGGATCGCTGATGTAATCGGAGCTGATCTGGTATTTGTTCGGAGCAGCTTGTTTCACATAGAACACCGGGAGTTCTTCGATCACTGGTCCACGATTCTGGTGGGTAACAATGAATGTGATGGGCTTGCGTATCTTCTTTCCACCTTTCCATTCCGCCTGGAAGATGACAGTTAGTTCTTTCGATTTCTCTAACCTGTCGACAAGATCGTATGAAGGTTTCCAACTAAAATTACCTGTCGAATCGAACTGAATTCCGAAGCCCGCATTGCCTTCAAGTGAAAATTTCGGTGGAACTGTGTCGGTCGTCACTCTGAATGACATATCAGTTCCTTCGTATGGAAGTCGCCACTGATCGCCTTCCGGAAAAATCATGCGTTGCGCGCTTGCCGTTACGCTAGCCAATAAGATCAGTAAGAGGGCGTGTCTCATTTTAGCAAAAAATCGGTGCGCAATTTAACCCTTGAATTTTGTTTGATGAACCCGTTTGAATGAGATTTACCATTATTTATAAAAGCAATGGCCCGCAAACGAGTGTCCGCCCCGGCAAAGCCACAGCCTATCGCGGCAAAGTCGGGGAAATCACTGAGTAACGATAAGAAATATTCATTTTTCGAAGATGTATTCGAAGTAGCAAAGCTTATTCCTCGCGGTCGTGTTACCAGTTATGGTGCTATAGCTGCCTACCTCGGCCTGCGAAGCTCCGCACGGATGGTGGGTTGGGCCATGAATGCAGCTCACCTGGATAAGAAAGTGCCCGCACATCGTGTTGTCAACAGCCAGGGATTGCTTACAGGTAAACATCATTTTGTACCGCCTTCAGCAATGGAAACAAGGCTTAAAAAAGAAGGTGTAAAGGTCGTCAAGGACAAGGTCCAGGAGCTCGAAAAGAAGTTCTGGGACCCCGCCAAAGAGCTTTAGAAAACTTGTAGCTGCTCCTTCTCAACCGGGTCCCAAATCCCGAAGTGAACTCCCAAAATGGGATGGTTTTTGACCCTGAAAGCACCGAATTCTCCGAAAAACAGCAGTCTGCCCCGGTGGCACCATTATCGTAATACAGGTAAGCACAGACATTAACCGAATAAAAATCTTGAAGATATCCCTGTCTATAGTGGCTTTAGCACAGGGCAAACGTTGAAACAGTGAAGTTGAGTAAGAAAAGGGCTGCAGACTGCAGCCTTTTTTCGTTTATAGGTTATTGGATATTATCGTTGAGTGTTGAACATTCTTCTTCGATACAAGAAACAATCCCAAATACATCAAAGCCCCATTTATCACCAGCACCTCATATCCAATGTTATACCCATTGAACCAAACAGGTGCGTTCCTGCTGATAAACCACGAGATCAATGGACATGCTATCGCAATAAACGGCACTGCCATTCCATTCACCTTTCTTTTTGAAAGTAGTCCGAAAGTAAACAATCCGAGCAGCGGCCCATACGTGTAACCGGCGATCTGGAGTACTGCATCGATGACGGATCGCTCATTGATCTCTTTGAACACGACTATGATCAGCAAGAACAATAATGAGAACCCCAGGTGCACGATGAACTTCTCTCTTTTCTTTTGTTCTTCTTTTTTGTCCTTAAAATTCAGGAAGTCGATACAGAATGATGTCGTCAAGCCAGCCAACGCGGAGTCGGCGCTGGCATATGAAGATGCAATGATGCCAAGCAGGAAGAAGATGCCTACGGCGAGTCCAAGGTGATTCAACGCGAGATTGGGGAACAGTTCGTCCCCGGAGGCGGGTAGGGCAACGTTATTTGCCTCACTATATATATAGAGGAGCGCGCCCAGCAACAGGAACAGCAGGTTGACGACAACCAGTGTCAGGCTGAACCAAAACATGTTCTTCTGTGCTTCGCCGATGTTCTTACACGTAAGATTCTTCTGCATGATCTCCTGGTCCATGCCTGTCATCGTGATAGTTATGAACATACCCCCGAGGAACATTTTAGGAAAAAACATCTTCGAGTTCGGATCGTCGAAGTAGAACATCTTCGAATATTGGCTCGTGGTGATGACATCAGTTACCTGGCCGAATGAATATCCTAACTGGGAAGATATCTGCCACACGGCAACACAAACCGCCGCGACGAGGAAAAGGGTCTGAAATGAATCTGTGTAAACAATTGTCTTTACACCGCCTTTAAAGGTATAGATCCATATCAGGATGATTGTCGTGGCTACGGTTACGAAAAAAGGAACACCCCAGGCATCGAACAAAAAGAGCTGTAAAACTGTTGCAGCAAGATAGAGGCGCAGGGCAGAACCGAGCGACCGCGAGACGAGGAAAATGAAGGCTCCCGTTTTATAAGAGACGGTGTCGAAGCGCTGTTCGAGGTAAGTGTAAATGGAGATCAGGTTGAGGCGATAGTACAATGGCATCAGCACAACTATGATGACCCAATAACCGGCGAGGTACCCGATCACAACCTGGAAATAACCCAGGCCAGTAGTGCCCACGGCTCCAGGTACAGAAATGAATGTAACTCCGGAGAGTGAAGAGCCGATCATGCCGAACGCCACCAGGTACCATGGCGATTGCCTGTTGGCTGTAAAGAATGTGTTGGTGTCGGCTCCGCGTGATGTTCTCCATGATATCGCTATCAATGCCGCGAAATAAATCGTCATGATGGCAACAACGAGTCCCGGAGTCATTTAGAAATTGATTTATTCACGCAAAGTCGCAAAGTTTTGGCAAAGAAATGCAATAAAGTGCTTTGTGTACTTTGCGGGGCCTTTAGGGCTTAGCGTGAAAAATGCAGTGTATTTTTTTTACTTTTGATAAAATAATATCGATCGGATGAGCGCTTCAGGCCAGGAGAAGGAAATGGTGGAGGTACTGGAAGTGATTGAGACGACAGACGTAAAAAATCTCGTAGTTTTCAATGATGATATCAATACGTTCGATCATGTCACATCAACCCTGGTCAGGGTTTGCAAGCATACGGCCGAACAAGCCGAACAATGCACGTGGATCATCCACTACAAAGGCAAATGCACCGTTAAGACGGGTTCGTTCGATGAACTCAAACCTATGAAAGAAGCCATCTGCGAAGCTGGTATCGACGCGCGGATCATATAACTTTAACTCTTAATTCTTCACTCTTAACTCTTAACTCTTCACTCTTAACTCTTACCTCACCTTGGAGTTTCCTTCAAAACTGGTCGAAGACGCAGTCAACGAAATGTCGAAGCTTCCGGGCATAGGCAAGAAGACCGCATTGCGGCTCGTGCTGCACCTTGTAAAGGAAAATGAGAATAAGACAATAGCCCTCACAGAAGCGCTTCAAAAACTACGATCCAACATCAGGTTCTGTAAAACATGCCACAATATCTGCGACGGCGAAGAATGTAACATCTGCAAAAGTCACCGTCGTGATCGTGCCCTCTTATGTGTAGTCGAAGAAGGAAAGGATGTTATGGCAATTGAGAACACGTCACAGTTCCTCGGTGTGTATCATGTGTTGGGTGGCATCATTTCGCCCGTCAACGGAATTGGGCCAGAGGAGCTGAAGATCGAGTCATTGATCCAGAGGGTCGGTGGTTCGAAAGGGGAGATCCGGGAGATCATCCTTGCCCTGAGTCCCACCATGGAAGGCGACACCACCGCGTTCTACATCCACAAAAAGCTGAAGGACTTCCCCGTGAGGGTTACATCGATTGCGAGAGGTATCCCGGTAGGGGGAGAGCTCGAATATGCCGATGAAATTACCTTGGGACGAAGCATCACCGGCAGGACCCTGTTCAACTGATCTGTTTCAATTACTAATTAACTGATACTTGTCTGACGGGCGATTAATAGCGTTCTTTGCGACCGGTTTTTTTCAAACACCTTTATGCCACAACTATCAAACCGGATCAATGCGATTGAAGAATCAGCCACACTCGCAATGGCTGCAAAAGCACGCGAATTCAAATCCCGCGGCATCGATGTTATAAACCTCAGCCTGGGCGAACCGGATTTTAAAACGCCCCAGCATATCTGCGAAGCCGCCAAGAAAGCTATCGACGATGGAAAGTTCTTTTCATATCCTCCCGTCGCCGGCTACCCCGACTTGCGCGAAGCTATCGCCGCCAAATATCAAAAGGAGAATAACGTGCCTTATAAGGCCGAGAACATTGTTGTATCCAACGGTGCAAAGCAATCGATCGCCAACGTGATGATCGCGTTGCTCAATCCCGGTGATGAAGTCATCGTGTTCTCGCCATACTGGGTGAGCTACGATGCCCTGGTGCGCCTCACCGAAGCAACCCCGGTCGTTGTAAAAGGAACACTCGAAAACGATTTCAAAGTAACAGCTGCACAGGTCGAGAAAGCCATCACGAAAAAAACAAAGGCCATCATCTTCTCTTCACCCTGCAATCCTACCGGCTCCGTATTTACTCGCAGCGAACTCCAGGCTATCGCCGACGCGGTTCTGAAGCATCCCGATCTGCTTGTCATTGCCGATGAGATCTATGAACACATTGTATTCGGTGAAGAACAGGTGAGCATCGCATCGCTTCCCGGAATGTTCGACAGAACGATTACCGTCAATGGGTTTGCGAAAGGCTTCGCGATGACCGGCTGGCGCGTCGGATATATCGCAGCTCCGAAATGGATCGCCGCCGGCTCGACCAAAGTACAGGGACAACTAACATCAGCTAACTGCTCGATATCACAACGTGGCGCACTGGCTGCCGTCACTGGCGACATCAATCCCACCCTGAAGATGGTAGAGGAGTATCGTCAGCGTCGCGATATCGTGTACAACCTGCTGAAGGAGATCCCCGGTGTGAAAGCGAACTACCCTAAAGGCGCATTTTATTTCTTTCCCGACGTAAGTTCGTTTTACGGCAAATCCGTCAACGGCAGGAAAATCAGCAACGGCGACGACTTCTGTCTTTATATGCTCGAAGAAGGACATGTTTCATTGGTACCCGGTGGTGCTTTTGGTGACGAAGCCTGCGTACGTCTCTCATACGCCGCTTCAGAGAAAGATCTTCGGGAAGCTATGGCCAGAATGAAGAACGCCCTGGGAAAACTCAACTAGCCAACAACCAATAGACCCCAATCCAAGAACCAAGAACTATTAACCGTTGGCCAATCTCCAGAAAATATTCAGCGACTTCGACGGGTTGAAAATACTCATCATCGGCGATGTCATGCTGGATAGCTACATCTGGGGATATGTCGACCGGATCTCCCCGGAAGCGCCGGTGCCGGTCATCACCGTAAAGAAACGCGACTACAGATTGGGCGGCGCGGGCAATGTTGTCGTCAACGTTCATGCCCTGGGAGCAACACCACTCATTTGTTCGCTTGTTGGCGACGATGATGCTTCTGTGAAACTTCGGTCATGCCTGAAGAAACTTTCAATTTCTGAAGACGGACTGGTTGTAAGCAACAGCAGGCCTACGACGGAGAAGACACGTATCATTGCCAACAACCAGCACGTGGTTCGTGTGGATGAAGAAACGGACAAGGAAGCATCGGCTGAAGAAGAGAAGCAGATCATTGAACGAATATCACACCTGTTGCCCAAAAGCGACGTGGTTATCTTCCAGGATTACGACAAGGGAACGATCAACGCGCGGATCATCAGCACTACCGTAGAACTTGCACGAAAAAAGGGCATCCCGACCGTGGTCGATCCGAAGCGAAGAAATTTTCTCTCTTACGCGAATGTAACTCTGTTCAAGCCAAACCTGAAAGAACTTCGCGAGGGTCTGAAGGTAGAGATCAACGGGTCGAACATCGGGCAGATCGAGAGAGCTGTTGAGCTGGTGAAAAGCAAATTGAACATCGAAGGTGTTATGGCGACACTTTCAGAACACGGTGTCTATATCGATTTCAAAGACACGAAGGTCAAGTTACCGGCACATCATCGTGAAATAGCTGATGTATCCGGCGCCGGGGACACTGTGGTAGCCATCGCGGCAGCTTGCGTTGCCCTCGGCCTCGAACCAAAACTCATTGCAGGATTATCCAACCTCGGCGGCGGCCTGGTCTGTCAGCACGTAGGTGTAGTCCCCATCGACAAAGTTGAATTACTTAGAGAAGCAGAAGCTTCACTCTAGCAGCAATCGCCCGCGGAGCGGGCGACCCCTACTTAGCTGCAGTAATTTTCAAAAAGCACACCCTTTCAGGTATAGCTTTCTTACGATCTTTATTTCTCAAACTAACCCCTTCTTAAAACTCTCCACTCTCTCATTCATCTTATTAAAAAACTTGTTCCTTTCCCTTGCCGCAGTAGCGCTGATAAGTATCGAGTTCTTAATAAGATTATTCAGGTAGATTTCCGTACGCTCACAGAATGAATCCTGTAAGGTCGTCAGTAGATTAAGGCTGTTGTAATTGATATATACCGAACGCTTTTCTCCCATCTTCGCAAGCACAGTATTGTCCGCAATGAGGATCTCATTTTCATAAAGCTGGAAATCAACTCCTGTTGACTTCTTGCCTTCCGCTGCTTCTTCGCGGATCATATTGTTGATCTGCAACAACTGATCGCACAGAAGGGTAGCCTGCGATTTTGTTGAAAAGTATCCGCATTCGTAAAAATATCCGATCTGTTTCAGTGTATCATTCACGGCTTCGTCGGTCCAGATCTCGATACCGGGAATATTCGAATACGATTTCCAGATGCTCCTGCCTGCCGTCATGAGCTCAGATGCGATCGCAGTGTCGTCGAATAACTTCTGAGAGTACTTGGGATCCTTGATGATGGACTTGAGCCAGAAGAACATCTTAAATGCTGACATCTCCGGAAGGCGGAAGTAATGGAACACCGGAATGTCTTTCGCCGCGAAGATCATCTGCTTGTTCTCGCGGTCGAAGTTTTCCATCGTCTCCAGGTTCCTCGAGACAGACTTCAGCCACTGTTCGAGTGGATAATCCAACGACAGTGCGCGGTGATAAAACAGCGCCATCGTAGAATCCTGCGAGAACAGGGCGTCGATGGAGACACCGTAACGATCGTATAGCTTTTTGGCTTCGTCGAGTGAGAGCACCGTTTCGCCACGAATACGCCTGTAAGCGCTGTCGCGACTGATGTTCAGTAACTCAGATAATTCGTCAGCTAACGAAATATTCGGAGGAAGAAGTTTCCTTACCTGCTCGAGCAGGGCAGACTGTAAATTATCGCTTTGGACCGGGGAGGCCATTAGTTGCCAACTTTTGCATTAATGATACTTTAAATGGCGGCCATTTGCAAAAAATCAAAGGGGCGTGGCTCCGTCGCGTGCCTGATAACCGCTAACCCTAACGATTATCCTGAAACTGCTTTTCCAATGGTCCCTGTTTCTCAAGGTCTTCTATGATCTTCCTGTCGAGTGGACTTTCCTTGATGACGTTGTAGTTGTCCCAGAAATCTTTGTTGTAGGGCAGGTCCTGGTATTGCAGTCCATAGCTCCTCATTTTTTCAGTCGTACCAATTCTTTCATCTGCTTCAGCATCGATCTGGTTGATCAACAGGTTCTGGAACAACTCAGTTTCAAACTTCAATTGATCCGTACGGATATCATACCAGTTGATCCGTGAATCAAGTGTGATGTAGTTCAAATAGAATTTTCCCCTGTACTCCCTGAAATCAATAATACGCCTGAGGTAGACGAACTTGCTGATCATGCCGCTACGCTTGGTGATGTTGCTTGTCGCGCCCGACTCGAACTCGAGACGAATGATAGCGAAGTTGGTCTTATCGACGAAAACTTTCAGGTTGTAATCATGCGAATGACTTAGAACAAAGATGTCATGTCCGTTGTAGTATGAATCTCTGTCGCGCTTCAGACTGTCGAAGAAAATTTCTTCCTCGGGAAACTGACGATACTTGATGCTGTTTTGCAGCAGTAGCTCTTCAAGGAGATTATCCTGTTCAAAGTATGCCGTGAACTTATTGCCGTATCCGAGACTTCTTCGCACTTCCATTAATGCAACACGCTCGCGAAGTTTAAACTTGTTGCGTGGAGATTTATAATCTTCGTCGTAGATCTTTGTTGCTGCTTCGAGCAGAGAAATATAAGTGCCACCGACCTTCTTGATATCACGGTAGAAGCCGTCCATCAGGTATGGCTTCGAAGGGTAATTTTGATCGATTCGTGACAAGGCAATGCGTAGCACATCCCCGCCAGTGAGTGAATCTTTGACCACAACCTCCTGGAGTACGAAGGTGGTTTTTTCGAGTTCGATGACCTGGTCGCCCTTGTCGAGAAGCGTCCAAACGGGGGCCTCGAAACTCTTGTATCCGAGGATGCTGATGACCAAAAGGTCGTTGCGGTATTCCTGGGGGACGTGAAAATCGAAGTCACCCTGAAGGTTGGTAATAGTGCCTAACGACCGTCCCTGGATGCCCACGCTGGCAAAAACCAGGGGTTCTTTGTTTTCCTTATCGACCACTTTTGCGCTGACGGTCAGCCGTTGGGATACGGCGGCCGTCGAAATTAGGCACAGGAAAATGATCAATATTCGTGGCATATTCGTTGTATGGGACCAGCGACCCATTTGGTAACAACTGAGCGCTTAAAGATACTATTTTGAAAATTAACCTGTCCGGTTCGTTTACCGCCAAAATGATGCCTTTAACTTCTGTAATGACAGCCCGCCGCAAATAGTGAATGAACCTTTAACTTTAATAAAGAATTTACGAGGTGAAGTGGTTGGATGACATTCCCCGAATCTGGAAGCAAGCCTACTTGCTTATCTGTACATGGCATGCTATAAACTTTGCCATAAGCGGGGTTGTGGAGTGGAAGTTCTTTACCCCGCTGTCTTATGTCCTCTGGAACACACTGTTCCTGTTTGAAGCGCTTTGTATTTGTATCCTGCTGATCTTCATCTGGACCTACTGGCTTTCAAGATTTCAACCGATGATACAGATCGCCGGTCACGTCGCGGGCATCATCGGCTTTTATTTTATCATGGGTACTCTGTCGTACTACTTTAATGATTACATCGAAGGACTTGTGTACTTCGAGCACTGGCAGGATCATATGGTTGAGCTCCTTAGTTGGGACGCCATCCGTTTTCACGATCAATACATCATCACCGTAGGCGTATTTTACATTATAAGTTACTTCCAGGGTCTGCAGAAAAAAGACCAGGAGAAGAGCGAACTTGCGTTGAAGAACAAGGAAATGCAGATATCACTGCTCAAGTCGCAGATCAATCCCCATTTTCTGTTTAATACACTGAACTCGATAAGCACCCTGGTGCATTCCAGCAAAGAGAAAGCACGGAAAGTGATCACCCAGTTGTCAGATATCTTCCGTTACGCACTCGATTCACACAACGGTGAGATGGTGAAACTTGCAAATGAAATTGAATTCATAGAGAATTATATTCTTATTCAGCAGGTACGTTTCGGCGATCGGCTGATCTTCATCAAAGAGATCGATCATAGCTGTTTGGGCATGCGGATACCACCAATGATCCTTCAGCCTCTCGTGGAAAATTCGGTGAAGTATGGTATCGCTCCGAAGAAAGAAGGCGGAACAATTTATCTCTCGGTCCGCCGGGCAGGTGGTATTGTTTTCTTCGAAGTAAAAGACAATGGCCTTGGCATCAATGCCAAAAAAGTAATGGACGGATCGAGCAGCGGCGTGGGTATGGCCAATACCGATCTCAGGTTAAAGAGTTATTTCGGGCCTCAATCAGGCCTTCGCGTAAGAGCCACCGATCGTGGTTATTCTGTAAGTTTCTATATCGAGGACAAGAAACTACAGCATGAATCCGTTTCCGATAAGAAGAAAGAAGTTATAGAAGAGCAAATTCACTTAAATTAGTTGTGGTTTATTAGGTTCTAAATCAAATTCAGTAAAATGAGTACAACCTGCGTTATTATTGACGACGAAAAACTGGCCAGAGATCTCCTCAAGGAATATCTCGAGAATTATCCTGAGATAGAGGTGTTGGGTGAAGCCGACCAGGGAACAGAGGCTGTTGAAAAGATCGACAAGCTGAAGCCTGATATCGTGTTTCTCGACGTCCAGATGCCTGGCATGACGGGCTTCGATGTTCTTGAAGATATCGAACACGAACCATACGTGATCTTCGTGACCGCGTATGATCAGTATGCCATCAAGGCGTTTGAAAAGAATGCTGTCGATTACCTGTTGAAGCCACTCGATGAAGAGCGTTTTCGCAATGCTGTTAATCGCGCGCTCAAGAGAAAGACACTCGAACATAGTTCGATCGAAGATCTGCTGTCGTCAATGAAGAGCGAACGCAAGGGCACTTACGATACTCATATATTCGTACAGAAGTCTGAAAAATTGTTCAACCTTCCTGTCGACGAGATCGTGTACCTCGAAGCCTCCGGAGACTATACCATCATTACCACCAAGGCGGACCAGTTCGTGAGTTCGTCGGGTATCGGTAAACTGGAAGAAATCCTTAATCCCGAGGTCTTCATTCGCGTACACCGGTCAACTATCGTGAACGTGAACTATTTAAAAGAGATCGAACGTCACTTCAATGGCGGAATGGTCGTAAAAATGCAAAGCGGCAAGAGTTTCCCGGTTAGCCGGACTTATGCCAAATTGATCCGCAAGAAGGTCGTGTAGAGGAGGGTGGTGAGGAGGTGAGGAGGGTGAAGAAGTGATGAAGAGGGGGTTAGGAAGAGCATACTTCCCAGTCAGATTCCTCAACTCGTCACCCTCGTCACCTCCTCACTCCGTCTAAAGTCCTATATTTGTCCCTCAAAGAGGCTTGCCGTTTTGGCTTTTTAGCCATTGACAAGCCTCTTTCATTTCAACGATGCCTTGCCCCGGGTATCAAGCAGTGTGATGAGAGCTTTCGTTCTGACGGTCGTAGTATTCGTCTGTGTAATTCAGTCACAGGCACAGGTTGTCCTTACCGACAATACCGAAGGGGCCACCGTTGGCGGGATGTATCATCTTCGCACTAGAGATTCTCAGCTCGACATACTCGCCGTCTCGCAGCTCAATTTTGATTTCCTAGATACCAAAAGTGTGTCGTTAGGCTACGACCGAAACATCCATTGGTTTCGTTTCGATGTAGAAAACAGGTCATCAAAAACCGATTGGTTTCTCGAGGTGGCATTCCCGTTACTCGATCACCTTGAATTCTATTCCCCCGATGCATCGGGGAACTGGTCGTTGCAGTATTCCGGCGACATGTACAAAATTTCGACGCGTCCGGTCCGACACAAGAACTTTGTGTTCCCTGTTTCTATCAGACCAGATACAAAAGAGTCTTTCTACCTGAAAATCATATCGACGTCAGCCGTGCAGGTGCCTGTTACCATCTGGTCTCCTACCGGACTTCGCGACAGTGTGTACGCCGAACAGTTCGTTCATGGATTGTTCTATGGCCTTATGATCATCATGATAAGTTATCATCTTTTCATGTACCTATCGGTTCGCGACAAGACCATGCTTTACTATGTTCTTACGCTGATCGCGGCAACCAATGTGATCATGTACTATAATGGGTTTGGATTTTATTTTTTCAATCCCGAATGGCCCGAGCTTAACAAAGTGATAGGTGCGTTTGCTTCCCCGTTATTCATTATCGCGTCTGTCGCCCTCACCCGGTCGTTCCTTGCATTGAAAACCATCAACTTCTGGCTCGACCGGACATTGTTGGCTATAGCCGCTGTTGCAGTAATCTTCGCATTACTTACAGTAGCGTTCGAAGATTACATTTCTTACCTGCCCATCCGCCTGCTGGCGCTTGTCAACTTCATGACAATATTGATCAGCGCTATTTACTGTCTTCCCAGGTACAGGCCCGCCCGTTATTTTCTGCTTGCCTGGGGCAGCATACTGATATTGGGAATTTTGTTGTTACTCCGTAACGTCGGGGTCGTTGGGGACATCTGGCTGGTCGATCACGGCCTGTACGTTGGTGGTGCTTTGCAAACACTACTGATCTCGTTTGCCTTTGGTGATCGTTTCAACATCCTTCAGAAAGAAAATCTTCTTGCGAAGGAACGCGAGTTGAAACGCGAGCATGAAGAGAATGAACGGCTGGAACGCGAAGTCCACCTGCGCACAGATGAGATCCGGCAAAAAAACCTGCAGCTTGAAGAGAGCAACAACATCAAGAATAAACTGTTCTCGATTGTATCACATGACCTTCGTGGCCCACTGATCTCCCTGAAGGGAATCCTCGACATGGTCGACATGGATTCAATGACGCCTGAAGATCTTAAGAAGTTTACTCAACAGGTTGGCGGGCGTCTGCATGTTACTGCCGAGTTTCTTGACAATCTACTGCAATGGTCGCGTATGCAGATCCAGGGAGACAAGTTTGATCCCAACCCCGAGAAATTTCATATCCAACAGTTGATGATCGCTTCCACGCAGGTGTTGAAAGCGGACTCAGACCGGAAGAACATAGTGTTAATGATCGATCACGCCGACTTCAATGTGTTTGCCGACGTGAGTATGATGCAGACCGTTGTGCGTAACCTTGTGTCTAACGCTATCAAGTTCACTCATCCCGGTGGTAAAGTAAGTCTCGCGGCCGTAAGCAAAGACGGAAAGGTTGCCGTTCGGGTGACTGATACCGGTATCGGCATTCCCGATGGCAACATTGAAAAGTTGTTTACACTTCACGGTGTTTCCGTGAAAGGCACTCAGCTCGAAAAGGGAACTGGTATCGGGCTTGCGGTTTGTAAGGAATTCGTCGAACGGAATGGGGGCAATATTGCTGTCCACAGCACCATCAACATCGGCACCACGTTCGAGTTTACTATTCCTGTCGCTCCAGATAATTAGCCTGCTCCAGGTATTTCAGTACTTCTCTATTCAGCAGATCCCGGTCGATAGGAAAGTTCGCCAACATCACATAGAATACTTTTTTCTCAGGAACCGTCACGTAGTCGCAGTAGAATCCGCCCTGGGTTCCTGTATGTCCCACTGTTTTTAATCCATCCGGAGTTTTCCCGACGAACCACGACCAACCGATGAATGGAGCATCGCTGGAATTCCATTGAGGAAATGTTTTGACCTCTTTTGATTCGGCGATGGTAGACGTGGTTGAAAAGGCGGCAGTTTCCAATGCCTTCTGATACCTCACAAGTTCTTCGATTGAACTCCAGACACCGCCGTTGCCTGCAGCGCAGAAAGTAGGCTCTTCTCCGAAATCGAGTTCCGACCATTGGCCACCTTCCAGCACGTAACCGTGCGACACACCAGACTCCGGATGAGGCCCGTCGGTGATCGTGCTCGTTGACATTCCCGCAGGTTTGAAAATTCTCTCACCAATGAAGTCCTGCCATTTTTGTCCACTTACTTTTTCAATGATCAATGCAAGTCCGTTGAACGCCGGGTTCGAATACTCGAATTGGCTGCCTGGTTCGAATACGAGTGAGTCGGCCTGTGTTACCGGTTGCCAGTTCTGTGCGTCGTTGGCTGTCAGGTAAAATTCTCTTTGTTCTGAAACGGGTCGGATATCTGGCAAACCTGATGTATGTGTGAGCAAATGTTTGATCTTCACTTTACGTGCGATTTCTTTGTTCTTGAATTCGGGAAAGTATTTGATAACACTGTCTTCCAAAGAAAGCTTTCCTTCGTCGCGAAGCATGAGGATGCCATGAGACACGAACGTTTTTGAAATAGACCCCAAATTAAAAATGGTCTTATCGGTTATTGGCTCTTTGGTATTCAAATCGGCGACCCCATACGATTTCGAAAACACAACGCTGTCGCCAATCGACACCAGGACCGCAACGCCGGGGCTTCCGGGTTTTACCCGGCTGTTAAGCAAACTATCCAGTCGCCCGGATAACACTGGTGCCGGGGGCTTGGAACACGACAGCATTATTGTAGTCGTCATTATAACCAATAAGTATTTCATCCCGATAAGTTATAAAATAGGAGTTAAGAAGCAGAGAGTCAGGAGTAAGAATCCGCCCTTTCAGGTTCCACCTCCTTACTCCTTACTCCTTACTCCTTGCTTCTTGCTTCTTGCTCCTTACTCCGTGCTCCACTACCTTCGCCAGCATGAAATTTCTTCGAAAAAAGCATTCTGATCAGACCCTCACAGATCTTTATGAAGGCATCCTCTTCTCACGCCTCATCGAAGAAAAAATGCTCATACTCCTCCGCCAAAACAGGATCAGCAAATGGTTCAGCGGCATCGGGCAGGAAGCTATATCGGTAGGCGTCACACAGGCGCTGGAGCCCGACGAATACATTCTTCCCATGCACAGGAACCTTGGCGTGTTTACGGGTCGTAAGATTCCGTTCGCCCGGCTGTTTGCACAATGGCATGGAACGATGATGGGCTATACGAAAGGCCGCGACCGTTCTTTTCACTTCGGAACCAATGAACATCATATCGTAGGAATGATCTCTCACCTTGGCCCGCAGAACGGCGTCGCCGACGGAATCGCACTGGCTTCGAAGTTGAAAAAAGAAAAGAAAATAACTGTTGTCTTTAACGGCGACGGGGGCACAAGTGAAGGTGACTTTCATGAAGCATTGAATGTTGCCGCTGTGTGGGACCTGCCTGTTATCTTTTTGGTTGAGAACAACGGCTACGGATTATCTACACCAAGCAACGAACAGTTCCGCTGCAAGCAATTCGTTGATAAGGCTATCGGTTATGGCATCGAAGGCGTAAAAGTCGACGGCAACAACATCGTTGAGGTTTACGATACGGTGAAATCACTAGCCGAAAAGATGCGTAAAGACCCCAAGCCCGTGTTACTCGAATGTATCACCTTTCGCATGCGCGGACACGAAGAAGCATCCGGCACCAAGTATGTTCCCAGGAAGCTGCTTGAGGAATGGGCAGCGAAAGATCCATTGGAGAACTATGAATCATTTTTGTTGAATGAAGGTATTCTCGATAAAAAGTCAGTCGATGAAACACGGAAGAGACTAAAGAAACAGATCGATACGGGTCTCGAGGAAGCTTTCGTGGAAACTCATCCAGTTGCCAACACCGACACCGAGATAAACGACGTATATGCTCCGTTCACTCAGAACGTCGTGAACGCTACTACGGGCAAGGTTTCCGAAAAGAGATTTATCGACGCCATCAGCGACGGCCTCCGTCAAAGCATGGAACGTTTCGATAATCTGGTTTTGATGGGCCAGGACATCGCCGAATACGGTGGTGTGTTCAAGATCACCGATGGATTTGTCTCGAAGTTTGGTAAGGATCGCGTGCGCAACACCCCGCTTTGTGAATCTGCGATTGTCGGTGCAGGGCTCGGGCTCTCCATCAAAGGCATGAAGTCGATGGTTGAAATGCAGTTTGCCGATTTTGTCACAGAAGGGTTCAACCAGATCGTCAACAATCTTGCGAAAGCGCATTGGCGTTGGGGCCAACCCGCCGACGTGGTGGTGAGAATGCCAACAGGTGCTGGCACTGCAGCCGGCCCTTACCATTCACAAAGCAACGAGGCGTGGTTCTTTCACACACCGGGACTGAAAATCGTTTACCCTTCGAATCCTTACGATGCCAAAGGACTTCTCTGTGCAGCTATCGAAGATCCGAATCCCTACATGTACTTCGAACACAAGTTTCTCTATCGGTCTGCTAAATCCAATATCCCTGATGACTACTACACAGTAGAGATCGGTAAGGCTTCTCTCGTTTCAGAAGGCAACGATGTGACGATAGTCACCTATGGCATGGGTGTACATTGGGCTAAAGAGATCGTGTCGCAAATGGATGGAGTAAAAGCCGACATCATTGACCTTCGCACATTGTTGCCATGGGACAGAGAGACCGTGGCGGCTTCTGTAAGAAAGACGGGTCGTGTGATGATCCTTCACGAAGACACACTTACCGGCGGTGTGGGTGGCGAGATAGCAGCATGGATAAGTGAACATTGCTTCAGGGATCTCGATGCCCCAGTGGTCCGTGTAGCTTCCCTGGATACCCCGATACCATTCGCGCCGACACTTGAGAATAACTTCCTGCCCCGGATCAGAATTAAGGCGAAACTCTCCGAACTCCTGAGCTTCTGACCAACCCTTACCCGTAGCCTGCAACCTGCGACCTGCGACTTGTGACCTGCGACTTGTGACCTGCAACCTGCCGCCTGCGACCTGCAACCTGCCGCCTGCGACCTGCGACCTGAAGCCTGCGACTTGCGACCTTTCTACCGTTTTCACTATCTTGAATCCCTTTCCGGCTATTTTTTTGACAACATTCGGTAAACATATCGTCCGGGCCCTTTTCATCGCAGCTGTGATGGCTTTTGCCACACCGGCATTGGCTCAGAACACCAAGGGCGACCGGGCTGTGGACAACGAAAAAACCGTCCGACAGACCAAGGGGAAATCCGTAAAGAAGAAATCAAAAGCCACCACCCGTGACATCGCCGGAAGGCGCCTCAGGACAAGGAATAAATCATCGGCGAACCGGGCTAACGTAGGCATCCCGCAGCCAGCCACCACCTCGCGACAACCGCGACGCGTTCGTGACACGCCGGCGCCTGAACGCATCGACAAACGTTTCGCTTCAAAAGAGAAAAGGCGCTCCGACCCCGATCGTTCATGGCAGGGAGATATTTCCGGATACAAAGCAAGAAAGATAAAACCATCGTCCGCCGAAGAGACGGGACGGAATGTGTACCCTCAGCGGGAATATGCCACCCGTCGACCCATGGGGGATAAGCCATTTAAGTCTCACGAAACAAAAACATCTTCCGGAAGAAAGATCGTCAAGCGAACCCCGCAGCGCTCTGAAAAAGCCTGGAAGGGTGATATCAAAGGACAACCATTCTTTGCACCGAAATCCAGGACAGGTCAAACGAACAACACCTTCGGTCAGAAGACGAGGTATTCGAAGTATGTTTCCAAAAGTCCCTCAGGCAGAGATGCAGCGTTCGACAATAAGGCCAAAGTGTCGAAGGCAAAACGCATTGGTACCGATACGTCACCCAAGAACTGGAGAAAGTCGGTGATCACTGCTTCCGGACAAAAACCATTTGTAACACCCGGTCGCAAGAATGTGTATTGGGGAAAGATGAAGATCAGGGAACGCGCGAGAACGGGTGACCTTACCGGACGTCCACTTCAAAGAAGAAATTTTCGTTCCTCAGGGATGGGCTTCACGGGCACCGACACTCTTGCGTTCTTCGGACGCAGGCCGCACGGCGATATGTCGGGAAAGAAACGAAACGGTAAGTTCATTCCAGGTTCAGAAGAAAAAGGAGGTTGGTTGA